>Ga0136622_10000634_pt1 | contig 14453 bp, 15 predicted proteins | sample AntDrymUQ4482106_2_FD_104803 | JGI IMG/M metagenome (GOLD analysis project Ga0136622, IMG submission 104803) | Polar desert sand microbial communities from Dry Valleys, Antarctica - metaG UQ448 (21.06) | ecosystem: Environmental > Terrestrial > Soil > Desert | place: Antarctica: Dry Valley...
GCGATGTTGTGCTGGCCCGAGGTGCGCAGGATCTTGCGGATCTGCGAGACGAGCGAGTCGACGTTGTAGCCGACCCCGCGCTTGCCGAACTTCCCGAAGCCGGAGAGGTCGCGCCGGATCTGGGTGGAGTTGACGTGCGTGTACTCCGACAGCTCCTGGGAGGAGATCGTCTCCTTGCCCATCTTGCGCGCCTGCGTGAGCACCTGCAGGTAGCGCGACAGGCGCGCTGCGACGCCGAGCGACAGCCGTTCCGAGACGGGGCCGCCGGAATCGCTGCGGTCCACGCTGCTCGCGACGTCGCTGGGGCTCATGGCGCGCCCACTCTAGAGCTTCCGGCGCAGGGTCTCTTCCTCGACGAAATGGTCGAACAGCTCCACGCCGTCGAGGGCGATCACGGGGATGCGCTCCAAATAGCGCTTGAATAGAGCATCGTCGGATTCGATGTCGATCTCCTCGAGGCGGAAGGGCCGGGCGACGCGGATGCGCTCGAGCACGGTACGCGCCTCGTCGCAGAGGTGGCAGCCGGGGCGACCGTACAAGGTCACGACCTTCATCGCTCGAAAGGCTCCGAGCGAGCCGTCGCGGGCGCTCCCCCGGCGGGCGAGCCGGCGACCGCGCGGAAGGCGTAGCGACCACGGCCGAGCGCGCGCAGCGCTTGGGCGGGAAGCTCGTAGGCGTACTCGCCGGGCAGCAGCTCGCGGGCTCCGCCCGGGGGCGTCAGGCGGCGCACCACCCGGTCGTCGGCGACCTTGACGAGCGTCAGCGCGACGCGTTCGGTGAGCGTGATGCGGGCGCCGCCGGCGAGCGGATCCCCGCGCTCGAAGGCGCCCAGCGCGAAGCGCACGCCGGACACGCGGCCGCCGTCGCGCTGCAGGGTCAACGCACCGAGCGGCGGCGGCTCGCGCGGCGCGGTCGCGATCATGAACGGGTGCGTGAGCACGGCGCCCGCGTCCCCGGCGCGGACGACCAGCCGGCCGGCAGCCAGCCCGTCCGGCCCGGCCGCTGTGACCTCGACGACGGCCTCGCGCCGGCCGCCCGCCGGGATCGTCAGGCTCGAGCGGGCGAGCGCGGCGCTGGTCTGCGGGTCGGCGACCACGGAGAGCGCCGGCGTGGCGGCGGATCCGCCGCGATTGGAGAGCACGATGCGCACGCACGCGACCTCGCCGGGGCAGGGGTCGGCACGGCGCGCCGGTGTGGTGCGCGCGGTCAGCGCCGCGAGGGACGCCGGGCGGCGCAGCGCACCGGCTCCGCTGCCGCGTGCCGGCAGCCGCGGATCGGGGGCAGCGGCGGCGATCAGAGCCGCGCGCAGCACGCGCGGCGATGCGCCCGGGTGCTCGCGCGCGAGCCGCGCAGCCTCGATCGCCGCGCGCGCTGCGGCCACCGCACTGCCGCCCACGATCGCCGCAGCGTTGCCGGGCACCGCGGTCAGCGCCGCGCCCGGAGCCGCGATCCCGGGTGCCACCGCGCCGCCCGCTGCCGGGCCGCGGCTCGAGAACGGCGACAGCGCGCCGCGCGCTTGTGAGAGCGCGGCCGGCGGGCGGCCCGGCGTGCCGTCGCCGACCTCGACCAGCGCACCCGCGTCCTCGTCGAGCACCGCCGCGGCGGTGTCGCCCGTCACGCCCAGCACCGGCGCCGCGATCCGGCCCGCGGGGATCGCCGGCAACGGGCGGCGGCGCGTCTCGGCCAGCAGCACGGCGCGGGCGCCGGCGGCGGCAGCGGCGGCGGCGCGTGCCACCGGCTGGTCGCCGGCGCGCACGACGGCCAGTCGCCCGCGCAGGCTCCCGGCTCCGAGCACGAGCAGCGCGGCGGGGTCGGTCGCCTCGACCGGGCCGGCCGTCTTCAGCCCTCCGGGCGGCGGATCGCCGGCCAACAGCACCGCGCCGCGGGCGTCCGCGCCGCCGACCCGGAGCTCGAGGCGCGCGACCGCCGCCGGCGCGGCGAGCGCGCCCACGGCGAGCGCATCCGGCGCGGCGGCGGGCGAGCCGATCGTCCCCTGTGGCCCAGCCGCGGCTCCTTCCCCACCGGCGGGCGCAACGACCAGCATCCCGAGCGCGGCCGCCGCGCGCACGGCGCGCGCCTCGGGCGACCGCTCGAACGCCGCGTAGGGCGAGTTGACCCCCACGAGCGCGACCGCGACGTGATCGTCGGTCGCGCCGTCGGCGTCGGGATCGACGGCACGCTCGAGCCCCGCGAGCAGCCGGTCGGATCCCGCGACGTCCTCCAAGCCCGCGCCCTGCGGGGCGGGCTGCAGGCCGGCGACCCGGATCGGCAGCACGCGCTCGCCGGCCGCGACGAGGATGCCGGCGAGCGCGGTGCCGCTCGGCTCGCGCCGCCCGCCGCGCGGATCGCGCGCGGGCGCGGGATCGCGATCGCGGTCGACCGTGTCAAAGCCCGGGTCAAGCCCGTCCGCGAGCAGCGGATGGTTGCGATCGACGCCGCTGTCGAGCACCGCGACCGGCGCACCGCCGAGCGGCGCCGCGGCGACAGGGAGCCGCAGCCCGGGTACGTACGCCGGCTCGCTCGACGCCGGATAGAAGCGGCGCACGGGCTGCGCGCGCACGCCCAGCGAGGGCAGGTCCGCGAGGTCGCTCGTGCGGACGGTCGCCGCGAAGCCGTTGAACGTGCGCGCGAATGTGGTCACGTCGGAGAGCCGGATGCCGCGCGCGCCGAGCGCCGAGCGCAACGCGGCGGACTCCTGCTCGAGCGAGCGCACGTAGGCGCGCTGGGCGCCGGGTTCCGAGATCCCGGCGGCGCCGAGCGCGGGACGCGGCAGCGCAACGATCACGCGCGTCCGCTCGCCGCTGGGCTCGCGCGGCGAACGCCCGTCGAACGGCACCGCGTCCGCGAGCGCGGGCGCCGGCGGGGTGTCGTCGCCGCCGAGCGCGAGCGCCGCCGCGACGGCGCCCGCAGCCGCGAGCGCTGCCGCCGCGGCGACCACGAGCCGCTTGTGCGAGCGCAGCGCCGAAAGACCCCTCCGGACGGCCGCCACCAACTCAGGCGGCGCGGCTGCGGCGGCCGGTCGCGTACGCGTCGAGCGCGAGGTAGTCCGGGTAGGGCACCGCGTCCACCCAGCGGGCGGCGGAAGCGATCATCGCCGCGTTGTCCGTGCACAGCTCCGGCGCCGGCACCGCGACGTCGACGCCGAGCCGCTGTGCGCGCTCGCGCAACCGCCGGTTGGCCGCCACGCCGCCGCAGATCGCGAGCCGCGCGCCCGGCTCGGCCGCCAGTGCGCGCTCGATGCGAATGATCAGCGCCTCGACGATCGCGTGCTCGTAGGACGCGGCGAGGTCAGCGGCGCACCGGCGCGTCCGCTCCTGCCCGAGGTCGCGCACCGTGTAGAGGAGCGCGGTCTTGAGACCCGCGAAGGAGAAGTCGAGGCCCGCGACGCGGGCCGCGGTGGGAAACGCGAACGCGGCCGGATCGCCCGCGAGCGCCAGCCGCGACAGGGCCGGACCGCCCGGATAACCGAGCCCGAGCAGCCGTGCGCCCTTGTCGAACGCCTCGCCCGCGGCGTCGTCGAGCGTGCGCCCGAGCACCTCGTAACCGCGCTTGCCGGTCACTCGCACGAGCAGCGTGTGGCCGCCCGAGGCGATCAGGCAGAGAAACGGCGGCTCGATCGCATCCGGTGCGAGGAAGTTCGCGGCGACATGGCCCTGCAGGTGATCGACCGGCGCCAACGGCAGCCGCCTTGAGGCCGCGAGCCCCTTGGCCGTCGCGACGCCGACCAGCAGCGCCCCGACGAGCCCGGGCCCCTGGGTGACGGCGACCAGCGAGACGTCCTCGAGGTCGCAGCCGGCCTCGCGCAGCGCGTCGTCGACCACCGCGTTGACCAGCTCGAGGTGATGCCGCGACGCGATCTCCGGCACGACGCCGCCGAAGCGGTCGTGGACGCCCTGGGAGGACACGATCGAGGAGCGCACCTCGCCGGCGTCCGAGACGACGGCGGCACAGGTGTCGTCGCACGAGGTCTCGAGCGCGAGGATCAAGGCCCTGTCAACTCGGCGGGGCGTTCGGCACGTCGTCGAGCGAGCCGCGCAGTGTCGCCGGTGTGCGCCACATCACGACGGCGTCCTCGCCGTTGTCGGCGTAGTAGCGCCGCCGCACCCCCGCGGCGCGGAAGCGGAAGCGGTCGTAGAGCGCGATCGCCCCCTCGTTGGAGCGCCTGACCTCGAGCGTGTACTGGGCCTCGGGGTCGTCGACGCGCTCGAAGAGCCGCGCGAGCAGTGTCGAGGCGATCCCGTGGCGGCGGCGGTCGGGATCGACCGACACGTTCATGATGTGCCAGACCGTGTCGTAGCGCGAGCAGACGAGGTAGCCGGCCAGCTCGCGGTCGACGAACGCCGCCAGGCAGACGCCCGCGGGCTTGGAGAGCTCGAGCACGAACATCGCCAGCGACCACGGCGTCGGGAACGCGCGCCGCTCGATCGCGACGACCTGCGGCAGGTCTGCGTAGGTGAGGCGGCGGACCTCGACGGCGGCGGTGGGCGGTGCTGTCATTGCTGGGGCGGCTTGGCGTCGGGCTCGCGTCGGTAGTCCGGGAGTAGCCCGTCGCGTTCGGCCGGCTCCCCAGCCGCACCGAGCCGGCAGAGCGGCCCGGCGCTGATCCGGTGAACCGAAGCGCCGTCCGGCGGGACGCTCACCCCTGCCGCTTCGAGCTCTGCCCGGAAGCGTACCGCCCCATCGCCGACGGCCCGCACGGGCGCAGCCAGCTGTGCGAGCCGCCCGGCCAGTATGTGCGGGGCAACTGCCGCGGGAGCAAACCGCTCGCGCCCGTCCTCCCAGACGCCCGCGAAGACCTCGCCGCGGCGCGCGTCGAGCACCGCGGCGACGGCGCCCTCGCCGCCGTCCGTCGCGAGCGCAAGCGCAAGCGCTTCGAGCGAGCCGACCGGGACCAGCGGCAGACCGTGGCCCTGCGCGAGCGCGCGGGCGGTCGCGACACCGATCCGCAGCCCGGTGAAGCCGCCCGGGCCGACCCCGACGGCGATCCGGTCGACCGCGCTCCATCCGGTCCCGGCCTGCGCGAGCGCCTGCTCGACCAGCACGAGCAGGCGCGCGGCATGCTCGCCGCGCGATCCCTCCGGCGGGTCGTCGCGCGCCTCGACGACGCTGCCGTCCGCGCACAGGACGCCGGCGACCGTCGAAGGGCTTGCCGTGTCGAACGCGACGACGATCACCGCGACTCCGTGACCGTGCGCCGGTCGCCACCGGCGTGCGCGAGCGTCACGTGGCGAGCGATCGCACGGCCGCCGAGCAGCGCCTCGGACTCCGCGCGCTCGGGCCATTCCACGAACGTCACGGTCTCCGGGCCGAAGTAGGCATCGAGCAGGCCGGGGTCCTCGCCGGCGAGGCCGTCGAGCCGGTAGAGATCGAGATGCGCGAGCGGGCCCGTGGCGCCGTGGTAGAGCAAGCCGAGCACGAAGGTCGGGCTCGTGACCGCCTCGGAGACGCCCAGCGCCCGCAGCGCGCCGCGGACGTATGTTGTCTTGCCGGCACCGAGCTCGCCCGAGACGAGCACCACGTCGCCGGGCCGCAATCGCTGCGCGAGCCGCGCCCCCGCGCGCTCGGTCGCCTCCGGGCCGTCGCTGTCGCTAGAGCTGCTCACGCACGCGGACGCGCAGGGCGGCGCCGCCCGCAAGCAGGATCGAGCCGGCGAGCAGGACAGCGCCCGCGTCGGCGCCCGTGCGCGGAAGCTGCGGTTGGGCCGCCGCCGGCGCGGCCTGGACGCTCGGACCCGGTCGGAGCCGGCGCCGGCTCCGGCTCCGGCTCCGGCTCTTGGGCAAGGGCCGGCGCGGCGGGTGCGTCGTCCTGCTGGTCGCCGCCGTCCTGCGACTTGCCCTGGTCCTGGTGACCCGCGAAGGGGTCCTGATACTGCTCGTCGCCGGCGCCGCCCTGCGCGGCCGCCGAGGCGGGTGCCGCAAGTACTGCGGCGGCGGCGAACGCGGCGACGCGCCTGCGTGGCGACGGCATCGCGGGCACCTTAGCGACCCGCCCTGCGCTACCTTCGCCGCCCGTGCGTCGCCTCCCGTTCGTCCCGGAAGCGCCCGCGCCCGCCGCTCCCGGCACGCCCGGCGGCGACAGCGGCGCCACCGCGGCCGCGGGGCTGGCGGCGGCGCAGCTCGCCGCCAACGGCATCGCGGTGATCTTCACCGCGATCTTCGCCCGCGTGCTCGGCAGCGAGGACTACGGGGTGCTCGCGGCGGCGCTCTCGACGTATCTGATCCTGTCGGTTCCCGGCTACGCGCTCCAGGTCGCGGTCTCGCGCGCGGTCGCCGTGCGGCGGCTGGGCGCGCGTGGCGAGCTCGGCGTGACGCTGCGGCGCTGGACGTGGCGGCTGGCCGCCGGCACGCTCGCGCTGGTCGTGGCCGGCGCGCTGTTCCGCGAGCCGTTGGCGGAGTTGTTGAGTGTCGACGCGCCCTGGGCGGCCGCTGCGACGCTCCCGACGATGAGCCTCTGGGTGCTGCTCTCGGTCGAGCGCGGCGTGCTCGCGGGGCTCGGCGAGTACCGCGCCGTGGGGATCTCGATCGTGGGCGAGGCCGCGGGGCGGCTCGTGCTCGGGCTCGCGCTGGTGCTCGCGGGGCTCGGCACGACGGGGGCGTACCTCGGCACGCCGCTCGCGATGGCAGCCGCCGCGCTCGTGCTGGGGCGCGTGCTCGCGTGCCGCGACGACCCCCAGGCCTCGGACCCCGGTGCCGCGGACGCCGCCCGCCTGCGCGAGCTGCTGCGCGAGGCCGTCGTGCCGATCGTCGCACTGGGCCTGATCGCGGTGCTCCAGAACGTCGACGTGATCGTCGTCCGCCACCAGGTCGCGGAGGTCCAGGCCGGCGCATACGCCGCCGCGGCGGTCGCCGCTAAGGTCGTCGTCTGGACGGCGATCGGCGTCGCCCTCTACGTGATCCCCGAGGCAGCCGGCCGGACCGCGGCCGGGCGCGTCGCCCGCCCGGTGCTGCTGCGCGCATGCGCAGTCGTCGCCGTCGTCGCGGCGCCGGCGCTGCTGGCGATGACGCTCGCCCCCAAGCTGGTCCTGCGGCTCGGGTTCGGCCCCTCCTACGAGGTCGCCGCCGGCGCACTCCCCTTGCTGGGCGTGGCGATGAGCGTGCTCGCGCTGACCTACCTCACGGTCAACTACCTGCTCGCTGTCGGCTCGGGCCGCTTCCTGGCGCCGCTGGCGGTCGTGGCGCTTGCGGAGCCGGTCCTGTTGCTCGGCGGCTCGCTCGATCGCCTCACCTCGTTCGCCGCCGTTGTGCTGCTCGTCCAGCTCGCGGCCGCGGGCGCGGTACTCGTGCCGACTCTGCTGCGCGCCCCGGCGGCGGCTCCGGCTCACGCATGATCGCGCGGTTGATCGTGCTCGCGGCGGCGGTCGTCGCGGTCGTCCTGCTCACCGGGTCGCTGCGCACGGCCCGCGACGTGGAGCGCGGCGCTGCGCTGATCGAGGACGGCCGAGCGCCGGCGCGCGTCGACGAGGCGCTGGCGCTGCTGCACGGGGCCGCCGGGCGGACCGCGAACACGACTCCGCTGGTGCGAGCCGCAGAGCTGCAGCTGTTCACCGGACGGGACGCAGGGGCGCTCGCCGGCCTGGCGCGCCCAGTCGAGGTACTGCAGCGGGTCCGCGACTAGGAAGCCGTCCGCGCCCGTCACCACGCCACCGCCGAGCCACACCTTCAGCACGAGCCCGCCGAGCACGGCCAGCGCGAGTGCCGCGACCCCGCGCGGTCAGTCCAGGGGATGCGGTCTCCGTGATGCTGAACCCAGCGCGCGCGCCACTGCGAGCGTCTCGGCGTCGAACGTCCAACCGGTCAGCGCGGAGGCGCGACAGGCCGCCTCGGCGGCCGGCGCGCGCCAGAGCTTAAAGCCGCAGAACAGATCGCGCGTCGGCTCGCGCAGCAGCACGCGACAGAGCAGCCCGAAGCTGCGCCCGGCGATCCGCCGCCGCACCGGCTGGCGGCGGCCGACCGTCGCCCCGGGCGCGAGCCGCGAGCCGACCACGACGTCGTAGCGCTGGGCCAGCTCGATCATCCGGCCGAGCGCGTGCACCGACGAGCCGCAGTCGGCCTCGCAGTGCAGCCGCAACGCGCCGGTCGCCGCAAGCATCCCGCGCCGCAGCGAGCCGCCCTTGCCGATTTTCTCCGGGTTGCGCAGCACGCGCACCGTCCGCTCGCCTAGCGCCTCCACGACGTCCGCGGTTCCGTCGCGACTCGCGTTGTCGACAAGGATGATCTCGTGCGCGATCCCGAGCCCGCCGAGTGTGTCGTGCAGCGAGCGCAGGGTGGTCGCGACGCCGGCCGCCTCGTCATATGCCGGCACCACGACCGAAAGCGCCGGGGCAGCCATGGGCGCGCGGTGTATTCAGCGACGTCGGGTAGGCTGCCCGCCTCCATGAGCGCCGCGCGCTGCCGGATCTGCCAGCACGGGCTGCAGTCGTTTCGCGCGGGACGCGCCGGCGGGCTGACGCCCCCGGACTTCGCGCCGAGCAACCACCGGCCGGGCCAGCACGGCGAGCTGCTGCGTTGCGGTGGCTGCGGTGCGGTGCAGCAGCCGGGACTGCCCGCGGGCGGCGCCCTGCACGACCTCTACCGCGAGATGTCCGACGCCGCCTACCTGGACGAGGAGGCGGGCCGGCGCGCAACGGCGCGGCGCGTGCTCGAGCTGATCGCGGCTCACGTTCCGTCCGGCAGGCTGCTGGACGTCGGCTGCAGCCACGGGCTGCTGCTCGACGAGGCGCGTGGGATGGGCTTCGACGTGCTGGGCCTGGAGCTGTCGCGCACCGCGGCGGCGCATGCCCGCGACAAGCTCGGCCTGCCGGTGTCCGAAGAGCCGGTCGAGAGCTTCGCGAGCAGCGATCGCGAGCGCTTCGACGTGATCGTGCTGGCCGACGTGATCGAGCACCTCGAGGACCCGGCGGCAGCGCTCGACGCCTGCTCCGCGCTGCTCGCCGAGGGCGGCGTCCTCTGCGTGATAACGCCCGACCCGTCATCGCTGACGGCGCGCGCGGCGGGCGCGCGCTGGTGGGGCTACGTGCCCGCGCACACCTGCCTGCTGCCGGGTCGCACGCTGCGCGAGCTGCTGATGGCGCGCGGGCTCGTGATCTCCGGCGACGTCGCGTTGGTGCGCTCGTTCGCGCTGCGCTACTGGCTCGCCGGGCTGGGCGAGCGCGGCGCCCGAGCGGGCGCCGCCCTGCGCCGTGTGGCCGCGACCCGCCTCGGCGAGCGGCGCGTCTCGCTCGCGCTGGGCGACGAGCGCGTCGTGCTGGCCCATCGCGTCGCCGTTGCGCAGCCGGTCGAGCCGCTGGTCGAGGACCGCGGCGTCCCACCACGAGTCACGGTCGTCCTGCCCGCCTTTCGCGCGGCTGCCACGATCCCCGCCGTCGCGAGCGCGCTGCCGGTCGCGGTCGTCGACCGCGCGCTGCTGGTCGACGACGCGAGCCCCGACACGACACCCGAGGTGGCGCTGCGCGAGGGCTTCGAGCTGCTGCGGCTGCCGGCCAACCGCGGCTATGGCGCCAACCAGAAGGCCGGCTACGTGCGGGCGCTGCTCGACGGCGCCGACATCATCGTGATGGTCCACGCCGACAACCAGTACGACCCGTCGCTGATCGATCGCATGGTGCGGCCGCTGGAGGCCGGCATCGCCGACGTGGTGATGGGCTCGCGGCTGCTCGAGGACGAGGCGATCGCCGGCGGGATGCCGCGCTGGAAGTGGTTCGGCAACCGCGCCCTGACCGCGGTCGAGAACATCGCCTTCAAGCGCGGCTTCTCCGAATACCACACGGGCTACCGCGCGTACACGGCGGACTTCCTGCGCAGGGTGGCGTTCCTGCGCAACTCCGATGACTTCGTGTTCGACCAGGAGATGTTCGCCCAGATCGTCGCGAGCCGCAGCCACGTGGTTGAGCTGCCGATCCCGACGCGCTACTTCCTCGACGCCTCAAGCGTCTCCTTCCGCGCATCCGTGCGCTACGGGCTCAAGACGTTGTGGGTGCTGGCCCGCTTCCGCCTGCACCAGCGCGGGCACCGCTGGCCGCTGCTCGAGCCCCCGGCCGCGCTGCTGCGAGCGGCGCCGCGCGACGCCGCGGCGCGGGTGTGAACGGCGCAGAGCCCGCGGCGCCGTCGCTCGGCGGGATCGTCGCCCGCGACACGCTGGCCCAGGCGGCCGGCAGGCTCGTGATCCTCGCGGTCGGCGCCGCCTCGATCGCGGTCACCACGCGCGCGGGCGCTCGCGCTCGATCTCGCGGGCGCTCCGCTCCCGGGCGACCCGCCCGCCTTCGTCGCAGCGCTGCACGCACGGGCGAACCGGCCGGACCTCAAGGGCCGCGTCCGCTTCCTCGGCGCGGTCGAGGATCCACTGCCGGCGCTGACCGAATCGCACTGCCTGCTCCACTGCGCCGAGCGTGAGGCGTTCGGCCTCGCGCTGGTAGAGGCGCTCGCGGCCGGCCGCCCGGTCGCGGCGCCGGCCGCAGGCGGGCCGCTGGAGATCATCACGCCCGCGTGCGGGCGGCTCTACGCACCGAGGGACTTGCGGTCCGGCGCCGCCGCGCTACAAGAGCTGCTCGCCGGCGCTTGCACCCCGCGGCGGCCCGCGCGCGTGCCGAGGCGTTCGACGGCGCGGCTGCGGCGCGCCGGTTCGCCGACGTGGTCGAGCGCGTCATCGCGAGCCGACCCGCCACGCACCGGTCGGGCGCTGGCGTTCCGCCACGCCCGGGGCGGACCGTCCACAAAGACCGCGACCCGGAGATCCGGGCCGCGGGAGAACTGCTAGGCCGCTTCGCGCAGCGCGATCAGCTCGGGACGCTGGCTGAGCTTGCGCAGGGCGCGCTCCTCCAGCTGCCGGGCGCGCTCGGTCGAGACGCCCAGCTTCTTGCCCGCCTGCGAGAGTGTCTGCGGCTCGTGGTCGCCTGCGCCGAAGCGCATCTCGATCACGTTGCGCTCGGGCTCGGGCAGCTCGGCGATGGCGGTCAGGAGCGTCTCTGACTTGAGCTTCTCCTGCACCTCCTCGTCGACGGGCGCCGTCTCGATCGCGAGCAGGTCGCCGAACGAGGTGTCGCCGTCGTCACCGACCGGCTTGTCGAGGCTGACGACCGCGCGATCCGCCTTGCGGATCTCGATCACGTCGGCCAGCGGCAGATCCGCCGCGTCGGCGATCTCCTCGTCGCTCGGCTCGTGACCCAGCTTCGTCGTCAGCTCGCGCTCGATCCGGCCCACCTTGCGCGACCTTTGCGCCACGTGGACGGGCAGGCGGATCGTGCGGCTGGTGTTCTCCAGGCCGCGCTGGATCGCCTGGCGGATCCACAGCGTCGCGTAGGTCGAGAAGCGGAACCCCTTGCGCCAGTCGAACTTCTCGACCGCGCGGATCAGTCCCAGCATGCCTTCCTGGATGAGGTCGCCGAGCGCCAGTCCCTGGCCCTGGTAGCGGCGCGCATTGGCCACCACGAGGCGCAGGTTCGAGTTGATCATGCGATCCTTGGCGGCGAGGTCGCCCTTCTCGATCCGCTTTGCGAGCTCGATCTCCTCAGCCGGGGTGAGCAGCTGGAAGCGGCCCGCCTCGCGCAGGAGCAGCTGCAGCGAATCCAGCGTGGGATCCACGTCGGCCTGGTACTGCTGATCGGTCTTCTTGGGCGTCGTGTTCTCCAACAGTGTCGTGGCCATGTTGCCTTCTTCGGTCTCTGTGCTCGGGGCTGGCAAAGCCAACCTCACGAGTCGGAATTATACTCAATTAAGTTTGCCGGCGCAACTTACTGACCGGCTACCCTGGTGGGTCACTTGTCGGGGATCGGCGCCGGTGCTTCGCGTTCAGCACCTGCCCTGCGCCGCTCCGTGAGTGGCCCCACGGCGCGGCCCTCCGAGAAGGTAAACCCCCGCAGCCGGATTAGGTTACGGACTAAGTCAACTTTTAGGAAGCGCCGGTGTGCGAGCTCGGACACGAGACGGCTTGGACACCCCCGCCAGACCTCGCGTCGAGGCGCGCTCCTCGGGGCGCGGCGCGCGCTCGTCGCGCACGGCCTCGGCGACGATCCGCTTGAGCTGCTGGCGGAAGCGCCCGGCGCCGAACCGCTCCGCCGCGGCACGGCAGGCGCGCGGGTCGAACCCCAGGGCGTCGAACGCGCGCACCGCCTCGGCCAGGGCGCCGGGCTCGCAGCGCTCGAAGAAGGTGCCCGTGATCCCTTCGGTCACGCTTTCGCGCGATCCGCCGTAGGCGGCGCAGCTCCGGCCCGTCACCGACGACCAGCAGCGGCAGGCCGAGCGCGTTGAAAGCGCGCACCGCGACGTCGACGCGCTTGTGTGCCATCAGCTCCGCGAGCACCATGTACTGCTCGCCGACCGGGGCCTCGCGAAAGCGTCCGATCTCGACTGGCGGGTAGAGGACCGTCGCCTCGTGGCCGAAGTAGCGTCGCACGCGCGCCGCCGTCAGGTGCGAGTCGCCACGTAGCGATCAACGCGCTGAGCCGCGATCCAGTCCCACTGGCGCCAGCGGTTGAGCAGCGGGCGCAGCGCCGGGCGCACGAGTGGATGGCGGGCGCGCAGCGTCGACTCGCGCTCCGTCCAGGCGTAGCGGAACGGGTTGTGGCAATAGCAGACGTGCACGCCCCGGGGTCCACGAGCACCCCGTGCGCCCAGGCACTCGACGACGAGACGACCGTGTCGTAGCCGCGCAGGTCGAACGACTCGACCGCATGGGGGTAGAGCGGCAGCAGCGGCCGGAACGTGCGTGCTGTCGGATGCGCGTGCTGCAGGAACGACGTGCGCGGGTGGCGCCCGGCGAAGCGCCCCTCGGTTCCCTTCGAGTCATAGACGGCCGTGTACTCGTCCGCCTCCGGCCAGGCGTCGCAGATCGCGGCGAACACCCGCTCTGCGCCGCGCAGGTCGAGCAGGAGTCGTGCACGAGAGCGACGCGGCCGGCCATGCGCGGGCGTGAGCGTACGCTCGCCCGCCGATGCGCATCGTCGTGCCCACCGTGGCTGCCGCCCTCGTCCTGCTCGCAGCTGCCGCCGCGCCCGCGCCCGTGACCGCGTCCGAGCGCCAGGTTCCCGCCGGCTGGCTCGGCGTGACCGCTGACGGGCCGCTCGGGGCCGCCGCTGGCGGCGAATGGGACCTGATGGCGACCAGCGGCGTCGAGTCGGTGCGCACCGCGGTGCGCTGGAACGAGTTGCAGCCGTACGCCTCCGCCGCCGCGGTCCCGCCGCAGGACGCGGCGCGCTTTCGCGACGTGGGCGGCGTGCCGACCGACTTCACCGGGCTGGACGCGCTCGTCGCGGTCGCGGCGCAGCGCGGCCTCGCGGTCCTGCCGGTCCTGCAGTCGACGGCCGGCTGGGCCGCACGGCGCACGGGCGACACGACCTCGCCGCCGCGCGACCCAGCCGCATTCGCACGCTTCCTCGGCTCGCTCGTCGACCGCTACGGGCCGCGCGGCTCGCTCTGGGACGAGCGAGGGGACCGTCGTCGACGCGCCCGCGCTCGCGGTGTTTCGCCGCTGGGCGCGCAAGCTCGAGGGCTGCACGAAATCAGCCGACGCCCGCCGCTGCAGCTGAAGGGTTGTGACGCGGCGCCCGCACCGCCGTAGTGCAGGTATGCCCGCCCGGCTCAGCTGCCGCCTCGCGCTTGCGCTCGCTCTCGCACTCGGCGCCTGCGGCGAGGAGCAACCCGCCGCAGCGCCGGCCGGACCCGACCAGCCGGTCGTCGCTCCCGCCGACCCCGGCGCCCCGCCGGGACCCGAGCCGGCATCAGCAAGGTCCTGCCGGCGGCTCGGCACCCGCCTGGTCGGCTCCCGCCTGGATTCCGCCACTGCGCTTGCGTCGCGGCGCGGCTGCACGCTGCGGGTGGCCGTTCGGGACGGCCGTGCGCTCGCATTGACCGAGGACTTCCAGCCCGCGCGCATCAATGTGCGCCTGCGCGCCGGCACGGTCGCCGGCGTCGAGTTCATGGGCTGACGCAGCGCGCGATCACTGCGTCGACCGCGCGCGCGGTCGCATCCCAGGTGAACCCTGCGGCGCGCCGCAGCCCGGCCGCGCGCACACGCTCGCGCTCGGGCGCATCGGCGAGCAGGGCGACGAGCGCGTCGCGCAGGGCGCCGCCCTCGGGGGCCGCGAGCCGCGCCGCGCCGCCGCACGTCTCGGGCAGCGCCGTCGTGTCGGCGGCGACGACAGGCGTGCGGGCCGCCATCGACTCGAGCACCGGCAGGCCGAAGCCCTCGTAGTGCGAGGGCAGGACGGACAGCTCCGCACCGGCATACAGACCCGGCAGCAGCCCATCCGCCATGTGGCCGAGCAGGCGCAGGCCCTCGAGTCCGCGTTCTGCGGCGAATTGGGGCGGTGTCCACTCGCCACCACGAGCTCGATGCCGTCCTGCTCCAGCGCCCGCGTGGCCGGCACGAGCGCGGCGAGGTTCTTGCTCGCCGTGTGCGAGGCAACGCAGAGCACGTAGGGCCGAGCAGCTCGCGCAGCTCGGCGCGCGAGAACTCCGAGA
>Ga0136622_10000636_pt1 | contig 14421 bp, 10 predicted proteins | sample AntDrymUQ4482106_2_FD_104803 | JGI IMG/M metagenome (GOLD analysis project Ga0136622, IMG submission 104803) | Polar desert sand microbial communities from Dry Valleys, Antarctica - metaG UQ448 (21.06) | ecosystem: Environmental > Terrestrial > Soil > Desert | place: Antarctica: Dry Valley...
CGCGAATCCGTTTGGCGCGCCTCGGCGTCACACAGTTCCCGGCGCTGTTCTTCCTGCACGGCAACATCACCGTTGGCTACTGCGAGACCGACGACACGAGCGGGCTTCTCGGCCGCGACTGCCGGACACGCGTCTCCGTCGGCGAGAGCACGGGCCGCGGCGAGCACGCGGGCGTTCTCCGAGACGACGTGGCGCGCGCGCGGATCGCCCGCGACCTGCCCGGCCGTCGCGTCGCGCAGTGAGGCGACCCCGAGCCGCGCCGCGGCGGCCTTGCACGCGGCGCGGCGCTCGGCGTACGCGCTGCCGGCGAGCGTGCGCGTGACGCCCGAGTGGACGGCGATCACGGCGAGCTCCGCCGGCAGCCGGATCGGCTCGATCGAGAGGTCGCGGCAGTCGACGAGCAGTGCGTGGCCGGTCAGGCCGTGCAGCGAGGCAAGCTGATCCATCACGCCGCTTGGCACGCCCGTCGCGAGGTGCTCGGCCTCCTGGCAGGCGAGGGCCAGCTCGAGCGGCGGTAGCTTGAAGCCGGCGACATCGCAGAGCGCCAGCGCCAGCGCGACCTCGAGGGCGGCGCTCGACGAGAGGCCGGCGCCGACGGGCACGGTCGAGGAAATGGCGCCGTCGAGCCCGACCGGCGCGCGCCCGCGCGCTTCGAGCACGCGCGCGACGCCGTCGGCGTAGGGCTCCCAGCCGGCAACCGGCGAGCGCAGCCGCACGGCGCCGTCGGGCCGGGGGCGCGCCTCGACGACGCACTCCAGGTCGATCGCGAGCGGCAGCACGAAGCCCTCGTTGTAGTCGGTGTGGTCGCCGATCAGGTTGACGCGGCCGGGCGCGCGAAACCGGCTCACCGCGCCCACTCCATGGGCTCCGGCGGCGGGAAGCTCGACCGCACCTCGACCGGTCCGCCCCCGGCGCTCGCCGCCGCGATCGCCTCGAGCGCCTCGACGACGTGGGTCGCGTGCTCGGCGCCGGCGCGGTGCGGCCGGCCCTCCTCGACCGCCTCGGCGAGGTCGACGAGTGCGCGGCTCCAGCCGATCCCGTGGTACGGCTCGCGCACGAGCGGCACCGGCGCGTAGCTCTCGCCGTCGGTCGAGAGCTCGAGGCGCGAGTCGAACTCGGCCCACGTTGCGAGATAGAGCGACGCGTCTTGCCCGTGGAGCTCGAGTCCGCGCTGCTTGCCCGGGCCGACCCAGAACGTCGTGGTCAGCCGGGCGACGACGTCGCTCTCCAGCTCGAGCGCCGCCGTCGTGAAGTCGGGGCCGGGGAGCCGGAAGGCAACGCCGTCGCGGCGGACGCGCTCGGGCTGGAGCGTCGTCGCGAACGCGCTGGCGCGGCGCACCGGGCCGAAGATCGCGGTCAGGATCGTGAGCGGGTAGATGCCTACTTCGAAGAGCGGGCCGGAGGCGTAAAGCGACTCGGGCTCGGGGTGCCAGGTCTCGATCCGGCCCCAGTTCGCCTCGGCGTAAATCATCCGAACCTGGCCGAGCGTGCCCTCGCGAACGAGCTTCCACGCCGTCTGCTGCGCCTCGCCGAGCAGCGTCGCGGGCGCGCAGCCGAGTCTGACGCCGCGCGCGGCGGCGAGCGCCGCGAGCTCCGCCGCCTCGGCGTGGGTGAGCGCGACGGGCTTCTCGGTGTGGACGTGCTTGCCCGCCTCGATCGCCGCGCGCGTGATGGCCGCGTGCGCCTGCGGCGGGGTCAGGTTGACGACGAGGTCGACGGCCGGGTCAGCGAGGAGCTCGTCGAGCGAGCCGTAGTCGCGGCCGCCGTGGGCCGTCACGAGCTCCGCCGCGCGCCCGGGCGCGACGTCGGTCGCTCCGGCGAGCTCCAGGCGCTCCTCGCCGGCGATCGACTCCGCGTAGCGCGCGGCGATCACGCCGCAGCCGACGAGCGCGATCCTCACCGCAGCCAGCCCTCGAGCCGCTGCCGCATCGCGCGGCACGCCTCGCTCGGGTCGTGGTCTTCCGGCTCGTGCTCGACCGTCAGCGCGCCGGCGTAGCCGAGCCGGCGCAGCGCGGCCACGCACGCCTCGACGTCGACGAGCCCGTCGCCCCACGCGCAGGTCTCGTGCGGCTCGCCCTCGTGCAGGACGTCCTTCAGGTGGACGTGCGCGACGTGGGCGCCGAGCTCCTCGATCGCGCGGACAGGGTCGTAGCCCTGCGTCGCCCACCAGCCCGTGTCGACCGTGGCCGCCATCGTGCCGCCGCCCGCCTCGATGGTCGCCAGCACCTCCTGCGGCGTGCGCTCGGAATGGTTCTCGATCGCCAGCGTGACGCCGTGCGCGCGCAGCACCGGCGCGACGTGGCGGGGTCGCCGGAGCAGCCGCCGCCTACTGTGGTCGTGCCGAGCGCGCGGGTCAGTTCGCAGGCGCGCGCGACGCTCGCCGGGCCGATCCAGGCAGCGTACGTCGCCACACGAAGGCCATGGCGGTCGAGCTCCCCCAGCGCCAGCTCGACGTGCTCGTCGGTGGCCCAGTCGGGGCTCAGATGCGCGCCCCAGAGGTCGATCGCGTCGAACCCGAGCGCACGCACGTCGGCGAGCAGGCCGCCGAAGCGCTCCGCGAACGTGTCGAGCGGCGCGTAGATCGCGTTCACGTCCCGGTCGCCGCCGGCCCAGCCGCCGATCGCCCACCCGCTCTCGCGAGCGACGTAGTTCGCCGTCATGAACGCGATCGCGTTCACAACGCGAGCACCTGGCCCGCGTCGCGCAGCGCGTCCTGCAGCGCCGGGACGTCCACGTCCTGCACCGCGACGCCGCGCCGCGCGGCCTGCGCCGCGGCCGCCCCGGCGGCATGGCCCAGCAGCATCAGCGTCGGTTCCATTCGCACCGAGCCGAACGCGACGTGCGACGCGGAGAGGCAGAGCGGCACGAGCAGGTCGTCGGCGTCCTCGCGGCGCGGCACGAGCGAGCGGTACGGGATCGGGTACGGCGGCACCGCCACGGAGAGATACCCCTCGTTCCAGACGGCGGGCGTGCGCGCGTACTCCGGCAGGTAGCGCCAGGTGCGCTCGACCTCGCGGATGTCGATGTTGTAGGAGCCGAGCGCGACGACGTCGTCCTGTGGCGGTGCGCCCAGGAGGTCGAACTCGCGCAGCACGTACTCGCCGAGCAATCGTCGCGCGTCGCGGACGTAGAGCTGATGCGGCCAGCCGCCGGTGTCCTCGAACTCGTCCGCGCAGAGGCCCCACGCCGCGACGTCTGGCCGCGTCTCCGCGAGGAACCAGAGCAGCGCCTGCGTGTACCGGAGATGGTGCGCGCGAACCGCGTCGCGGTCGCCGTCGAGGTAGGCGCGGTTGCTGCCGTCGAGAACGTTGAGCGAGAACGGTCCGATCGAGTTCACGTCGCACTTGCCGTTCGGGAGCAGACCGGGAACGAGCCCCAGCAGCGGCGCGTCAGGAACGGCGTCGAGGTAGCGCTCCAAGAGCGCGAGCTCGAAGGTGTCGAAGCCCTCGGGCTCCGGGAACGGCAGGCGGTTTTCCGGGCGGTCGGTGAGACAGACGCGGAACTGGTATCCCTGGAGGCCGCCGTCGCCCTCGCCAAGCCGCTCGACGGGCCAGCCGCGCTCGTCGAGCTCGGGCTCGCGGACGTGCGGCAGCAGCGAGCCGTCGTCCGCGAACGGTGACACCACCGCCGCGAAGTTGTGCTTTCCCGGCCGATACGCCGGCTGGCGGCCCGCCCAGCGCTCGTCGTAGAGGTCGCGCGACTCGCGGCCGACGGCGTACGGGACGCCGAAGGCCGGCAGCAGGTCGCCCTCGTAGCTCGCATCGACGTAGACGGCCGCGCCGGGAAGGGAGCTTGTGTTGTTCCAACACAAGCGCACGTCGACGCCCGCGCCCTCGAGCAGCTCGACGAGTAGCCGCTCGGCGACGTGCGGCTCAGGTCCCTTGACGCCCCAGAGCGGGGCGCCGTAGTGCTCGGCGACCGTCGCGTAGAAGCGCTGCGCCAGGCCGCCGAGCACGGCCGTGTCGCCGACGTCCGTCCAGCCGAGACCCCCGGAGACCATGCCGCCGACGTGCCCGCCCGACTCCACGAGCACCGTGCGGGCGCCCGCTTCTGCCGCCGCGACCGCGGCCATGACGCCGGCGCCGGTCGCGCCGCAGACAGTGACGTCGCTCACACGAACGGCTCCAGCAGCGCCCGCGCGGTCGCGGCGTCGACGCCGAGCTCGAGGGCCGCGGCGAGCTCCGTGACGTCGGCGGGCCGCCATGGGGCTTGTGTTGGAACAACACAAAGTCTTTCGAGCGCTTCCCACACCTCGCGGCCGTACGTGCGCAGCGCCCGCTCGAACGACGCGAGCGAGTCGTAGCCCGCCGGGTCGCGCGTCCAGTCGGCCACGGTCGCGAGCGCCAGCTTCGACGGGATCGCCTGCACCATCGCGTTCGCGATCAACCCGTCGCAGCCCCCGTCGGCGAGGCGTGGATCGCGGCCGAGCAGCGGGCCGAGATAGAGCGTCGGGTTCGCTTCGAAGTCGTTGACCGGATAGTTGTCCCAGAGGAGGAGCGTATGGCCGCGGAAGCGCGCGACGGCCGTGTTCAGCGCCTCCCGCGTGATCCCGAGCGAGACGACCTCCGGCCCCGTCCAGTAGACGACGATCTCCGGATGGAGGTCGGGGCTGAAGCTGCGGCGGTACGGCGAGTCGCCCGTGCCCGCGTAGCCCATCGGGCAGACGACGAGCGAGCCGGGCTGGGGGAAGGCGTCGCGGAAGCGGTTGCTGAAGTCGCATTGGGCGGCCCCGCTCGGCCGCTCGGCGCCCCCGTACCGCGCCGCATCCTCCGCGTGGCCGAGCGTGTGCTCGATGTCGTCCCAGAGGAGCTGGAAGCTCTGGACGCCGATGCTCTGTACCTGCTCGCATTTTGCGACGAGCGTCTCCAGGTCGTCGGCGCCCGTGTAGCGGACGTCGAGGCCGGGCGCGATCGCGTAAGCGAACTCGACGTCGTGTCGCCGCGCCTCGTCCACGAGCTCACGAAGCTGCTCGAGCTCCGCGTCGGGGTACGGCTCGCGCCAGAGCTTCCGGTGATAGGGATCGTCCTTCGGCGCGTGCACCCACGTGTTCAGGCCCTCTCTGCCGCAGAACCGCAACAGCTCGAGCCGCTCCTCGTGGCTCCACGGCGGCCCGTAGAACCCCTCGATGACGCCTCGGATCTTCAACTGGGCTTCAGCTCGAAGCGTGGTCGGCTCTGCCAGTAGAGCGGATTGCGGCCGGCCACCATCATGCCCCGGCCCCAGTTCACGTGCTCCTCGACGCCGTTGCGCATGAGCGGCGGATCCTCGGGGTCGCGGTACTGGAAGAGGACGTTCCGGCGCGTGCGGGTACTCGTGTTCACGCCCGAGCCGTGGATCGTCAAGTAGTTGAAGAAGAGGACGTCGCCGGCGGCGGCGGGCATCGGCGTGCCGTCCTCGAGCGGCGTGTCGAGTGTGTTGCTCGGGCCTGTCGCCTCGAGCGGCCCGAGCTTGTGCGACCCGCCGACGACGCGGAGGCAGCCGTTGTCGAGGTCGGTGTCGTCGAGGTGGACGCTCGCCGCGAGCATCGTGTGCCGCTCGTGGGGGAAGAACGGGTAGTCCTGGTGCATCGGGAACGGCGCGCCCTGCTCCGGTGGCTTCACGAGCATCTTCGTGTGGTGCAGCTGGACGTTGGGCCCGATCAGGGTGGTGAGCACCTCGGCGAGGCGCGGATTCGCCGCAGCCCGGGTGAAGGCGGCGTCGTGGTACTGGACGTTGTGGAAGCCCTTGAGGACGCTCTCCTGCGCGACGCCCTGCCAGACGTGGTTCTCGTCGTTCGACGTGCCCTCCACGTCGTCGAGGATGCGGCCGATCGCCGCGCGCATCTCCTCGACCTCGCTCGCCTCGAAGACGCCGCAGGCGTGGAAGTAGCCGTTCTCCGCGTAGAAGTCGCGGTTGGTCATGGTGCTCCTTTCTCGTGCCAGGGGTGGCCGTGCTCGTCGACGATCGCCGCGAGCTGTTGCAGTCGTGGGACGGAGATCTCGCGCAGAAGCGCGGTGGGATCGGGGGCGGGAAGGGTCGCGGTCCACAGAGCGCGGCCGGCGAGGAAGCCCGAGGCGCCGCCCCGGCACGCTGCCTCGACTGCGGCCGGGAAATCGTCGGGCGCGACGCCCTGCGAGAGGACGACCCAGGGGCCGCCGACCGCCGCGTCGATCTCGCGGGCGTGCCTCGTGATCTCGGCCGGGTCGCCGCGGCCCTCGAGCGGCACCTGGCACTTGTAGAGCGATGGCTGCGTGGCGCCGAGCTCGCGCGCGGCCTCGACGATCGCCCACTCGCGGTCGTCGTGGCGGACGACCGGCTCGAGCACGGAGAGCACGCCGCGGCGCTCTGCGAGCGCGACGAACCGGCGCGACATCTCCACGCGCTGCGCGCGACGCTCGTCGTCGCGCCAGATCACGAGGAGCTTCAGCGCGACGACGCCGGGTTCGAGCCGGGGCTCCTCGTCGAGCCGCGTGTCCTCGACGATCGAGCCAGGCTCCTGGTCGAGGAGGTCGACCGCGAGGATCAGGCCGTGCGGCACGTGCGGCGCGACAGTCTCGACGTGCTCCTGCTCGATCAGGAAGCCGGAGGCGTGCGGGGCGAGCTCGCGCGCGACGGCGCGCTTGAACCGCGCCACGCGCTCGTCCGTCGCGTCGTGGCCGTGCTCGCGGAGCATCGTTCGCAGCGACTCGCGCTGATCCATCGCGACCATCGCGAAGGTGCCGCTCGGGCGGGCGAGCGCGTCGAGGGTGATCACAGCTCGCTCCAGCCGATGAGAGGGATCTCCAGCTCGTCGAGGCGGGCATGGATGCGTGGATCGGTGAGGGTGCGCAGCTCGATCTCGCGCTCGGCGGTGTAGCGCGAGTCGAGGCCGTCGGCGTAGCCGGGATGGCAGCCGAGCTCGGTGTCGCCGTCGTCGAGGCCGGCGAGGATCTCAAGCAGGCTCTCGACCTCGATGCTCGCGCCGCCGTAGAAGAGCCCGCAGTGCACGACGGCGCGGTCGCGCAGCGGCAGCCCGTGGCGGTCGGCGAACGCGGCAACCGCGGGCTGCAAGCTCGGCTCGCGGTGGACGTGGTGGTGCGAATCGACGTGGGTCGGCTGAGATCCTGTGAGCTCGACGAAGCGCGCGAGCTGCCGCTCGAGTTCCGGCTCGCATCGATCCGGCTCGATGAGGCCACCGCGGTCGAGCACGGCGTGCAGACCGACCGAGAGGCTCGGGGGCGCGAGCTCGACCGCGCCGGCAGCGGGCTCGTCGACCATCAGGCTCGCGCTCGTGACGATCCCGCGCTCGTGCGCCTCGAGGATCCCGCGCATGACGCCGGCGGTGTAGCCGAGGTCGTCGGCGTTGACGATCAGCCGTCTCACAGGCCGTTCCTGCGCGCGATCTCGGCGTAGGCGCGGCCGCTGTCCTTCACGGTGCGCTCGAGCGTGTCGTAGTCGACGTGGACGAGGCCGAAGCGCTGGGCGTAGCCGAGCTTCCACTCGAAGTTGTCCAGGAGCGACCAGTGGCAGTAGCCGACGACCGGCACGCCCTGCTCGATTGCATCGTGGAGCGCGGCGACGTGGTCGTCGAGGAAACGGACGCGGCGCTCGTCGTGCAGCGGCTCGGGGAAGACGGCGCCGTTCTCGGTGATCATGATCGGTACCGGCCCATAGTCGTCGCGGATGCGGACGAGCAGGTCGGTGAGCGCGGAGGGCACGATCGGCGTTCCCGCCTCCGTGCGAGCGACACCGTCGGTGAAGCCGCCGGTCGTCTCGGCGTCGTCCGGCACGATCACAACCCACGGCCACGGTCTGTCGCCCGGAACGGCCTGCATCACGCGCGAGGAGTAGTAGTTGACGCCGAGGTAGTCGGTCGGCTGCGCGATCGTCTCGAGATCGCCGTCCCCGATGAGGTCGAGCGGCCCCAGGAGCTCCTCGTAGCGCGCCCTCATGTCGTCGGGGTAGGAGCCCTTGAAGACCGGGTCGAGGAACCAGCGGTTGACGTAGCCGTCCGAGGCGTGGCTGACCGCGATGTCCTCCGGGTCGTCGCTCGCCGGGTAGTGCGGCGAGAGGTTGGGGGCGAGGCCGATCCTGCCGCCGCCGCCGAGCTTGCGGAGCTCCTGCACCGCGCGGCCGTGCGCGAGCAGGAGGTGGTGGAAGACCGTCACCTCGCCGAGGACGTCGTCCTTGTAGCCGGGCGCGTGCAGGCCGTGGAGGTAGCCGAGCAGGCCGACGATCCACGGCTCGTTGATCGTCAGCCACCACTGCACCCGGTCGCCGTAGGTCTCGAAGCAGGTGGCCGCGTACTCGGCGAAGCGCTCGACGGTGTCGCGGTTGCGCCAGCCGCCCTCGTCCTCGAGCGCCTGCGGCAGGTCCCAGTGGTAGAGCGTGACGACGGGCTCGACCCCGCGCTCGAGCAGCGCGTCGATCAGGCGGGAGTAGTGGTCGAGCCCGCGCTGCTCGACCGGGCCGGCGCCGGTGGGGAAGATGCGCGGCCAGGCGATCGAGAAGCGGTAGGCGTTGACGTCGAGGCTTGCGATCAGGTCGACGTCCTCGCGCCAGCGACGGTAGTGGTCGCAGGCGACGTCGCCGGTGCCGCCGCCGTCGATCTTGCCCGGCATGTGCGAGTACGTGTCCCAGATCGAGGGGCCGCGCCCGTCGACGTCCACCGACCCCTCGATCTGGTACGCCGAGGTGGCGACGCCCCACAGGAATCCTTCGGGAAACCGCTTCACATGACCTCCGGGTAGTCGTCGACGGCTTCCTCGCAGGCGAGGAGGAGGACGCCGCCCGTCCACGCATGTGAGAGGGGCAGCAGACCTCCTTTCGCGGCGAAGACGTCGGTCTGGTAGTAGCGCTCGCTCGTCATCCCCTTGCGGGCGCCGAAGTCGCCGTCGTGGCGGGCGACGAACTGACGGAAGCAGGCGAGGTTCTCGCGCGTCGTCTCGGCGTAGCGCTCGTCGCCGGTCGCGCGCGCGAGGCGCATCATCTCGGGGACGCAGATGAGCCCGAACGGGTGCAGGTGCTGGTTGGCGGGCGAGGCCTGGTCGCCGCCGCGCGTCTTGAAGCCGTGGAGCCCGAGCGTCGTCTCCGGGTCGAAGGCGACGTCGTAGGAGTAGCGGAAGGTGAGCATCCAGTCGGCGGCGCGCCGTGCCGCCTCCCAGTCCTCGAGGGCGACGAACGCCATCACGGCGGCGTAGCCGTCCTCGGAGGTGGGGGCGAGGTCGACGTCCTCGGGGGCGCCGTAGAACGTCTCGAAACGGCGGTAGTAGTCGCCCGCACGACGCGCGGCGTCCAGCTCGCCGGCCTCGACGAGCGCCGGGACCCACGCGAGCCCGGCGGTGCCTTCCCAGGAGACGGCGTCGCCGGTCTCGACGTGGTGGGCGGCGGGCAGTGCGCCGTCCGCGCGCTGCGTGCGCACGGCGACGGCGACGTTCGAGCGAGCGGCGGCGAGCCAGGAACTTTGTGTTCCTGGAACACAAAGTCGCGCCGCCCGCAGCATGAACAGCGTCGCGTCGGCGAGCGTTCGCGCGTGCAGGCGGGAGTGATCGGGGTGCCAGCCCCACGTCCAGCCGCGGTCGTGCGTCCACTGCGACCAGAACGTGCCTCCGGGAGTCAGGTTGCCGGCGATGTGGTCGAGCACGTCCGTCGCCGCCTCGACATAGCGTTCGTTGCCGACGCGGCGGCCGTGGCGCAGCAGCGCGTAGGCATACGGGGCGCCGCTCACCCAGGAGACGTGCATGTGGTCGCGGTCGGCGGCAGGCTCACGCTCGAACGACGCGGTCTCGATCAGGCGCGGGGGGTCGGGCCGGTAGTGCCAGCGCCAGAGGCCCCACGCGGCGAGCTCGGACGCCTCCTCGACCGACACCCAGCCGGGATCGACGAAGGGCTCCGCCGGGCGGACGGCGGTGAGATCGCATTCGCGGACGTCGAGCTCGACCGACTGGCCGGGCCGCCAGCGATACGTCTGCACGTCGGGCGGCGCGGGCCGGTCCGAGCCGTCGTAGCGCAACGGCTCCTCGCGGTAGGGGAAGTCGAGCCAGACGACGGGGCGGTCGTCGCGGTGGGCGAAGCCGACGCCGGCCTGGCCGAGCGGGCTCGTCTCGCCGGTCGTGAGGCCGCGACCGTTCGAGAAGACGGCCGGAGTCGCACAGCGGTCGGCGCGGAACGACCACGAGTCCGATTCCATCCGCTCGACATCGACGTGCCCGGGTGTGAAGCGCGGATAGACGCGCGTGCACGCCGCCGTGCGGTTCTCCCCGTAGAAGACACCGGGGACGAGCCAGTCGGGGTCGTCGCTCGCGGCCAGCACGAGCTCGACGCGGATGCCGGCGTCGATCGGCTCGGCGCCCTCGTAGGTGACCGTCGCGCCGTCGAACGAGAAGCCGCCGACGGGCGAGCCGTCCGGTGCGAGGGCCCTATACGCGGGCATTCCAGCCCTCCACGCGCAGCGCGCCCACCGGGCCGGCGACCTCGATCTCGCGCGTCTCGCCCGGCAGGAGGTCGAGCGCGTTGTCGGAGAACGTCACCCAACCGGGGTCGTCGTAGGGCCGCGCGTCCTCGAGCACGACACCGAGCGCGGCGACGGCGCCGGTGTTCCGGAGCGTGCCGTCGTCGAAGGCGAGCTCGGTGCGCGGCAGGTCGAGCAGCGGCGCCAGACCGTCCGTCCGCGTCATCGCGTAGCGGCTGTCCGGCCCGAGGTCGAGCAGGAAGACGTCCGCGGCGAACGTGTCGAGCGGCGCCGCGATCTCGCCGCCGTCGGACTCGGCGACACCGTGCCGTCGAGGTCGACGAGCCGCGCCGGCCCCGTCACGTCGGCCCGCACCGCGTCGGCTCCGCTCCAGGCCCAGGTCGTGAAGCGCGCCGTCGGATGGTCGGGACGGTAGGCGCGGGCGACGCCCCAGTAGGCGGGCTTCGGGTCGCCGCGATAGTCGATCGCGCACGTGCACCAGGCGTTCGGATACGGCTCGTTCAGCTGCCACGGAATCGTGCCGGCGCCGCAGCGCAGGGTCGCCTCGACGCCGCAGCGCAGCCCCTCGTACTGCAACCACTGCGAGCAGCGCCGCATCGTCTCGACGTCCCCGATCCGGCCGCCGAAGAGTTCCTGCACGAGCGGCCCGTTGTTCCACCAGGCTCCGAGGTGCTCGTACACCGGGTTCGTGCGGTCGGCCGGCCAGCGCACGTGCTCGTCGATCGTACGCCGGTTCGTCATGCCCTCGACTTCGAACTCGCTGCAGGCGCGATGTGCGCGTGTCGTAGTGCTTCGTGTGCTCGCGCAGACCCTGATGCTCCCACGGGCCGTGCACGTCTCGCTCGCCGAGCGGCGATGTGGGAAGCCACACGCGGTCGGGATCGAGCTCGGCCACGACCTCGCGCAGCGCGGCGAGCACGGGCGTCGAGTCGTCTCCGTCGAGCTCGTTGCCGCCGCACCAGATCGCGAGCGAAGCATGTTGCCGCCGGCGCGGCACGATCGCGCGCGCCTCCGAGGTCATCAGCTCGACGAAATCGGATTCGGCCGACGGGACGCTCTCGATCCCGGAGCTCGACAGCGAGAACTCCTGCCAGACGAGCAGGCCGAGCCGGTCGCAGAGCTCGTAGAGCTCGGGCGTCTCGATCAGGCCGCCGCCCCAGACGCGGAGCAGGTTCACGTGCGCCCGCGCCGCGAGCCCCAGCAGGTGCGCGACCTTCTCCGGCCGCGGCACCCCGTAGAGCGCGTCCACCGGCACCCGGTTCCAGCCCTTGATCGGCGCGCGCACGCCGTTGACGACGAGCGCGTAGTCGTCGAGGTCGACTGTGCGGAAGCCGACCGAGATGCCGAGCTCCGGCACTTGGTACAGCGTCTGCTCGCCCATGCCGTTCGGCCACCAGAGCTCCGGCGTGACGACGCGAAGCACGACTTGGCCTCCGACCTCGACCGTGCCGACGCCGTCCTCGAGCCGCACCTGCGGGAAGACCTCGGGCGGCGGATCGAGCGTGACCGGCCGCCAGATGCCCTGATGGACGATGCGCGGGCAGAAGTCCCAGCCGTAGCCCATGCGGCTCTTGTGCACCCGCACCTTCGAGGTGCGGCCGACCTGCGCCTCGTTCTGGGAGCCGCGTGCACCGCCACGGCGAGCAGGTGGTCGCCCGCCGGCAGGTCGACCTCGAACGGCGTGAAGGCTCCTTCGTGTCGCGCCACCTCCTCGCCGCCGACGAAGACCGTCGCCTCGTGGTCGACGCCCTCGAAGCGGACGGTGCCGGGTCCCTCGACGCGGCGGCGGTAGACCCAAGTTCGCTCGGGCACCCACTCCGCGAGGCGGCTGTTCCTGCCTCGGTAGAGATCGGTCACCTCGCCGGCGCGGGCCTGATCGTCGAGGACGCTGCCGGGCACGCGGGCGGGCAGCCAGCCGGGCGCGTCCCACGGCTTGTCGACGTGCCAGCGCCACTCGTCGCCGAGCCAGCCCTGGAGCTGCCAGTCCTCACCGTCGAGCGAGGTCACCACTCGAGCAGGTCGGTCTCGCGCGCGTCGCCGCCGTCGCGCGGCAGGACGAACGTCTTCAGCTCGTGCGGGCGGAAATCCGCCTCGATCGACCGGCCGAGCACCGTGAGCTTCGCGGACACGGCGCGGCCCGCCGTCTCGAGCGCCCGGACGACGTAGGCGCCGCCGTCCTCTCCGCCCTTGAGCACGGTGACGAGGACGCCGCCGCCGCCGTCCTCCGCGAAGCTGCGCTGCTGCGGCAGCGGCCCGGCGTGGAAGGTCTCGATCAGCGCGAAGGGCGGCTGGTTCAGCTCGGCAGCGCGGCGCACGACGCCCGCGTCGCGCCAGTCGCCCCCGTGCGGGACGAGGCGGACGAGGAAGCTCTGGCGCCCCTGGTCCATGTACTCGAAGTCGCCGCCCTCCTCGAGCTCGCGCGGGTCGTGCCAGGCCCAGACCGGGCTGCGAACGGCGCTGATGCCGATGTCGCCACCCCGCACGTCGTAGCCGTACTTGGCGTCGTTGAGCACGGCCAGCCCGCGGCCGTCGCCGGACACGTCGACCCAGGACTGTCCCGGCTCCTCGTCGCCGCCGTTCTGCCGCTCGAGGTGCCCGTAGGGCGTCTCGAACGTCGCCCGGTCGGTCTCGACGGAGGTGGGGTAGCGGAGCTTCAGCAGCTTCAGCTGCTCGTGCCAGTCGAGCGTGACGCGCACGTCGACGTGCGGCGCGTCCGCGCCGAGCACGTAGTCCTCTCGTAGCGTCGAGGCGCCGAAGCGGCTCTCGACACGAACGATCGCCCGTACCGGACCTGTCTCGAGGAGGCGCACGGAGACGCACTCGAACTCGCCGATCTCCTCGTCATAGGCCTGGACGCCGTGGCCCCAGGTGTCGCTGCGGTCGTCGATCACGACGGCGTGCTTCGAGGCGGGCGCGGCGAGGTCGACGCCGCTCGCCTTGTGGACGAGCCTCGCGATCCGGCCTGTCCCCCGGTCGAGCTCGAGCAGCACGTGCTCGTTCTCGAGCTTCGTCGCGGAGGAGAGAACCTTGTGTTCCTGGAACACAAGCTCGCCCTTGCGGATCCGGTACGTCCGGTAGCCGAGCGGCGACACCTCGACGGGGAAGACGAGACGGCCGCGCCGGCCGCTCATCGTCGTCAGCGGGCGCGTCATCTGCATCGGCACCTGCTCGTTGTCGTCGCCGACGACGTGCGCGCCCTCCGCGCGCAGCCAGGTGTACTCGACCTCGACATCGGTGCGCAGCGGCCACGCGTGCGGGTTGAAGACGACGACCGGCCGCATCTCCTCCTCCTGCTCGATCGCGATCTGGCGCGCGATCGACTGCACGGCGGCGTTGAAGGCGCTCGCCGCCACCGACGACGCGTGGCCGAGCTGGTCGCGCGCGTCCTCGTAGGCCGGCTCGATCGACGTGCCCGCGAGCGTGTCGTGGAACTGGTTGAAGAGGACGAGCTTCCAGGCGCGCGTGAGCTCCTCGAGCGGGTACGGCTGCGCGCCGAGCGAATCGGCGATCGCGCACCACTTCTCGGCGCGCACGAGCAGGTTCTCCGCGCGGCGGTTCCAGCGCTTGATCCCGGAGTGCGTCGTGTAGCAGCCGGGCGAGTGGTGCTGCAGCTCGCCGCGCACCGTCGGGTACGCGCCGTTGCTCACGTCGAGGCCGTCGAAGAAGCGCCGCAGCGAGCTGAGCTCGAGCCGCGGGCCCGCGCCCTCCTCGTTCAGGCGCGCGATCTGGTCGAGGTTCGCCTTCGTCGGGCCGCCGCCGTGGTTGCCGACGCCGTAGAAAACCGCGTAGTCCTCGTCGTCCGCCGGCAGCGACGCGATCGCCTTCTCGACGTGCTCGCCGAGATCGTCCTTCGGGGCGCCGTACTCGTGCGGGATGCGGTAGGCGAGGACGCGCGAGCCGTCGGGCGACTCCCACCAGAAGATCGGGCTCTCGAGCGTCTTCTCGTTCGGTCCGGGGCGGAGGAAGACGTACGAGTCGATGCCGCTGCCGCG
>Ga0136622_10000637_pt1 | contig 14405 bp, 28 predicted proteins | sample AntDrymUQ4482106_2_FD_104803 | JGI IMG/M metagenome (GOLD analysis project Ga0136622, IMG submission 104803) | Polar desert sand microbial communities from Dry Valleys, Antarctica - metaG UQ448 (21.06) | ecosystem: Environmental > Terrestrial > Soil > Desert | place: Antarctica: Dry Valley...
CGTGCTCCTATCAAGCCGTCGTTGCTCGGGGCCTTCCCCTCGTGGCTGTAGAGAAGCTTTGTTAGCAGCCTGTTGGTCCGCGATATGGGTACAGCCTGGCCGCCGACGAGGGTGTGGGCTTCGGTGTGTTGGTCTACGAACAATGGCCACTCGGCACCCTGGACGTAGTAGACGAGGCGGTCCGCGACCGGTGGGACTTTCTGCTTTTCCTCAGGCATTCTTGCTCACCACCCCTAACCACCAGGGAGCGGAGGCTGGCTCGTACCGCGAAACACTTTGAACTATCCGCCGTACCTCCTCTACGGGTAGAGGTGGTTTGCAGCGCAGCCGGTTGGTGACCTCGAGCGCGGCGAATATCTCAGCCTCGCCCATCCCCCGGCGGCGCATGGTCCCGGCAAGGCTGGCCAGCGTACCGTTTCGGTTGCCGTTCGGGATTTCTCCGTCGACCGAACCGGCGATGTCGCAACGCCCGCCCGTGCGCTCCTCGCGCAGCTCCTCGCGCAGCTTGCGCTTGAGTTCTTCGGGTAGCCTCGGCAGGTTATCCAGGTCGGGGATCCCGCGCGTCCAGGTACGGTTTCTGCTGGGGGGTACAACCACGTAAGCCCCGTCCGCTTTACAGTCCAACCCGGCCGCGATCCTCCGGCTGGTAACCTTGCCGTCTTGTGGATGTCTGAAGTACCAGTGCCCGCCGCGGCGGGTTCGGACGTGCGGTGCTCCGTACCGCTTCTCCATCTCCGCGCAGGCTTCCGCGGAGTCGGCGTCGATAACTACGGTGAGAGTTACCAGTCCCGTCGGAACCGCGATGTCGTGATCCGCCCGGCCATCCTCTATCCATGCGGCTATCTGGCTAAGGTCCTTGGTGGCAGCATAGTATCCGCCGGCGACGCTGGGGGTTTTGTCCAGCCTGGTCGGAAACACCGGATACCCCGCTTTGGCCAGGTCGGGGGCGGCCCAGAAAATCGGTTGATGTTGCCCACTCATGGTTTATACTCCTTTTGTAGATGCTTGTTGAGAAGAGCCCTGGGCGCCGCACCCAGGGCTCTTCTAGTTTTTCTGGCTACCAGGGAATCGAGTCGAAGTCCTCTTCGGCGTCCCCTTGGTCCTCCTGGGCAGCCACGTCCACGAAAATACCCTCTCGCGCGTCAAGACGTACGTAGCCGTCTTTGGACAGCGACGTGGTCCCGACGAACCGGCCGCCCACCAGACGAGCGGCGAGCTCGTCGAAGTTGCCGCTCTGCTTCAGGACCTTCTCAGCCGAGGCGACGTCGCCTTGGCGGGCGGTGAGTATTGCGTACAGCGCCCCACCGCGCGCCACGACCATCTTGTCCTGCTCGTCCAGGTTCTCGAACTCGAAGCCCTGCTTGCGCAGTGCCGCCGCGATGGTTTCGTCGTCGAGTCCTTCACCGCGAAGTTTTGCGACCTTGTCAAGCCGCGGCTGCTGGATCTTCGCAAAGTACTTTATGCTGGTGCCGGCGTACTCGTCGGTCACGACATCGAGCTCCAACTCAACTTCAGGGCCGTAGCGACCGTTCGCGTCGAAGGTTGCTTCCCGCACTTTCCAGCTAACTTGGGTTCCGGCCGGGATCTCGGTCCCGATTGATCCGCTCGTCTCTATCGGCATCTTTGCTCACTTTCCGTTCTTTCGCGCGGTGGCTAAATAGCCGTGTTGCGCTTCTCTACGCCTGTCGTGCTTTGAATTTGGTACTATTAAGCTATTACAAGCGGCCTCCAATCCAGGTCGTTGCTACCGGCGAGGGGCGCATTGTTTGAGACTGTCCAGTCAGCGCCCCTCTGCAGGAGATTATACACACCCAGGTCTGTACACGCAAGACCAGGATGTGGTAAGCTTCTTCTTGGTTAGTCAGCTAATGCAAGGAGGCGAGCTTTGAGCCTACAGAGCCGTATACGCGATAGGCGAAAAGAACTCAACCTATCGCAAGAAGCGGTTGCCCGGCTTGCCGGGGTTTCGTTGAACTTGATCAACAAGATAGAACGAGGGGCGATAACCGACCCGCACTACTCAACGCTGAATAGTGTTGCTGGCGCGCTAGACATGTCCCTTAGCGACTTGCTACTAGAGGAGCCTGCACTCTCGGGAAAAGCTGAGGCCCTGGAAGAGGCGGGGCCGCTATCGCCGGAATGGGCACACCGGGCCGATCCCGATATATTTCGCCTTAGAATCCGGGAGTCCGCGAGCGAAGAGCTTATAGAGCTAGGCGAGGCCTTGGTTGCCGACTTCTACCGAGTTCGGACCCGCGAGGAGTTGGTTGAAGACGGGCCAGCTCCGGACGTCCAGCGGGTGCGCGCGTTCTCACTCGCAAGCGTCGTGAACGAAGAGTTGGTTCGTCGTGGCGAAAAGTCGCTTCAGGCGTATATTCTGGCCTTCCGACGCTTTGAGAATGCGATAGCCGGCGAGGTTGGCGAGGCCCCATCGCAGGAAGATCGGGAGCACCAGGCGGGGTGAGTAGCCCAGACCTTAAGACTCGATCAGAGCTACTAGACCAACTCGGTCACCTGGACGCTCACATCGACGAGCTACGGGGAGCACGGTCTCTTCTCACCTACGACCTTGAATGGTCCCTCAAAGAGCGGGACCGCGTAGCCCGTCACCTTGCTTCGTTGACCCAGGAGGAAGTCGGCGACGGTCTGGACGGTGCGGCATGATGGCCGGTTTATTGCTGCTCTGGGCGGCGTTAGGCGTCTTTTTGGGTGTTTTCACCTTTATTGTTGCCGAGCGAGAGCGAAAGCGAGGCGCGTCCCGCTGGTCGTGGATGATGACGTGGGCTTTCGGAATTGTGTTGCTCAGCTTTGGCATCTTGTGGTTGATAGTTCTGGGGTCCTCATGATGGGCGGGTGCGGGATGTGCAAAAAGTCTGGAGGTGCGGCTTGACTTCCAATAATACTCTGGGGCCGTGTTTCGCGTCCTCGGGGACGTGCTTGTCTGGACCGGGGCGGAGCCAGGTAGTCTGCGCGCCTGGACTCTTTTTTGCTCTTAGACTCATCCAAACCAATGACGTCACTGCAAACGATATCGAGAGGAGGATCGTGGACCTATTCGACGTAGAGGCGGTCGAAGCTGCCGAGGCGCAACTAGACGCCTTCGTAGAACGCCGGGCCCGCGAAGCAAAAGACGCCGCGGAGACGGCGTGACGTCCACGGGGTCCCGGAACCCCACGGGACGCAGGCCGAAGACGTGCAAGGTCTGCAGACTACCGGCTTCGGAAGCCGACCTCGTCAACGGCGGTTTGCTCTCGGGCTGGAGCGCGAGGAGCCTGGCGGCGAGGTTCACCAGTCTCACCCGCAAGGACGTGGTCTTCCACGCGAGGAATTGTGTAAGCGAGAAGAAGGAGGAAGTATGCGAACGATAAACACCACGGCTGGGCCGGTCGAGGTAGCCCCGCACGGCCCCGGCGCCGGTCACGTCATCAACACCTCGAGGGTGACGGAAGAAGATCTCACCTACCTCGACGAGGAGCCAGAGATCATCGCGATCGTGCCCGGCACGGGCTGGCAGGCCGTCGTCGAGGGCGACGAGCTCGTCGCCCTCGTGGCGTTCGTCGCGCTAGACGACGCATCCATGTACGGCGTGGCCGTGGGGCCTCGAGGCCGGGTGGACCTGGTCGAGGACAACGTCGAGACGTATCCCGGTTTCACGGGATACACCCAGACCAACCATAAAGAGGAGAAGTAAACATGCCTACGATACAAGAAATCAAACTTTCCTACGGCGAAGACCAATTTAAACTCCTTAACGCCACCTTCGATATCGCCGTCGCAGCCGGGGCGATAGACGCGGAGCTGAGCGATGAAGTGCGCGATCAGTTGGACGCACAATCCGACAAAAACGTGCGAGCGGCACAGGGGGTTTTGTGGGGCTCCGAGGAACGACAGCGGCTTAAGGACGAATTCGTGGAGTTAGAACTCCGGTTGCGCGAAGCGATTAACATCCGCCTCGAACAAATTGAAGCGGAACTCACCCCGAAAAACGCTAGCTTCGCCGACTTCGCCGCCGCCGCCGCCGCTCCCGAGGGCGCCCTCCAGGCGGCGATGGACGCGGCACTCCAGGCCGGCGATGAGGACGGCGCGCTGGTGGCCTTCCAGGCCGCAAGAAACCGCGACCTGGAGATGGTGGTCTCGCACGCCGCGACCGTTAACGAGCGCTGGGGCGACTTGCTCGGTGAAATTTCCGAAGCGGATACGGACAGCATCGACATGGAGCCGGGCGACAAGTTCGAACTCGGAGCCCAAAAGACGCCCACCCAGCAAGACATCAAGCAGGGGATTCTCAGTGCTCCGCAGACCAACGCCAACATTCTTGGCCGGATGCGCTAGCCATGCGATACGACAAAGAAGGAGAAGAGCTCTCCCCCGGGTTGTGGTTGTACCGTCCCGGGGAGCGGGTGCCGCCCGAGAGTTCTCACGTTCCCGCTGCCCCCCGCAAACACGAGCGCGGTAACGGCCCGCTAGACGACCCACCACGTCCTCCTCGTCGGCAGGTTGGACGAAGGATAATCGAGTATGGCAAGTAAAGGGGGTGGGGGTATTGGGCAAATGCGGCGCCACTAAGCGGGACGGGTCGCCTTGCTCGCTCCCCGCACAAGGGTCTAACGGCCTCTGTTGGGCTCACGATCCCGCCAACGCGGATGTCCGCCGCAAGGGCGCCAGAAAGGGTGGTAAGAGCAAGCCTGGGTCCGAGCTAGGCTTGCTCAAGCGCAAGCTGATTTCCCTCGGAGACGACGTTCTCGCGGGCAAGATGGACAAGGGCAAAGCATCCGTGGCCGCACAGTGTTATGGCGTGGCAATAAAGGCCGTCGAGGCCGAGACGAAGAACCGCGAGCTCGAGGAGTCGAGGATTGTCGAAACCCAGCTGCGCGTCCAGGAGCAAACCGAGCTCATCGCTCGCCTCGAAGCCATCGAAGAAGCCCAGGCGACAGAGAAGCCGAACAACGTAGGAGGTGGCCGATGGGGCGCTTGAGAGGTTGGGTACGTCGTCTCGAGCGTGCGAACCAGGACAACCAGATAAAAATCATCCAGAAGGACGGCACAATAGAGGCGTTCCCTATGGGAACCGCGGAACATGCCTTCCTCCACGAGGCCGAACGGTTACGAGCCATTCACCGGGGGGAGGATCCCGGCGAGGCCCACGAGTTGACCGCGGCGAAGCGCGGCGCCAGGTTTTCTCAGGAGTACATCTTCGACGCGGACGCCCAGCCTAGAAAAAAGTATCGGGCAGAGTGATGGTGGTTTCTCCCGGCCTCGGACCCGGGAGTGTAATTGTTTTCCAGCCCCACCGCTCCGACGTTATGCTTCGGTTCATTCCTTACGAAGCTGTAACGTTACGCCGGGGGCGTCTACGTAGACGAACGAGAGCTTTTTGCGGTTCCTTGGCTCATCGTCCTCCGGCTCCTTTGTAGAGCCACGAGACGAGCATCCCCGAGCATTCTAACGGGAGATCCAACCCCCAGGAGATACCGAAGTGCAGCGCTTAGAGGAACAGTTCGAGACCACCATGGAGGCGGCCGAGCGGCTGGGTTTCGCGCGGGTCACCATCTGCCGATGGTGCCGGCAGGGTCGCTTCCCGGGTGCCCTAAAGTTCGGAAGGGGGTGGTACATCCCTCGGACCGTCGCCTCTGACTTTCCCTTCGAGACCACCACGGCCGCCGCGGCGAGACTGGGCCTGTCCTTGCCCTACGTCATCGCCCTGGTCGAGCGCGGACACCTCGCCGGCGAACGCGGCCCGTGGAGAAGCTACGCGGTGCGGTCCGGCGCCATGCCCAGCGAGGAAGGCGCCTGGTGTTGGAGGTTGGCCGCTGAGGCCGAAGCCCCGGTCCTATAGGGGTAGGGTCGCAACTGGGTTGGACGAGAGGTTGAGCCCTTGCGCCGGCGCAAGGAGTCAAGTACGGGTTTAGCCTTCCCGGCGCCGGGAAGAGTCAAGTACTGGTTTAACCTTTCCCCACCATCGAGATGTTTCGGGCCCCGGTCCAACAGAGGTACCCTCGCAACGCAGAACGAAGCCGCATTGGTAGGCAACGTGGTAGTGCCCCGGTCCAACAGAGGTACCCTCGCAACCCATATTTGCAGGGCATTTACCGGACGATAGGAGGCCGCCAGAGGCCCCGCGAATCCCATTTACCCTTACCTGGCGAGATTCGCGGCGCGTCGATCCACGGGGTTTATCGCACAACTGGAGGTTGACGCCGTCGAGTACCTAAAGAACCGCAGTATCCAGTAGAGCGTCGATAATATCGATTCTCGGAAACCCGTCGGCTTCTCAGGTGCCGCGAGGATATAGAAGGGCGTCTCGAAGGGTCCGGACTTCTTCCTCGACTACTCGTAGCGCCTGGTCCACGCCCAGCCCCTCGACGAGTACGCGCATGCGGTGTCCTTCGGGGTAAGCCTTAGCGCTTTGGTCCAAACCCTCCAGCCTATCGCGCACCAACTCTGCCTTGCGCAGCTCATCGACCATCGACTCTTGTCTTGCTACCGCCTCTTCGTGCCTTCTCTCCACGGTCACTACCTCTTCCCGATCGACGACCTAGGGTTCATTCTACGCTCGTAGTGATGTGTCGGGAGCTGTGGCTAAGAATCGCGACTGGCCTCTATTCACCGAACTGCCGAGAGCGCTAATTCTCGGAAACTCCCTCTCAGGATCGTGCAACCTTATTCGTTAGGACCGGGGCTAAGCTGCGTTTTGCCCCCCGATAGCGGCGGTAGTCGAGGCATCTTGCTACACGCTTGAATAGATAATCAGTCCTCCCCGAAGTGTCGCTTCCCATCCGGCCCCTAGCAGCTTTGTTCGCTCCTATTCGTCTTCTCTCTCCGGGCGACGCTGTCGCCAAGCTTCCCAAAGTTGCTCGGCACGACGCTCCGTCTCGGCACGGCGCTCGTCTTCTTCCTCCCTCACGTCCCTGTCGCTCTCCCGGTCTCCGTCAACCCTGTCGCCTTCCCTGTCTCGGGGGGCGCTCACACCAACCTCCTTCACTCAAATCCGAAGAACCTCTTCCACCACGAGCGGCGCTGTACGGGCTCCTGTGCCTCTGGGGGTGTAGGAGTACCGGACTGGGGCTCGAACGCACTCTCGGGGGCATCTCGTGGCTTTGGCGGCGGTTTCCGCGCCTCCCGGAGTTCGGCCTCCAATCTATCGGCCCGCTCCTGCTCGCGAGCAAGTTGTTCACGCAAGGTGCTCTCGGTTCGAGCCGTAAGTTCAACCTGAGCTTCAGCCCGCCCGAGCCGGTACTGGAGATCCTGTACGACCTCGATGAGGTCCGGCGCAAACTCGCCAGCTCGCTTCGCGGCATTCGTCGTAACACCCGACCCCGCCGAAGTCTCCGACGCATCTTCGGCGAATGTCTGTGCACCTTCGCCGGATACCCTTCGCCGCTCGCGCAAGGCGTTGAGGGAGTCTATAGATACGAGGAACCTCTTCTCTACGCCCTCTCCCTCAACATCGGCCTCGAGTTCGCCGCGACGCACGTATGACTGTACTGTCCGGCGAGACACCCCGAGGGCCTTCGCAGCTTGCTTCGTCGTAACGCGCCCGGAGCTCTCGGCGGTGTCCGTGCGTGCTTCGCGGTGTTCGCCGTTACCTTCGTCGAAATGGTTCGCCGGTGGTTCGGCACTGCGAGGATCGTCTCTATCCATGTAGGGCATCTTACCCTTGGACCGGGGCTTAGCGCACGGGAGACGGCGACCTCGCGCGTCTCGCGCCGGGTTTCAGTCTTCGCTGCTCCCGAATCCACCGGAGGTCTTGGAAGGGGAAGTCTTCGCAAACGAAGCAGCCTCGGCGGGACCGGTAGGCGGATTCACGGATACGGTAGGCGGGGCCACGAGCGGAGTTACGGACACAGTAGGCGGGGTCACGGGCGGGCTCACAGGCGGGCTCTTGGGAGGCGGAGGGGATAAGGAAAAAGAAGATCCTGAGAGAAGAGGCCGCTAGGCGGCAGTTCGTGAATACCCTCCAAGCGCTACCCCTATAGGACCGGGGAAGAGGGACGTCCGCGAAGTATTATCGGGACGTGCTGTGTGCGTACAACAGAAGGCCGGGGGGCGCAGAGCTTCCGACGGGTACAAGATCGGTTTAGCTCCGTGTGCGGGGGGAACAGATATCACGTCGTTTAACAGACAGGAAGCGGGTTAGGGGATGGGCAAGAAGATGAAAGGTGCGAAAGTCTTAAGCAAGTACGCAGCTCCGCGCTTGAAGCGGTCTCGCGCGCTGCCGAGCGCCTCGCATAGCGCCTCGCATAGCGCCTCGCATAGCGCCGATGTTTCAGGAGGGCTCAGCTTCAAGAGCCCTCAGAGCGTCCTGAGCGCTCTTAGCCATAGCAGCCTCCTGAGCTTCGTCAGCATCGCCTGTATTGGGAGTGCTGGCTCCATCTTGAGCATCGGCAGCGTCGGTTCGATCCTCAGCATAGGAAGCGCGGGCTCCATACTGAGCATTGGTAGCGCTGGATCTATCCTGAGCATCGGGAAGGCCGGCGCGGCGCCGGCCAGGGGTTCCGTCGAACCAGAAATCGAGATCCTGCTAGAAGAAGAGGATATCCTGGCAGAAGAGATGCCGCCGCCAGAGGAGCCACGGCCGCCAGGAGAGATGCCTCCGGAGCCGATGCCGTAGCCGTAAGCTGCTTGCTCCAGACGTGGTGTCGGCCGCTCCGAAGGCTTCTTGATGAAAAAAGAAAAGGCCGAAGCCCCAGCTCGTAGCTAGGACCCTGGGCCGAGAACTCCTGATTGTTTCGTCTCTGCTGCTATTAGGAACAAAGGCGACTAAACCAACCCCAGGGAAGGGAGCTTGATGGACGAGCAAACACAGCAGCGTTTGGAAACCCTCCTCGCTACGGGAATAGGTATCGGCCTGACCCGTTTGGTAGCCGAGCGGTTCATAACGGACCTGGTGCCCGAACAGAGAGGACTCAAAGACGACTTCGTAAGAGCGTTCATGAGAGCAGGAACGACAGCTACTTCGGCTGTTCTAGCTTCGGTAATCATCCGGTGGGTGGCTCGTCGAGGGCGCTAGGCAAAGGGCCGGAGCCCCGATAAGGAGCCCCGGCGTCTACGGAAGCTATCCGCCCGGTGGAAGGTATTGCCATCCTGGTACGGCCCGCAGCCAGTTTCCAGTGGAGGGTACGTAGCACCAGTAGTATCCGTCCGAATAGTAGTCGCAGTACCAGTACTCTCCACTTGTGGGGTTCTGTATCCACTCTGCCGAAGCAGGAGCCGCAGCCACGAACGACACCAGGAGTACCACCAGGATAAGCAGTGTTACCTTGCGGTACATCCCCATCCTCTCCTACCACTGTCACAGCAAAAGCCCCGGTCCAACAGAGGGGGGACCACAACTGTCTATGGGGACGACGGTACCGTCGTCCCCATAGGGCCCCGGTCCAACAGAGATGGGTCCACAACCAGGCCCACCGACAGGTCCTAACGACGATGAGAAGGAAAAAGCCCCGGTCCAACAGAGGGAGGCCCCGCGTAGGACCTCTTCGGCCTCCGATGACTCGAGAGCGCACACATCACGCAACACGACAAGTGCCTCGATAACCCATGCACAGCGACAGTGCTGCTACTAGACGTCGAAAGTCCGGCTCTTCCAAGCGTCCCTGAACCGGCGCCAAGGCCTTTTCTATCCAGCGAACCCGCCCTCCTCCCCGAAGCCTAGATGGTGATAGGCGCAAGCTCTATCGAAGGTGCGCCGAGCTTCGCTGGGTGGCAACATTCCTCGTGGATAGGAGTTAGGAGCAGGAGGAGAGCACTCATGTCGTCTTCGAACCTCATCCGGTGGAGCGGCCTGGCGGCCATAGCGGGCGGAGTATCGCTGGCGATCGCCGAGCTCGTTAGCCTGAGCTTCTTCGGCTACGATTTCAGCCGAACCGCTACCACGAGCACCTATGCCCTTTTTTCGTTGCTGATAATGATCACCGGGGTACTTTTGCCCCTCGGGCTGGTCGGGCTGTACGCTCGACAGTCGGAGGTCTCGGGCCCCCTGGGGCTCGTGGGCTTCGTGGTGGCTTTCGTTGGCACGATGCTGGTAGCGGGCTTCTTCTGGACCAGCGCCTTCGTCGCGCCGGTCCTGGCGGTCGAGGCCCCCGAACTGCTCGCCGTGCGCTCCCTCCCGGGTTTCTTCCGGTCGTTCATCGTGTTCGGCCTCGGTTGGCTGTTATTTGGGGTCGCCACTCTACGAGCAGGCGTCTACCCTCGGGTCGCCGCCGTGCTTCTCGTCGTCGGTGCAGTACTCATTGTCATCCCCCTGCCCCTCACCGGCGTCGTGCTAGCCGTGGCGGTGGCCTGGATGGGGTACGTCCTCTTCAGGGGAAGAGGCACCCCAGCCGAGCGCCCCGAACGTGTGCGCTGAGTTTCCTAGAATTCCAAACTTCTCGGAAGGCGTACATTCGTTACAGTCTTCTTGCTACACCGCTCGGACCCGGTCGGATGAGGGTATGCCAACCGACCGGAGAGATGGAGTGTCCTCGAGGCTTAACGATGTTTAACTGATAGGGGGAGCCAATACCTATTTACACCACGCCTTTTGAGTGGCATTCTCTATAGTAGTAAGCCCCCCACCCTCATGGAGGTACGGCATGAAAAGAAAGTTAGCGGCGATGATTATGGCGGCGATGGCGATTACTGCGATCGCGGCGGCCCCCGCTTCGGCAGGCGACTTCGACTTCAACGATGACGAAATCAGCTTCTTTGGTTCCCCGTTCATCGCCGTCATAGACGACGTGGACTTCGAGAACGTGCGCGAGAGGAACGACAGGGAAGGGGAGTGCCGCGTGGATGACGTGGATCTCGACGGCTTCATCGCCGAGTTCGAGATCACGTGCTTCTACTAAGGTATCGTCAGCCTTAGCTTAGAGGGCCGCGAAGACGCGCAGAAAGGGCCGGGACCATGATAGCCCCGGGCCGCTGTTACCTCAGTGAACCGTTGTTCAGCCTATGTCTCTGACGTTCGGCATCCCTAGCGCCGCGAAGAGATGCGGCCAGGCCTGGGATACCCGCCTGCGGGCCGGTGGTCCCCGGCTCCTGTAAGGCATGGGCTATCAGCCGGTAGCGTAGCCGAGGAGGAGCAGAATGAGCGAGGGCAGCGCGAACGCCACCCCCGTCAGTAGGCTTCGCCTAGCCCGCGTCATGCCCAGTACCCCCCCCACACACAGTCGACACACAGGCGGTCTCCCGGGAAGAAAGAGAGCAGCTCGTCTTCTTCTTGTACCTCGGTTACGAGCCGCCACGGGACACGCGTCAAGCAGCAGGCGCACGTTGTCGATTTAGCGCGCGCGAGCGTAGCGGCGTAGATATGCAGGCAAGGACCGCCGCGAAACTCGAAGTCCCTGCACTCGCAACTCTCACCCCGACGGCCGAGCACTACCTCGTAAACGCTGGTGAGGTCGCTCTGGCTGGGGATGAGCCACGTGCCGTGCTCGAAGCGGATCTCGTTGGCGTGCTCGCGGTAGAGGGCGAAGCCGCGTAGGGACCTCGAGGTCCTTCGTTCGCGGGTGGTGCGCTGCTCTGGTTGCGCTATCCTTGTGGTGTCCATTGAGCCTCCGCTCTTTGGGCCGGGTCCCGGGAGCTGCGACACTCGCCGGGGCCGTTTCTTTATCAACAACCGTAGTGTCTCATATCTTGTATTGACTTACAAGCTATATAGGGATAAAATTGTGGGCATGGCTTATATTTATTTGTATCGTCTTAAAGAGCACAGAGACCGCCGCGGACTCACGCAGGAGGAGTTGGCTACGTTAAGCGGCGTATCCCGTCCGACCATCGCCGCTTTGGAGTTAGGGTATCGGCAGGCTTACCCGCGTACCACGGATAAGCTGGCACGGGCGTTGAAGGTCAAACCTGAAGATTTGGCGGGAAAGGGGCATTAAAGAGGGACCGGGGCTTAGTGTCCTCCGGTCCCTCTTATTATCGGCTTAGGGAGTTGGACCGGGGCAATCAGCGTCCCGGCCCCTCTGGACCGGCTCGGAGGCGCTTAGAAGTCAACCTCGAAGCCTTCAGGATAGAACTAAGCCCTCCGGTTGGACGCCGGAGGGCTTTCTCATTAGGGCCGGGGCTAAGACGAGTCTCGGCCCCCCTAGCTACACGCCGCTTCTCTGTAGGCGTGTAGCTCGCCTACTTGCATCTGGAAGTGCTCCGCCAGCACCTCTTTCGGAAACCCTTTACCACACTCGGGGCCGATGCCTAAAGTCTTCGAATCCTCATGGGTTAGAGCCCGCCCACACATACAACAACGCATATTCCACTCGGCGAACCTCTTAGCCGCAAGAGCCGGGTCCTCGAGGATGGTTTCGATAATGGCGTCTCTATAGGGGTGTCCTACGGCCTCGTACCAAGACCGCACAAACCAACGCTTCTCATCTCCTTTTAGTTTCTTGAGCCGTGGATCGTTGGTAAAGAGGGTTGGCCCATAGCGAACCTTGGCTCCGCGAGGTTTCCACGGTTCGAATTCTGGGTGCTTTCTCTTGCCTACATCCTTGCGCCTCCAGTAGGTCATCTGCTCTATACCCTCACGTGGATCGGGTACAGCATAGAAGCCTTCTGGTAGGACCTGCCAGTCTGGCTGAGCGTAATCCCAGACTCTTGTAGATTCATGCTCCAGACACTCTGACCGGCGTAGGAGATCGTTCTCCTCTTTTGTAAGAGAGTCTTCGATCTTGCTTATGGTGTACCAGGCCTCTCCCAGCCGCTCGTAGTGCGAGCATACCTTTATCTCGGGGCGCTCCCCGTCCATAACGTCCGTAATGGCCACGCAGTACTCGCAGTCATCCAAGTCCGTGGGAGCGCTTTGGATGAGCGCCCTTATGTCAACGATCGCCTGGAGTACATGCTCGGGGAGACCTGAGCGAAACCGCACTAGGTCTCTGTAGGCTGTTTTCGGCATTATTCTTCCTCCTCTTCTATCGCGTCTCTTCCAACACCGTGAGCGCCCGCACCGTCGGCTCGCGCCAGTCTTCCCACCTGCCGCCGTCCCGATGGAAAGCGGCGACCGCGCCGGCGAGGGCGTCACGGCCTGCCTTGCCGTCGAAGAACTGTTGAACCATCGGCGCCAGTTTGGGGGCGCGCAGCGCTTCGAGTGCTTTGTGGTTCTTCCAGGTGCCTGTCGAGGGTTCGGACGATACGGACGATGCGGACGATAAATCCGTGTTACTCTCGCCTTGTCTATCTCTTTCCTTTTTAATCAAGGCATGTGAACCGAGAGAAACCCCAAAATATCGTCCGTCGTCGCCGTTATCGTCCGAAATCCCATTGCCATGCGGCGTATCTGCGGACGATGCGCGAAAATTATCGTCCGCATTATCGTCCGCATAGCGATTATCGTCCGCATTATCGTCCGTGTTTTTTGCGTAGTTGTCGTCCGAGCCGTCGTCGTCGAAGCCCCTGTCGAGCACTATTGGCCGACCAGCTCGGTTGTCGTTCTTGCGGTACGCGCGTATGCCGTGGGTCTCTAGGAGCGGCGTAACCTCTCGGATTTTCTTCCACAGGGTGCGCCCGGTTTTGGGCCAGGTCTTGTCGTCTTTCAGGGCGAGCTCGTCTTCGGCGCGGACCACTAGGGCAGCGTGTAGCTTTGCAGCCGATAGCTCGACCCGATCCTTATCTTTCATGTAGAGGATCACAGCTTGGGCCACGATGGAGCCGTCGAGCGTCCCCTGTTGCTGCGTTTCTTCGACGTGCTGCCAGTCTTCCACGAACTGCGCCACGCCCCACCCCTGGCTCTCATAAAGGGCGGCCGCGTAGAGTCCCCAGTCCGCGAGCCGCGGTCGTTCCTCCAGCTGCACCGTGTGGCGTTCGCGGAGCGCGCCGGCCAGCGCGTCGAAGACCGCACCGAGTAGTTCCGGGTGCTTGAGGTAGAACTGCATCCAGAAATCATCTTCGGGTAGCCGCTCGCGCTTATCGAGGCGTTCGAGTTCTATGGGTAGCGTCCGGTCCTGGACGTCCCCGCGTTCGCTTGGCGGGTTGATGCCGTTGAGAAGCACGGCGCGTTTTAGTGACCATACGAGATCGTCGTCGTCGGAGTAAAGGACGCGCTTCGAGTCCGACTCCCCGGTGACGAGACGGCACATGGTGTCCTGGAACCACTCGGGGAGTGAGTTCTGGTTGTCTAGCATCACGATGTAGCAGTGACTCGCCTTTTGAAGGAAGTCCCGGCGATCGATGGTTACCGCCTCGTTGCTGGTCGGATCCCATAAGCGTTTGACAATCCGGCTCGCCGTTGTCTTCCCCGAGCCCATGACACCAGTCGCTTCGAGTATCGGTCGTGGGATGTGCGCCAGAGCTATCAGGGTGACGTACGTCAGGAACAGACGTACATCCCGGTCCGTCTTGAGGTTCACCCACTCCGCGACGTCCTCGAGCTTACCGCCCGAGATCGGTTTCGGGAGAGGCTGGAGGTTCTTGACGGCCCGAAAGTA
>Ga0136622_10000640_pt1 | contig 14374 bp, 13 predicted proteins | sample AntDrymUQ4482106_2_FD_104803 | JGI IMG/M metagenome (GOLD analysis project Ga0136622, IMG submission 104803) | Polar desert sand microbial communities from Dry Valleys, Antarctica - metaG UQ448 (21.06) | ecosystem: Environmental > Terrestrial > Soil > Desert | place: Antarctica: Dry Valley...
AGCGCGGTGAACTTGACCTCGTTCGTCGTCGTGTCGCGCTCGGCGATGAACCAGGCGCGGCAGCCCGAGCGATGAAACCACCATTCGCGCTGGACGCCTGCCACATTGCGGCGAAAATAGACGTACTTGTTGAGCTCGCGCCGATCGGGGCGCGACGCCGGACGGGCACTGACCTCGCCGCCGTAGCCGAAGTCGGTCACCTCCCGCGTTCCGCAGTTGGGACAGCTCAAGACGAAGGACACTCAGCGATCGTATACAAATTCGTACAAACGCCGCAAGGGGAGCATGGAGGATCGAGGCAGGATCATCGACGGGCGTGCCTATGCCGAGGAGCTGATGGAGGAGGTCAAGGCCGGGGTGCGGGCGCTCCACGGCGCCGTCGGAATCGCGACGCTGCTGGTCGGAGACGACTACGCCGCGAGTGTCTACCAGCGCCGGATCGATCGCCACGCGCAGGAGGCGGGTGTCTTCTCGCGCGCCGAGCGGCTGCCGGGTGACACATCGCTGCCGCGGGTGCTCGCGCTGCTCGACGAGCTCGATCGCGACGCACGCGTGTCCGGCATCCTCGTGCTGCGCCCGTTACCGGCGCACCTGCCCGAGTCAGCCGTGCTGCGCGCGCTCCCGCGATTCAAGGACGTCGAGGCCCAGCACCCGGAGAACGCCGGCCTGCTCGCGCTCGGCACGCCGCGCTTCACGCCCTCGACCGCGGCCGCCGCCTTCCACATGCTCGACCGCTACATGGCGTCGGTCGGGCGCGACCCGGCGCGCGCGTACGACGGGCTCGACCTGGTGCTGGTCGGCCGCTCCAACAACGTCGGCAAGCCCGCGGCGATTCTCGGCCTCGCGCGCAACGCGACCATGATCTCGGCGCACAAGCACACGGCCGACGCGGGCCGGCTGGCCGAGCACACGCGCATGGCCGACCTGCTGATCGTCGCCGCGGGTGTACCGGGGCTGATCACCGGCGGCTTCGTGCGCGAGGGCGCAATCGTGGTCGACATCGGCATCAACGCCGTGGTCCAGCCCGACGGCAGCACGAAGCTGGTCGGCGACGTCGACACCGCCAGCGTGCTGCCGCTCGTCGAGGCGGTCTCCCCCGTGCCGGGCGGCGTCGGCCCGATCACCGACGTCTGGCTGCTGCGCAATGCGCTCGTGGCGGCGCGGCTGGCGCGTGGGGAGGCTTGAGTTCTGGCGGGCACGGCGCGACGCGGGCGATTGCGCCCGGCGCCTCGCGACACGCCGCCCGCAGCCGAACCCGCTTCCCCACCTGCCGACGCTGACGTCCATTCGCGTTCCACTGCTCACCCCGACGCCCCCGACCCTTACTCAACCGTCGACGACCTCCGACTCTGCCATCCGCTTTGATCGCAGCCAGCCGCTGATCCCAGCGCGACGCCAGTCCCGCCATCCAGCGTGCGGTCTCGTCGAGCTGTTCGGGCCGCACCGTGAAGCGGACCTCGCGGCCGGCGCGCCGGGACTCCACGAGCCCAGCGCGATCGAGCACTGCGAGGTGCTTGAGCACCGCGACGCGGCTGACCGGCAGCTCGCCGGCCAGCGTCGTCGCGGTTCCCTCGCCGCGCTCCGCGAGCAGCGCGAGCACGCTCCAGCGCGTCGGGTCCGCCAGCGCGCCGAAGACCGCCGCTGAGGGCGCAGCGGTCAGGCCGGCACCCGGTCTGCGTACTCCGAGAGCTGCTCGACCATCCCGGCCCAGCCTCCAACGTTGTCGGCGTGGTTGGCAGCGGCCTGCTCAGGCGACGTGGCGAGCGTGTCGAAGCCGCTCTCGACGACCCGCAGACGTGTGCCGTCGCCCTCGGGCGTGAGCGTGAACTCGACCAGCGTGGAGTTGCCGTCGACGGGCTCCGCCATGTCGGCGGCATGGTGCGCCGCCCAGCGGTAGGCGAACCGACGCGGCGGCTCGACCGCCTCGACGCGCGCGCGCACGGAGCCGTGCTCGGCCCAGCTCATCACCATCGCGCCGCCGGGGCGCAGGTCGATCTTGGCGCCGGCGTCTGCGAACCACCCCGTGACATGCTCGGGCTCGGTGAGCAGCGCCCAGACGCGTTCTACCGGGGCTGCGAAGTTACACCTGGTCACCGCACGGGCGTGGGCGGCTCCTCGCCGGCCAGGACGGCGATCGCGTTCGCCGCCGCGAGTTCCGCCATCGCGGTGCGCGTCTCCACAGTCGCCGAGCCCAGGTGCGGCACGAGCACGACGTTGTCGAGCCCGACCAATTCGGGATGGACCTCCGGCTCATGCTCGAACACGTCGAGCGCGGCGCCCGCAATCGTCCCGTCGCGCAGCGCGGCCGCGAGCGCGGCCTCGTCGACGATCGGGCCGCGCGCCGTGTTGATTAGGTAGGCGTCGTCGCGCATGCGCGCCAGCGCGCCGGCATCGATCAGGTGGCGCGTCTCTGGCATGAGCGGACAGTGCACCGATACGAAGTGCGAGCGCTCGAGCAGCTCGGTGAGCTCGATCTGGCCGGGATCCGGACCGGGGATGGGCTGCGTGTAGACGACCTCGAGGCCGAACGCGCGGGCGCGGGCGGCGGTCGCGCGCCCGATCGCGCCGTAGCCGACGATCCCGAGCGTCTTCCCGCGCAGGCCGCGCCCGAGCATGAAGTCGATCGACCATGCCCACGGCTCGCCCGACCGGACCCGCCGCTCGCCCTCGCCCAGCCGGCGCGTGACCGCCAGGAGCAGCGCGAACGCCAGGTCGGCGGTCGCGTCCGTGAGCACCGCGGGCGTGTTCGTCACGATGACGCCGTGGCGGCGCGCGGCCTCGAGGTCGACGTTGTCGTGACCGACGGCCACGTTCGCGACGACGCGCAGCGCCGGTCCGGCGGCGGCGAGCAGCGCTTCGTCGACGCGGTCGTGCAGCAGCGTCACGATCGCGTCGGCGCCGGCGACCGCTGCGTGCAACTCGTCACTGCTCAGCGCCCGGTCCTCTGGCGACACCCAGACGTCGGCGCCGCTGTCGCGCAACGCGAGGATGGCCGACTCGGGCAAGCTGCGGGTGACTACGATCCGGGCCACAGCGAGGGACTATGCCAGGCCCCGCAGATACGCTGCGGCGATGCTCGCCCTCGTCGCCGCCGCCGACCCGCCGCAGATCGCGCTCGCGGAGGTGCCCGACCCCGCTCCGCTGCCGTCAGAGGCGCTCGTGCGCCTGACCGCCACCTCGCTCAACCGCGGCGAGGCGCGGGCGCTGGCCGCCGCGGAGCCCGGCACGGTCTGGGGCTGGGACGTGGCCGGCGTAGTGGAGCGCGCAGCGGCCGACGGCAGCGGCCCCGTAGCGGGCACGCGCGTGGTCGGTCTCAAGCAGCGCGGAGCCTGGGCGCAGCTCGTCGCGGTGCGCACCGACCTGCTGGCCGCTCTCCCGGACGCAGTCGGCGACGCGCAGGCGGCCACGCTTCCGGTCGCCGGCCTCACCGCGCTGAAGGCACTCGATCGCATCGGGAACCTGATCGGGCGCCGGCTGCTCGTGACGGGCGCCAGCGGCGGAGTCGGCCGCTTCGCGATCCAGCTAGCCGCCCACGGCGGCGCGCACGTGACCGCGCTCGCGCGCCGCACCGAGGGGCTCGCGGAGCTCGGCGCGAATGAGGTAGTCAGCGAGCTCGGCGACGAGGGCCCGCCCTTCGAGGCGGTGCTCGAGAGCGTCGGCGGAGCGGTGCTCACCGCAGCGCTCGCGCGGCTCGACGAGCGCGGGACGCTCGTCACGTTCGGCGCCAGCGCAGAGGACGATGCCGCGGTCCACCCGCGCGCGCTCTACGGCCAGGGCGCGACGGTGCAGGGCCTGCTCGTCTTCCGCGAGCTCGCCCGCGATGCCAGCGGCACGCGCGACTTCGGCCGGCTGCTCGGGCTGATGGCGGCCGACCGGCTCGACGGTCAGGTCGTGCGCGAGGCGTCATGGCGCCAAGCCGGCTCAGAGCTCGCGGCGCTGCTCGAGCTGCGCGTCGCGGGCAAGGCCGTGTTGCACGTCGACTGACGCGCGGCTTCAGCATGTCGCGGGCCGGCAGAGCCAGATGTCGTCGGCGTCGTGGATGCGGCAGCGATGCTGCAGCTCGCGCCCCAGCTCGCGCTCGGGCCGGATCCGCTCCACGTCGAACCCGGCAGCCATCAGCCGGTCGCCGATGTCGGCGGCATAGAGGCGCACGTGGTCGCTTTGCCAGAACGCCTGCACGCGCTCGTCGGGCGCCGTGATCGCCGGGTCCTCGTACGTCTGCTCCCGCCCGAGGTCGAGCGGCACCATCACGAGGCACCAACCACCTGGCGCGGTGACGCGGGCGAGCTCGCGCATCGCGCCCGCGTCGTCCTCGACGTGCTCGAGCACGTGTGAGCACAGCACCGCGTCGAAGCTCGCGTCGGCCAGGTCGAGCGCGGTGATGTCGAGGCGCAGGTCGACGTCCTGCTCGTAGAGGTCCGCGGTGACGTAGCGCAGGTCCGGAAGCTCGCGCAGGTGGCGGCGCAACGCCCATTCCGGCGCGAAGTGCAGCAGTGCGCGCGCGTCGCGCAGCAGCCCGCGCGAGCCGTTGAGGACGAGCCATTGGGCGCGATGCCGCTCGTGCGACCCGCAGCGCCAGCAGAGGGCATCCGGCCGGTTCCAGGCGTCCTTGAAACGGTCGAACTCGTGTCCGCAGAGCGGGCACAGGACCTCGCTGCCCCGGTGGCGGAGCATCTGCGCGCGCCGCCTCAGCGCGGCCGCGACGCGTGCGGGCCCCAACGCTCAGTGCCCCGCCGGCGTCTCCCAGCCCTCGAGCACCGACGGATGCCAGTCGGTGCCGACCGTCTTGGATCCCTCGACCCAGGAGCCGAGCTCGGGCTGCGGGAACTTCGTGTGCTGCTCCTTGAGGACGATCCCGTATGAGTTGCCCGACTGCAGGTGCTTGATCAGGACCTTGCGCGCGAGCTCGTCCTCGCGTCCGGCCGGGAGGTCGAAGTAGATCTTCAAGAACGAGTTCGAGTAACGATCGAACACAGCCGGCACACCGTCCTCGACCAGCATGTGGATGTCCTCGAGCCAATTGATGTCCGCGCCGGGCGTGGCAGCCAGCAGGTCGACGTCCTCGACGAGCGCGACGTCCTCCTGATAGTCGAAGCGGCGGCCGGCGAGATACTCCGCGTCGATCGAGGAGATCTTCTCCGGCTCGTCGCGACGGCTGGCGGCGCGGCCGGCGACCAGCTCCGCCTCGACCTGGTCGCGGACTTCGATCGATTCGTCCCGGATCGGGCTGCCCTGCTCGCTCATCCCAGTGTCTCCCCGCGCTCGTGGCCGAACGCGCCGACGGGCGCCGCGTCCGAGTCGGCCACGAACGAGTCGATCGGGTTCTCCAGGTGGCGCTCGAGCAGCCGTTCGATGCGCGCGAGCGAGCGCTCCTCGCTCACGCCCGGGATGTAGTCCGTGCCGGTCAGCGGCACCTTCGCCATCGCCGCCGCCTCGACGGTCAGCGCGGCGAGGTCCTCCGGCTCGAGCGAGTGGATGTTCGTCTTGCCGCACGCACGCGCGATCAGCTGCACCTCGAGCGTGAGCGTATGCAGGAAGTTGTAGACCCGCTGCGACGCGTCCTCGACGTTCAGGCGCTTGCGCAGCTCCGGGTCCTGCGTCGTGATGCCGACCGGGCAGCGGCCCGTATGGCAGTGGTAGCACTCGCCCGCCGGCACCCCCATCGACCCCATGTAGTCCGTGACGCCGGGGATCTCCTTGTTGCAGTTGAGCGCCATCAGCGCCGAGTGCCCGATCGCGACCGCCTTGGCGCCGAGCGCGATGCACTTGGCGATGTCGCCGCCGTTGCGGATTCCGCCCGCGACCACGAGGTCGATCTCGTCGGCCAGCCCGACGTCCTCGAGCGCGCGCCGCGCCTCGGGGATCGCCGCCATCAGCGGGATGCCGGTCTCCTCCGTCGCGAGGTGCGGGCCTGCGCCGGTGCCGCCCTCGGCGCCGTCGAGGTAGATGATGTCGGGCCCGCACTTGGCCGCCATGCGCACGTCGTCGTAGACGCGCGCGGCGCCCAGCTTGAGCTGGATCGGGATCTGGTAGTCCGTCGCCTCGCGGATCTCCTGGATCTTCAGCGACAGGTCGTCGGGCCCCAGCCAGTCGGGGTGCCGGGCGGGCGAGCGCTGGTCGATGCCGGCCGGCAGCGAGCGCATCTCCGCCACCTGCTCGGTCACCTTCTGGCCCATCAGGTGGCCGCCGAGGCCGACCTTGCAGCCCTGGCCGATGAAGAACTCCGCGGCGTCGGCGAGCATCAGGTGGTGCGGATTGAACCCGTACCGGCTCTGGATCACCTGGTAGTACCACTTCGTCGAGAGGTCGCGCTCAGGCGGGATCATCCCGCCCTCGCCGGAGCACGTAGCGGTGCCGGCCATCGAGGCGCCCTTCGCGAGCGCCATCTTCGCCTCGATCGACAACGCGCCGAAGCTCATGCCCGTGATGTAGACGGGGATGTCCAGCTCGATCGGCTTCTGCGCGAAGCGGGCACCGAGGATCGTCTTGGTCTCGCACTTCTCGCGATAGCCTTCGATCACGAAGCGCGTGAGCGTGCCGGGCAGGAAGACGAGCTCGTCCCAGTGCGGGATCTTCTTGAACATCGAGAAGCCGCGCATCCGGTAGCGGCCGAGCTCGGACTTCATGTGGATGTCGTTGATGACCTCGGGCGTGAAGATCTTCGAGCGCCCGAGCACCGTGCGCTTGGACGGCGCGGTCTCGTCGACCCGCGCGGCACCGGCCTGGTTGTCGGCGGGCTCGCCCAGGTCGTGCTGGGTTTCGGCCATTGTGGGCTCCTGCCTAGAGGACGAGCTTGCGCTCGGAGGGCTCGAGGTTGTCGTAGTTGTAGAGCCGCTTGCCGCAGACGAACTTCTGCAGCGGCGGCGGCTCGCCAAGCTCGTAGATCGCGAACTTGCGCGCGATGAACTCGGTGTCGGCGTCGGTCCACTCGCCGGGAACGCAGTCGACCCCGAGCGCCTTGACCTTGCCGCCGATGTAGAACTCGCCGTCGTACATCGAGTCGCCCAGGCCCGGGCCGACGTCGCCGAGGATGATCTGGCGGCCGCGCTGCATCATGAATCCGGTCATCGAGCCGGCGTCGCCGAGCACGATCACGGTGCCGCCCTTCTGGTCGATGCCGGTGCGCGCGCCGACGCGGCCGCGCACGAGCACGTCGCCGCCGCGGATCGCCGCCGCGGTCAGCGAGCCGGCGTTGCCGTCGACCACCACGACCCCGCTCATCATGTTCTCGCACGCCGACCAGCCGACGCGGCCCTTGATGTGCACCTCGGGCCCGTCGATGAGCCCGAGCCCGAAATAGCCGAGCGAGCCGTCGAACGTGATCTTGCAGCGCTGCAGGATGCCGACGCCGAGCGAGTGCCGGGCGCCCGGGTTGAGGATCGTCACGTCACGCACGCCCTCGGTGTAGACGAGCCGGCGCAGCTCCGCGTTGATCTTGCGCGTCGTTAGGTCGCGCGCATCGAACTCGGCCCGCTCGCCGTCGATCTCCGCGATGCCCGGCGCGCTGCCGTCGACCTCGACGAGCCCGCGCGCGTCGTAGGTCAGCGCGTCCACACCATCACCTCTCCCTCGAACGGGTCGTACGTGTAGATCTCGCGGTCGAGGACCGCGCGGATCGCGATCTCCTCGGACGCGAGCGCGACCAGGTCGTCGGCCTCGTAGAGCACGAGCGGTTTGGCGGCGAGCTCGTCCTTGGCCATCCCGAGCGAGTCCCCGGTGACGCAGATGTAGGTGAAGACGCCGTCGAGCTCCTCGAGGCTCTGGCGCATCGCGTCCTCGAGGTCGGATCCGGCGGCCATCTTCTCGGCGAGGTAGACCGCGATGATCTCCGAGTCGCACTCGGACTGGAAGCGGTGGCCGGAGCGTTCCAGGCGGCGCTTCCACTGGTGGTAGTTCGTCAGCTGCCCGTTGTGGACGACCGCGATGTCGGAGAACGGATAGGCCCAGTAGGGATGCGCGCCCGAGATGTCGACGTCGGACTCCGTGGCCATACGGACGTGGCCGATCGCGTGCGTGCCGGCCAGCCCGCCGAGGTTGTACTGCTCCGAGACCGACTCGGCATCGCCGAGGTCCTTGATGATCTGCAGCGAGTGCCCGAGCGAGAGCACCTCGGCGCCCTTGACGTCCTCCACCCGGTCGGCGAGCGCCTTCAGGTCACCGTCGTAGGCGAAGCGCACCTCGCATGCGTAGCCGGTGGCGTGCGAGGCGGAGTGCACGGTCGCCCCCAGCTGTCCGAGGCGCCGCTCGATCTCGCCCTTGTTGCGGCCCATGCGGTCGTCGAACCCATAGTCGCGCGGAGTGTTGGCGTCGGCCAGCTTGACGCGCATGACCCAGTCCTCCGTCGCGGGGCCGTAGAGCGCGTAACCGGTCGAGTCCGGGCCGCGATGCTTCATCGACTGCAGCATCGCGGTCATCTCGGCGCCGATCTGGCGCTCGCCGTTGCGGCTGATGATGCCGGCGATGCCGCACATCAGGCGTCGCTCCCGGGGAGCACTACGGCAGCACCTCCAGGTACTCGTCGCGCTCCCAATCGGTGACGGCGGCTAGATAGCGCTCCCACTCGTCGCGCTTGTAGTGGTTGAAGACCTTGTAGAGCCGGCCGGGCATCGCGCTCTGGACCAGCTCGTCGGCGGCCAGCGCCTCGAGCGCCGCGCCCAGCGAGTCGGGCACCTTCTCGATCTCGACGCCCGCCTGCAGCAGGTCGTAGGTGTTGCCCTGCTGCGGCTCACCGGGGTCGATCTCGTTGCGGATCCCGTCCAGGCCGGCGACGAGCAACGCCGCGGTCGTTAGGTACGGGTTGCTCGACGAGTCCACGCCGCGGTACTCGAAGCGCCCGCCCGAGGCGACGCGCACGGTCGTGGTGCGGTTCTGCCAGCCCCAGTTCTTGTAGATCGGGGCCCAGAAGCCGGTGTCCCACATGCGGCAGTACGAGTTGACCGTCGGGTTGCCGACGCACATCAGCGCGTGGAAGTGCTCGAGCAGGCCGCCGAGGAAGTAGCGCGCCGTCTCGGAGAGCTGCGCCGGACCGCTCTTGTCGTGAAAGACGTTGACGCCGTCGTCGTCGATCAGCGTGAAGTGATGGTGGTGGCCGTTGGCGCTCACGCCCGTGAAAGGCTTGGGCATGAACGTCGGCAGCAAGCCGTGCTTGCGCCCGACCGCCGCGCACACCTGGCGATAGGTCGTGATGTTGTCGGCCGTCCGCACGGGGCGGTCGAAGCGGAAGTTCAACTCGAGCTGGCCGGGCGCGTCCTCGTGGTCCCCGTAGCTCATGTCCAGGCCGAGCGCCTGGCTGTACTCGACCACGTCCATCAGGACCGGACGCAGCTCCTCGAACTGGTGGATGTGGTAGCAGTAGGGCTTGGTCACGCCCTCCGGGGCCTGGCCCGGCTCGGGCTTCTTGAGCCACATCATCTCGGGCTCGATCCCGATCAGGAACTGCAGTCCCAGCTCCTGCTCGAAGTCGTGTGCGATCCGCTTGAGGTTCTGCCGCGGATCGGCGTCGAGCAACTCGCCGGTCTCGGTGTCGTAGCAGTCGCAGTAGACGCGCGCGACGCGCGGATCCCAGGGCAGCACCTCGAACGTGTCGAGATCCGCCATCGCCGCCAGCTCGGACTCCTCGGGGCCGAAGCCGATGTAGTTGCCGTAGCGGTCGGTGAACAGGTTCGCCGTCGCTCCGTAGACGAGCTGGTAGCCCTTCTCCGCCACCTGCGGGAAGAACGTCGCGACGACGCCCTTGCCGAGCACCCGGCCGGTGACCGAGACCTGCTGGAAGAAGACGTACTTGATCCCCTCGGCCTCGATCCGCCGGGTGATCTCCTCGATCCGCTCGCGCCGCCCGGGCGCGCTGCGGGCCTCCTCCAGCGTCGTGGGCGCGGGGGCGATCCGGCTCGAGCGCAGCACGGTCTCGACCGTGCCGCCGAAGGTGTGTCCTGCTCCCTGCCCAGTGACCGCGTCGCCGCTGCCGTCCACGCTCATCTCCCCTGTTGCTCCTATGCTCGACGGAAGTCGCGGCGAGACTAGCCGCTGTGAACGAATTTGTATAGAGTTCCTGTCTCGGCAATGCCATTGCGTGAAAGGCAACACATGACGACGCTCCCCTCCTCCGTGCCGGTGCTCGTGGTGGGCGCCGGCGTCCATGGTCTCTCGACGGCCTGGCACCTCGCCCAGAAGGGCGAGCGCGTGCTCGTCGTCGACAAGGACTCGATCGCGGCCGGCGCTTCCGGGATCGCCTGCGGGGTCGTGCGCAACAATTACTTCCAGCCTGCCATGAGCGAGCTGATGGCCGCCTGCGTCGACATCTGGGAGTCGGATCCCGAGACGCTGCACTACCACGGCTCGGGCTACATCGCCCTCGGCCCGGCCGAGCAGGAGTCCGACCTGACCGAGGTCCACGAGCGCCACCAGCGGATCGGCTACCCCTCAGAGCTGATCACGGGTGAGGCGGCGGTCGCCGAGCACATGCGCGCGCTCTATCCCGACTGGCGCGCGCGCGGCGTGAGCGTGTGCCTGCACGAGCAGCGCGGCGGCTTCGCGTTCAACAAGGAGTCGATGCTCGGGCTCGCCGACAAGGCGCGCGCGGCGGGGGCGGAGATCGTCGAGGGCGTCGCGGTGACGGGCTTCGAGCGCGACGGGTCGGGCGCGGTCACGGTCGTGCACACGAGCGCCGGCGACGTCGCGGTCGAGCAGGTCGTGATCGCGGTCGGGCCATGGGTGGCGGGGCTCTGGTCGATGCTCGACCTGCCCGCGCGGCTCGACGTGCACCAGCCCGACGGCGCCGTGGCGCGCGACCAGCCGATGTGGACGTATTGGTACCTGCAAGAGGGCGAGGTGATGTTCGACCCGGCGGAGTTCGTCACCGCCGACGGCAGCCCCTCGCCCGTGTTGCACGTCGACAGCGACGCGCCGCTGCGCACCGACGACGGCAAGCTCGTCGCCGACGACGAGGTCTGGGGGATCTACTTCAAGCCCGACCGCGAGAGCGTGCAGGGCGGCTCCGCGCCGCTGACCGTCGGGCCAGAGTTCACGGTCGACCCCTACCCGACCGGCACTGTCGATCCGGGGTTCCCGGACCTCTGGTGCGCGGCGCTGTCGCATTGCCTCGGGCGCTTCGAAGGCGCGCGGGAGCGCTACCGGCAGGTGCGCTCGGGGGGCGTCGGCGCGTTCACGGCCGACAACTTCCCGGTCTTCGACTACATGGCGCCGAACGTCTACGTCGCCGCCGACTCGAACCACGGCTACAAGATGATCGCCGTCGGCAAGGAGATCGCCGAGGTGCTGCGCGGCGGGCACTCGTCGCTGCTGTACCCGTTCCGCTACGAGCGCTTCGCGACCGGCGACCTGCACCCGGTCTCGCAGTCTCCCTATCCGTGGAACTGAGCTGAGGGTCGCCCCGCCTGTCGTAGCGATCTCCGCCGGCTTCCCGGCCTACGGCGACTACATGGGGCTGGCGTATGCGCGCCCGCTCGAAGCGGTCGGCGCGCTGCCGCTACAGCTGCCATTCCTGTCAGATCCGGCGGCGCTGCTCGGCGTGGCCGACGGCGTGCTGCTCGGCTTCGGCTCGGACATCGACCCGGCGCGTTACGGCGGCACGTCGCATCCCTCGATGACACCGCACTCCGAGCCGCGCGACGCGTTTGAGCTCGAGCTGGCGCGGCTGGCGCTCGCCGAGGGCCTGCCGGTGCTCGGGATCTGCCGCGGGATGCAGCTGCTCAACGTGGTGCGCGGCGGGACGCTGCTTGCGGACGTCGCGCCGCATCCGGGCGGTGACTGGGAGCGCTGGGCGCTGGTGCGTGCGGCGGTGCTCTCCGGCGCGGAGCCGCCCGAGCACCCGGGTCACTCCCTGAGCGTGAAGCCCGGGTCGCGCCTCGCGGCGGCGCTGGGGTCCGGCGAGCGGTGGGTGAACTCCTACCACCACCAGGGGGTGGGCCGACTCGGCGCGGGCGTCGAGCCGGTGGCGTGGGCCCGCGACGGGGTCGTCGAGGCGCTCGAGCTCACGGGCGACACCTGGGTGCTGGGCGTGCAGTGGGAGCTGCAGGAGAGTTGGCGCGACGACGAGCGGATGCTCGGCGTGTTCACCGCCTTCGCCGCGGCCGCTAGCCGCGCGAGAGCTCGTCGACAAAGGCCGCGAGCAGCCGTGTGAAGCGCTGCGCCGAGGCGATCTGCAGGCGCTCGCCGGGCGCGTGCGCTCCCTCGATCTGAGGACCGAACGACAGCATCTCGAGCCCCGGCCGCTTGGCGCCGATGATCGCCGGCTCGAGCCCGCCGTGCGTGAGCGCGACCTGCGGCTGCTCGCCGAAGAGCCGCTCGAACACCGCCTTCGCCGTCGCCAGCGCAGGCGAGTGGAGGTCGGGCCGCCAGCCCGGATAGGCGCGGCCGGGCTCGACCGCGGCGCCGGCCAGCCTGCCGGCGGCGGCGATCGCCCCGGTGATCTCGGGCATCACGTCGTCGGAGGCGCTGCGACTCAGGCTGTGCAGCGTCAGCCGCGCGCCGTCGGTCGCGGCGATCCCGAGCGACGAGCTCGCCTCGACCACGCCCGGGAAGTCGGTGCTCATGCGCAGCGGGCCGCTCGGGAGCGTCGCGATCAGGTCGATGATCCGCCGGCTCGCCTGCACGCCCCAGGCGTCGGCGAGGTTCGGGCGCGCGTCGTCGAGCGAGACCCGCAGCTCCGGGTCCGATCGCCGGTATGCCGCCGCCGCGCGGGAGCCGGCGTCCTCGACCAGCGTGCGCGTCGCGTCCTGCACGGAGCGCGCAACGCTCAGCACTGCCGCTGCGTCGCGCGGGATCGCGTTGCGACTCGCACCGCCGTCCAGGGAGGCGATACGCAGCCCCGGCACTGCGCCCAGGATCCGCGCGAGCAGCCCGATCGCGTTCGCGCGTCCCGCGGCGATGTCGCCCCCTGAGTGGCCGCCGCGTCCCCCGCTGACCGTCACGCGCAGCGCCGCGTCGCCCGGCGCGACCGGCTCGCGCGCAGCATCGAGGCGCAAGAGCGTGTCGATCCCGCCGGCACAGCCGACCGTGAGCGTGCCGTCGTGGCCGCTGTCGAGGTTGAGCAGCACGCTGCCGCCGATCAGCTCGGGCGACAGGTCTGCGGCGCCGGCCATGCCGACCTCCTCCGCGACCGTCATCAGCAGCTCGAGCGGTCCGTGCCCGGCATCCTCGCCCGCCCCCTCGACGAGCGCGAGCATGGCGGCGACGCCGACGCCGTTGTCGGCGCCCAGCGTCGTGCCGTCCGCGCGCAGCCACCCGCCCTCGCGTACGACGTCGATCCGCCCCGCGCGCGGGTCGTAGAGGCTGTCCGGATCGCGCTCGCAGACGATGTCGAGGTGTCCCTGGAGGATCACCGTCGGCGCGGACTCGCGCCCCGGCGTGGCGGGCACCGCGACGACAAGGTTGCCGGCCGCGTCCCGACGCGCCTCGAACGAACGTTCCCCCGCCCAGCGCGTCACGTATGCGACGGCCTGCTCCTCCTCGAAGGTCGCGCGCGGGATCCGCGTCAGGGCCGCGAAGTGGCGCCAGAACGCGGCCGGCTCCAGGCCGGCGAACGGATCGCTCACGCGAGGCTGCGACCCGCACGCCCGGCGGGCAGCGGCGCCTGGCATTCCGGGCAGCGGTCGCCCAGCACCGGCGCGTCCTCAGCCGCGCCGGCAGGCCAGTAGACGCGGTGGCGGTCGGTGCCGGCGACCCGATACGTCGCGCCGCAGTCGCACGGGTGCGTCTGCTCAGCCGGAGGTTGGGAGGAATGGCCGCGGACCGCGCGAGCGCGCCTCCGGAGGCGCGTCAGGTCGATCGCGCCGGTGGAGCGGCCGGCGAGCCGGGCCCCGGCCGCCGCGAGCGCAGCCCCGAGGGCCGCGGCTACGGCGATCAGGCCGGCACGTCGGGCGGTATCAGCAGAGCTTCGTCTCATCCGGGCCGCGTACCCCGGAGCGACCCGCGCGCACACGGCGGCGTCGGTGGGCTGACGCGACCGGTGCTCACCAAGCCGCCGGCTCGTAGTCCTTGAGGAGCACTCCGTGGAGGTCTTCGCCGGCCTCGCCGCGGACGATCGGGTCATAGACGCGCGCAGCGCCGTCGATCAGGTCGAGCGGTGCGTGGAAGCCCTCGCCGGCCAGCCGCATCCTGGTCGGGTGCGGGCGCTCGTCGGTGATCCAGCCCGTGTCGACGCTCGTCATCAGGATGCCGTCGGAGAACACCTCTGCCGCGCTCGTGCGCGTGAGCATGTTCAGCGCCGCCTTGGCCATGTTGGTGTGCGGATGGCCGGGACCCTTGAAACCGCGGCTGAACTGGCCCTCCATCGCCGAGACGTTGACGATGTACGCGCGGCGCGCCGCGGAAGCGGCAAGCGCCGGGCGCAGCCGGCTGATGAGGATGAACGGGG
>Ga0136622_10000641_pt1 | contig 14373 bp, 12 predicted proteins | sample AntDrymUQ4482106_2_FD_104803 | JGI IMG/M metagenome (GOLD analysis project Ga0136622, IMG submission 104803) | Polar desert sand microbial communities from Dry Valleys, Antarctica - metaG UQ448 (21.06) | ecosystem: Environmental > Terrestrial > Soil > Desert | place: Antarctica: Dry Valley...
GCGGTGCCATCCCGCGCGGCGGGCGCCGGCGCAGCAGCGCGCGCATCCGCGCCAGCAGCTCCTGGCGCTCGAACGGCTTGACGAGGTAGTCGTCGGCGCCGACGTCGAGCCCCTCGACGCGTGAGTCGAGCGCGTCGCGGGCCGTGAGCATCAGGATCGGCGTGTCGTTCGCGTCCTTGCGCAGCCGGCGCGCGACATCGATTCCGTCCATCCGCGGGAGGCCCAGGTCGAGCACGAGGATGTCGGGCAGGAAGGCATGCACCTCGTCGAGCGCGGCGATGCCGTCGCCGGCGAGCCGGACCTCGTAGCCCTCGAGCCGCAGCGCGCGCTGCAGCACCTGGGCGATCTCTTTGTCGTCCTCGACCACGAGGACGCGCACCGGGCGGTCGGAAGCCTCCATCTCGCCGCAAAGAGTAGGGCGGCGGCCTTAGTCGCGGCTAACCGGCGGCAGGAGCGCGGCCGAGCGCGTCGAACAGCCTCCGCAAGCATGCCGCCGACCGCCCGCCGCAAGCCGCGCGCCCGTCGCGCCGCGCCGCAACCGGCGTGGCGCGAGCGCCTGCCCGTGCTCGAGCAACGCCACTGGGACCTGATCGGGCTGGCGCTGGTCGCCTGCGCGATCTTCCTGGCGTTCCTGATCTACCTCGGCTGGGCGGGAGGAGCCGCGGGCGGATGGCTGGTCGACGGGCTGCGCCGGCTCGTCGGCGAGATGCACTACCTCGTGCCGGTCGCTCTGCTCGCTGCCGGAGCGGTGCTGGTGATGCGCCCCGTGCTGCCGGCCGTGCGCCCGTTCCGGGTCGCGGCGGCGTGCCTGTTCGCCGCCGGGTGCCTCGGCCTGGCTGCGGGGACGCTCGGCATTGGCGGCGCCGAGGGAGCCGCGGACGATGGCGGACTCGTGGGCGAGGGGCTGCACGAGCTCACCTCGACGGCGCTCGGCGACGTCGGCACGCACATCGTGGCCGTCTTCCTGTTCCTCGCCGGCATGCTGCTGCTGACGGGCGCGAGCGTCGCCAGCGCGCTGAGGGCGACCGGCGACTCGGTCACGACGACCGGTCGCAAGCTGCGCGAGGGCGCCGAGCCGGTGCGCACCGCCGTGGCACGCAGGCGCACGCCGCGCGAGGAGCTGGCCGACATCGACACGGCCGAGATCTCGGCGGTCAAGCAGGACTTCTGGTCGGGGTCTGATCGCTTCCCCGATCTCTACGCGCCGGACCCGGAGCGGGAGCTCGAATCAGAACCGGCGCAGGCGGAGTCCGACCACGCTCCTGCGGCGGACGAGGAGGAGCCGGCAGCGCCGGAGCCCGAGCCGCGCCTGGCCGAGGATCCCGAGACCGACGAGCCCGGCGTGATGCGCGGCGCGCGCGACGTCACCCCCGAGCTGCTGACCCCGCAGGGTCGCCTGAGGCGTGAGGTGACCGACTCACCGGAGTTCGTCTGGAGCGTCCCGGACGCGCGCTTCCTCACCCGCTCGACCGCCGAGGCGAACAAGCCCGACACGGCGGGACAGGAGAAGATCGCGGCCCAACTCGTCGAGGCGCTCGGCCACTTCGGCGTCGAGGCGCGCGTGATCGGCATGGTCGCCGGTCCCCACATCACCCGCTACGAGCTGCGCCTGGCCCCGGGCATCAAGGTCGGCAAGGTCGCGCAGCTCAAGGATGATCTCGCGTACGCGCTGGCCGCGTCGGACATCCGCATCCTGGCCCCGATCCCCGGCAAGCAGGCGGTCGGCGTCGAGGTCCCGAACGTGCGCCGCCGGATCGTGCATCTGGGAGACGTGATGCAGGCGCCACCGGAGGGCTGGTCGCCGCTCACCGTCTGGCTGGGCAAGGACGTCGCCGGGCGCGCGATCGGCGCCGACCTCGCGCGGATGCCGCACCTGCTGGTCGCCGGCACGACCGGCGCCGGCAAGTCCGGCTGCGTCAATGCGATGCTCGCTTCGATCCTGCTGCGCGCCACGCCGCACGAGGTGCGCCTCGTGCTCGTGGACCCCAAGCAGGTCGAGCTCAACCACTACGACTCGATCCCGCACCTGCTCACGCCCGTCATCACCTCGCCCAAGCAGGCCGCGGTCGCGCTGCAGAACCTCGTGCGCGAGATGGAGCAGCGCTACTCGTACATGGCACTTGCGCGCACGCGCAACCTGATCGAGATGAACAAGGTGCGCGAGCGCCGCGGGGAGCAGGCGCTGCCCTATGTGCTGTGCGTGATCGACGAGCTGGCCGACCTGATGATGGTCGCGCCTGCCGACGTCGAGGACTCGATCATCAGACTTGCGCAGAAGGCGCGCGCGGTCGGCATCCACCTCGTGCTGGCGACCCAGAGCCCGCGCGTCGACGTGATCACGGGGATGATCAAGGCGAACGTCCCGAGCCGGATCGCGTTCTCGGTCTCCTCGCAGACCGACTCGCGCGTGATCCTCGACCAGAACGGGGCCGAGACGCTGCTGGGCCAAGGCGACATGCTGTTCTCGCCCGTCGGATCGTCGCGCCTGCAGCGGATCCAGGGCGCCTACGTAGACGAGGACCAGATCGCCAAGCTGACCGAGCAGTGGCGCCGGCAGGGCGAGCCCGAGTTCCGCGCGGAGCTGCTCGAGGAGGTCGAGGCCGAGGAGGTGGTCACGACTGGCGAGGAAGGCTTCGACCCCGACGAGGACCCGCTGCTGAGCGACGCGATCCGGCTCGTGGCCGAGATGCAGACCGCCTCGACCTCGATGCTCCAGCGCCGCCTCCGACTCGGCTACACGCGCGCGGGACGGCTGATCGACATGCTCGAGCGTCGCGGCGTGATCTCCGGCTACGAAGGGTCCAAGCCGCGGCAGGTGCTCGTCTCCGAGGCCGACGTGCCGCGCGTGCTCGCGGGACTCGACCAGCGCGGCGCGACCGTGCCGGTGCCCGGCGACGAAGACGGTGACGTAGCCTAGGGGCAGTGATGCCGGAGATCGGGGACCAGCTGCGCGAGACGCGCATGCGCAACCGGATCGACATCACCGAGGTGGAAGCGGCGACGAAGATCCGCGCGAAGTACCTGCGCGCGCTCGAGAACGAGGAGTGGGACCTGCTCCCCGGACCGACGTTCGTGAAGACGTTCCTGCGCACCTACGCGGACTACCTCGGGCTCGACGCGCGCAACCTCGTGGAGGAGTACAAGGCGCGCTACGAGCGGCCGGCCGTGCAGGAGCTGACCCCGTTCGGCAGCCTCGGCGGCCGTCGCGCACGACCGCGGCGGGCGCTGCTGGCGCCCTGGATGGCGGTGATCGTCGGCGTGATCGCGCTCGTCGCAGCGTTGTATCTGCTCGGCACCTGGGGCGGGGATCCGGATGAGCAGGAGGCGGGACGGCCGGCGGCCACACCAACGCCCACGGCGGCGCCGGCCGGGGACGGCCAGGACGAGCCGGAGCGCAAGCGGCCGGCGCGCAAGACCGCCGTCCGGTTGCAGATCCAGCCGACCGGGCCTGTCAGTGTCTGCCTGGAGAACGGCGACGGCGAGCCTCTGATCGCGAACCTGACACTCGAGTCCGGACAGGATTCGGAGACCTTCAAGGGCAAGCGCTTCCGGGTGTCGTTCGGCACCGGCGCCGCGGTGATGCGGATCGACGGCAAGGACTATCCGGTCTCCGAGGCCGCTCCGGTCGGCTACGAGGTCCGGGCGGGTGCCAGGCCGCGCATGCTGGCCGACGAGGCGCGCCCGGACTGCTCGGCATGACCCGCGCCGGGATCCTCGTCACCGGCAACGAGGTGCTGTCGGGCGCGATCGCCGACCGCAACGGCCCGTGGTTGTCCGAGCGGTTGCGCGGCCACGGCGTCGAGCTCGCGCACACGATGGTCGTCGCGGACCGCCCGGCTGACCTGCGCGCGGCGCTCGAGTTCCTCGCGCGCGAGGGCATCGACCTCGTGATCACCTCTGGCGGGCTCGGACCGACCGCCGACGATCTGACCGCGGAGGTCGTCGGGCAGTTCGCCGGCCGCGAGCTGCGGCTCGACGCCGCGCTGGAGCAGCGGATCCTCGCGATCCTGCTACGCAATCGCGCCGGCTGGCGCTCCTACAGCGAGGAGGCGCTGCGGGCGGGCAACCGCAAACAGGCGATCGTGCCCGCTGGCGCGACGATCCTCGAGCCCGTCGGGACGGCGCCGGGGCTGATCGTGCAGAGCGAAGGCCCGCTCGTGGTCGTTCTCCCAGGACCGCCGTCCGAGTTGCGGCCGATGTGGGCCACGGCGGCCGGTACGGAGCCGTTGAGCGGGCTGCTCGCGCGCGCCGGCGCGCTCGAGCAGCGGATGCTCCGGCTGTTCGGTGTGCCGGAGTCCGAGATAGCCCTCTCGCTGGAGGCGATCGAGCGCGACGGCACCGCGCTGGACCGGCTCGAGATCACGACCTGCCTTCGCCGCGGCGAGATCGAGATCGCGACCGTCTTCGCACCCGCTGCGCGCGGTGACTACGACGCGCTGGTCGCCGGGATCCGCGCGCGCCACGACGACAGGCTGTTCTCCGAGGACGGCGCCTCTATCGACGATCAGGTTGCCGAGCTGCTCACCGGCCGCACGATCGCCGTGGCGGAGTCGTGCACCGGCGGGCTGATGGCGGGGCGGCTGACCGACCGCGCCGGGTCCAGCGCGTACGTGCTGGGCGGAGTGGTCGCCTACTCCAACGCGGCGAAGACCGGCTTCGCGGATGTGCGGCCCGAGTTGATCGAGCGCTACGGCGCCGTCTCCGCGGAGGTCGCCGCAGCGCTTGCCGACGGCGCGACGGCACGCTTCGGCGCACAGCTGGGCATCGGGATCACGGGGGTCGCCGGGCCGGGCGGGGGCAGCGTGGACAAGCCCGTCGGCATGGTCTGCCTCAGCGTGGCGCGGCTCGGCGGGGCCCGGATCGATCGCACGGTGCAGCTCCCCGGCGACCGCGGGACCGTACGTGAGCGCACGACGACCGTCACGATGCACCTGTTGCGCCGGCTGCTGCTGACGCCCGAGCCGTGAACGCGCCGGCGCCGGGCTCCACGCTGCGGCTGTTCGTGGCGCTGGACCTTCCGTCTCCGGCCCGGGACGCGCTCGCCCGCTTTCGCGGCGTCGCGGCGGACCCGTCGCTCTGGCGCCCAATGGCGGACGAATCGTTCCATGTCACGCTCGCGTTCCTCGGCGCGCGTCCCAGCGAGGACGTCGAGCGCATCGCCCAGGTGCTGCGGCGGCTGGATCCGTGGTCTGCGCCGCGGCTGGCGCTCGGGGACGCGCTGCTGTTGCCGTCGCGCGCGGCGCGCGTGCTGACGGTCGCCCTTGTGGATCCGGAAGGCGGCTTGGGAGCGCTTCAGGCGCAGGTCAGCGCCGCCCTGGCTGTGGCGGGGGTGTTCGCGCCCGAGGCGCGCTCGTTCCGGCCCCACGTCACGGTGGCGCGCCTGCGCTCCGGTGCGCGCCCGCCGCGGGCGTTGCAGGCGAAGGCCGAGGCGCTGCAGTTCCGAGCCGGCCCGGTGACGCTCTATCGCTCTGTGATCGGGCGCGGCGGCGCGGTCTACGAGCCGCTCTTCGCACGCGGCGGGTGACGCACTACATTCGAGCGTGGATGCACGCGCGCCGGGCGATCACGACATGGGTGATCGCCGTCACGGCGGTGCTCGGGCTGAGCGCACCCGCGCAAGCGGGGCTGCGCACCCCCTCGGTTGCGTCTGCGGCAGCAGCGTGGGGGTCGTGCCCCGAAGCCGACGGGGCCCGCTGCACCACGGTGCGCGTCCCGCTCGATCGCTCCGGAGCGCTCGCGGGCAAGATCGATCTGCACGTCGCGCGCGTCGCCGTGGCGAGCCGGAGCAGCCCGACCCTGATGTATCTCTCGGGCGGCCCTGGAGGTGCGGGCGTGTACGAGATGCTCGATGTGCTCCTCGAGCTGCCGCAGTTGGCGCGCAAGTACACCGTGATCGGATTCGACCAGCGCGGCACGGGCGCCAGCGGGCTCTTGCGCTGCCGAGCGCTCGAGCGTGACGGCCGGCTGCGCTCCACCCCCGCGGCCGAGCGGTGCGCGCGGCATCTGGGCGCCAGGCGCGCGTTCTACACGACGCCGGACACGGTCGCGGACATGGAGGCGATCCGCAAGGCGGTCGGCGCGCGCACGCTGACGCTGCTCGGGATCTCCTACGGCACGGAGCTCGGGCTCGCCTACGCTCGCGCGTACCCCGGACGCGTCGACCGGCTGATACTCGACTCCGTCGTGGATCCTGACGAGAGCGATCCGTTCGGCCTCGCCGGATTTCGCGCCATGGGACCGTCGCTGGCCTCGCTCTGCCCCGCGGGCTGCCGCGGCGTGAGCGCCGACCCCGGCGCTGACCTGACGGCGCTGACTGCCAAGTTGCGCGCTACACCGCTGCGCGGCTCGTGGTACGACGCACGCGGGCGCCGCCACTCAGGGACGCTGCGTCCGATCGCGATCGCCGATCTGCTCTACGACGCCGACTACAACCCCGCGCTGCGCGCCGGCGTGCCGCTCGCCGTCCGCGCAGCGCTCGACAACGACGACGCCGCGCCGATGCTGAGGCTGCTGGCAGCTGCGGATGCCTACACGCTGCCCTCGAATCCGCGCGACTTCTCGGCCGGCCGCTACGCGGCGGTCTGCGAGGAGACGCCGCTGCCGTGGCCGCGCGGCACCAGCCTCGCCGATCGCTTCGCGGTCGCCCGCGACCGCGCGCTGGCGCTGCCGGCGGGCACGTTCGCGCCCTTCGACGCCGCGGTCGCGTATGCGGACGAGATCGATCTCTGCCTGCGCTGGCCGGACCCCGGTCAGCCGCCGCGCGCCGTCGGTGGCGCGTATCCAGCGGTGCCGACCCTGCTCTTGCAAGGGCAGGAGGACCTGCGCACGCCACCGGAGGTCTCGGCCCGCGTGGCATCGCTGATCGCCGGAGCGCGGCGCTTGGCGGTGCCGGGCGTGGGGCATGCGGTGGTCGGCTCGAGCGGCTGTGGCCGGCGCCAGCTGGTGCGCTTCGTCACGGGGAGGGAAGTACGCTCGCGCTGCCCGCGCGTCCCGACCGACGTGCCGGCGACCGGCGTGCCGCCGACCTCGTTCGCCACGCTCGCTCCCGCGGCCGGGCTGCAGGGGCGCATCGGGAGGACCGTGACCGCCGTCGATGCGACGCTCGACTTCCTCGACTTCGCGCTCTCGCCCGCGTTGAACGTGGGCCCGGAGGGTGGTGGGCTGCGCGGCGGCTCGTACCGCTACGGGGAGCGCCTGTCGCTACGCGGCGTCGTCGTCGTACCGGGCGTGCGGATCAGCGGGTCGGAGCGCTCGTCCGGTGTGCTGGCGCTGCGCGTGGCGGGGGGCGACGCGGCGGGTGGAACGCTGCGGATCACGCCTCGCGGAAGGCTGAGCGGACGCCTGAGCGGGCGGCCTGTGAGCGCTCAGCTGGCCAATCGCCCGCCGCAGCCGCTGGGGTTCTCGGCGTCGGCGGCCGCTGCACTCTCGCCGCCGGCGGCGCGGCCGTAGGTTCACACGACGCCGCCCCACCCGAAGCCGCCTCCTTGCTGGCGCAGTTGACGTAGACGCAGGCGCACGCTCACGCGGCGAGCCCGCGACGACTACCGGTTCACGCTCGACATGTCGGGATAGCGCTCGCCCTGTGCCTGCCCGGCGTCACCGAGCGCCGCGAGCTCCGCTTCGGTCAGCTCGACGTCGAGCGAGGCCGCGTTCTCTTCCAGGTAGCCGCGCCGCTTGGTGCCGGGGATCGGCACGACGTATTCGCCCTGTGCATGCACCCAGGCGAGCGCGATCTGCGCGGCTGTGACGCCCTTTTCCGCGGCCAGCGCGTCGATCTTCTCGACGATCGCGATGTTGGCCTCCAGGTTGTCGCCCTGCAGCCGCGGCTGCTGGCGGCGGAAGTCGTCCTCTGCGAGTTCTTCGAGCGAGCGCAGCTTGCCGGTCAGGAAGCCGCGCCCGAGCGGGCTGTAGGGCACGAATCCGATTCCCAGCTGGCGCACCGCGGGCAGGATCTCCGCCTCGGGCTCGCGCGCCCAGATCGAGTACTCGGTCTGCAGGGCCGAGATCGGGTGCGTTACGTGGGCGCGCCGGATCGTCTCGGCAGCCGCCTCCGACAGGCCGAGAAAGCGGACCTTGCCCTCGGCGACGAGCTCGCCCATCGCACCGACTGTCTCCTCGACCGGCGTGTCCGGGTCGACGCGGTGCTGGTAGTAGAGGTCGATGTGGTCGACCCCGAGGCGCCGCAGCGATGCCTCGCACGCCTGGCGGACGTACTCCGGCCGGCCGTCGACGCCGCGCTTGGCAGGGTCGTCCGGGTCGCGCAGGATGCCGAACTTGGTCGCGAGCACCACGTCGTCGCGCCGGTCGGCGATCGCGCGCCCGACGAGCCGCTCGTTCGTGTGCGGCCCGTAGATGTCTGACGTGTCCAGGAAGTTGATCCCCAACTCGAGCGCGCGATGGATCGTCGCGATCGACTCCGAGTCGTCGCGCGGTCCATAGAACTCGGACATGCCCATGCAGCCGAGGCCCTGCCGCGAGACGGTCAGGCCCTGGATGCCGAGCGGGACGGATTGCACGTGCATGCCTCTTTCGTAGAGCTGGAACGGGAGCGGCGATGGTAAGTGCTCGGGCACGACGGCACCTTCATGCGCGCAGATCTGGCACGAAGTCGTGGCGCTCCTGGCACGCACAGGTGTTGTCCCCTGCCGGCGCACGACGGAAGCTCCCGTTCCGTCCGACCTTCCGCCCATGATGCGGAGCCCACGACTTGAGAGCTGCAAGAGGAGCATCGTCCATGAGCAACGACCCGGCCGGCAAGGCCCGCGACACCGCCCTGCAGGGCGCGCTCGCGCAGATCGAGCGCCAGTTCGGCAAGGGCACGGTCATGCGCATGGGCGACGAGGGCGCCCAGGTTCGCGTCGACGCGATACCCACAGGGGCGTTGTCACTCGACCTCGCGCTCGGGATCGGCGGCATGCCGCGCGGGCGGATCGTCGAGGTCTTCGGCCCCGAGTCCTCCGGCAAGACAACGCTCGTCTACCACGTGCTCGCCGAGGCGCAGAAGCTCGGCGGGGTGTGCGCGTTCATCGACGCCGAGCACGCCATGGACCCGCTGTACGCCCAGAACCTGGGCGTCAACATCGACGAGCTGCTCGTGTCCCAGCCCGACTATGGCGAGCAGGGGCTCGAGGTCGCCGACATGCTCGTGCGCTCCGGCGCGGTCGACGTGGTCGCGATCGACTCTGTCGCGGCGCTGACACCGCGGGCGGAGCTCGAGGGGCAGATGGGCGACCAGACGGTCGGCGTGCAGGCGCGGATGATGAGCCAGGCGATGCGCAAGCTGGCCGGCAACCTGAACCGGACCCAGACCCTCTGCCTGTTCGTCAACCAGATCCGCGAGAAGGTCGGCGTGATGTTCGGCTCGCCCGAGACGCAACCGGGTGGCCGAGCGCTGAAGTTCTACTCATCCCAGCGCCTGGACATCCGTCGGATCGAGACGCTCAAGGAGGGCACCGAGGCGGTCGGAAACCGCGTGCGCGTCAAGGTGGTCAAGAACAAGGTCGCCGCCCCGTTCCGCCAGGCGGAGTTCGACATCGAGTTCGGCAGGGGCATCTCCTCCTCGGGCTGCATCCTCGACCTGGGGATCGAGCACAACGTGGTCACCAAGTCGGGCTCGTTCTTCTCCTACGGCGACGAGCGGCTGGGCCAGGGGCGCAACAACGCCAAGGCGTATCTGGACGAGCACCTCGAGGTCACCAAGGAGATCGAGTCCAAGATCTACGCCGCGCTCGGCATCGGGCAGGATCTCGTGACGCCGATCGAGCGCCCGGACGTCGTCGACTCGCTGGCGGCGGCCGAGGCCACGGAAGCGGCAGCGGCGTGATGCTCGGACGCTGCAGGTAGGTCGCGTGGAGCTCGCCGGCGCTCAGCGAGAGCCCGCGGGGGAGCGGCTTGCCGATCCCGCGGCGCGTCTGGAACGCGCGCGGGCGCTGGCATGGCACGCGCTCAACCGGCGCGATCGCACCGAGCTCGAGCTGCGCGGCATCCTGGCCCAGAAACGCGTGGCTCACGAGCAGGCCGGCATCGTGCTCGGCGAACTGGTCGAAGGCGGCTTCGTCGACGACGCCGCCTTCGCCCAGCGCTTCGCCGACGATCGCCGCCGGCTCGACGCCTGGGGCGCCGAGCGGATCGGACGGCGATTGCGAGCGCTCGGGGTCGGGCCCGAGCAGATCGCAGCTGCGCTGGGCGGCCAGGACCACGAAGGCGAGCTGGAGGCCGCGCTCGAGCTGCTGCGGCGCCGCTTCCCGGCCGTCCCGGCCACGCCGCGCGAGCGCGATCGTGCGCTCGGCATGCTGGTGCGCAAGGGCTACGCGCTCGAGATTGCGCACGATGCGCTACGTCGCTACGCCGGTGCGGATGAGGCGTTCTGAGGCGCCCGGCACGCCAGATCGTTGCGCCGAGCCGTCCGCAGTACTACGATCCACCCAGCGACAGACCGGGCCGTATAGGTCCTTGAAACTCCAGCAAACTCGACTATTAGCCAGCGTAACAAGCAGCCTCTGTGACGGCGATCCAATCCACCACCCCGGGCTCAGTCGCCCGGTCGCACCACTCAACAAGCACCACCCGCTAGCCGCCCACTGACGCGGCGATCTCAGGATCGCCTTGCTGCCCTGACGCGTGTTCCGAGCACCGCCCGGCCTGCCGCTCACGCAATCAAGAAGACGAGAGCGGGGCCGCGATCCTCGGATTCGGCCCGTCGGGGAGAAGAGACATGGAGATCCTGATCGCCGCGGCCGTGTTGGCCGTCGGCCTCGTGGCCGCAGCATCGCTGCTGACGCGCCGCGCGCCTGGCTTCGCGGCCGGCCCCGCGTCCACGAAGGCCGTGTCCGTGGCAGCGCCTGTTCCAGCCGCTGCCCCACCGGCCCTGAAGCCCCAGGCCGTGATCGCGACCACGGAGGACGGCAAGAGCGCCGAGCGGCGAGCAGACCTGCTGCGGCTCGAGGAGCGGCTGCGGGCGCGCGAGGAGGCTGTTGAGAGCCGGATGTCCGAGCTCGGCCAGCGCGAGCGGCTGCTCTCCACCAAGGCCGATGAGCTCGTGGCCGCACGCGAGCATCACGTGCGCGAGCTCGAGCGCGTTGCCGGCATGCCGGCTTCGCAGGCACGCAACCAGCTGCTCAAGGAGGTCGAGGACCAGATCCGCCACGACCGTGCGCGCATCCTGCGCCAGGTCGAGGAGGAGACAAAGCGCGATGCCGACCGGCGGGTGCGCAACATCCTCTCGGTCGTGATGCAGCGCCTGGCCGCCGGCCATGCTGCCGAGACGACCGTGTCGGTCGTGCAGCTGTCTGCAGACGACATGAAGGGGCGCATCATCGGCCGCGAGGGACGGAACATCCGCGCGCTCGAGCACCTGACCGGCGTGGACTTCATCATCGACGACACCCCGAACGCCGTGATCCTCTCCGGCTTCGACGGCGTTCGCCGGGAGATCGCGCGCATGACGCTCGAGAAGCTGCTCCAGGACGGCCGCATTCATCCGGCACGCATCGAGGAGACCTTCTACCAGGCCAAGTCCGAGCTCGAGGCGCACATCGCCCAATGCGGCGAGCAGGCGTGCTTCGACGCCAAGGTCGAGGCGCTCGACGCCGATCTGGTGACGGTCCTCGGCCGCCTCAAGTACCGCACCTCATACGGGCAGAACGTGCTCGCGCACTCGGTCGAATGCGCGCACCTGGCCGCGATGATGGCGCACGAGCTCGGCGCGTCGCCCAAGACCGCCCGTCGTGCAGCGCTGCTGCACGACATCGGCAAGGCGGTGTCGCATGAGATCGAAGGTCCGCACGCGCTGGTGGGAGGCGACCTCGCGCGTCGCCACGGCGAGTCCGAGGCCGTCGCGCACGCGATGGAGGCCCATCACAACGAGGTCGAGCCCCAGACCGTCGAGGCAGTGCTCGTGCAGGCTGCGGACGCGCTGTCGGGCGCGCGCCCTGGGGCACGTGGTGAGTCGTTGGAGCAGTACGTCAAGCGGCTGCGCGACCTCGAGCACATCGCCACCCGCCACGATGGCGTCGACAAGGTCTACGCGATGCAGGCGGGGCGCGAGATCCGCGTGATGGTGCAGCCCAATGCGCTGGACGACGACGGCGCGGTGCTGCTCTCGCACGAGATCGCGCGGGAGATCGAGCAGGAGCTCGAGTATCCGGGGCAGATCAAGGTGACCGTGATCCGCGAGTCCCGCGCGACGGACTACGCGAAGTAGTCGCTAGGAGCGCCAGCGCAGAATGCCGACGGCGATGATGTATGCAACGCCCGACAGGGCCCCGAGCTGCACGTAGGGCTCGCCGCCGTCGCCGTTGGCGACCTCCCACAGCCATGCGCCGATGACCGCTGTTATGAGCACGAGCCCGGCGAAAACTGACGCGCGCATGTCGATCGAGGCCCAGCGCTCGTCACGTCCGGGGCCCCCGATCCCGCGCAGCGTCTCGCTGCGCCCGCCGAAGAAGAAGAGCGCCGCGAGCGCCGCCATCACGCCGAAGCTGAAGACGCCCTGGCGGACGTCGTCGCCGATCGCGAAGGCAGTGAACATCGCGGCGCCGAGTGCCAACGAGAACAGCGGCATCCACCAGCGGCTGCGCCAGAAGGGCCGGCGGGTATCACCCGATGCCTGCATGGAAGACCTCCTCCACCTGCTTGTCGAAGAAGCGTGCGAGCGCGATCGCCAGGGGCAGCGAAGGCGTGTAGCGCTCCTTCTCGATCGAATTGATGGTCTGGCGTGACACGTCCATGGCCTCCGCGAGCTGCTGTTGCGAGAGCTGCCGGTCGGTGCGGAGTGTCCGGATGTCGTTGCGCACAGTTGTAAAGCCAACTTGACTTCCACATCACCGTGCCGGCAGCCGCAGTCGATGTCAAGTCAGCTTTCCATCGCCGAGAGTCGTACCGCCCAGGCCACGTAGTCGCGCGACCGAGCCAATAACGTGTTCGTCGTGAAGGCGTTCCACCTCACCACGTTCGGCTGCCAGATGAACCAGCACGACTCCGAGCGCATGAAGGGGATGCTCGAGTCACTCGGCTATCGCGAGGTCGAAGAACGCGTCGACGCGGACCTGATCCTCTTCAACACCTGCTCGATCCGCGAGAAGGCCGACGAGCGCTTCGTCTCGCACCTGCACGAGGCGAAGGCGCTCAAGCGCAGCAACCCCGCGCGTGTGATCGGCGTCGGCGGTTGCTGGGCCCAGTCGGTCAAGGAGCAGGTCTTCCGCCAGTTTCCGTTCGTCGACGTCGCCTTCGGCCCCGGCCAGGTGCACAAACTGGCGGAGTTCCTCACCTCGGACTCGCTGACCGCGCAGGGATACTTCGAGTTCGAGGGCTTCACCGGCCACCTGCCGCCCAAGCGCGCGCGCGCTGTGCAAGCCTGGATGCAGATCTCGGTGGGGTGCAACTGCAACTGCTCCTACTGCATCGTGCCCTCGACGCGTGGCCGCGAGGTCTCGCGCCCGCCGGGCGAGCTGGTCGAGGAAGGGCGCCGGCTGGCCGCCGACGGGGTCTCAGAGCTCACGCTGTTGGGCCAGAACGTGAACTCCTACGGCCGCGATCTGCGTCCGGAGCGAGCGAGCTTCGCGCAGCTGCTGCGACAGCTCGACGAGCTCGACGGCGTCCGGCGCATCCGCTACACGAGCCCGCACCCGAAGGACATGCGCGAGGACGTGGTCCGCGCCCACGCAGAGCTCGCCGCGGTCTGCGAGCACATCCACCTCCCGCTCCAGGCCGGAGCATCGCGGGTGCTCAGGGCGATGCGCCGCACTTACACGCGCGAGCGCTATCTGGACCGCGTGGCGCTGATCCGCGAGCACCTTCCCGACGTGGCGCTCACGACGGACATCATCGTCGGCTTCCCCGGCGAGACCGAGGCGGACTTCGGCGAGACACTGGAGCTGGTCGAGGAGGTCGGCTACGACGGCGCGTTCACGTTCATCTTCTCCCCGCGCCGTGGGACGCAGGCGGCCTTGCTCGAGGACGGCGTCAGCCACGAGGAGAAGGTCGAGCGGATGCAACGACTCGTCGAGGTGGTCCAGCGCCGCGCCCGCGAGCGCGCCCAGCGCTTCGTCGGTCGCTCGCTGGAGGTCCTCGTCGAGGGCACGTCGCGCACCGATGCCAGCCGCCTGCGCGGTCGCACGCGTCACAACAAGGTGGTCAACTTCGCCGGCTTGGCGCAGCCGGGAGAGTACGTCGACGTGGAGATCCACGCGGCGACCAGCCAGACGCTGGCCGGCGATCAGGTCAGCCTGCTGGTCCCGAGCCTGTAGCGTTCCGCCGATTCACGTGCGAACATGTGTTCGTGCGCTGGAATCGACAGACCGTGGCGGCTGACGAGCTGGGACGGCTACCGGGCCATGCCGGCACGGCGGTGATCCGCCGGTTCGACGCGCCGGA
>Ga0136622_10000642_pt1 | contig 14353 bp, 16 predicted proteins | sample AntDrymUQ4482106_2_FD_104803 | JGI IMG/M metagenome (GOLD analysis project Ga0136622, IMG submission 104803) | Polar desert sand microbial communities from Dry Valleys, Antarctica - metaG UQ448 (21.06) | ecosystem: Environmental > Terrestrial > Soil > Desert | place: Antarctica: Dry Valley...
AGCACGAGGCCGTCGGCCGGGTCCTGGTGCACGATCGCGAGGGTGTGCACGCGCAGCCGCCGTCGCGTCGCCCCGTCCAGGGTCAGCACGTCCGTCGCGCCGTCGTCCACGGCCGTGAGGTGGACCCGGCCCGCGGTCGTGGGCTCGTCGCCGACCAGGCAGCGCAGCACGGTGGACTTCCCCGAGCCGGACTCGCCGATCAGCCCCAGCGCCTCGCCGGGGGCGACGTCGAAGGTGACGTCCCAGGCGGCGACCACCGCACCGGTGGCGGGGTTCACCGCGGTGCCGTGCTCCGGCCCGGTGCCCTCGACCGCGGCCGCCCCGCCGGGGCCGTGCACCTTCCCGATCCCCTCGGCGCGCAGCGTCCACTCCTGCCCGGTCGGACGTGGCGTCGGAAGTCGGGGCACCGTTGCGCACTTCCGCGGGGCGCCGGCGCCGGGCAGCAGGTGCAGCGGCGCCAGGGCGCGGTGGCCCGCATCGTCTGCGTCACCCTCGAGGACGCGCTCACACCACTCCGTGTCGCTGCAGGCGAACCGCGCTCGCCCCGTCTCGTCCTGCCCAGCGTCCACCAGGAACGTGTCGGCCGACCCGCACCGCAGGCACACCGCGCCGCCCGCGCCCTCCACCTCGAACGGCACGTCGTCGAACGTCAGCGGCTCCACGGTAGTGTGCGGCGGCACGGCGTAGATCCGCTTCTCGCGCCCGGCGCCGAAGAGGTTGAGCTGCGGGCACCGGTGCAGCCGCGGCACGTCCCAGCGGGGGATCGGCGTCGTCGCCATCACGTACCGGCCGCCGACGAGCACCGGGTAGCCGGTGGAGTGGGTGATGACGCCGTTGCGCACCAGGTCCTCGTAGAGGCTCACCCACATCGTCGAGTAGTCGGCCTCGGCGTGCATACGGGCGCACTCGGTCACCGACTTCTGCACTCCCCGCAGCGGCTCGGGCACCGGCACCTGAAAGACGAGCACCTGACCGGGTGCCAGCTCCTGCTCGGGCACCCGGTGCCGGGTCTGCACCACGGTGGACTCGCGGCTGTCGGTGGTCTCGTCGCACCCGGCGCTCCCGGCGATCAGCCGGCGCAGGTTGGTGGCGTTGACGCCGGCGTCGTCACCCTGGTCGATGACCTTGACGGTGTCGCCGACGCCCACCACGGCGAGGGTGACCTGCAACCCACCCGACCCCCAGCCGCGCGCCACCGGCATCTCCCGGGACCCGAACGGCACCTGGTAGCCGGGCACGCACACCGCGGTGAGCGCGGCGCGGCGGATCTCCCGCTTGGCGCCCTCGTCCAGGAGCCCGCGCGGCGGGGCGGCGTCGTCGAGGTCGGCGAGCAGCGCGCCGACCTCGGCTGTGACGGAGGTGGTCACCGGCAGTCCCTTCCGAACGGCTCGGTGCCGCGCCGACCCGCCGCGGTGCGCACGGCCTGCTTGCGCTCGACCATCGAGCGGAACGTCACGTAGTGCGGCAGCTTCAGGTGCTCCAGGAAGCCGCCCGAGTCGAGGCCGTCGGTGGTGAGCAGCAGCAGCTGCTCGAGCGGGCCGGAGCGGCCGAAGCGACGGCACGCGATGTCGAGGTTCGCCATCGCGATCGCCTTGCGCTCGTTGTGCCCGAAGCACAAGCCGTATCCGACGTCGAACCGGGTGCGGTCCTCGTCGGCGCCGTCGAGGTCCTCGATGGCCTCGGTCTCGGTGGCCCGGACGGTGCCGATCACGACGGGTGCGCCGGTGTGTGGGTGGCGCACCCGGACCGGCAGCCGGCCGTGGCGGACCTCGCCGAGGGTGACCTCGTGGATGTCGCCGTCGGGGCCGAGCACCGAGCGGTACCACAGGCTCACCAGCGCCCCGGTCTCCGCACGGGCCATACTGGCCAGCACCGCCGAGCGCGGAGCCGGCGGCCGAGCGGGGCGGCGGGTGACGTCGAACGGCTCGGGGTCCTCGCGACCGCGGTGGTCGACGAGCAGGTCCAGCTCGCGCAGCAGCGCGGAGAACCGCTGCGGGTGGCGCTGCTCCCGGGTGCGCGGCGCGGACGCCGGAACGGAACCGTTGCGCAGCGGCGGCGGCCCGGCCGGGCGTTCGAGCAGCCGCCCGGTGTAGTCCGTCGTGCGGCCCAGCAGCTGCGGTCCGTCCGGGGTGCGGTGCGCCGGGACGATGCGCCGCAGCACCACCATCGCGTCCGGGTCGACGGGCTCGCTGACCGCCAACCGGGGCAGCGTGGAGCGGTGCGCGCGGACGAGATGCGCCGCCTCCAGGGTGTCGCCCTCGGCCTGCCGGAACGCGTCCGCGGCGGTCTCCTCGTCGTACAGCCCGGCCTCGCCCATCACCCGGTCCACCGCGAGCCGGAACCGGGCGGTGATCTGCGACGTCGACGCCCACGGCGCGGGCGCATGGTCCCGCGCGCGGCGGACCAGGCCCTCCGCGGCGAGGATCGCGGCCAGTCCGCCGCGGGCTCCCGAGTACCCCATCAGTCCTCCTCGATCCGGGTGCTGCGTGGGAGCCCGACCACTCGACCGTCCGGGCCGACGAGCAGCAGGTCGACGCCTGCGGGGAAGTCCCCGGCGTCACGGGCGGCCAGCCAGCCGGCGGGCAGCCCACCGGGGGCGATCACCGCGGACCCGTCGACGCCGGGACCGGTAAGCCGCAGCGGTGCGCCGCCGCGGTCCACTCCGGAGACCGGGACGGTCACCAGCGCGCCGTCCTCGGGTGCGGCGGCGGAGCCCCGGCGCGCCGCGCGCAGCTCGTCGGGCGTGACGGGCAGCAGCGCCGCGACCAGCCTGGCCTCGGGCAGCGGCGCGGGCAGTGCCGATGTCGCCGTCGCCACTGTGTCCCGCCATGAGCCGTCGTCGCCGAGCACGCACACCGGGGTGCCGAGGTCCGCGAGGGCGAGGACGGGCAACAGCGCGCCGGGCACGCGCTCGAGCGGTCCCGAGGGCAGCGGCTGCGGCACCCCTGGGTGCGCCAGCGCGTCGAGCACCGCGCGGAACGTCCGCTGCGCCTCGTCCGGAGTCAGCACGGCGCTCGCCACCCACGGCCGGTCACGTCAGCTCCTCGAACTCGACGACGGTCGGGGCGAGCTCGGCCCACTCGGCGGCCTCCTCGGCGGTGACCCGGTCCGCCACGCGCCGGCACAGCGCTCCCACCTCCCCGGCGCGCGGCCTGCCGGCCTGCACCTCGGCGTCGCAGATCGCGGCGGCGAGCACCGCGGCCCGGTCGTCGCCCAGGCGCATCGCCCAGCCCCGCGCGCCGCCGAGCTCGACCTCGGTACGGCAGGCCAGCACGTCACCGAGCAGGAAACGATCGCCGGCGATCGGCTCGCGGACCTGGGTCGCGACGCAGCCGACCTCGGGCGCGACGAGCACCCGCGGGCGCACGCCGTCGGCGAGGCACGCGTCGGCCAGCCCGATCAGTTCGGCGGGGTCCGCGAGCGCGAGCAGCGCGGCCCGGTCCTCCGGTGTGGTCACGGTCCCTCCCCTGGTTGGGATCCCATCTCCACGACGACCCGTACGGCATCGGCGCGCATCCACGCGCTGCTGCACATCACGGGCGCGGCGGTGACGGCGTCGCGGCTCACGCTCTCCACCAGCCACGCGGGCTGGCTGGCCTCCATCCGCAGCCGCAGCAGCACCTCCGGTGGCGGCACGTCGAGGCTGACCCGGCACCACGCCCGGACCGGGGACACCCGGCCCAGCTGGCGCAGCACCTCGTCGAGGGACTCCACGGTGTGCATCGCCAGCTCCAGCTCCTCGACGACCTCGCGGGGCAGCCACTCGTGCGAGCAGGACGCGAGCAGGTCATCGATGTAGGACTGGCGCACCAGGCGGTAGGCCGGGCTGCCCGCGGGGCGCGCCAGCCGGGCGGCCACCTCGGCGGGCAGCGGGGTGCAGGCGATGTCGCGGACCACCGTCCTCGGATGTGCCCCGGCCGCGGCGACCGTGCCGTGCCAGGACGGCCGGAGGGAGTGCGAGATGACGTAATCGATGCGCCGGTTGACGAAGGTGCCGGAACCCTGCACGCGGCGCACCAGCAGCCGGCGTTCCAGCTCCTGCACGGCCGAGCGCGCCGCGGCCCGGCCCACGCCGAAGCGGCGCGAGATACTGTGCTCGCCCGCCACTCGGGTGCCCGGCGCGAGACCGACGAGCTCGGTGGCGAGCTCGTCGGCGATCTCCTGATATCGGGTGGGTGGCACGGGTCCAGGCTGCCGCCCGGGCTTGTCCATACAACTGCTTCCCCGGTAACGAGCAGGGGAACGGAGGTGAACATCCGGGCGAGTTGTCGCCGTTGTCAGGCCACCACCCGGCGCAGCCACAGCGCGAGGAGCTCGACCAGCATGACGGTGACGAACACCAGCAGCATGATCGTCGTGACGACCCCGAACTCCAGCACCCGCGACGCGTTGAGCAGGTAGAAGCCGATGCCGCCGGCCCCGACGATGCCGAGCAGGGTGGCGGCGCGGATGTTGACGTCGAGCTGGTACAGCACGTGCGCCACGAACGCCGGCGCGGCCTGCGGCAGTGTCGCGGCGAAGAACACCTGGATACGGGTGGCGCCGGTCGCGCGCACCGCCTGCTGGACCCGGGTGTCGGTCTCCTCGAGCGAGTCGGCGACGAGCTTGCCGAGCAACCCGACCGCGCCGATCGCGAGCGCCAGCGCGCCGGCGACCGGGCCCAGGCCGGTGATGACGACGAACACGATCGCGAGGATCAGCTCGGGCAGGCCCCGGACCGTCACGACGAAGATCCGGAACGCCTTCGCGACGCCGGGCGTGGGTGCGACGTTGCGGGCGGCCAGCGCGCCGATGGGCAAGGCGAGCACCGCGCCGATCAGCGTGGCGGCGAGCGCGATCTGCACGGTGACCAGCAGCTCGACAAGCAGCACGTCCATGATCCCGCCGGACTCCGGCGGCCAGAACAGCCCGAGCGTGTCCAACATCCCCGGCACTCCCGCCAGCACCTGGAACGGGGACAGCTCCGCGCCGTAGATCGACGCCAGCACGATCACGACGGTGAGGGCGACGAAGAACGTCTTCCGGATGCGGGACGGCGTCCACGGCGGACTCACCCGCGCGGGCGCCGGGGTCCCAGCAGGGCGGTCGACCTCCGTCCGCAAGGCTGCCACGCGGCGGCCCACCGCGCCGGTGATGCCGCGGCTGCCCTCGCCGTGCTCCCCGAGCAGCGCGCGGCGCACCCCACCCGAGATCAGCTCCACCACGATGCAGAGCAGCAGGACCACCAACGCGAGCGCCACCCCCCGCTGGTAGTCCAGCCGGCGCAGCGCGCTGGCGATCTCGAAGCCGATCCCCCCGACGCCGACGAACCCGAGGAGCACCGAGACCCGCAGGTTGATGTCGAACCGGTGCAGCGCGGTCGCGACGAAGGACGGCATCACCTGCGGCAGCACGCCGGAGACGAGCTCCTGCAGCCGGCCCGCGCCGGTGGCCCGGACCGCCGTACGCGGCCCCTCGTCGATCTGCTCGATCGCATCCGCGTAGAGCTTGCCCACCATCCCCACCGAGTGCAGTCCCATCGCCAGCACGCCGGTGAGCGCGCCGAGCCCGAAGAGTCGGAAGAAGATGATGGCAAGCACGACGTCGGGGACCGCGCGGGCGATGACGATCAGGCCGCGGGAGGAGTATCGGTAGGCCAGGCCCGGGGTGGTGTTGCCCGCCGCGAGCACCGCCAGGGGCATGCTGATCAGCACCGCGAGCAGCGTCGCGCAGACGACGATCGCCAGCGTCTGCCCGGAGAGCAGCAGGATCTCCCCGAGCGGGGGGAAGTCCAGCGGGACGGTGCGGCTGATGAAGTCGCTGGCGTTGCCGACGCTGTCGACCAGCGTGGCGAGGTTCAGCCGCAGGGCCGCCACCGACCACACCGCCGCGGCGAGCAGGGCGAGCAGCACCAGCGCCGCCGCCACCCCGTTCGACGACGGCCGGGCGAGCGTGCGCGGGGCCGTCGCCGTGCCGGAGTCGGGCCGGGTCGGGGTGAGGGTCGGCACCGCGACGGTCAGCCGGTGGTGACGAGCGCCGGAACCGCGGGGGCCCCGACCTTGGAGTAGACGGCCATGATGTCGTCGCGGTCGGAGATGCTGACCTTCTGGTCGAGCACCACCCGCCCGGAGCGCAGCCCGATCAGCCGCTCGCCCCACGACAGCGCGACCTCGACCTGGTGCAGGCTGCACACCACCGTCAGCCGGTCCTCGCGGCTGATGTCGGAGATCAGCTGCATCACCTGCGCCGAGGATTCGGGGTCGAGCGAGGCCACCGGCTCGTCGGCCAGCAGCATCCGGGGACGCTGCATGAGCGCCCGCGCGACCGCGACCCGCTGCTGCTGGCCGCCGGAGAGCGTGTCGGCGCGCTGGAAGGGCCGGTCGGCCATCCCGACCCGGTCGAGCTGTTCCAGGGCGGCGCGGCGCACCTGGCGGGGGTAGCCGAACAGCCCGATCCGCGGTCCCCACAGCGTGCCGAGCACGCCGGTGCAGACGTTCTCCAGCGCCGTGAGGCTGCCGACGAGATGGAACTGCTGGAAGACGAAGCCGATGCGGCTGCGCAGTGCCCGCTGCTCGGCACCGCCCGCCGTGCCGACATCGGTGCCGAGCACCCGGACCCGGCCCGCTGTCGGGCGGTGCAGCCCGTTGAGGTGGCGCAGCAGCGTCGACTTGCCCGATCCCGAGAGGCCGAGCAGCACGGTCACCTCCCCGGCCCGGACGGTGAGTGACACGTCGTCCAGCGCGAGCACGTCGGGAGCGAAGCGCTTGCTCACGCCGTCGAGCTGGATCACGGGCTCCGGGAGATGACCGACAGTCATGGGCCGAGCTCCTTTCTCCGAACGTGGGGGCGGGTCAGCTCAATGCGGTGCAGGACTCGGCCTTCGTGACGTCGCACACCCGGCGGACCCCTTCGTAGAGGGAGTCGTCGACCGGGACGTAGCCCCAACCGGACTCCTCCCCGACCTGGCAGTTCTCGACGCTCTCGCAGAAGCCGTTCTCGGTGAGGTAGTCGACGTTCGCCTTCTCCTGGAACGCGGTGGTGATCGTCTGGCGCAGGTCCTCGGGAAGCTCGTTCGACACGGCGACGGGGGAGCCCGCGATGGTCTCCGACTTCCAGACCGTGCTGACCTGCCCCGGCTGGAGCTGGCCCTTCGAGATCAGCTCGGTGTCGACCATCTCGTCGTAGGCGAAGCCTGCCTCGCACTGCCCGCTGGCCACCGCGAGGACCGAGGCGTCGTGCCCGCCCGCGAAGGTCTGCGTCAGGCCGCCCGCCTCCGGGTCGATCCCGGCCTCGAGCAGCCCTGCCGTGGGGTAGAGGTAGCCCGACGTCGAGCTCGGGTCCACGAAGCACACGGTCTTCCCGGCGAACCCGGCGAGGTCCGTGATCGGGGACCCGGCCGGGACGATTCCGTAGGACTGGTACCCGGGCTCCTCACCCTTCTCCTCGACCGAGGCGGCGATCGGCGTGATCGCGGCGCCCTGGCCCACCGCCAGCACGTAGGAGAACGGCCCGAACTGGCCGATGTCGATCTGTCCGGCGCGCATCCCCTCGATGACCGCGGCGTAGTCCGTCGCGTTCTGGAACTCGATCGTCTTGCCGGTCTCCCTCTCGAGCATCGCGATGATCGGCTCGTAACTCTGCTGGAGGCTGGTGGAGTCCTCGGAGGGGACTGCCGCGAAGACGAGTGTGTCGCCGCCGGAACCCTCGGCGCCGGCGCCGGTGTCGGCGCTCTGGCCACACGCGGTGAGGGTGAGCAGGGCGGCGACGGCGGCGAGTGCTCTGGCCGGGCGGCGGTGGTGCGGTCGCATCGCGGGCGTTCTCCTCTCGGACCCGCCGGCGCGGCGGGGTGGGGCGGACGACACCGAGACTGCGGGCAGCGGATGCCCCCTGTCACACGTGTGGGTTACGTCTCGGCAAACAGCGGGCGGCGGTTGCGGGGGAGGGTGCGGACATCGGCCACCTGGGTGACCACCAGGGCACGCTGTGCTCATGTCCGCATGACCGGCGTGGAGGCGTCACCCCTCGTGCGCGGGGGTGGCAGCCGCCGTTCGCCCTCCCGTCACCTGCTCGGGGTGCACTGCGTCCCGGAGATCGGAGAGTCCTCATGACGCGAACCCGCATGGTGCTCGTCAACCGGCACGGCGCGGCCACGGACATCCGCGCCCGGCTGCGCTCGGATCTGGCGAGCGTCACCGCGCTGCCCTACGGCGGGGAGGCGGTGGACCAGCTCGAGCACGCGCTGCAGGCGGCGACGCTCGCGGAGAGCGCCGGCGCCCGGCCCGCGATCGTGGCCGCCGCGCTGCTGCACGACATCGGCCGTGCCCCCGGGGTCGCCGCGGAGCTGCCCGGCGCGCCGCACGAGCGGGCCGGGGCCGCGTACTGCAGCCGGCTCCTCGGCAACGAGGTCGGGTGGCTGGTGGGCTCCCACGTGCTCGCGAAGCGCGCGCTGGTGGCGACCGATCCCGGTTACCTGGCGAAGCTGTCGCCGGTGTCGGTCCGCAGCCTGGCCCACCAGGGCGGCCCCGCCGCGGCGGACGAGACCGCGCGGTTCCTGCGCCACCCGATGGCGCAGGACGCCATGGCGCTGCGCCGCTGGGACGACCTCGCCAAGACCGCAGGCGCGCCGACCCGGACGCTCGACGAGCTGCTCGACGTCATCCTCACGCCGTAGCGCACCGAGCCGGCAAGCTACGACGCTGTGGCCGACGCCGGGAGTGGTGCGCCGGTGAGGTGACCCCGCCGCTGGACGAGCCGTCCCGCGCGCCAGGTGGCGAGGGGCAGCGGCAGGGCCCTCACCTGCCGCACCAGGACGGCGTCCAGCGGCTCGCCGAGCGCGATGGTGGGCGCGGCGAGGCCCAGCGCCGCGGCGGGGTTGGCAGCGCTCAGGTCCACCAGCTCCCCGAGCCGTCCCAGGTCATCGCCCGCGAGCGCGAAGGGCGCGGCCAGCAGCGCACCCGGCAGGTAGTCCGAGCACAGCACGTCGCACAGCCCTTCGGCCACGGCCTCGGCGACGAGGAGGTTGCCCGGCGCGGTGGACCGGCCGCGGACGGCGTTGGGTGCGCCCAACACGGTGTGCATCCCGAGTTCCCGCGCCCGCCGCGCCGCCGCGGCAGTCAGGGGGAACTCTGCCACAGTCGCGCCGAGCGCGTGCGCCTCGTCGACCTGCTCGGGCGTGCGGTCGTCGTGGCTCGCGAGGGCGATCGACCGGCCGCGGGCCAGGGCGGCCACTGCGGTGCGCCGCTGTGCCGCACCGCGGCGGCCGACCTGCTTCGCGACCATCACCGCGTCCACCTCGTCCGGGGACACGCCCCAGTCCTCGGCGTAGAACCGGCGGTTCTCCTCGGCCGAGGCGAATCGGGTCCGTTCCGCGGAATGCTCCATCACCGACAGGAGCACCATCCGCGTCGTCGCGGCGAGTGCGTCCTCGAGCGCCTCGACCACACCGCCATCGGTGATCTCGACCCGGCCGTGCACCCGCCAGTCGCACGCGAGCAGCGGCGCGAGCTCCTCCACCGCCCGGCACAGGGCGACCGCGTCGTGCAGCAGCACGCCCTTGGCGGGCGCGTGCTCGAAGCGGGCGGCGATGCACACCGTCGCGATCCCCGCGCCCGCGCACTCGGCGTCGAGTGCCGCGAGCACCCCGGGCAGCTCCAGCTCGACACCGGCCCGCGGCCTGCGCCGCGCGGTGAGGACGTCCAGGTGCACGTCGACGGCAGCCGGGACAAGCAGCGGCCCACCCGGTCGGCCCCCGGGCTCGATGGCAGTCACGACGCCGTCGGCGTCCAGCTGCACCATGGCACCGGGAACCGGTGCCGTCCCGCCCCCGGCCACCACGGTGACACCCTCGATCCGCGATCCTGGCCGATCGATCACGTTCCCACCTCCCGCTCACGCCGCCGTCGATGGTCGGGCCAGGATCCGGCGCCGGATCGCGGAGGACAGCCGCTCGATGCCCACGACGACGAGGAAGATCGCGAGGATCACGGTCAGGGCCTGGTCGTAGCGCAGCAGCTGCATGGAGACGGTCAGCTCGATCCCGATGCCGCCCGCACCCACCACACCCAGCACCACCGACGATCGGGTGGCGTTCTCCAGTGCGAACATCGACGTGGCGACGAACGACGGCAGGCACGACGGCAGCACCGCGCCCAGCAGCACCGCGCAGCGCCCCGCGCCGGTGGCGACGAGGCCCTCGACGACGCCGTCCTCCACCTCCTCGATCGCCTCCGCGAAGAACCGCCCGCAGAACCCCATGACGTCGGCGGTGATCGCGAGCACTCCCGCCTCGGGCCCCAGCCCGACCGCCACCACGAACAGCAGGCCCCACACGAGATCGGGTATCGTGCGGCACAGTGAGATCAGGCCGCGGGCGAGGCCGTAGACCAGCCGGTGCGGTGACGTGCTGCGCGCGGCGGCCACCGCGACCGGTACGCTCAGCGCGACACCGAGGATCGTTCCCAGCACCGCCATCTCGAGCGTGACCAGCAGCGCGCTCGCCACCGAGTCCAGCCTGTTCACGTCGGGCGGCACGGCCTCCGCGAGGAACTCCGCGAGCCTGCCTGCGCCCTGCGTGAGACTCAGCGGGTCGACCTTCGCGCCTGAGCGGTAGCCGTCGACCAGCAGCGCGAGCACCACCAGGAGCAGCAGCAGGGGTGCCACCCCCGGCCGTCGCAGTCTCGGCGGTGCCTCCAGCAGCATCATGCGCTGGCGTAAAGTCGGTCGAGCTCGCCCGCGGTGCAGGCCGACGAGGCGGTGTCCAGCTCGCAGCGCCCACCCCGCAACCCGACGATGCGATCGGCGTATCGGCGGGCGTAGGGCAGCTGGTGCAAAGCCATGAGGACGGTGAGGCCCTGCTCGTCGGCGATCTCCCGCAGCAGTGCGAGCACGGCGGCGCCGGAGGAGGGATCGAGGCTGGCCACCGGCTCGTCGGCCAGCACCAGCGACGGCCGCTGCACCAGCATCCGCGCGATCGCGACCCGCTGCTGCTGACCGCCCGACAGCGTGCCTACGGGTCGCGCGGCCACCGCGGCGAGACCGACGCGGTCCAGGCACGCCATGGCGTCGCTGCGCTCCTGCGCCCCGGCCAGGGCGGGCCACGCTCCGCGCAGCCCGCGCCGGCTGATGGTCCCGTGCAGCACGGTGGCGAACACGGAGAGCCTGGGCACCAGGTTGAGGCGCTGGAACACGAACCCGACACCGGCGCGCAGCCGCAGCAGCTCGGCCCGCCCCGCGGTCGTCACGGCGAGGCCTCCGATCCGGACCTCGCCGGCCGTGGGTCGCTGCAGTCCCACGAGGCAGCGCAGCAGAGTCGACTTCCCCGCCCCGTTGGACCCCACCAGGGCGACCACCTCACCGGCAGAGACCGTCAGGTCCACCCCGGCCAGCGCGACGTGCCCGCCGGGGTGCACCAGCGCGAGCCCGCTGACCCGGATGTCGGCCGGCAGGTCGGCGAGCAGGTCAGCCACCGACGAACTCGGTGGTGTCCTCGACGCCGATCGCCCGGTACATGTCGCGCACGACGTCGTAGTCACCGTCGTCAACCGCCACCAGCTCGGCGCCCTCGTACTTCGCGTTGTCCTTGCCCTGCAGCATCGCGGCTAGCAGCGTGGGGAAGTTCTCCTCAAACGCGGTCCGCATGGTCTCCACCACGGCCGGGTCGAGCCCGTCGCGGTACAGCACCACGTCCGGCGGCAGCGGTGGACCCTCGACCAGGAGCGGGAAGGCCACCGCAGCGTTCGGCTCGTCGGCGGTGAACTCCTCGTAGTCGTGGCACCCCGTGCCGACCGCGGCCACGTCACCGCGCACCAGGGCCTGGTGCTGCGCGTCTCCGACGGTGAGGACCTCGAGGTCCTCCTGCGGGTCAATGCCTGCGTCGACCAGGAGTTGTGACGGGCCGAGGTGGCCGCTGGTGGAACCGACGTCACTCATCGCGATCTTCTGTCCCCGCAACTGGTCGGTGTCGGTGATCCCGCTGCCGGCCGCGGTGTAGAGGCACGAGTGGTAGTCGGGTCGTCGGATCGCGAGCGGTGCGGCGTCGGTGCGCTCGTTGAGCACCACGTACTCGGCAGGCCCGGTGAACACGAGGTCGACCTGGTCACCCGCGAGGGCCCCCGCCGCGGCGACCCGGTCGGTGACCGGGAAGAACTCCACCGGCAGCCCGCTGGCCCGCTCGAGCTCGGTCTCGAAGGCACCGAACTCGCGCTGCAGCTCCTCGAGCCCCTGCAGGTCGGTGACCGCGAGGCGCACGGTGCCGGCCGCGTCGGCGTCACCACCACATCCGGTGAGGGCAGCGGCGGCGATGACCGGAACCGCGAGGGCCACCAGTGTCGGAGTGCGCATGGGACGGATCCTCTCGACTGCAGCGGCGACTGTGGCCCATCTAGACAGCGAGCGCTGACGTGAAGGTGAACGGCACGGTCTCGCCGCGTGAAGAGCGCACGTCCGGCGTCGCCGACTGGACGCACAGGTGAACGCGCCGCGACCGCCGGTCTCGCTCCGTGTCAATCGGGCTCACACCCGTTGGCTCCGGTTGTCCTGCCGGTCATTCGCCTCGACTTCGCCCTCAACAACATCAGCGAGAACGTCGACAAGGAGTTCACCGGTACCTGCTACAGCCCCGACGGCGACGTGCTGTTCGGCAACATCCAGACCCCGGGTGTGAGCTTCACGATCCGCGGTCCGTTCTCCCGCGGTACCCTGTAGTGCGGCCAGCCGGGGCCGTAAGCTGAGCGGGAATGCCACGAGAGGGGTCGAGCATGATCGGATTCATCGTTGCAGGACTCGTCATCGGCGCGCTGGCCCGGTTGGTGAAGCCCGGCCGGCAGCGGCTCGGCCTTCTCGCGACGCTGCTGCTCGGCCTCGTCGGGTCGGTGATCGGCGGCGTCGTCGCGAACCTGCTGGGCACCGGCGACGTGTTCGAGCTGAACGTCGTCGGGTTCATCGTGGCGGTAATCGCCTCGGTGAGCCTCATCGGTGTCGCGGAAGGGATCACCGCCGGCCGGCGGACGTGATCGACCGCAGCGCCGCCGGGTAGGTTCCGAGCGCGGCGAGGAAGACGATGGTTCTGCTCGTACCGCTCAGTGGCCCGCATGGTGGTACTGGTGCACCACGGCGTGGCCGCGGCCCCGCGCGATCAGCCAGCGGTTCACCGGCACGGTGATCACGAACGCGACGGCGAGGGCGACCGCGAGGCTGCCCCAGAAGAGCCAGCTGGTGACGCCGGACTCCATCGCGCCGGGGATCACTAGCATGATCACGTTGTCCACGATCTCCATGACCGTGATCGACACGGTGTCCACGGCCAGCGTCAGTGGGATGGCGGTGCTCAGGGCGATGCTCGCGCGCAGGATCGGACCGATCGTGAGCGCGTAGCCGAACAGGAACGCCAGTGCCACGGCGAGCGCGATGGTCGCCAGGTTCGACCACCCCAGCGCAGTCCCGATGACCATGCCGAGGACCTCGCCGATGGCGCAGCCGGTGAGGCAGTGGGCGGTCGCGGAGACCGCCTGCCGGGTGAGTGCACCCGGGAAGCGTTCCATGTCGTCCTCCTCTGTGCGGTCCGTCATCCGTCTTCATACCATACAGGGGTATAGTGAGGGGGAGAATGTGAGCCTCGGATCAGGACGCCTGGCGTGATCCGGGCGAACGCCCCGCTTTCGCGACCGCGTCCTCCAGCTCGGCCCGGGTCATCGCTTGCAGCTCCGTCTTGCGCAGCGTCGAGAGGTCCGGCCCGGAGTCCTGCGGAGCGGCATCCCGGGACGGCTTCCGGCCCGCGCGGGCCGACTCCACGCTGCGCCGCAACGTGCCGAGCAGGTCGGCGACGTCCGTCGCCCCGCGCGGCTCCTGCGCCACCACGGTCTCCCGGCCCGCCTGCTTGTCCGCGATCAGCGCTCGGTGTAGGTGTCGTGGTACTCCTCGGGCTCCCACGGCCCGGCCATCGACTCGATCAGCATCGTCGCCATGTCGAGCTCCTTGCCGCGACCGGGCCCGCTGTCGGGCAGCGACGGGAACTGGGCTTCCGGGTCACGGATCTCGTCGGCGAAGTAGAGCGTCTCGAGGGCGAGCAGCTTGTCGTCGGCGCGGACCGCCGTGAGATACTCTTGGCCGCGCATGACGAACGTGGCGATGCCGGCGCGGTTCGTCTTCGCGAGCGCGTGGCGCAGCAGGCCGTAGGCGTGCCCGTACTGCTCCTCGGTGGGTGCGAGCCAGTACGTCTTCTGGAAGAAGACCGGGTCGATCTCGTCGAGGTCGACGAACGTCGTGATGTCGATGCTGCGGGACCGGCCCGGGGCGATGTCGGCGAGCTTCTGCTGCTCGACGACCACGTACGCGCCGTCGCCGACGTCGCGTGCCTTGACGATGTCGGCAGCCGGGC
>Ga0136622_10000643_pt1 | contig 14352 bp, 13 predicted proteins | sample AntDrymUQ4482106_2_FD_104803 | JGI IMG/M metagenome (GOLD analysis project Ga0136622, IMG submission 104803) | Polar desert sand microbial communities from Dry Valleys, Antarctica - metaG UQ448 (21.06) | ecosystem: Environmental > Terrestrial > Soil > Desert | place: Antarctica: Dry Valley...
CACCGGCACTGGCACCAGCGCCGCCCTCGGCGCTGGTCGGGTCCGGTCCGTGGTCGTCGTGGTACTCGACGTCCTCCCACGGCGACCAGGCGCCGCTCTCGAAGGTGCGCACCGAGATCGAGATCTCCTCCTCGGCGAGGTCTTGTCCCGCACCCCAGGTCACGCCCACCGTCGCGTAACCCTGCACCCGCTCGGGCGCACTGAGGGCAGCGAGACGAACTTCGGCGTTCTCCTGCTCCCGCTTGTCATCGGTGACAGCATGGAGCCCGGCGGGCTCAACCCCGTCGACCGGAACCTCGGTGACCTTGGGCTTGACTGGCTTGGCGGAGACCACGGAGGCCTTCGGCGGCTCCGTCTCAGTTTTCGCTGAGGGGGTTGCCGGAGCAGGAATCCTGGGTGCGCTCGCCTGTCCCATCGGCTCCCCGGCAACCGAGGGGACGCCGCGGTCCGGCACCGGCACGGCGATGTCGAGAGAGAGCACGCTCGCGGCCGGCAACGCGACAGCGAGAACCGTGCCGGTGGCCAAGAGTTGGCGGCAGAGCAGGACCAAGCGGTTCTTCGCGGTCGACATGTCGTGTGCGCTCCCAGGCAGCTGATTTCACATGAGACACAAATGTCACACTGGTCACAGAGGCGCGCAACCGGTTCGGATGAACTACACACTTGTAATTAGGTCTAGATGTCGGCGCCGATCTCGTCGTCCTCGGGACGAGCGTCGCTGGCGTCGTACTTGAGGTAGGCGATGCCGTCGTCGACGGGTCCGTCGAAGCCGAGCCGTCCGCTCTCGAGCACCAGCGCCCGGTCGCACATGCGGCGCACCGAGCCGGGGCTGTGGCTGACGTAGAACAAGGTCCTTCCCTCGGCCTTGATCTCGGCCATCCGCTGCAGGCACTTCTTCTTGAACGGCTGGTCCCCGACCGCGAGGACCTCGTCGGCCAAGAAGATGTCGGACTCCGCGAAGGCGGCGACCGCGAACCCGAGACGGGCGCTCATCCCGGAGGAGTACTGGCCGGTCGGGGTGTCGAGGAACTTGCCGACCGAGGCGAAGTCGACGATCTCGTCGAACTTCGCCTTGGTCTCCGCCTCGCTCATCCCGAGGATCGCGGCATTCAAGAAGACGTTGTCGCGCCCGGTGAGCTGTGGATGGAAGCCAGCACCGGCCGCGATCAGGCCGGCGATGCGACCGCGCGTGAGCACCGTGCCGCCATCAGGACGCATCACCCCTGAGATCAGCTTGAGCAGGGTGCTCTTCCCCGAGCCGTTGAGCCCCATCAGCCCGATCGCCTCGCCTTGACGAGCCGTGAACGACACGTCGTCGACGGCGAGGAAGGTCTCGCTCAGCGGTTGACGTCGCACGGCCGCGATGGTGATCTGCTTGAGAGTGCGGTGGTACTGCATCGTGAACCGCTTGCTCACCCCATTGACCACGATCGACTCGTTCATGCCCACTTGCTCACAGCCGCTCCGCGAACTTGCCCTCGAGGCGGGAGAACACCCACTGGCTGAACGCCAGGATCACCAGGCAGGCGGCGAGCACGATCAGCCCCCGGGTGAGCAGGTAGTCCGGCATCAACGGGATCGGGTCCTGGGTGGGGTCGGCGGGGGTGGGGTCGGTAGTCGGGATCCAGAACAGCTGCTGGAACAGCAGCACCCCGTTGGCGATCGGGTTGGTGAGGTAGAGCGTCTCCACCCACTCATGTCCTTGGGCCAGCTTCCGGATCCGGTCGAACGGGTAGATCATCGGTGCGGACCAGGTGACGAAGATGCCGATGGTCGTCACGATGTTGCTGAAGTCGCGGAAGAACACGTTGGCCGCGCTGAACAGCAGGGCAAGCGCCATCCCGAAGGTGGCCATGATGGCGAAGCCGAGGAGTCCGGCGGCGACATCGGCCAGCGTCGGGTCCCAGCCGGTGATGAAGACCGCGACGAACAGGATGACGAGCTGTGGGAGCGTGTGGTAGGCCGAGACCAGCATCGAGGCGACCGGGAACATCTCGCGCGGCATCGAGAGTTTCTGGATCAGCCCCTTGTTGCGCACGATGGAGCGGGTCCCGGCGCTGAACGTCTCGGTGAAGTAGTGCACCATCACCATGGCGGCGAAGATGTGCAGCGCGAAGTTCTGCACGCCGCGGTTGAGTCCGAGCACGTAACCGATCACCAGGTAGTAGGCCAGGAACCTCACCAGCGGCTGGATGTAGGACCAGATCAGGCCGAGGAACGAGCCCTGGTACCTCGCCTGCAGCTCCTTCTTCACCAGGAGGCGGAGCAGGTAGCGCTCGCGGAAGACGTTGTGCAGGCCGCCGTAGTCACCGGGCGGCTCCAAGGGTCCGTCAGGTGGGCGTCTTGGTTCGAGCAGATCGGTTGCCATGGCGCTTACTCGTCCACTCCGCCGCTGACCAGCCGCTCGCCGCCGGCGAAGTGGGGACGCAGCTTGTTCTCGAACATCGACAGCGCGGAGCCGATGGCCATGTGCATGTCGAGGTACTTGTAGGTGCCCAGCCGGCCGCCGAAGAGCACGTTCGACTCGCCCTTGGCCAGGTCGCGGTACTCCAGCAGCTTCGCCCGGTCCTCGGCGGTGTTGATCGGGTAGTAGGGCTCGTCGTCGATCTCCGCCGCCCGGGAGTACTCGCGGACGATGACCGTCTTGTCCTCGGGGTACCAGTCCCGCTCGGGATGGAAGTGGCGGAACTCGTGGATGCGGGTGAACGGGACGTCCTGGTCGTTGTAGTTCATCACCGAGGTGCCTTGGAAGTCGCCGATGCCCAGCACCTCGGGGACCAGGTCGACGGTGCGCCACGAGAGTCGGCCCGCGGAGTTCTCGAAGTAGGCGTCGATGGGACCGGTGTAGACGATCGGCACCCGGCCGACGTACTCGCCACGCACCCCGAAGAAGTCGGTCTCGAGACGCACCTCGATGTTCGGGTGGTCGGCCATCCGGCTCAACCACGCGGTGTAGCCGTCGACCGGCAGGCCCTCGAAGGTGTCTTTGAAGTACCTGTTGTTGAAGTTGTAGCGGACCGGCAGCCTGGTGATGATGTCCGGGCTGAGCTCCTTGGGGTCGGTCTGCCACTGCTTGGCGGTGTAGCCCTTGACGAATGCCTCGTAGAGCGGTCGCCCGATCAGCGAGATCGCCTTCTCCTCGAGGTTCTGCGCGGCCACGGTGTCGATCTCACTCGCCTGCTGCGCGATCAGTGCGCGGGCCTCGTCGGGAGTGAACGACTTGCCGAAGAACGAGTTAATCAGCGCCAGGTTCATCGGGAACGCGTAGACCTGGCCCTGGTACTTCGCGAAGACGCGGTGCTGGTAGGGCGTGAAGTCGGTGAAGCGGGTGACGTAGTCCCACACCTTCTTGTTCGAGGTGTGGAAGAGGTGGGCGCCGTACACGTGCACCTCGATGCCGGTCTCCGGGTCCGGCTCGCTGTAGGCGTTGCCGCCGATGTGGTGTCGTCGCTCGAGCACGAGCACCCGGAGACCGAGCTCGTTCGCGCATCGTTCGGCGATCGTCAAGCCGAAGAAACCGGAGCCGACGATCACAAGGTCGACGTTCACACAACACTCCTACGCAAGGGGAGACCGACAAGTCTAGGACCGATGCCCAGCGTGGCCGTTCGGAGCGGCCCTAGGCACGCGTGGCGAACAACCGCCGGTAGGCGATCTTACGCAGGGGTTCGGGCACCATCCGGTAGCCACCCCGGACCACGACGTTGCGCAGGTACTGGCTCCGCGTGGTGATGCCCAACCGCCGGAACCGGCGCTGGAGCGCGAGCTCGGAGGCGAGCAGCTCACGGCCGCCGCGTCGCGCGTAGGCACCTGCGCCGACGCGGTAGTAGACCAACGGCTCCGCCACGTTGGCAGGCTCCGCCCCCGCCTCGACCATCCGCGCGAACAGCAGGTAGTCCTCCATCAACGCCATGTCGGTGTATCCCCCGGCGGCGAGAACAGCGCTGCGGCGGTACACGACGGTCGGGTGGTTGAAGGGGTCGCGGAACCGGATAACCCGGCGTATCTCGTCCGGGTCGACCGGTGGCGTACGGCGGCGCACCACGTCGTCGAGGGAGGTGCCGAACTCGAAGAGTCCAGAGCCGACGATGTCCGCACCGGCCTCGACGAGCGGCAGCTGTCGCTCGAAGCGGTCCGGACGGCTGACGTCGTCGGCGTCCATCCGCGCGACGATCTCGTGCGCGCAGGCGGCAAGCCCGCAGTCCAGTGCGGGTCCGAGCCCTGCGTTGTGCTCGAGGGCGACGTGCTCGACCGGCACCGGACTGGTCTCGGCCAGGTCGGCGATCGTCGCGGCCAGCTCCTCGCTCACTGGCCCGTCCTGCACCATGACCACCTGGGCCGGGGGCCGGGTCTGCTGCTGGACGCTCGACTCGAAGGCAAGGCGGAGGAACTCTGGTGCGTCGCCGCCGTAGGTCGAGATCAGCAGCGAGAACTGCTCCGGCTCCGGGCCGGCGGAGAGCGCAGCGGATCTGCCGAGATGCGGCAGCCCGGCCGCCCGCAGCACGACCGCGTTCGAACGCGGCGACGTGCGGATCCCTGCCACCAGCCCACGCCGAAGCCCGCGGGCGAGCGTGCGGCGGTCCGCGGAGCGCGCGAACGTGCGGGCCCACCGCAACGTCGTGGACACCGAGTAAAGCAGCTTCTCGGGAAGGCTCAGTCCCTTGCTCCGGGTGAACACCCAGGTCTTGTTGCGGACCTCGTAGAAGAACCGCTCGCCGGGGTCGACGTCGGTGCCGCCGAAGACCTTGGTCTTGTGCACGACGACGCTCGCCGGGCAGTGCAGACCGCTGCGGTCGCGGATCAGCCGGGTGGTGTACTCGAAGTCGTCGTTCCACAAGAAGTAGTCCGCGATCGGGAGGCCACGCTCCGCTATCACCTGCGCGTCGCACATGACCGAGACGAACGAGGCCGACCGGATCGGCGTGCACCCCGCCGCCCCGGCTGCGCGGCGTTCCTCCTTCGACGCCGCTTTGGTGCGCGAGGTGTTCATCGGGTGCAGACGGCCGTCGGTCCACACCACCTTGCTGGCCAGGACGCTGGGGCGGTGACCGTCGGAGTCGCGGACGGTCGTCCACGCCTCGACGAGCGCCTGCGCCGCCCCTGGCGTGGGCACGGTGTCGTCGTCGAGCAGCCACACCAGGTCGGGCTCGAAGGTCAACGCCCGCTCGATCCCGACCGCGAAACCTCCGGCGCCGCCGGTGTTCTCGGTCAGGTAGACCAGCTCCAGGCCCTCCTGGCCCGCATAGTCGGAGCGCAGCATCTGCGTCGTGCCGTCGGTGGAGGCGTTGTCGACGATGACGACCGCGGCCGGCGGATGAGTCTGGTAACCGACCGCGGAGAGAGCCTCGCGCAGCAGGTCGCGCCGGTTCCAGGTGATTACGACAGCGACCACGCGCGGCGACACAGGCTCGACCTTAGCCACGCCGCGATCTGTCAGCAGGCAGAGTCGAGGTCGACCGCCTGGTTCGCGGCGTACCCCTCGGCGAGTGTCCCGATCGACCCTCCGGTGGTGGCTCGCTCCGAGCCGGCACCGCGCTTCTTGCGCGGAGCGGCCGGGTCCTCGTCCCCCCGCGACTCGGACTTGTCGATGGCACGCTGCACCCGCTCGTGGATGAGGTCGATGTCCGGCTCCGCGGTGTTGACCATCGGCGGCACAAAGGACAGCGTGGTCATCGGCTGCGACTTGGCCTGGAGAGCCAGCCCCATGAACGTGTCGAGCTCGGAGGCCGGAAGGTTCGTCACGATGACGTCCTGGCTCGCTTTCGCGATCTCCCGGAACTTCGTGACCACGACTCGCGGGCTGAGCTGATCGAGCATCGCGCCCATCACGCACTTCTGCCTGGCCATCCGCGAGTAGTCGTCGGCACCTTCGCGCGAACGAGCGAACCACAGCGTCTGGTATCCGTCGAGGCGCTGCCGACCGGGCTCGATGTACCCGGTAACGGGACCACCGACACCGCCGATCGGGATGCGGTCGCGGACGTTCAACTCAACGCCTCCGACCGCGTCGACGAGGCTGCGGAAACCGGCGAGGTTCACCATGGCGTAGTAGCTGATGTCGAGGTCGGTGATCCCCTCGACTGCGTCGATCGTGGCCTGGACGCCGGGGTCGTCGTACTCCTTGAACAGCCGCGAGTGGTCGGCCGCCCACGTGCTCAGGCCGTTGAGGTAGCAGCCTTCGCAGTCGAACCCGTCCGGGAACCTCTCCGCCATCACAGAGCCCTCCGCGAACGGGAAGTCGGCCATGTTGCGCGGCAGCCCGAACAGGACGGTGTGCCCGGTGTCCTCGTCGATGCTCGCCACCGTGATGCTGTCCGGTCGCAGACCCCACCGGTTCGCCCCCGAGTCACCACCCAGCAGCAAGACGTTGTAGCGACCCTCGTCGGCCTCGGCGACGAGACCGCCTCCGAACATCGTGGAGATGAAGTCACGTTGCACGTTGACCATGTGTGCGGCGAAGAGCAGGGTGCCGGCGACGGAGAAGCACAGGAACCCGTTGAGGCCGACCATGGTGAGGCGATGCCGCTGGGTGAGCTCGAGCGGCTGGCCGAGCCGCCAGGCGTCGATGAACAGCAACGCCCAGCCCACCGCCAGCGCGATCAACGTGAACCGGATCACCGCCAGGACGACGGTGTTGCTGACCAGCCAGAAGACGAGACCGTGCCACAGCAGGCCGAGGAGTACGACGACCGCGATCGTGGCGAGCAAACAGAGCCAGACCCGCACCGCGATCCGGCCGACGTCCTTGCGGCCGGCCGCCATCTGGGCCGAGCCGGGCACGAAGAACGTCATCAGCAGCAGCGTCAGGGCCCGCCGGAACCGGACATGCGTCAGCCGGTCGTCCAACCCGGGGGAAGCGGCGGGTGGCATGCGGGGACGCCTCTCGTGTTCTATGGCTCAGCAGGTGACTCAGACTCAGCCGCAAGTATCACCAGCCACATGCGTCACATCGCTGCGGCGCGCCGAGAGCGGTCGGCCGAGAGGGCACCAGAGCGCGGGTAGCGTCGTCGCCATGGCAGATCCGCGCTCGGGGCAGGAGGGGAGCGACTTCGACTGGCTCTACGGCGGCCGCGGTGGTCCCAGTGATCACGGGGGCGGCGGGTCCGCTTCGGCGCCCTCGGACCCGGAGCCGACCCGGGTCATGCCCGTCCTGAACCGCCCTCGCGAGGGCCCCGCGACGCCGCCACGAGCGAGCGAGCCTCCACGGACCGAGCGTGCGCCCACGGCACCGCCCCGGTCAGGCCCGCCCGCGGCTCCATCGGAACGGCCCAAACCGCCGGACAAGAAGCATCGCTTCGGCTGGGTCAAGCTGGTGCTGCTGCTCTGGCTGGTGTTCCTGGTGGCGGTCCCGCTGTGGGCGTGGAGCAAGATCACCAAGGTCGACGCAGAGCCGGACGGGGCCCGGCCGGCGGACCAGCCCGGCTCGACGTACCTGCTGGTCGGCAGCGACAGCCGGGAAGATCTCAGCGCCGAGGAGCGGCAGGAGCTCGGCACCGGCCGCGCCGAGGGCCGGCGCACCGACACGATCATGCTGCTCCACACCGGGTCCGGGCCGAACCTGCTGCTGTCCATCCCGCGCGACTCGATCGTCGACATCCCCGGAGTGGGCAGCGACCAGAAGATCAACGCGGCCTACGCCTTCGGTGGCCCGGAGCTGCTCGTGCAGACGCTCGAGGAGGAGACCGGGATCCGCATCGACAGCTACGTCGAGATCGGGCTGAGCGGCTTCGTGTCGGTGATCGACGCCGTGGGTGGGATCGAGATCTGCCCGGACGAGGCGATCGACGACCCGCTCGCCGCGCTGGACATCCCGAAGGGCTGTCAGGAGGCCGACGGCAAGACCGCTCTCGGCTACGCCCGCACGCGCAAGACATCCGCGCTCGGTGACATCGACCGCGCCCGCCGACAGCGGGAGGTCGTCAGCGCGGTCGGCGGCGAGGCGGTCTCGCCCTGGTCGGTGCTGAACCCGATTCGCTACTTCCGGCTCTCGAGCGCGAGCGCCGACGCCCTTGCCGTCGGTGAGGACACCGGCCCGATCGACACCGCGAAGTTCGCCTTGGCGATGACCCGGGTCGACGGGGAGAACGGGCTCACCTGCAGCGTGCCGATCGTCGACCTCAGGGTGACCTGGGACCGGGAGCGGGCCCTCCAGCTCTTTGGGCTCATCCAGGAGGACCGCACCTCGGATATCCCCGACGACCTCTGCCGTCCGTCCGGTCTCGCCGGCCAGTGAGCACACCAGTGAACGCGCAGGGCACCCCGGGTACGCCGGTGCCCTGGCACGATGCGGCCGACATCGCGTTCATGCTGCGCGAGTGCCAGACGTGGGCCATAGTCGGTCTCGGCGGCGACCCGTCGAGGACGGCGTACCGGATAGCAGAGTTTCTGCAGGAGCGTGGCAAGCGGATCGTGCCGATCCACCCGGAGGGCAACCGTGTGCTCGGCGAGGACGGCTACCCGACCCTGGCCGAGGTGCCCTTCGATGTCGACTGCGTGGACGTCTTCCGGCGCTCGGAGGCTGCCGGCGAGTTCGCGGACCAGGCGGTGCAGGTCGGCGCAACAGCCGTCTGGTTCCAGCTCGGCGTGATCGACCACGACGCCTTCGACCGCACGCGCTCCGCAGGCGTGCGGATGGTGATGGACACCTGTCCCGCGATCGAGTGGCCGCGCTTCTTCTAGAAGCCCAGGGTGCGGTGTGCCTCTCCGCGCACTGCTTTGCCTTTCTCGCGGGCCGAGGCGCCGAGTGACTCCTGGAACTCCACCATCTTCGCGCGCAGCCGCTCGTCGCTTGCTCCGAGAATGCGCACGGCCAGCAGCCCGGCGTTGCGGGCGTTCCCGATGGCGACAGTCGCCACGGGAACACCGGCCGGCATCTGCACGATCGAGAGCAGTGAGTCCATCCCGTCGAGGTGGGGCAGCGCGACGGGCACGCCGATCACCGGCAGAGGCGTCACTGCCGCGAGCATGCCGGGCAGGTGTGCCGCGCCGCCTGCCCCGGCGATGATCACCGACAGCCCGCGACCCGCGGCATGCCGCCCGTAGTCGAGCATCTCCGTGGGCATTCGGTGCGCCGAGATCACATCGGCTTCGTACTCGACGTCGAGCTCCTCGAGAGCCTCCGCGGCCGCTTTCATCGTCGGCCAGTCGGAGTCCGAACCCATCACGATACCGACCTGTGCGCTCATCTGCTCACTCGCTCTCGTCTCCAGAGTCACCGCTGAACCAGGCGGCCGCGTGACGCGCACGGTCGCGCACGTCGTCGAGGTCGTCGCCGTACGCCGTCACGTGACCGAGCTTGCGCCCGGGCCGGACCTGTTTTCCGTAGAGGTGCACCTTGAGCCGGGGGTCCCGGGCGAACACGTGCGGGAACCCGTCGTGCAGCGACCCGACCTCGTCCGCGCGCGCTCCACCGAGGACGTTGACCATCACCGTCCACGGGTGGCGCGACTCCGGAGCGCCGAGGGGAAGGTCGAGCACCGCGCGCAGATGGTTCTCGAACTGGCTGGTGACCGCCGCGTCGATGCTCCAGTGGCCGGTGTTGTGCGGGCGCATCGCGAGCTCGTTGACCAGGACGTCGCCCGCGACCGTCTCGAACAGCTCCACGGCGAGGATCCCCGTGACGTCCAGGGCGCCGGCCACGCGCAGCGCGATCTGCTGGGCCCGCGCGGCTACCGACGGCGCGAGACCCGGGGCCGGGACGACCACCTCGTGACACACCCCGTCGCGCTGCACCGACTCGACCACTGGGTAGGCAGCGGCCTGACCCGACGGTGAGCGCGCGACCAGCGCGGCAAGCTCTCGCCGGAACTCGACCTTCTCCTCCGCGAGGAGGCTCACGTCCCGTGCTGCTTCCGTCTCGAAGGCGGTGGAGCACCCGGCAGCCGTGTCTACGACCCAGACTCCCTTGCCGTCGTAGCCGCCGCGGGTCGCCTTGAGCACGACCGGGAAGCCACCGACCCGCTCGGCGAACGCAGCGACCTCCGCGGCGTCGCGGACCAGGGCGTGACGAGGGCCTGGAACGCCGAGCTCGTCCATCCGCGCGCGCATCAGCCCCTTGTCCTGGGCGTGCACAAGCGCTTCAGGCCCGGGGCGACATGCGATCCCGTCCTCCGCCAAGGCGCGCAGGTGCGCGGTGGGGACATGCTCGTGGTCGAAGGTGATCGCGGCACACTCCTTGCTCAGGGAGCGCAACGTCTCGAGGTCGTGGTAGTCCCCCACCGCGGTGTCCACAATGACCTGGGCGGCCGAGCCCGCAGCGATCTCGGAGAGCAGGCGGAGGTTGATCCCCAGGGGGATGGCTGCCTGTTGCATCATCCGGGCGAGCTGTCCGCCTCCCACGACGGCGACCGCGGGAGCGTGGTCGGAGTCGGGCGGGCGGGGCGCGGTCACGCGGTCGAGCGTAACGAGGGCCCTTCGACAGCCGTGGGGTACGTCGGCGCCTCGACCTCGAAGCGGAGGCCGCGGCCGCGGATCGTGGTGATCAGGGTCGGTCGTCGGGTGTCGTCACCGAGCTTCTTGCGGACCCAGCCGAGGTGCACGTCGATGGTCTTGGCCGAGGTCCAGAACGTCGTCTGCCACACCTCGCGCATGAGCTCCTCGCGGGTGACGATCTCGCCCGGGCGGCTGATGAGCGCCTCGACCAGGTCGAACTCCTTGTTCGACAACCGGATCTCCACACCGTCACGCCAGACGCGGCGAGCGGAGCTGTCGAGGTCGACCCCCTGAACACTGAACATGCACAAAGAGTAAACGGACATTCAAGACATTATTGTTAAAACTGGGGGATTAGTCCGATCGGGCTACCACGAGGCTAGTCCGCCGCGGCCCGCGGACCGGCCCAACGGCCACTTCGCCCGGGACGCCACGGAGCACTAGCTGCCGTCGTCGACGCGCTCCGCCCACGGGGGGCGCTGGTCGGGCTGGGCTCGCTCGAAGAGCAGCTCGCTGATCTTGAGGTGGACCTGTTCGACCTGCGGGATGTCGTGCAGCTTGACCCGCCCCTGCTCACTCGCGTCGGAGATCACCAGCGTCCCGCGGCCGAGCAGCCGGTCGAGGAGTCCGTGCTCGTAGGACACGTCGCTGATCCGGATCAGGGGGATGTCGTGCCCGCGCCGGGTGAGGATGCCGGTGCGGGTGATCAGCCGCCGGTCGGTGACCGTGTAGGTCGTGGCGAGCCAGGTCAGGAACGGGCGTACGACGAGCCAGCCGATCACTCCCAGCGCGACCAGCCAGATCACCCAGGTCAAGAACACCCGTGAGGCCCCGGTGGGCAGTGAGGTCAAGAAACCGGCCACGGCCGCGATGACGATCATGAGCAACGCGGGAAGGATCAGCGCTGTGACGTGGGTGCGCGCGGAGACGACGACGTACTCGTCCTGGTTCAGCAGCTTGCGGGAGATCGCCACCTACCGATCATGGCACGCCGCCCTCAACACGCAGGTGGACGACGTCGCCCGCACTCAGCGCCTCCGTGCCGCGGTCGGTGCGCACCTGGAGCCGACCGTCCGCATCGACGCCCGTCGCCTCTCCGGACACCTGCCTGCCCGTCGGCAGCTCGACGCGGACGTGACGGCCGAGCGTGCTGCACCGGCGCGCGTAGGCCCCGAGCAGTCCGAGCGCAGCGTCGCCGTGCTCGGCCCGCCACTGCCTGTAGAGAGCCCCGAGGGAGCGCAGCATCTCTCGCGCGATGACTGACCGGTCGAGTGTGGCGGCGCCTTCCAGGGCAAGCGACGTCGCCGCCGGCCCGGGCAGCTCCTCGCGAATGGTCGAGACGTTGAGGCCGATCCCGACAACCGCGGCAGCGCTGCTCTCCAGCTCGATGCGCTCGACGAGGATCCCGGCAAGCTTCCGCTCGGAGACGAGGACGTCGTTGGGCCACTTGAGCTCGCACGCGACGTCGCACACCCGCTGGACCGCCTCCGACACCGCGATGCCGGCGAGGATCGGCAACCACGGCCACCGCCCCGTGTCTACCTCCTCGGGCTGGAGCAGCACCGACATCGTCAACGCGGCACCCGGCGGGGTCACCCAGACGCGGTCGAGACGACCACGCCCGGCGGTCTGGTGCTCAGCCACCACGACGAGCCCCTCGGCAGCCCCGGCGCGCGCACGGTCGGCGACAACTGCGTTCGTCGACGGCACGGCGTCGAGCACGACGACCTCTTCCCACACCGACCCCGGCCGGCACAGCGCCGCCGCAAGAGCAGCCTGGTCGAGCGGCGGACGTCGGAGATCGTCGAAGGTCACAGGCACTACATTGACTCAGGCGGAACCCACAGTCACACCGACGACCACACGAGAGGCGAGCCAGCGTGAGCGAAGCGGTCGAGGGGTCGTCGATGGGCGGCACCGAGGTGCCCGAGGAACAGACCGAGATCGACATCCACACGACCGCGGGCAAGCTCGCCGACCTCGACCGCCGGCTCGACGAGGCGGTGCATGCGGGCTCCGAGCGGGCCATCGAGAAGCAACACGCCAAGGGCAAGCGGACCGCCCGCGAACGCGTCGAGGAGCTCCTCGACGACGGGTCCTTCATCGAGCTCGACGAGCTCGCGCGGCATCGTTCGACCGCGTTCGGGATGGAGGAGAACCGGCCGTACGGCGACGGGGTGGTGACCGGCTACGGCACCGTCGACGGCCGTCAGGTGTGCGTGTTCGCCCAGGACTTCACCGTCTTCGGCGGATCCCTCGGCCAGGTGTTCGGGGAGAAGATCGTCAAGGTGATGGACCTGGCGATGAAGACCGGGTGCCCGATCGTCGGCATCAACGACTCGGGCGGCGCGCGCATCCAGGAGGGCGTCGTGTCGCTCGGCCTCTACGGCGAGATCTTCCGGCGCAACGTGCACGCGTCCGGAGTGATCCCGCAGATCTCCCTGATCATGGGCCCCTGCGCGGGCGGCGCCGTCTACTCCCCCGCGGTCACCGACTTCACCGTGATGGTCGACCAGACCTCCCACATGTTCATCACCGGCCCCGACGTGATCAAGACCGTCACCGGCGAGGACGTGTCGATGGAGGACCTCGGCGGAGCGCGCTCGCACAACACCAAGTCAGGCAACGCGCACTACATGGGCTCCGACGAGGCCGACGCGATCGATTATGTGAGGGCGCTGATCTCCTACCTGCCGCAGAACAACCTCGACGAGCCACCGGCGTACGACGAGGGCCTCGACCTCTCGGTCACCGATGCTGACCGGGCGCTCGACAGCCTGATTCCCGACTCGCCGAACCAGCCCTACGACATGCACACCGTGATCGAGGCGATGCTCGACGACGAAGAGTTCCTCGAGGTCCAGGCACTCTTCGCACCCAACATCGTGGTCGGCTTCGGGCGAGTCGAGGGCCGCTCGGTCGGCGTGGTCGCCAACCAGCCGATGCAGTTCGCCGGCACCCTCGACATCGACGCCTCCGAGAAGGCGGCTCGCTTTGTCCGCACCTGCGACGCCTTCAACGTCCCGGTGCTCACCTTCGTCGATGTGCCTGGGTTCCTGCCCGGCACCGACCAGGAGTGGAACGGGATCATCCGGCGCGGCGCGAAGCTGCTCTATGCCTACTCCGAGGCCACCGTCCCGCTGATCACCGTGATCACGCGCAAGGCCTACGGCGGCGCCTACGACGTGATGGGTTCCAAGCATCTTGGCGCGGACATGAACCTCGCTTGGCCCACGGCGCAGATCGCCGTGATGGGTGCCCAGGGGGCGGTGAACATCTTGTACCGCAAGGAGCTCGGCGAGGCCGACGACGAGGAGGCTCGTCGCGCGGAGCTGGTCACGGAGTACGAGGACCACCTCGCGAACCCGTACCTCGCGGCCGAGCGCGGCTACGTCGACGCGGTCATCGCCCCCCATGAGACGCGCTCGGAGATCGTGCGCTCACTGCGCCTCCTGCGCTCGAAGCGCGAGACCCTCCCCCCCAAGAAGCACGGGAACATCCCGCTGTAACCGGCCCCGGGTGGTCGAGCTTGTCGAGACCACTCACCGTCAGCGAGGCGCGCCGACCTCGCGGGGGAGCGAGCCTGTAGGCGACACGCCCGGCGGCACACGGCAAGTGGCCGAGATCGGCCGCCTGAACGCCGGAACCACGGCCGAACTCGGCCAGTTCCTGTTGGGGTACGGCGTGTCGTAGCCGCTCTCCTCGTTCCCAGTCGACAGCACTGTGGCAGGCATGGTTGGACTAGGCCGGTTTCCAGTCCCTGATGACTGACTTTGTGGTGCCGGTCGTGGTCTCGACAGGGCTCGACCACCCGTGACGCGCTAGGGGTTGATCGACAAGACGAACGCCGCGAACACGACGAGGTGTACGACGCCCTGGAGTCGGGTCGCGCGGCCAGGGACGACGGTCAGAACGCCCAGC
>Ga0136622_10000645_pt1 | contig 14328 bp, 12 predicted proteins | sample AntDrymUQ4482106_2_FD_104803 | JGI IMG/M metagenome (GOLD analysis project Ga0136622, IMG submission 104803) | Polar desert sand microbial communities from Dry Valleys, Antarctica - metaG UQ448 (21.06) | ecosystem: Environmental > Terrestrial > Soil > Desert | place: Antarctica: Dry Valley...
CACCGCGAGCTGGACCACGCCCTCGTCGTCGTAGGCGCCGGAGCCCTGCTTGTCCTTCGCCGCGGGCACGCCGAAGAGAAGCACCGCCGGGATCCCCAGCTCGTGGACGGCGTCGGCCTCCTCCGCGGCGAGCGCGATCGACAGGCGCTCGACGCCCGGCATCGCCTCGACCGGAGTCCGCGACTCGGTGCCGAGCTCGACGAACAGCGGCTGGACGAGGTGCGCGGGCGAGAGCTCCGTCTCCCGCACCATGCTTCGCAGCACGCCCGTCTTGCGCAATCGCCGCATGCGCGTGGCGGGGAAAGTCATTTGCCAAGTGTAGGGTCGCCCAGCCGGCCGCTGGGGCGGCTCGGCGTCGTCAGGCGAACCGCCTCAGGCCGAACCGCCCGAGCGCGCCGAACGCGAGGGCGAGGGCGGCAAGGTGCAGGAGCGGGAGCGCGATGTCGCCGGCGTCGTTGAGCGCCGCGTCCATCGCGTCCAGCGTCGGCTTGAATGGGAACAGCGCCGAGACCACCTTGATCACCTCGAACAGCGCGCTCGAGACGGCGCCGGACGGCACCAGCGCGAGGAACGCGATCGGCAGCGAGAGCATGAACGCGAGCAGCGACGCGGCCCTCACCTCGCGCGCGAGCGCGCCGATCGCCACCCCCATCGCGCCGAAGGCCACCGCGCTCGAGGCGATCCCCGCAGCCCAGAGCGGGAAGCGGCCCCAGTCGAGGTCCACGAACAGCGCGAGCCCGGCCAGCATGGCCATCGCGAGGACGAACGCGCAGGCGGCGGCGAGGCCGGCCTTCTCCACGAGCAGTCCGGTCCGGGAGACGAGGCCGCGCACAAGGCGGCGGAAGACGTTCTCCTCGCGCTCGAGGGCGAGCATGCCCGCCGCGAGCAGCAGCGTCACGAACATCAGCGAGACGCTCACCGCGATCGCCACGGCGAAGGCGCTCAGTGGCGTCGTCCCGCCCTCGATCACGGTCGTGTCGACCTGAATCGGCCGGCCGACCGAGCCGAGCACCTCATCCGACAGATCGAGGTTCTCGCGCGCAAGGCGGGAAAAATCGATGACCTCCTCCAGGTCGTCCCGCGCCGGCGAGCCGGCGGGAAGGTCCGAGCGCGCCCGGGCGAGGATCTGCTCGGATCGCTCGAGCCCGAGGACGTCGAGGGTCTGGCCCAGGAAGGGGAGCTCGCCGCCCTTGACGAGCAGGTCGATGTACTCGACGGCGACCTCGGAGAAGCGCTCGGTGAGCGCGGCGTTCGCGTCGGCCACCTGGGACTCGATCGTCGACTCGACGAACGCTTGCTTTGCGGGATCCTCGGCGTTGTAGAAGACCTCGACGGTGGCCGGCTCGAGCCCCTGCTCGAGCTTCTGGGTGATGTCCGGCGGGATGACCAGCGCCCCGAGCACGTCGCCGTCGCGGACCTTCTCGATCGCCTCCTCGCGGCTCGATACCCGCACCGGGTCGACCGCCTCGAAGAGCGTCTCGGCGTAGCGCGAGGCGTCGACCTCCTCCTCGCCGAGCGAGATGACGTTGGCGGACTCCGGGACCTGGTTGAGGAAGGCGACCTCGGGCTCGTCGGGCCCGCGCGACAGCGCGAACCCGATCAAAACGGCGATCACGATCGGGTACAGCGCCAGCAGCGCCAGGAGAAGCGGCGAGCGGCGCAGGATTCGCAGGTCCTTCTGGAGCAGCCAGCGCATCGGGTCCGACGATCAGTGCCCGCGCTGGCGCAGGAACGACACGAACGCGGCCTCGAAGTCCTGGTCGCTCGCCTCGACGACGCCCTCCAGCTCGCGCGGCGATCCGGCGAACAGCCGCTCGCCGTCGGCGAGCACCACGACCTGGTGCGCGTAGCGCTCGGCCTCGGCCACGTTATGCGTCGAGTAGATCACGGTTGTCCCGGCCTCGCCGGCCGCCAGCACGAATTCCCACAGCCGGTCGCGCTGGCGCGGGTCGAGCGCCGCGCTCGGCTCGTCGAGCAGCAGCACCGGGGGCTCCGCGAGCAAGCCGATCGCGACGTTCAGTCGCTGGCGGTTGCCGCCCGACAGCGTGGCCACCTGGTCGCCGGCGCGCCCTTCAAGCCCGGTCTGCGCGAGCATCCGCTCGACCGCGCGCTCGACGTCGGCGCAGCGCTCCAGCCGCGCGAAGAGCCTGAGGTTCTCGGCCACCGTCAGCTTGCCGTAGAGCGCCACCTGCTGCGGGACCCAGCCGACTTCACGCGGTACCCGGCTCACGTGTCCGCTATCGGGGGCCTGGATGCCGGCGAGTATCGACAGCAGTGTGGTCTTGCCCGCTCCGTTGGGCCCGATCACCGCCACACGCTCCCCGCGAGCGGCCGCGAGCGACACTCCCGCGAGCGCCTCGCGGTCGCCGTAGCGTTTGCGAAGCTCGTGCGCCTCGAGCACGGGCGCCGTCGCAGTCTGACGTGCCGCCGGCGCGGCGGTCGAGGGCTCCATGCGACTTACGGTAGTGGCATTGGGACAATGCGCGCCGCATGAAGCTCCTCTTCATCGGCGACGTGGTCGGCGGCGTCGGCCGGAGGGCCCTGGCGGCGCTGCTGCCCGCCCTGCGCGAGCGATGGCAGCCGGACTTCGTGGTGGCGAACGGCGAGAACGCCGCGGGCGGCGTGGGCATCACCGAGCGAACCGCGCTCGAGCTGCTCGGCGCCGGCGTGGACGCGATCACGCTCGGAAACCACGCCTACCGCCATCGCGAGGTCTACGACTTCCTCGACGGCGACCAGCGCGTGGTCCGGCCGGCGAACTACCCCAAGGGAAGCCCCGGCCGGGGGCACACGGTGGTCGAGAAGGAGGGCCGGCGCCTAGGGCTCGTGAACCTGTCGGGCTCGCTGTTCCTCGAAGCGGCGCGCTCTCCGTTCGCGGAGGTGGACGCTGCGCTCGGCGACCTGCGCGGCAGGGCCGACCACGTCCTGGTGGACTTTCACGCCGAGGCCACGAGCGAGAAGGTTGCCATGGGCTGGCACTTGGACGGGCGCGTCACGGCCTGCGTGGGGACCCACACGCACGTGCCGACTGCCGACGCGCGCGTCCTCCCGGGCGGGACCGCCTACGTGACCGACGTCGGCATGACGGGCCCGCGCGGCGGCGTTATCGGGGTCAAACGCGAGCAGGCGCTCGACCGCTTTCGCACGATGGTGCCGGTTCGCTTCGAGACCTCGAGAGACGACCCGTGGCTGAACGCGGTGGTCATCGAGGGCGAGCCGGACGGACGGGCGCGATCGATCGAGCAGGTGCTCGTGCCGCAGAGCTGAAGCCCGCGCGCCGGGCCGGAAGCCGCGGCAGGCTGAGGTCGCGCACAGAGCGCAGCGCGATCACGAGGGCCGCGACCAGCGCGGCGTTGCGCGCGGCGGTGATCGCGACCGCCGTGGGCTCGCCGGCGACGAGATCGAAGTAGCGCGCGGGGAACTCCGCGAGCGTTAGCAGACACGCCGTCGCTGTCATCGCCGCGAGGGCGTGCATTCGCCAGGCGAGCGCAAGCGCGAGCAGCGGAACGGTCCAGGTCAGAAACTGCGGCGAGAGCACCGGCCCGAGCGCCGCGCACGCCGCGAGCGAGGCAAGCGCGGCGAGGACGAGCGAGCGCGCCGACCGAGGATCGCCGCGGCTCGGGCGGCCGTCGCTTGGGCGGGCGGAGCGTGCCGCCAGCGTCGTGAGCGCCACCACGGTGAAGGCCAGCGCGGCCGAGAACGCGAGCCCCACCGCGCCGGCGAGCGGGTGCTCGAGGGCGACCGAGCCGTGGCTGTCGCGGGTCGAAGGCCGCTCGGCGCCGAGCGCGTCAAGCCCCCAGAGGACGCTCGCCGGAGCGCTCTCCACCTGCACCGGGCGGTCGAGCTGATAGGCGAGCGCGTCGAGCGCACCCTGGGGAGAGATCGCCACCGACGCCGCTGCGAGCGCCGCGACCGTGGCCGCGAGCGCGGCAGCGCCGCGCAGCGCGCCGCGGCGGTCGCCCCCCGCCCACAGCCAGGCGAGCGCCACCGGCGCGATCGCGAGTGGGAAGCCCTTGGTCATCGCCCCGAGCCCCACGAGCGTGAGGCCGGCGGCGGGGCGGCGCTTGAGGACGGCGACGATCCCGGCGACCGCGAGCGCCACCGCCACCAGGTCGAAGTGCAGCCGGACGACGGCGCCAAGCAGTAGCGGCGCCGCGGCCACGGCGAGCATCGCCCTCGTCTCCGAGCCGCCGGTGCGCCGCGCGAGGGAGCGCGCGAGAAGGAGGAGCGCCAGCGCCGCGACCAGCGTCGCGCCTGCGATCCCCAGCCGATAGGCCGCGTCGTTGGTGCCGGCGAGACCCGACAGCGCGATCACGGGTGCGGCGAGCGGCGGGTACTCGAAGGAGAAGTCGCGGTAGGGAAGCTCCCCGTCGAGCAGCAGCGCCGCGAACGAGCTCCGCGTGTCGAGGTCGCCCACGCTCTCGTCCGACCACGGAGCGAGCGTCAGGGTCACGACCCACGCGACCGCGAGCGCCGCGACCGCGAGCAGCTTCGGCGCCCTGTTCATGCCGGCACTGCCACGCGCGCCTCGGTCGGCTCCTCGCCGGCGCGCGCGAGAGGCGCCCCGCCGACGGGCGTGGCGCCGCCGGCATCGCCACGGTAGCTGGCGAACATCGCCACCAACGCGAGCGGCGCGAACCAGACTACGTAGAGATAGAACCAGTGCGTCGCGGCGAGCTGGAGCGCGATCACGACCGCCGCGGCCAGCGCGGCCACCTGAACGGGCCCGCGGCGGCGCGGCACGACGGCTACCGCCAGGGCAAGCGCGACCACCCCCACCTTGACCGCGGTGTGCAACCAGTCGAGCGAGCCGACCTGTCCCCAGACGCTGAATGGCGAGTCGCGACCGACCTGATAGCCCACCGTCCTGTCGTACAGCTCGCGCAGCCCGTCGTCGGGGACGAAGAGGGCGACGCTGGCCGCGACCACCGCACCGAACGCGACGGTGAACAGGACCGCGCCGCGCACGCGGGCGCCCCACCCCCTGCGACCGTCTGCGGACGCGCCGTCGGCCCCGCGCGCGAACAGCGGCGCGAGCGCCAGCGGGGCGAACTTCGCGGCCGCCGCGAGCCCGAGCAGCGCGCCCCGTCCCGGCGCCGACGTGACGGCCAGCAACGCGTAGACCACCAGCATCGCCACGAGCGAGTCGTTGGCGTTTGAAGCGAGCACGAACAGCGTGTACGGGTAGCTGGCCCAAGCGAACGCCAACGAAAGCCCGAGCAGCCTGCCCTCGGGCCCGGCACGCAGCCGTCGCCCGAGCAGGAAGAGGCCGACGATCGTGAGCAGGTCGAACGCGATGGCTGCCCCGTGAGCGGCCGGGAGGTCATCCCAGTCCCCGCTCCACGGCAGCAGCTGCTCGAAGGGCAGGTAGGCGAGGTAGTTGACCGGGCCGTAGGTGTCGCCGTGCTCGTTCTCGCCATGGAAGTCGCCGTCGTACAAGCCCTCGCCGTCGGCGACCCGGTCGGCGCCGATCACGCCCGCGTACCCGACGTCGATCACGTTCGTGTCCGCGACGTTCAGCGCGACCCTGAAGCCGACCAGGAACAGCAATCCGAGCGCCAGCGCGACCGCCGGGACGAAGGGCACGAGCCGCTCGCGCCGCTCGCGCGGGCGGAAGCCGACCCACAGCATGCGGGCGAGCAGATAGAGCAAGACGGGGTAGACGAGCGGCACCGACCAGAAGATCTCGCCGCGGTTGAAGAACAGGTGCGAGACGCCGAATGCCAGAAGCACCAGGAGGTCCAGGTGCAGTACCCGAAACGGGCGCCGCGGATCGACGAACGGAAGCAGGAAGAGCGCGCACAGCGGAAGCCAGACATAGGGCGCGTGGAGCTTCCCGCCGAAGGCGCCCTCGTATCCGCGCGCCATCCGCCAGGCGACCTGTGCGCCGGTCCACGCCTCGAGCACGAGGCCGCTTCGGTCGTCGATCTGGACCTGCGCGAGCTCGTCGCCGTCAGCGGTGAAGCTGACCTGCCAGCGGCCGGGCCCGTCCGTGTACGCGGCCGGCTCGAGGTCGGGGTGCTCACGCCGCTCGCCACGCGCCTCAGGCGTGCTCCTCGCGATCTTTACCGCGTCGCTCGGAGTGAGCTCGTACCCGACCGGCGGCCGGTCGAGCCGCTCCGCCTCCTCCAGCTCCTGAGCCGCGACCGGCGGCGCGAGCCAGGCCGCACCGGCCATCGCGATCGCCAGGGTTGCTCCGGCCGCCCGCACGCGCCGAGCCGATCGGCTTCGAGGCCCGGCCGGCGTCGCGCTCAGGCGACGGCGTTCGCGTGTCGCCGGCCGAAGCTCCACATCTTGTTCCCGACGAAGTTCAGCGGCGTGGCCGTCACGATCGAGATCGCCTGAGCCGGCAGCTCCGCGACCCCGACGACGCTCACGAGCACCTCGAGGATCGCGGCGGCAAGCAACGCCGCCGCCGTGCTGACGGCGAGAAAGCGGGCGGCCTGGAAGCCGGCGTGCCCGTCCTGCGCGCGAAACGTCCAGTGACGGTTCCAGAGAAAGTTGTTGGTCACTGCGACGACGTACGCCACCGCAGCGCTCTCGAGGTGGTGCAGGCCGAACGCCTCGGCGGCGAGCGCGAACACCGTCAGGTTCACGACGAAGCCGGAGCCGCCGACGACGCAGAACTTGACGAGCTGGAACCAGTTGTGGGGGCGGCGGATTCCGTGGCGGACGCGCGTATGCACGCGCGGGACCGCCGGCGAGGCCGGCGCCAAGCTCTCGTCGCCCATCGTCACGAGGGTATCGAGAAGTGATCGCAGATCATCGGCGTCACGTCTCGAAGCATCCACTGCTCGGGCGCCGGCGCGGCTGCCTCGACGCCACACAGGATCAGCGCCCCGAGGGAGTCCCCGCGGTGGAGCGACCCGTGGCTGCCACCGCCGATGTGGCTGGCTCCGCCCCAGTCCACGAGCTCGTATCCGGGCTTTGCCGAGACCAGCACGTCGCCCATCTCGGAGCAGTCGAGCGCGGCCCACAGGCGCTCGAGCGCGAGCGGGTAGGCGTCGCTGGTGATGCGTCCGTCGCCCGTCGCCAGCTCGAGCGTCTCGAGGTCGCCCTCCAGACTCCAGGCCCCGCCGCGGACATCTCGGAGGTCCCCACCGGGCGCGAAGCGAAGCTCGCCGCCGTCGCCGGCAACGATCGCCTCGTCGCCGTCGCGCCGGGCCACCAGGTCCACGCCTTCGAGGTCGATCAGGCGGCGGGCGATCCTTGGCGCGACGCGGGCGCGGGCATCGGGGTCGAGCACGTAGACCATCCCGAATCGCGCGGTCGGCGAAACCGCGACCTCGGCGTCCTCCGGGACCGGGTCTTCGGGGAGCAGCACGCGCCAGTCCTCGTCCATCGCCTCCCGGAGGTCCAGGATCCGCTCGACAGCCGTCTGTGAGTGGTCCGACATGACGACCACCGCGTGGTCCTCGAGGAAGCGGTCAGGCCCGCCGGCCACATGCATGATCCGCTCGAGCGCCCGGTCCGCCACGGCGATCGAGGTGACCTGGGCGAACGGCCCGCGCCTGTGCGAGTAGGTGTCGTTGTCGGGCAGCGAGCAGAGGATGAAGTCGGCGAGATCCTCCTCCACCATGTGGGCGCACACGCAGCCCGTGTGCTGGTCGCGCTGGCCGGGCATCCCGAGCGTCGAGCGGCAGTCGGTGCGGCGCGACGCGAACAGGTCGGCGTAGAAGAGCTCGGTCGGGCCCCAGGTGGCGTGGCGAAACTGCGCGGCGCGGGCGACGCGTGAGTAGACCCCGTCGACCTCGGGTTCGTGCCGTGTGCGGCCGCGGTAGATCAAGTAGGTCGTGCCGGCCGCGCGCAGCCCACGATCCTCGAGGCGCTCGAACACGGTCGGGCTCGCCTGCGATAGGTGCGTGAGGTTCATGTTGTAGACCGTGTCGTAGAGCGAGCGGACGATTCCGAAAGTCCGCGTGGCCTGGAACGACGATCCGTACTCGACGTAGCGCTCCTCGCCGCGGTGGTACCAGTTCATCGACGGGATCGCGTGCCCGTCGGGCCCGAGCCCGGTGGCGATGCTGGCGGCCGCGACCGGGGTGACGGACGGGAAGGCCGAGACGCAGTCGCGGACGTAGGTGCCGCGCTTGACGAGCTCCGCCAGCGCGGGCGCGCGGCCCTCCGCGATCGCTCGGTCGAGCATCTCGGGCTTCAGCGAGTCGATGACGGCGAGGAGGAGCTTCTTCACGCCGTCACCGAAGGATCCTGAGTCCCTCGTACTTCTGGGCGCCCGCGCGGCGGGTGCTCATGAGCAGGTAGACGAGCGCGGCGACTCCGAGCAGCGCCGCGGGCGGGAACAGCACGGCCACGGCCGCGAGCGCCAACGCCACGGCGTCGGCCCATACCGGCAGCAGGCCGGCGGCGGAGGCGTCGAGGCGGCGGCGAACCCGGCCGATCAGGCCGCCAACCGCCACGAAGCCGAGCAGCGCGCAGGCGGCTCCCGCGAGAAGGCCCGGCCATGCGTCGGCGTCCGCCGCGGCGAGCGATCCGGCGAACAGGAGCGCGCCAAGTGCCACGGCCAGCGCCGACAGCACGAGCGTGACCGGGTCGCGGAGGGGCGGCTCGCCGCCGCTCGGTGCCGCGCTTCTCGAACGCACGCCGTCCGCGGCCGGCCCCCGCGCCCGCTCGAGGGCGTACGCGCCGACCGCCAGCGCAAGGATCGCGGCGAGGAAGGCCGGCGACTCAAGGAACGCGTAGCCGGTGCCGTCGAAGTCCAGCCCGAGGTCCCCGCGCGCCAGCGCGCCAGCGAGGAGCGGCGGAAGGAACGGGCGGACACCGGTCGCGCTCGCGAGGCCGGCGCCCTGGGCGATGTCGAAGAAGAGGCTGATGCGGGACCTGACGGTCGGTACGCTCAGAGGGCGGAATGACGATAGAGGACCACGGACGCGGAGCGGGGAGGGGTCCCGCGGGCCGGCGCGAGCACGTGCGGGTGGCCACCCAGGAACGACCGGCGCGCTCCACCAGTCGCGACCTCGAGCGCTACGCGGACCTGTTCGCCGCGCGCACACGGGTCATGAAGTCGTCGGCGATGCGCGACCTGATGGCGGTCACCGCGCGTCCCGAGGTGATCTCACTCGCGGGCGGCTTGCCGGACACGACGAGCTTTCCGCCGGAGACCTTCGCGGCGATCACCCACAAGATCGCGGGCAACTCGTGCGCGCGCGCGCTCCAGTACGGGCCCACGGAGGGTCTCGGCGAGGCCAAGGCGCGGATCGCCGAGGTGATGGCGGCCGAGGGCATGCGCGCGGACGCCGACGACGTGATCGTCACGACCGGCGGGCAGCAGGTGATCGACCTCGTGTGCAAGGCGCTGATCGACCCCGGCGACGTCGTCGTGGCCGAGGCGCCCACCTACCCCGGCGCCGTGCCGGTGTTCTCGTCCTACCAGGCCGACGTCACCCAGATCGAGGTCGATTCGGACGGCATGCGAGTGGACCTGCTCGCCGAAGCGCTCGACCGGCTCGAGCGTGAGGGCCGCAGGACCAAGTTCATCTACACGGTGCCGACCTTCCAGAACCCGGCCGGCGTGACGATGTCGCTCGAGCGACGGCGCCGGCTGTTGGAGATCGCGCACGAGCGCGAGCTGCTCGTCCTCGAGGACAACCCCTACGGCCTGCTCCGCTACGAGGGCGAGGGCGTCCCAACGCTGCACGCGCTCGACGGCGGCGTCTACACGATGTACCTCGGCACCTTCTCGAAGATCCTCTCGCCGGGGATCCGGCTCGGCTGGGTGGTGGCTCCGCCGCCCGTGCTCGAGAAGATCAATCTCGGCAAGCAGGCCACGGACCTCTGCACCTCCACGCTCTCGCAGCTGATGGTCGAGGCCTACTTCGAGCAGGGTCAATGGCGCGATTACGTGGACTCGCTCACCGAGATCTACCGCGCTCGCCGCGACACGATGCTCGACGCCCTGGCCGAGTTCCTGCCGCCCGAGGCCGACTGGACGCGTCCCTCCGGCGGCCTCTTCATCTGGGTGACGCTGCCCGACTACATCGACACGACCGACCTGCTGGCGCGCGCGCTGCGCGAGAACGTGGCGTTCGTCCCAGGCGAGGCGGCGTACCTCGATGGACGCGGACGCAGCTCGATGCGACTCAACTTCTCCGGCGTCGGCGAGGAGGCGATCCGCGAGGGCGTGCGGCGGATCGGCGCAGTCGTGGACGAGCAGGTGGCGTTGTATGGAACCTTGACCGGCCGCTCCCACCGGACGGACCGCAGGTCGCAGGCCGCCCGTGAGCACGAGGACCGTCGGCCGTCGGCACGCGAGGAGACGCCCGGGCCCGGGGGGGAGACGAGCAGCGCACGCGACGACGCCGGCGGGCGGGTCGTCGAGCTTCCGCGCCGCTCCGCGCGCGAGGCGTGAGCCGCGTAGCCGTCCTCAAGGGCGGCCGCTCGCTCGAGCGTCAGGTGTCGCTGCGGTCCGGTGGGCGGGTCGAGGACGCGCTCGAGCGGCTGGGGCACGAGGTCGTCTCGATCGATGCCGGCCTGGACCTGATCCGGCGCCTGGAGGAGAGCCGACCCGACGCGGCCTTCGTCGTGCTGCACGGCCGCGGCGGAGAGGACGGGACCGTCCAAGAGCTGCTCGAGATCCTCGGACTCCCCTACACGGGGTCGGGCGTGCTCGCGTGCACCCGAGCGATCGACAAGGTCCGCACCAAGCAGCTTTTGATCGACGCCGACGTGCCGACGCCTGAGTTCTTCGCGTTCAACGAGACCGCCTTCAAGGAGCTGGGCGCGGCTGATGCGCTACCGGCGATCGGCGAGCGCCTGCGCTTCCCGATCGTCGTCAAGCCGGCCGCGGGTGGTTCGGCGCTCGGGATCAAGTTCGCGGGGGCGCCGGAGGACGTTCCGCAGGCGTTGATCGCCGCGTTCTCCTACGACGAGCGGGTGCTGCTCGAACGCTACGTGGAGGGGCGCGACCTCGCGGTAGGGATCCTCGACGGCCCGGACGGCCCCGAGGCGCTACCGGTAGTCGAGGCGATTCCCCGCGATGACGCCTTCTACGACTTCGAGGCTCGCTACGAGTTCGGGCGGACCGATTTCCGCTGCCCCGCCGACCTGCCGGAAGAGACGGCGCGGCGCACCCACGAGGTCGCGCTCGAGACCTACGAGCTGCTGGGCTGCGCCGGCTTCGCGCGCGTGGACCTGATGCTGGACGACTCCGGTGGCGAGCCGATGGTGCTCGAGGCGAACGCGATCCCGGGTCTCACCGAGACGAGCCTCCTACCCCAGGCGGCCGACGCCGCCGGCATCGGCCTCGACGCCCTGGTCGAGCGCATTCTGGCGCTCGCGTTCGAGCACGGCGATCGCTCCCCGGCTGCCGCCGGCTCCTAGACGGACGCGACCGCGCCTCCGGCGCCGGTCAACCGGAGCCGCTGCCGCCAGCGAAGTCCTCAGGCGACACGTTGTCGAGAAAGTCCTTGAACTTCTCGACGACCTCCTCCTGGTCCTCGACCTCGTGCTCGAACTCGATCGCCGACTCGGCGATGACCTCCTCGGCGGCGAAGATCGGGGCGCTCGTCCGGACGGCCAGGGCGAGCGCGTCCGAGGGGCGCGAGTCGATCTCGACGTCGCGTCCGTTGAGTCGCAGCGTGATCGACGCGTAGAAGGTGTTCTCGCGCAGCTCCGTGACCGACACCCGCGAGCAGGAGACGTCGAGCTCCGACAGCATGTCGTTGATCAGGTCGTGGGTCATCGGCCGCGGGGTATTCGCGCCCTGGAGCTTCATCAGGATCGCGGCCGCCTCGGGGTGGCCGATCCAGATCGGGAGGAAGCGATTGCCCTCGCGCGTCTTCAGGAGCACGATCGGTTGCTTGCCGACCATGTCGAAACTCACGCCGTAGATGACCATCTCCTGCATCGACCGCCGGACTCCAGGGGCTCGGGTGCCGACGCTCAAGTCTAAACGCCGTCGCCCGGAGAGCCGGTGGTCAGCCGCCGCGGACGACCACCTTCACGACGCGCGAGCGGCCGACCGCGTACGGATAGCTGCGCTCTCGCGGAATCCGAACCCGGAACGGGTAGGTGACGCTTCCCGTGGTCGCCTCGAAGCGGTAGCCGTAGTGCCACCGCCCGCGGCGATTCGACCGCAGCACAGCGAACGTGCGCCAGCTGCCGCGGTAGTGCGCCTCGAGCTGGAGGAGCTTTCCCTCGCGCGGCACCGGCCGGCCCAGCACCCGGCCCTCGAAGCGGACGCGCTCGCCGTTCTCAACGCGGCTCCTGCTGGCCGACAACGAGCTCCTGGCGCGCACCGCGAGGCCGACGCTGTCGCTGGCCGGCCGGTGACGCTCGCCGCCTCCGTACTCGAAGAAGAGGGTGCGGCTCGGACCGCGCTCCACGCGGTAGCGAAAGCGGCCGGACGGGTCCGTCTGGAGCGTGTCGACGCGGCTGGTGCGGTGCGACCCGCGGGTGCGCGAGAGGACCGCGACTCGGACTCCGGCAAGCCCGTCCGATGCCGCGGACACCGATCCACGTACGGTCGGCCGCTTGCCGAACCCGATCGTCGCACGCGGCGCGATCCCGCCGTCGGCGACCTCGACCCCGGAGGACATGCGCACCGACTGGCGGTCGTCGAACCTCAGTGTCACCGGCTCGGACGCGTTGACGCGGCGTGCGTTGCCGGCCGCATCGACGAGCCATGTCCTGAAGCGCCACTCGCCACGGCCCGGCACTGACAGGTCGTCGATCCCCGTCGCGCCGCCCGGCCGCACGCCCTCGGCGCAGCGGCCCGAGCCGCTAGCGCGGCAGAGCCGGTACCGCGCCCGGAGGATCGGCGCCGCCTGGCGCGGCGGCGGCCTCCAGCGCAGGTCGAACGAGTTGTGCGACCGGACGCCGCCGGGTCCGAGCACCTGCACGTCGCGGACCGCGCGCGGCGCGTGGTTGTCCACGCGAATCGTGCGACGAACCGCTCGAGAGTTCCCCGCGGCGTCGGTCGCGGTCACGCTCATCGCGTGAGGCCCGTCCCCGAGCCGCCGCGTGTCGAGCCGGTAGCCGAGGACCGGCGTCCTGGGACACGGTACCCGCCGCGTGAAGTCGCACCGCTGGGTGTCCCGGCCACGAGGCACCCCGTCAATGGCGAGCGAGGCCGACCTCACGCCGACGTTGTCGCTCGCCCGCACCTGCGCGATCTGCAATCCGCGGCTCCACTCGCCGCCCACGAGCCCCTGATCGGACGCGGCCAGGTTCGGGGCCGAACCGTCACGCACGACGACCGCCGCGTAGTGGACCGCGAGCCGGCCCCGCGCACGATCGGCGGACCGGCTCGGGCTCGTGTCGCACCCTCCGCTCGCGCCGCAGCGAGCCGCGATCTGCACGATGCTGCGCCCGCCGAGCGGCTTGAACGTACGCTTGACGCCCTTCGGATCGCCCAGCACGCACGCCGCGTCCGCGCCACCGGGCTGCCTGGCGCCGCAACCGGCGATCAGGCGCCCGTCCGCGCCCGTGAAGCCCAGCGTCCACTGCCGCGCCGCGCCGAGGCCGTCCCAGTCGAACTCGATTCCGTCGAGCGAGGCGCCCGTGGGGGCCTCGAAGGTCATCAGTGCCGCGCGGCCGCGCCGCAGCTCGCCGGCGCCCACCCGGTTGCGCACGACGAGCCCGCGCGTGGCACTGCCGCGGCTAGGGCAAGCGGTGTAGGCGAGCATTCCGGAGTCGCTGCGCGGGCGCCACGCGTTGTTCGCGCCGCCCGGCGCGGCGTCACAGGCCACGACCCTGTAGGTGCCCCCCGCCGCCGGGTCGGCGGAGAGCGCCGCGACCGCAGCGAGCACGACGGCGAAGAGCGCCGCCCGATGGTACGCCGGGCGGGCACCCATGGGAGCTCCCCCGCGCCGGTCGCCACGCGGGAATCGCATCGTCCCACCGCTCGCCAAGCCTGCCATCGACGCCTCCCGTTCTCGATCCCGTCAGTGCAAGGTCTGGAAGGGAGCCGGGGCCGTTTCTCGCCCCCCCCCGGAGCACCGGTCGACATTGGCGGTCACGCGCGACTGGCTCGCCCCGGCGGAGACTCCGGCCGCGCACGGAAATAGGGAAAGCCCCGCACAGCGGGGCTTTCCGGCACTCGCCTGTCATGGGCGATCCAGGACTCGAACCTGGGACCTCTTCCTTATCAGAGAAGCGCTCTGACCGACTGAGCTAATCGCCCGCTTCGCGGCGCGATTCTAGCGGCGCGCGTGCTGCGGGCGAGCCCGTTCGGGTGGGCTCAGGCCGCCGCGCGGCGCAGGATCCGCTCCGCCAACTCGACGCCCGCGCGCGCGTCCTCGAGGTCGATCTCGACCCGGACGCCGTCGCCCATCGCGCGCACCCGGACCGCGCGGCCGAGGGCCGCGGTAA
>Ga0136622_10000649_pt1 | contig 14286 bp, 16 predicted proteins | sample AntDrymUQ4482106_2_FD_104803 | JGI IMG/M metagenome (GOLD analysis project Ga0136622, IMG submission 104803) | Polar desert sand microbial communities from Dry Valleys, Antarctica - metaG UQ448 (21.06) | ecosystem: Environmental > Terrestrial > Soil > Desert | place: Antarctica: Dry Valley...
AGGACTCGGACGAGGCGAAGGACTCGAGCGAGGGCTGAGCGCTCGTGCCTCCCTAGCGAGGCTTCTTGGTCTGCTCGCCCGGCGCCGGCGACACGACCACGCCGTCGATGACGCGAGGGCTGGGGGCGGTCGCTCGGTCCTGGAGGGCGAGTTCTGTGAAGCGAGCCATACGCTCGCCACAGCGCCGGTAAAACTTCAGCTGTTCGCGCCGGCCAAACATGCGGAATCCGAGACGGATCGCAGGGTTGCGGATGTCGGCCATCCGTGAGATGCCGCCGAGGCGAAACTCGACGGCGCCCGAGTCGAGCCACTTGCGCAGGTCATAGTCCATTCGCCCGACCTCCAGATGGCCCTTGAGCGTGGCGTAGCTCCATCCGAACAGCGCCACGGGGCGGCCGCCACGCGTCAGGGTCTCCTCCCGGACCGCCACAACTCGAACCCCGACGCGAAAGCGAAGCGCTAGAAAACGGACCTGCAGGAGCATGTCGCGGCCGTCGAGCGGGGCGTCGGCGAGGTAGATCGCGCGGACCTGCGAGGGATTCGCGAACTCGTAGCCGAACATCAGCCGGCGCGCCACCTCGTAGCTCCCGCCCGGTTCGGGCGGCCCAGGCCGCTCAGTGGGAAGCGGCTGCGATCGTTCGTCCACGTGCCAGCCCGGCCCACGTGCGCGAGGGTCAAGAGCGGAGAGGTCGACGTTCAGCGGTCGGTCGTGCAAGCCAGCCAGCGCCCTGCGCATCGCCGGCCGCGTGAGCAAGTCCCGGTCATTCATTGAGGGGGATTCGCCGCGTGCGGATCTCGACCCCACCGGCCCGCCGGCCGCCCGCTATGTCGATCACCCGTTCGATGAAGGACGTCCACATATGCAGCTGGATCTCCTTCGCCATCCGAAGCCGGTCATAGAGAAGCTCGCACAGCCGGTCGCCGCTCCGTGCCCAGGACTCGACCGTGAAGACGATGCTTCCGACCTCGCCTGCGGCCCGGAACTCGATCTGCCCCGCTTCGAGGTGGCCCGTGAGCGTCGCGAGGCGAAACGAGCTCGGCGTCATCTCCACCACCCGCACCGGGCCGTCCCATGGGCCGGGCATTCGCACGACGAACTCGTCGCCGACTCGCATCGTTCCCTTCTCGCCGCGCACCTTCTGGAAGGTCGCGAACTCGGACGGCGCCGCACGATCGGGGTCCCTGCTTACCCGGTCGATGAGCGCTTCCTTCGACAGCTCCGCCGCCAGAATCCGGGCCCGATAGCGACGATGAAAGAGAGGGCCGGCGCCGTGCTCGTGCGTTTGGAGGTCCCGCCGATCAACGCCGTGCGGGATCTCGGGCGGAGCGTCGCTCTCGAGGAAGCCCTCCGCCTCGCTTCTGTACATGGGCGTGGTTCGCCACATATAGCGCCACGACGTGAGAGCGATGCCGAGCGGCCAGCGTGCGGCTGTGGCGAGGCGACGTGAACGTGGGAGTTGGTCCGTCACGCCCAAGCACCTACCCTTCCCCCGATCCGGCAACACCTGCGATGCGAAGTCCCAAAGGGGGTATGACGAAGCTCATGTTGACCCGCGTCCTTCACGAGACCGGCTTTCGAGGGTGGCAGTTCCACCTGCTCTCGCTCGGGTCGATCGCCCTTTGCATCGTGCTGTGGATCCGTGCCAAGACCCTCGACCAGGAGGAACGCCCAAACGCCGAACGTCGGGCGCTGTTCGCGGGGTTGTGGCCGCCCACGCTGTGGTTGGTCGGGGACTCGCTTCAGCGAACCGAGGCCGAAGCGGGCACCCGAGCGTCGCGCCGGTTACGACGGTTCAAGGCCTGAAGGCCGCTACTCGCCGCCCCCGTCCTCGGGGTCCTGCGCCCTGACCCGACAGAGCGCGACGCGCCCCTCGATCCCCTTGAAGCGACGCGCGGGCGCGCGCGACCAGCGGTAGGCGTCGTCGGGGGCGTCGCCTCGCAACTCGTCGGTGACGAGCACGCTGCCGGGGCGAGCAACGTCGGTGACGCGACTCGCGAGGTTCACCGGACGGCCGTACCAGTCGCCGCCACGGGCGAGCGCCGGCCCGCGCGCCGCGCCCGCGCGCAGTTGCGGGAAGTCGTCGCCGGCAGCGTCCGCGTCGGCCACGAGACCGAGCAGCGCGTCGACCAGCGGCGCGCTTTCCGACGAGGCGAGCATCGCGGCGTCGCCAATCGTCTTGACGAGCCGCACCGGCGGCTCCGCGTGCTCAGCCGCCATCGTGGCCAGCCGCCCGGCCAGCCGACCGAGGTCCGACGCGGGGAGCCGCTCCCCGAGGCGAGTGAAGCCCACGAGGTCCGCGAAGCCGACGCTGACCGCGACGGCCCCCGCGAGCTCGCCGGACTCGAGCGCCTGCTGGCCGATCGCCGCGCGGCGCAGGCCCTCGCGCAGGCGAAGCCGGTACTGGTGGTCGAGCAGCGATGCCATCAGCGGGGTGAGCTCGGCCGTTGCGTCCGCGTATCGCAAGGCCACCTCCAGCTCGCTGTCGCCCGGTCGGAGCAGCGCCTCGCCCACGAGCTGGCGCGACGCCGCGGCGACGTTCTCCATCGCCTGCCCGACCACGCGCGCCACGTCGAGGAGCCCCTCGCGAGGCATTCCCGCGTCGAGCAGTTGGCGCAGACCTCGGGCCGCCGCGAGGTCGTCTTCTGTCAGCGACTTGTCATCCGGCCCGGGCCGCGGCATGCCGAGCGCCTGCTGCTCGGCCAGCAGGAGCTCGGCCTCCACCCCCGCGCGCTCGGCGACCTCGGAGATCGTGTACCCGGCGTCCCCGCTGAGGGCGCGCTCGGCCGGCATCAGCGCCAGGCGGCTCTCCTCCACCGCGCGCCGGAGGTCCTCGAGGGGCACGCCGTCCTCGGCCAACCGCTCGAGAAGCTCTCTGCGTGCCTGGCGCGCCTCCTCGCCGGAGCAGTCCTCGAGCAGGCCCTCACGCTCGAAGTCGATGCTCATTCCCCGCCCACCGCGACCGTGGCCGGACCTACCGCTCCGCGAGCACGCGCTTGAGCACCTTGCCCGTCGAGTTGCGCGGGAGCTCGCCGATGAACTCGACGTCGCGCGGCACCTTGTAGCCGGCGAGGTTCGACTTCACGTGACCCTTGACCTCGTCCGCCGAGAGCTCCGCGCCCGTGCGCGTCACGACGAACGCCTTTAGGCGCTGGCCGAAGTCCTCGTCGGCGACCCCGATGACCGCGACCTCGCGGATCGCGTCGTGGCGCGCGAGCAGATCCTCCACCTCGGCCGGGAACACGTTCTCACCGCCGGAGACGATCATCTCGTCGTCGCGGCCTTCGACGAACAACCGTCCGCGGTCGTCGAGGTGGCCGACGTCGCCGGTGCTCATCATGCCCTCGACGACCTCCTTCGCGCCGCCGCCGGTGTAGCCCTCGAAGAGCATCTCGTTGGCCACGAAGATGCGGCCGGTGCGGCCGGCAGGGAGCGGCCGTCGCTCGTCGTCGAGGATCTTCAGCACCGTGCCGCGCGGCGCGCTGCCGGCGGTCCCCGGAGCCTCGCGCAGCTCGCTCGGCGTGGCGATCGTGGCCCAGGCGACCTCGGTCGAGCCGTAGAGGTTGTAGAGGACGTCGCCGAACTCGTCCATGAAGCGCCTGGCGAGGTCGCCCGGAAGCGCGGACCCGCTGGCCGGCACCGCCTTGAGCGAAGAGAGGTCGTACCGGCGCCGCGTCTCCTCGGGAAGCTCGAGGATGCGCTGGAGCATCACCGGGACCACCGGGAGCGTGGTGGCGCGGTGGCGCGCCACCAGCGCCAAGGTCGCCTCGGGGTCGAAGCGTCGCCGCAGCACGTAGGTCGAAGAGAGCAGCAGGCCGAGGGTGAAGTGCGCGAAGCCCCAGGAGTGGAAGAGCGGCGCCGCGATCACCGTCGTCTCGCGCGCCCGCAGCGGTATCCGCGAGAGCATCGTCACGGCCGGGTCCACGGTCTCCGGCTGGCTGCGCGAAGCCCCCTTCGGGGTTCCGGTGGTGCCGGAGGTGAGGATCACGACGCGGCCCTTCTCGGCCGGTGGCACGACGCTGGCCGGGTCGCCGCCGGCGATCAGCTCCTCGAGCGTCGGGTCCGCGGGAGCGTCGGCCTCGTCGTGGTGCCACGCGACAAAGCGCTTGCGGCGCTTGCCGGCCTCCGCGAGCAGCTCGCGAAACTCCTCGTCGAAGACGATCGCCTTCGGCTTCTCGCGCGCCACGACGTCGGCGAGCTGCGGGGCCGCGAACGCGGTGTTCAGGAACAGCGCGTGCGCGCCGAGCTTCGATAGGGCGATCGTCGTCTCGATGAAGCCGCGGTGGTTGCGGCACATGACCGCGACGCCGTCGCCCTCCAGGATCCCGGCGTCGGACAGGCCGTGGGCGAGCGCGTTGGTCCGAAGCTGAACCTCGCCGAACGTAAGCATCCCGAGCTCGTCGACGATCGCCGGCTCATCCGGGAAGCGGGCCGCCGACGCCTCGTACCCCGCGGCCGGCGTCGGGCCCCAGCGGTGCAGCGCGAGCCCGGTCCGCAGCAGCCGGTCCGGCCGCGCCGGGCGGAGGAGGCCGGCGCCGGCGAGCACCCGCGCCGCGTGGATGCGGTCGCGCACCGCGACCACGGGTCTCGCGACTGCTCGTCTCACGCGAGCGGGAGGCTATCCGAGCGCGCGGGTCCGGGTCGGTGATCTAGAGGGCTGATCCCTCGCCCCGCCCGCCCGGGAGCCGCGCGGCCGTGGAGTCAGCCATCTAGCCTCGTGCTCGTGGGCACGTTCTCCGAGCCCGAGCACGACCTCTCGCCGGAGCGCGTCGCCGACCTCCTCGCGAGCGGCAGCGTCGAGCTGATCGACGTGCGCGAGTGCTACGAGCGCGAGGCCGGCCACATCGAGGGCTCGCGCCACGTCGAGCTCGAGCGCCTCGCCTCCGAGGCCGAGACCGTCCCGCGCGACCGCGCTGTCGTCTTCCAATGCCGCCTCGGAGCACGCTCGGCGATGGCCGCGCGCGCCTTCCGGTCGGCCGGCTTCGACGCCTACAACCTCGACGGCGGGCTGCAGGCCTGGGTTGAGGCGGGCCTGCCGATCGCGCCGGAGGGCGGCCGTGTGGCCGACCATTAGATGATCGATTCTGCCGGATCGGCCAACTACAAGCCGATCTCGGGCTGAACGCTCAGTCGTCCAGCGCGAGCTGCCCCTCGTAGGGGCCGTCGCCGGTCATGCAAGCCGCCCCGCAGCGCGCCGCGAACGCCAGCGCGTCCTCCGTGGACGTGCCCTCGGCAAGCGCGAACGTGAGCCCGGCGGCGAAGCTGTCGCCGGCGCCATAGGCGTCCGCAATCGGGTCGGGCAGGGGCGCCGAGTCCCACCGCCCGGTGCGCCCCTCGGCCGCCACGAACTCGCCGCCCGCCACTCCTGCCGTCCGCGCCACGAGCCGCGGCTCCGGACTGATCGCCCCGGCCGCGTAGCGCTCGCCCGGGTCGGTGCCGCTTCCCACCAGCGCGTCGAGCTCGACTCCGGCCTCGACCAGTGTCCCGAGGTCGCGCGGCGTCGCCACGAGCACGCGCGCGCGTCGCGCCGCCTGCAGCGCCGGCACGTCGCCGACCACGAAGTAGAGCGCGTCGACCCCGATCAACGACTCCCAAGGCAGCGGGTCTGCCCCGCGGGGGATGAGCTTCTCACCGAGCGTCGTGATCGTGCGCTCTCCGCCCGGCTCGAGCAACGTCAACGCTCGCCGGGTGCGGGGCGCGACCCGCGCGTGCACGCGGACGCCCATCGCCTCGAGTCGCTCGCGCGAGCGGGCACCCAGGTCGTCGTCGCCGAGGGCGGTCAGGAAGTCGCACGACCCGGCCAACTTCGCGAGCTGGACAGCGGCCACGCTGCCGCCGCCGCCGACGTCCTCCCAGTTCTCGGTGGCGTGCGCGATCTCGCCGGCGGCCGGCACGCGCTCGACGCGGGCGAACTCCACCCATTCGACGTGTCCGACCACCGCCGCGCGCATCTAGGTGACCGGCGCCGCCGGCGCCGTCCGCGCCACCCGCGAGCCAACCTCGGGCTGCGCGTCGGCGGGCCGGCGGCGCATCGCGAGCGCGAAGGGCACCGCCAGCAGCGCGGCGATCGCCGCCACCCGAAAACCCTGGCCGAACGCGTCGCGCAGGGCGACCCCGTCGGCCACGGCGCCGGTGAAGACCGCGACCAGCGTCGCGATCCCGAGCGCGAACCCGAGCTGGCGCGCCATGTTGACGATGCCCGAGCCGAGCCCCAGCTCCTGTCCGGAGATCGACCCCATCGCTCCCACCGAAGTCGCGGGGAAGATCGCGCCGATCCCGATGCCGAGTAGGGCCAGGGCAGGGAGGACGGCGAGGTAGTCCGGACGCTCCGGGAAGGCCCCGAGCCACACGAGCCCCGCGACCATCAGCAGCAGCGAGGGGATCGCCACGACGCGTGGCTGCACGCGGTCGGCGACCCGCCCGACGAGCGGCGAGACGAGCACGCCGAGCAGGGCGATCGGTGAGATCGCCAGCGCGGCCTCGATCTGCGAGTAGCCCCACAGGTCCACGAACGCGATCACGGCGAGGAAGAGCGGGCCCATCACCGCCATCGCGAACAGCACGAAGGAGGCGCTGGCGGCCAGGAACTGGCGGTTCGCGAGCAGGGCGCTCGTGAGCATCGGCGCCCTGCCGTAGCGCTGCGATGCCGCGAAGGCCGCCGTCAGCGCCGCCGAGGCCGCGAGCAGTCCGACGATCAGCGGTGAGCCCCAGCCGCGCGAGCTGCCCTCGACGAGCGCGTAGGTGAGCGAGACCACGGCGCCACCGAGCAGCCCCATCCCCAGCCAGTCGACGCTGCGGGTCGCGGTCAGGTCGTAGGTCTCCGGCAGCGTCCGCAGTCCGAGCACTATCCCCAGGAGCCCGATCGGGACGTTGATCGCGAAGATCCAGTGCCAGCTGGCCAACTCGACGAGCACGCCGCCGAGCGGCGGCCCGATCGCCGCTGCCACGTTCGCGACGACCGCGATCGTCGCGAGGCCAAGCCCGCGCTGGGCGGGCGGGAAGACCATCGCGGTGGTGGCCAGCGCGAGTGGCGCGAGGATGCCGGCTCCGACCGCCTGAAGGATCCGGAAGCCAATCAGCGCGTCGATCGACCAGGACACGGCGCACAGGAGAGAGCCGAGCGTGAAGATCGACATCCCGATCAGGAAGAAGCGCCGGCGGCCGAACTGGTCGGCGAGCCGCCCCATCGATACGAGCAGGACCGCGAACATGATGTTGTAGGCGTTCAGGACCCAGGAGACCGTGTCGACCGGCGCGTCGAGCTCGCGCTGGAGCTCCGGGATCGTGATGTTTACGATCGTGACGTCGATCAGGGCCATGAAAAGCCCGATCATCGTCACGCCGAAGATCGGCCACTTGCGGGCGTGGAGAAGCTCGGCGGGAGGGTTCCTGCGCTCGACCGGCATCCGCGTTCGAGGCTACCGAGCCGGCGGCGCGTCCCCCGGACGCGAGGGCGCGCTCAGCTGAGAAGGCCCGCCTCCCCCAGCCAGCGATAGGTCCGGCGCATGCCTTCCCCGAGCCCCACGGCCGGCTGGAAGCCGAGCTCCCGCCGGGCGCGGTCGATCGAGTAGCTGCCACGGCGGCAGAGGTAGTCCACCGCCGTCGCGCTCGCCTCCGTGTCCCCGCCGGCGACGCGCACGCCCCAGCCCGCCACTGCGGCGAGGCGACGTGCGAGCGGCGTGGGCGCGACCCGGGGCCGACCCGCGCGGAGCATCGCGTGGTAGTGGCCGAAGAACTCGCGCGTCGGGACGCCCGCGCCGTCGGTGAGCGTGAACACGCGGCCAACTCCGTCGGGCCCGGACGCCAGCGCGACCCCGTCGACCAGGTTGTCGATGTAGAGGGGGCTCATCAGCCCGCGGCCCATCGCGGGTAGGAGCAGCCGCCGCGCCCGGATCTCCTCCACCGGCAGGATCGTCCAACTGCGGACGCCCGGCCCGTAGACGTCCCCGGGCCGGACGACGGTGCACTCGATCGCCTCGGCGGCGTGCGCCTGGAGCACAACCTGCTCGCTCGCGATCTTGGTGTCCGCGTAGGGCACGCCGCTGATCCGCACCGGGTAGCTCTCGTCCACGCCGTCCGGGAAGTCGAACGAGAAGACCGTGACCGACGAGAAATGGAGGAATCGGCGCGCCCCCGCGCGGATCGCCGCGTCGAGCGCGTTGCGGGTGCCGACCACGTTCGGGCGCCAGAGGTCCACGCGGCCGAACGACACGGTGGCTGCGGTGTGCACGACGAGGTCCGCCCGCTCGGCCCCTCGCTGCCAGGGACCCGGCTCGGCGACGTCGGCGGCCACGACCGCGAGGCGAGCGTCGGCGCGCAGGTCCACGCCGGAGACCTCCGCGCCGAGCGAGCGGTAGCGGTCGGCCACGGCGCGACCGATCGAGCCGAGCGCCCCGGTGACGAAGACGCGGTCGGGCCCGCTATCCATCGGATGCCGAGTCGCGAGCCGGCGGCCCCGCGGCCCCGCGTGCCCGCACGCGCGGGACGCTCACCCAGCCGCGGCGCCGCGCACGGCTACGATCACGGCGTCGTTCGAGGGGTTGTCCGCGGAGTCCCTGTTGTAGTGGGCGAGCGCCACCCGTCCGTCGGGCGCCACGACGAAGGTGCCGGGCCGCTGGGAGACGTCGCCCCCCTTCGGGCTCCCCGCGACATGCCCCGAAAGCGCCGCCTTGACGAACCCCTTCGCGAGCTGCGCCCCGCCGTACTCCTTCGCCGAACCCGGCTCGAGACCCACGGCGGCGTAGCCCTCGCGGTCCGGATCACCGAAGCAGTCGAGCTCGACGCCGCGCCGGCGGCAGAAGTTCTTCGTCGGCTCGGGCCGGTATTGGAAGATCGCGACGACCTCGCCGCCGGCTGCGCCGATCTCCTCGCCTGCCTGGTCCAACTGGGCCAGGTGCTCGCGACAGAACGGTCACCCGAAGTGGCGCATGAAGGCCACGACCAGCGGGCCGCGTCTCCAGCGCTCGACGAGCTCGACCGGGCCGTCCACCGACTGGACCTTGAGCTCAGGGAAAGCGTCGCCGGGTTTGAGCTGCGCCATCGGAGACACCTTAGAGCCTGCCTCGATAACGGGTCGTTGTCGGAGAGGCTCGCCTCCCGGATGCCACGGGGCCGGACGCAGGCTCTTACCCGGCGGCCTCGCGTCGGGCCTCGAGCCGTCGCGCGCGCAGCGCCAGCTCGAGCTCGAGCCGCCGGCCGGGGTCGTCCACGGCGCCTCCGAGGATCTCGCGAGCCCTGCCGAGGCGGTAGCGCACCGTCTGAGGGTGGATCTGGAGATCGGCGGCGACCGGGTCGAGGCGCCCCTGATGGCGAAGCCAGCACAGCAGCGTGTCGGACAGGCGGCCGCGCGCGGCAGGCGTCAGCGATGCGAGCGGGGCCAGCAACTCGCTTCCGAGGTCGCGCAGCAGCCGTCGCTCGCGAGCCAGCAGGAGCTCGGTGACATGGTCCTCCGCCACCACGAGCGCGCCGTCTGCCGGCGCCGCGCCCGGGTCGTCGCCGGCGGCCCCGAGCGCGCCGTCGCGAGCCAGCGCAAGCGCGTCGCGGGCGCGCTCGAAGCTGACCGCGGCGTCCTGCCAGGGCACCGCCGGCCCGAGCGCGGCGAGCGGGCGCTCCGAGCCGCGCGCGAGCGGGGCGACCGCCCGCTCCACCTCCGCCCGCCGGCCGGGCGCGTCGGGGTCGGCAAGCACCGCGCAGTCCACCTCCTCGATCCTGGTCACGACCGCGCCCGCCCCGAGGCGCGCGGCCACCCGCCGCGGCTCGCCCACGTCGAGCGCGAGGATCGCGACCGTCCGCGGCAGCGGCCACGCCGCCTCGTCGGCGGCGGATCGCACGACGGCAGGGTCAGCGGGCGGCGACTGGACCAGCAGCGCGAGCAACCGCCGGCGCCGGCGCTCCGTCTCCCCCGCGGCCGCGGACTGCTCCTGGGCATGGCCCTCCGCGGACTCGGCCGACAGCTCGTCGATGTAGGCGAAGATGGACTCCGCCAGCAGGTACATCGTCTCTGGTGGCAGCCCGGCACGCGCCCCCGCCGCGGCGAGCCGCCGCCACGCGACCCGCGCGCCCACGCGATAGGCGGCGAGCAGCGCGTCGAGTCCTCGCCCCGCGCGCATCTCGCCGCGCCCGAGGCCGACGTAGACGTCGCGAGCCGGACGCCGCCTGCCGCCCGGCCGCTCGATCATCTCGAGGAACTGGCGCAGCGCCTCCTCGACGCCGACCCGCAGGCGCGGCGGAAGGTCGCCTTGCCCGTACGCCGGAACCTCGTCCCTCACGGCTCCGACGATCTCGTCAGCGAGCGCGGGCAGCTCCGGGCGCAGGCTCGTGGCGACCTCGCGCGGGAGCGCTTCCCATGGCTCGGTCGGCATCGAAGCGACTTTGTATCAAATCAATAAGAAATGCGCCCTACTCCCGATGAATCCCACTAGAACTGAGCGGAACTCTTTGGTCTCCTTGACGACATGTCCCGAGCCCAGAAGGCAACCAACCTGATCGCCGTCGTCCTTCCCTTCCTCGGTTTCGTCGCGGCCGTGGTCCTGCTCTGGAACAGCGTGGTGGGCTGGCTCGACCTCGCGATCCTCGCCGGTATGTACCTCGCCACGGCGCTGGGCGTGACCGTGGGCTTCCACCGCCTGCTGACGCACCGCTCGTTCGAGACGGCCCGCCCGCTGCGCCTCTCGCTCGCCGCGCTCGGCTCGATGTCGGTGCAGGGGCCGGTCATCGCCTGGGTGGCCGACCATCGCAAGCACCACGCCTTCGCCGACGAGGAGGGCGACCCGCACAGCCCCCACCTCGACCCCGAGACCGGCTTTCTTGGATCGATCCGCGGTCTACTCCATGCCCACGTCGGCTGGCTCTTCAACACCCAGGCGAAGGCCGGCGCGCGCAGGTACGCGCGCGACCTCCTCGACGACCCGGCGATGCGCCGGTTGAGCCGCGCGTTCCCGGCACTCGCGCTGCTGGGGCTCGCGATCCCGTTCGGCCTCGGGCTCGCGATCACCGGAACGCTCGCCGGCGGCCTGACCGCGCTGCTCTGGGGCGGTCTCGTGAGGGTCTTCTTCGTGCATCACGTGACGTGGAGCATCAATTCCATCTGCCACTTCTTCGGCCGGCGGCGCTTCGATACCGACGACCACTCGACGAACGTGGCCTGGCTCGCGCTCCCCTCGCTCGGCGAGGCGTGGCACCACAACCACCACGCCTTCCCGACGTCGGCGTTCCACGGACTGCGGCGGCTCGAGCTCGATCCCTCCGGCCTGCTGATCCAGCTGCTGGAGCGCGTGGGGCTCGCCTGGGACGTGGTCCGCGTGCCGCCCGAGCGCCAGGCCGCGAAGGCGCGCACGACCGTCGCCGCACAGCGCACCAGCGCCGGGTAGCTTTCGGCCGCTGCGGCCCGCTCCCCAGCCGCGCCACCGTCGAATGCCGCTTCTCACCGAGCCCGAGCTCCGCGAGCGCATCACGCGCCTCGCCGCCATTGATCGGCCCTCGGCGTCGCCGGGCGAGCGCCACGCGGCCGAGTTGATCGTCTCCGAGCTGCGCGAGCTGGGGATCGACGCGCGGATCGAGGAGGAGCGCGTCCACGGCACCTACTGGTGGCCGCTCGGGATCCCCACCGCCGTGGCCGCCCTCGCCGGCCTCGGCCGCTCCCGCCTCCGCGCCGGCCTGGTCGGACTGACGGCCGCCGCCGCAGTGGCCGACGACCTGCGCATCGGGCCGCGCGTACTCCGGCGCGTCCTGCCCAAGCGGACCACCGCGAACGTCGTCGGCGAGTTGGGACCGCCCGACGCCCCGCGGACCGTGCTGCTCACAAGCCACCACGACGCCGCGCACAGCGGGCTGGTCTTCCATCCGGAGCTGCCGCGCGCCGTCGCGCGCAGGTTGCCGCGGCTGCTCGAGCGAACGAACACCACGCCGCCGACGCTGTGGGCGGCCTTCGGCGGCCCGCTGCTCGTGGGCCTCGGCGCGCTCCTCGGCGCGCGCCGCACCCGCCGGGTCGGCGCCGGCGTATCGGCGGGAAACACCCTCGCGCTGCTCGACATCGGGCTGCGCGGCGCGGTCCCCGGGGCGAACGACAACCTGTCAGGCGTCGCCGCCCTCCTCTCGGTCGCGCGCGCGCTGACGGCCGACCCGGTGGACGGCGTCCGGGTGATCCTGCTCTCGACGGGCTCCGAGGAGTCCTTCATGGAGGGGATGGAGGCCTTCGCCCGGCGCCACTTCGACTCGCTGTCGCGCGAGCGCACCCATGTGATCTGCCTCGACACGGTCGGCTCGCCGCACCTGCTCCTGCTCGAGGGCGAGGGCATGCTCGGCGTGCGCGAGTACTCCAAGGACTTCCTGCGCCTGGTCCGCGAGTGCGCCGACGAACTGGGGGTGTTCCTCTGGCCGAACCTGCGCTTTCGCAACGCGACAGACGGGCTGACCGCGCTCCGGTTCGGCTTTCCGGCGGCGATGATCGGCTCCGTGGATCGCTACAGGTTCCCGACCAACTACCACTGGCCGACCGACACCCCCGAGAACGTGCACTATCGGTCGGTGTCCGACGCGGCCCGCGTGTGCCGCGCCGTGATCGAGCGCCTCGGGCGCTGAGCGCTTAAGGACTTTCCCGCTCGAGAAAGCTGCCGCCTTGCCGCGCCACGGCGAAAGCGTTGCACCTGCAAGGGTTACGGACGTGTCCGGCGACGGCCAGCGGCGGGACGGGCGGACGCCGCCTCCGGCCGCGCTCGAGACGCTGACGGCTCGCTTCGACCCGAGCACGATCGACCTGCCCCGCCGCGGCGCGAGGGTCAGGCTGGGAGTCACGGGCCGGGGCGAGTGGGACGCGCTCGTGAGCAGCGCCGGCGCCCGCCTGGAACGCGCGGGCGATCGTCCCGACGCCGACGCCACCGTGACGGCGGACGCTGCCACCTGGAACTCCGTGGCGCGCGACCTCCGGGGCGGGATGGGCGCCTTCCGGGCTGGCCGGCTGTCGATTCGCCGCAACCTCAACCTCGGCGTGGGCTTCCTCGCCGCGACCAGTGGCGCCGCTGACCCCGAGCGGCTCGAGGTGCGCCACGTCCGTACACGCGTCGGCGCGATCTCGACCTTTCAGGCGGGAAGCGGCACTCCGGTCCTCGCGCTGCATGGGCTGGGCGGCACCAAGGCGTCGTTCCTCCCCACGATGGAGGCGCTCGCCCCACATTGCCGGCTGATCGCGATGGACCTGCCCGGCTTCGGCGACTCGGTCAAGCCGCTCGGAGCCCCTTACGACGCCGCCTTCTTCGCGCGCAGCGCGATCGCGCTGCTGGACGCGCTCGGAATCGCCCGCGCCCACCTCGTCGGCAACAGCATGGGCGGGCGGGTGGCGATCGAGCTCGGCCTCTCGGCACCTGAGCGAACGGCGCGGATCGCGCTTCTGAGCCCGTCGCTCGCGTGGCTCAGAGAGCGCCGGTGGGTGCCGTTCCTGCGCCTCCTGCGGCCCGAGCTGGGCCTGGTGCAGGCTGCGCCGCGCGCGGTCGTCGAGCGTGCGGCGCGGAGGCTCGTCGCCGGGGCCGGGGACGGGGACGGGTGGGTCGCGGCGGGCGTCGACGAGTTCCTGCGCGCCTACCTGCAACCGCGCGGCCGCGCGGCATTCTACGCCGCCGCGCGACAGATCTACCTCGAGGAGCCGCGCGGACCGAAGGGCTTCTGGACGCGCCTCGCCCGCCTTGCGCCGGACTCGCTGTTCGTGTGGGGGCGCGAGGATCGCGTCGTCCCGATCGCGTTCGCCCGGCACGTGGAGCGGACGCTGCCGGCCGCGCGACACGTGGAGCTCGACTGCGGCCACGTGCCCCAGCTCGAGCGACCACGCGAGACGCACGCCGCGATCCTCGACTTCTTCGCGCAGGACGCCCGTAATAAGGTTCCGCCCGTGCGCGCGGAGGCGAGCGGAGATGACCAAGGGCGCTAGCGCGCGCGCCGGCGTCGCGCGGGCGATCTCGATCGTGACGACCGTGATCGTGCTCTTCATCATCGCCGGGATCCTGCTGGTGGTGCTCGAGGCGAACCAGTCGAACGACATCGTGTCGGTCATCAACGACGTGGCCGAGACGCTCGCGAGCCCGTTCGAGAACCTCTTCACGCTCGACGAGCGCAAGACCGAGGTGGCCGTCAACTGGGGGCTGGCGGCGCTCGTCTACGCGATCGTGGGCCGCGTCCTCGCGCGCCTCGCGGCGCCCTGAGCGGCGGCTCGATAGCGGCGTCGACCGCGATGTTTAGGCCGGCGTACGCCGGGAACAACCGTCGTACAGACCGTCGAGGCCGGTCGGCAAATCTGGTTC
>Ga0136622_10000650_pt1 | contig 14280 bp, 15 predicted proteins | sample AntDrymUQ4482106_2_FD_104803 | JGI IMG/M metagenome (GOLD analysis project Ga0136622, IMG submission 104803) | Polar desert sand microbial communities from Dry Valleys, Antarctica - metaG UQ448 (21.06) | ecosystem: Environmental > Terrestrial > Soil > Desert | place: Antarctica: Dry Valley...
CCGTCAACGCGTGCCGGCGTACCCGTGAGCGGTAGGAAATCGACGTCGTAGATCGAGCGTTCCCCGTAGCGATCGACGAGATAAATCAGGCTGCGGCCGATGCCTTGGATCGCGGGGATATTGAGCTCCATCGGGCCCACCGGACCGCGATAGGGCTTGGCGCCGAGCCCGAGCGCCCGCTTATACGCCGAAGCAGCGTCTTGCACGCGCATGGCGAAGGCGCACACCGAAGCGCCATGCTTGCGGGCGAAGGCCTGGGCGAAGCTGTTCGGCTCATGATTGATGATAAAATTGATATCGCCTTGGCGATACAGCGTCACGTGCTTCGAGCGATGCCGCGCCACGGCGGCGAACCCGAGCGTCACGAACAATCGTTCCAACGCTTGGGTGTCGGGCGCGGTATACTCGACGAATTCGATACCGGCGGCCGCCGTCGGATCATCCTGGAGGGACTGCATAGCCTGCGCCTCTTTAGCAAACACGGGCCGTGTCTGAATCTTTGACTGGCCCTAAGATTAAAGATTCCGAGTGCCCTCGTGGAGCCCTCGTGCGGCTATAATATTAAACGGAACCTTCGCGCTTTGCAGCGATCGAAGCGAATGTAAGAGTCGCACCGCGTTCCGCGGCATAAAAACGCGACACTCAGTTAGCCCCTCGGGCAACAAAGGAGGCGGTAGTGAAAGACGTCGCTAGCTTCCGTATTCACTATACACAGTTTCTGGATCCCGCCGGCACCCCGGTCGAGTCTCTACCTGATTTCGCCCGCGAACCCGCCGTGCTCATCGATCTCTATCGCGGCATGGTGGCCGCGCGTCAGTTCGATAAAAAGGCGATCGCGATGCAGCGCACCGGGCAACTCGGCACCTATGCCTCGTGCCTAGGGCAGGAGGCGATCGGCGCCGGTATCGGACATGCCATGCGGCCGGAAGATGTGTTGTTTCCCTCCTACCGGGATCAGGCCGCGCAATTCCCGCGCGGCGTGCGCATGGCTGATATCCTGCTCTATTGGGGCGGGGATGAGCGCGGCATGGACTATGCCCGCTGCCGGGAAGATTTTCCCATCTGCGTCCCGGTGGCGAGTCAATGCTGCCATGCGGTAGGCGTGGCCTATGCGTTCAAGTATCGCGGCGAGGCCCGGGCGGCCGTGTGCATCGTCGGTGACGGTGGGACTTCCAAGGGGGATTTCTACGAGGCTCTCAACGCCGCGGGGATTTGGCGCTTGCCGGTGGTGTTTGTGATCAACAATAACCAATGGGCCATTTCCGTCCCGCGCGCCGCGCAAACCGCGGCCGAGACCCTGGCGCAGAAGGCGATCGCGGCGGGGGTTGCGGGCGAGCAGGTCGACGGGAACGACGTGATCGCCGTGCGTTATGCGGTGGATCGGGCGCTGGAAAAGGCTCGCCGCGGGGACGGGCCCAGTCTCATCGAGGCGTTGAGTTATCGTATGGGCGACCATACGACCGCGGACAATGCCAGCCGCTACCGCTCGACCGAGGAGGTCGAGCGCTACGGGCAGGCGGATGCGGTCGCTCGTCTGCGTGCATATCTTCTGCGCGCCGCCGACTGGCGGGAGGAAGACGACGTGCGGCTCGAACGGAGCGTCGCGGCCGAGGTAGAGCAAGCGGTGCGCGATTACACCGCGATGCCTGCACCGAGTCCAGAGACCATGTTCTCGCATCTTTACGCGACCTTGCCGCGCGCCTATAGCGTGCAGCGGGAGACGGCCGGACTCTGAGGAGGTGCGCCATGCCCGACCTTACACTCGTTGAAGCAGTCAATCTGGCGCTCGCCTATGAGCTGCAAGCGGACCCGAATGTCGTCGTCTTGGGCGAAGATGTCGGCGTCAACGGAGGCGTGTTCCGCGCCACCCTCGGTTTGCAACAGCGTTTCGGCAAGGTGCGGGTGGTGGATACCCCGTTGTCGGAGGCTCTGATCGCGGGCATGGCGATCGGCATGGCGGCGCAAGGCCTCAAGCCCGTCGCCGAGGTCCAATTCTCGGGGTTTATCTGTCTCGATCAGATCCTGAACCATGCCGCGCGCCTGCGCACCCGCACCCGCGGGCGCTTAAGCTGCCCGTTGGTCCTGCGCGCGCCGAACGGCGGCGGGATCCATGCCCCGGAGCACCATTCCGAGAGCGTGGAAGCCCTGTTTGCGCCTATTCCGGGCCTGCGCGTCGTCGTGCCTTCCTCGCCGGCACGCGCCTACGGGCTTCTGCTCGCTGCAATCCGCGATCCGGACCCGGTGATCTTTCTCGAACCCCCGCGCCTGTATCGCCTGTACCGCCAGGAGGTGGTGGACGACGGTGCGGCCTTGCCGCTCGACGTGTGCTATCTGTTGCGCGAGGGCACAGACATCACGCTGGTGTCCTGGGGCGCGCTCATTCAGGAGACGAGCCAAGCCGCCGAGGCCCTCGCTCAGGAAGGCGTCGCGGCCGAAGTGATCGATGTCGCGACCTTGAAACCGCTCGACATCGAGACCATCCTCGAATCGGTCGCCAAGACCGGGCGTTGCGTCATCGTGCAGGAAGCGGCGCGCACCTGCGGGGTGGGCGCGGAGATCGCCGCGCAACTCGCCGAACGGGGCTTGTTGTCCTTGCAGGCGCCGATCGAACGCGTGGCCGGCTACGACTGCATCATGCCGCTCTACCGGCTGGAGTCGCATTACCTGCCGGATACCGAGCGCATCTTACAAGCCGCGCGCCGGAGCTTGGCGTTTGCTTAGGCGGGCCTTCACCTCTACTTCCCGGAATAGGCAGTCAATTCCAATAGAGGTTTGAGTCTGAACGAAGTGCTAAAGTGAGTCATCAGGCGGTGCGTCCCGCCGTACCGTCCAAAAAAGCCTTGAGCAAAGTCGCGTTTTGTTCGTGTCGATCACCATGGCTGCCATGATCGACCAAACGCTACCTTTCAGACTCATACCTCGTTGGAAACACACACCCACGTTGAGACTCATACCATATTGGAAAAGACTCTCGTTGGAACATCCCCACAGATCCTTATCACTTGCGAGAACCTCGGCGCTTTCGTGGACTTGCCCTTGTCGTCCGGAGCGGCCGCTGCATTCGCCTCTGGCACCGATATCGAGCCAGCCGTAGCGCTCCTAACGAAACTTCCGCAGGCCTGCTGGACTCACTTCGGCGACCTCGATCCCGAAGGGAATCGCGATCGCTCACCAGATCTCCCGCGCAACCAACCGTCCTATGACTTTGTATATCCCGACGTTCGCCGACGAGTATCTGGATCTTGCGCAGAAGCATTCTGTGAATTGGAGCGGCAGTCCAGAGCTAACGCATCCGGTTATCTCCGTTCTGACGGAACGCCAATCCGGCATCTTTCAAGAGGTCTTTATGACCGACCCGCGGCTTGCAGAGGACCTTTCGGCCTATTGCCGACATTTGTTGGACCTTCCTGTGTAAGGTAGGCCACGGTTTTCAATAGCGACTTGAAACGTATGGAAACGGTATCTACGCGCGCTCAGCGTCACGGGCGACGTTCCGCGAACCCGGGGGGCGATCGCTGGGGCTGGGGATTGCATGATCGGTAGTGCTTATGCGGGCGAGAAGCTCACCGAGAGACGATATATGCGGCTCGTCGAAGGATCCGGTCCAGGGCTTGAATCTCGCACGCCCTCCGCAGCGTTCGTAAGGAGAATCACGCCGCGGGCGAGCAGATACCAAGCGAATACGGGGCCGAACAGTGCGCCGTACCCAAGACGGACGGCGAGCAGCTCCCCGGATTCGCCGAACACCCGGACAGAAGTTTGCCTTAACTGTGCCGAGGTGATGCGCCCGCGAATATACGCGGCAACGAAGGGCCATAGGTTGGCAATCGCCGAAGCCGCCACGCCAGTGCCACCTACTTCAACCGCCGATATTGGCGTCAACTTGTCGAGCATCGTTTCGAAGTTCGCGTTGGTGATTTCCGTTAGCTCGGCGTTGCGGAAGGCGGTGCTCTCGACAGACGGATGGCCGTCGAAGTGAACCGCGACTTCCTCCGTGGTCATGATGGGAATGTCGGGATAGCGCAGCAGCGCGTTCTCGATGTAGGCGGGACTATCGGTCGCTTTCAACGACACCTCGACGATCTGCCCTGTTCGCTCGTCAGTGAAAATGAGGTCCGAACCAGGGTAGGACTGATCATCGTGTACCCTTGCCGTCCACGTATCGCCGTCAGCATTCTCATGCTGTTTCACAAGCAGTTCGAACATCCGGCCTTTCACCGTGTTAATGACGCCAGCCAGTCCTTCCGGACTGTAGTGAGACATGTGCTCGGCGATCTTCGCGTGCGTGGCGTCTGCCAGGTCCGGAACGCGATCGCGGATGGCCTGTATGAAGATCTGGCCAAGCGGACCCTCAAACTGATCGGTCTTGCCGGCGAGCAGATAGGCCATGGCCGCTGTTGCAAATAACTCTCCAGGCATCCTGGCCGCGTTGTGCGGAATATCGCCACGAACCCATGCAGCTATTCGCTCGCTCATCATGCGCAGATTGGCAGGCGAGAGGCCTCGCTTGATAATGGCGTATTGGTGCAGGTAGAGGGCCTTTGTTTCATCCGCGATTCGCGAGACCGTTCGCCGTGGGATGGCGAAACTGCCGGATTTCCTGGCCTCTTCGAAGCCGATCCAGAACAAGACGCCGATGAGGTTAGTAACTGCTATTTCTGCAAAGACGAGCGGATTGATACCCAGGGATGATCGAGAAGGCTGAGAACGCAACGCCGAGTAGCGCTTTGATCCCCCAGATTACGGTGCCGATTACTCCCGCCAGCAACGTGAAGTACTTGAGCACATCGGCCGGCTTCTCTACTCGGATACCCACTCGCTGTGCGATAACATAGGCCATCCATGCCTCCAACGCCATGGACACGAGTACGCCAACGCCCATCTTGCCCGGCAGACCGCCATGACCATGTTCGCGACCGCGACCCGCGTAATCGCGGCTCGGATCCCGTTTGCCTCGTCGTGTCCCTTCAGTTCGAACACGTCTTTAAATCGGCTCAAAGACGAAATTACGGACCCTGTCGTTGTTGAATAGCGCCGTAACGCGGTCGTAGTTGTCTTCGAGCCATTGGAACGCCGCATCCATGTTCGCGTAGCCGCTCAGCTTCTGCCTCAATCGAATGTACAAACTTCCGCCGCCACTTGTGTCGCTCATTTCTGCCTCTGATGAATAATCTCTATCTGAATTGCTGCTTGCGATCTACCACCTGGAGAGCTGGTACGCATATCGGCATGGTCGGGGGCGAGGCGCAGCCCGGGATCGGGTCAAGCTGATCACTAGACAAGGATTAAAACAAACCGACCACCTTCCCCTGATCGTCGATATCTATCTTTTCGGCGGCCGGGACTTCCGCCAGACCGGGCATGGTCATGATATCGCCGCAGATCATGAGGATGAATTCGGCGCCGGCCGAGAGCCTGACCTTACGGATGGTGATCACGTGACCGGCGACCTCTCCCCCGGTCTCTAGCTCGACGCGCCCGATCACGGTGGAATCAGCAGCATTCCATCCAAGCGTCTAGGATTTCGTCTTAGCAACATATTTCACCCCCGCAATGAGCTCGAAATCCGCGTCCTGGCTCCACACGGTAGCGCCATAGGTTTGTGCGGTTGCCAGTAGGATGCTGTGTCGTTCCCGCGAAAGCCGGAACCCAGGCATCTCAACAAACCTGGATACCCGCTTTCGCGGGTACGACGATTTTTTAGAGGTTCCCTTTAGCCGCGACCAGGGCAAGCGACGCCGTAAGCTCGACGACCTGCCCTTGTTGCATGAGGGCTACGGCCTGAAGCGCCGCCCCTTCGCCGCGCTGTTGCAGAACGCGTTTGAACACCTCGTAAAGGCTCAAGGTCGGGACGAGCAGATCGCCGGTGGCCTCGATGGGGGGAGGGAAGAACTCGGCACTGGGGCCGTCGGCAAAGTATTCAAGCCAGCCGGATGAATCGACAACGTTCAGATGCGATCCCCCTCACGAGGAACATCCGTATCGATACCTCTTAGAAACCCCCTCACCGTTTTCGCCGTACGCAGTGGGATCAGCTCGATTCGGTCCTCGAAAAGGATGGCCTGTAGCTTTTGCCCCGGACTGAGCTTGAGCATGCCACGAATACGTTTAGGTATTACTACCTGATATTTAGGAGAAATTGTCAATGTTTCCACGAGAGTACCTATCGATAGGTTACGCGTATGACGATTATAGCCTCGATCGGCACAGCGGGATGCAGTGCGCGCGTTGAGCATAGGGCTTCGAATAAAAACAGCAAGGGAAAACCCCGTGAGGGAGGGTTTTCCCCTGGCAGGCTGGAAAGACATGCGTGTGTGTAGCAGCGCACCAGATTGGGTGTGCCTACGCTCCCAGACCCGTTTAATGTGGAGCAGCTGCCGGCAACTGAGTTTTCACAAACCGAAGTCGCGAATATACTCTCCATACAATCCCACGCATTGGACTGCACATGTCGCGCGTCTTTCTCAACTATCGCCGCGAGGATAGCGAAGGCATCGCCGGGCGGATCTTCGACCGCTTGCGTGCTCGTTTCGGGCACGATATGGAGAGATTGATACAAGGAATTACGGGGAAACCTCAAGCAACCGCAACCTCGTCCCAGTGGCGCTGGATCAGTGATCCGAATCATCAGCGCACGCTGGGTTTCATCGGAGCTTTCGTCGCGGCACTCGCCGCCGGAGGATGGCAACTATACGTACACTTCTCCGCTAACTCAAAACCAGCTTCACCAACTAGCGTCTCGGTCGGAGATGGTGGCATCGCCGGAAACGTGACCACTCCGGCAGAGCAAGGCGGCGTGGCGGTCACCAACACCGGGGCTAATACCACCATGCACATGCGCGTCACCGGCATCACGCTCAAGGAACACGAAGAGAGCCTCAAACGCCGGGAACAAGAGCTACGCGCGGAGTTCACCAAAACCAGCGCCGCCGAGAAAGACAGACTTAGCCACCCAGGCCCTAGGGAAGTTCAAGGGAGAGCTGCCTGAGGACCAGTTGAAACAAGCACAGGAAGCGCTGGCCAAAGGCGACACGGCCGCCGCCGAAGCGCTCTTTGGCAAGGCGCTCGAGCAGGGCAAAGCGCAAGCCGCCGCTAGCAACGAAAAGGCCGCGCAAGCGGCGTATCAACTGGGTCAGCTTGCCTACGAACGGATCGACTATGCGAAAACTTATGCTTATTACCAGGAGGCCGCCAAGCTCGAGCCGGACAATCCGACGTATCTCAACATGGCGGGTGAGCTTGCCTGGAAGATCGGACGATACGCCCAGGCACAGCCTTTCCTCGAAAAATCGCTCGCCATCCGCGAGAAGGCCCTCGGCGCCGAACATCCCGATGTGGCCGCGAGCCTCAACAACCTGGCGTTGCTCTACCACGCCCAAGGACAGTACCGCAAGGCCGAGCCGCTCTATCAACGCGCGCTCGCCATCAAGGAGAAGGCCCTCGGCCTCGATCATCCCGATGTGGCCAAGAGCCTCAACAACCTGGCGGCGCTCTACGACACCCAAGGCCAGTACGGCAAGGCCGAGCCGCTCTATCAACGCGCACTCACGATTGTGGAGAAGGCCCTCGGCCCCGAACATCCCCATGTGGCTGCGAGCCTCAACAACCTGGCGGCGCTCTACGATGCCCAAGGCCAGTACGGGAAGGCCGAGCCGCTGTATGAACGCGCGCTACAGATCCTAAAAAAAGCCCTACCGTCGGACCATCCCAACCTCGCTCAGTTGATGGAAAATTACTCAGCATTACTTGCAAAACTCAACCGCGATCCAGAGGAGACTTCTGATCACTAGACAACGGTTAGAATAAACCGACGACCTTACCCTTATCGTCGATATCGATCTTTTCGGCGGCCGGGACTTTCGGCAGACCGGGCATGGTCATGATGTCGCCGCAGATCATGACGATGAACTCGGCGCCGGCCGAGAGCCTGACCTCGCGGATGTTGATCACGTGACCGGCGGGGGCGCCCCGCGCCGCAATGTCGGTCGAGAATGAGTACTGGGTCTTGGCCACGCACACCGGATAGTGCCCGTAGCCGTCGTCTTGCAGCTTCTGGATCTGGGCCTTCACCTTGGCGTCCGCCGCGATTCCCTGCGCGCCATAGGTCTTGGTCGCGATCGCATGCATCTTGTCCCACAAGGGAGCCGAGTCCTCGTACAAGAAGCGGAAATTGCTTTGGCCCTTGGCGATCATTTCCACCACCGTGTGCGCCAGCTCCTCGGCGCCCTTGCCGCCCTCGGCCCAATGCCGCGCAAGCACAACCGGCGCGCCGTGCCCGGACATCTTGGTCTTGATCAATTCCACCTCGGCTTGGGTGTCCTGCGTAAAGTGATTGAGCGCCACGATACAGGGCAACCCGAACTGCGTGCCTATGTTGGAGACATGCCGCGCGAGATTCGTGAGTCCTTTCTCGAGCGCACCGAGGTTCTCGATGTTGAGGGATTTTAAGTCTACGCCTCCGTGGTATTTGAGCGCGCGGATGGTGGCCACGATGACCACGGCGTCGGGCCGCAAACCGGATTTCCGGCACTTGATGTCGATGAATTTCTCCGCGCCGAGATCGGCGCCGAACCCGGCCTCGGTCACCACATAATCGGAGAGCTTCAGCCCCGCCTTGGTGGCGATGACCGAATTGCAGCCGTGGGCGATATTGGCAAAGGGCCCGCCGTGAATGAAGGCCGGATTGTTCTCGAGGGTTTGGGCCAGATTTGGTTTCAGTGCGTCCTTTAGCAGCACCGTCATGGCGCCGTGGGCCTTGAGCTCGCGCGCCCGCACCGGTTGCTGTTCGCGGGTGTAACCCACCACGATATTACCCAGCCGTTGTTTGAGATCCTCGACGGAGTTCGCCAGGCAAAAGATCGCCATGACCTCCGAGGCCACGACGATGTCGAAACCGTCCTGCCGCGGGAAGCCGTTAGCGGGACCGCCGAGCGCGGCGGTGATGTCGCGCAAGGCCCGATCGTTCATGTCCACAACCCGCCGCCAGGCGATCCGGCGCACATCCACCGCGAGCGCATTGCCGTGATGGATATGGTTGTCCAGCAGCGCGGCCAGGAGGTTGTTGGCAAGACCGATGGCATTGAAATCACCGGTAAAGTGCAGGTTGATGTCCTCCATCGGCACCACCTGGGCATAGCCACCACCCGCCGCCCCGCCTTTCATTCCAAACACCGGCCCGAGCGAGGGCTCGCGCAGACAAATGCAGGCTTTCTTGCCGATACGATTGAGCGCATCCCCGAGCCCGACGGTAGTCGTGGTCTTGCCTTCGCCGGCCGGGGTCGGAGTCATGGCCGTGACCAGGATCAACTTGCCATCCGGACGGCTGGCCAGACTATCGATGTAGTCTAAAGATAGCTTCGCTTTAAAATGGCCGTAGGGTTCGAGGTGCTCATCCGCGATCCCGAGGCGGTCGCGGGCGATATCGATGATGCGCTTGAGTTTTGCCGCTTGGGCGATTTCGATGTCAGAAGCCATGCAGTCCTCCAGTAATTATGACCGCGAGGAGCGCGGCCTGATTTTTGTTGCGACAGCGATCAATTAACGGGGCAATTTAACACCCCTTCGCCCATTTGTGGAAACGCAAACACCTCACGCTTGGCGCTGCGCTGACTAGCGAGGACAATACGAGGTTAATTCCGAAGGCTAAATCTATGTCAACCCTACGCAAGAACGTGTCACGATTTATGGTAGTAGTTGACTAGAGGAGCATCCCCTCCGATCTCAATCCTGTACAACGGGGCAGGCAACTTTATGGAATTGCGCAACAAAGTCTTTAAATGGAGCGTACTTCTAACCGTAACGCGGTGGGTGCAGCAACTCGTCCGGGTTGCCTCTTTCATAATCTTAGCCCGCCTCCTCGATCCCCAAGATTATGGTATCGCCACCTTGGCGCAAGCGCCGATAGGGCTTCTTGCATTGATCGCGGGCACCGGCATGGCGACGGCGCTCGTGTCCACAAGAGCCGAGATCGGCAAAGCTGCGCCTCACGGGCTGATACTGACCCTCTGTGTCGCGGCTTTTTCGAGCACAATCGCTGTTGTGTTCGCGCCGCAGTACGCGCACGCGCTGGGGCAGCCGGAATTGACGGATGTCTGCCGCGCGATGGCTATTATGATCTTGGTCGATGGCTTGTATGCAGTCCCTAGGGCAGTGCTCAGTCGCACAATGAACTTTGGTTGGATAGCTCTGGCCGAAACTGTGTCGACTTTCACCGGAATAGGGGTTGCGATTGCCCTGGCATATCGAGGGTACGGGTACTGGAGCTTAGCGTGGTGGCCAATCGTCGCTTCGGCTTTACGTTTCGTGATCGTCGTTTGGAAGAGCCCAAAACGCATGTGGCTGCGGCCCGTTCCCTGGGATGGCGCACTGGCATACCAATTGGGTCGATCTGGGCTGTCCATTACGGGGACCAATTCCCTTTTTTATGCATACACATACGGCGACTCTCTTGTCATTGGGAAGCTCTACGATGCTGTGACAGTTGGGTACTACGCCCAGGGTTTCAGCATCGCCAACCTTCCCATCGTAATGTTCTTTTCCGCGCTGGACCACGTATTGTTGCCAGCCTATGCGGGTATCAGAGACGAAAAGGAGCGCGTAGCACGGGCGCTTCTCAGCAGTTATCGTATGCTGACGATGGTGGTATTGCCCGCCGCTGTGGGATTGCTGATCCTGGCGCCGGAGCTCGTGATCGTGCTTGTCGGGGAGAAATGGCGCGAATCGATACCGTTTCTCCAGGTATTTGCACTCCAAGGATTCGCGCGGTCAATACACGAAAATTTGCTCGCCTTGTTCTTTGGGCTTGACCGGCCTAATTACACGGTACTGTCAGCCCTCGTCGTAATCGTCACCATGGCTGTGGCAATTCTGATCGTAATCGCCTTGGAGCTACCAGCCTTGGCGATAGCGTTTGCAGTTGTGAGCGGTAATATGGCCGGGCTCGTCATGGACCTTGTGTTGCTGCGGTACGGAGCGAAGCTACCAATCCGAGCAACCGATTTTGTACGGCAAGCCCTTCCTGTCATGCTTTCAGCGGCTGCCATGGCTCTATTTGTCCTCGGGGCAAAGCATCTGATCGTGATGAGCTTCGGAAGTGCTGCCACCGTCCCGATCCTTTTGATACTGGTCCTAACTGCGACCGTGGTTTATTGTGTAGCTCTCTTTGCAATCAAGCCGGACTGGGTATGTGAGGCGCTCGACTTAGTGCTAGCGGCGCTGGGTCGAAGAGGTCGGTTTCAAGGGATAGAAAGCCGGCGTGCAATCGTCGCTGTCGCTCTTGGCGCACTCGGGCGCCGTCTGCGCCGGGGAGCTTGAGGATCGAAGCTGTCGGATTCCGGCGCTGGCCAACTAGCGAGGACAATACGAGGTTAATTCCGAGGGCTAAACCTATGTCAACCCTACGCAAGAACGTCACGATTTCCGTCGAGGAATACCTCGAAGGCGAGAAATGGAGCGATATCAAGCATGAATATGTCGCCGGTCAACCATATGCATTGGTGGGTGTCAGCGAGCCGCATAGCCTTATCGTCAGTAATTTGCTCGTCGCTCTCCACCAGCACTTGCGCGGCGGCCCGTGCCGGGTGTTCGCTTCCGAACTGAAAGTGAGGGTGGCCGACAACTTCTATTATCCCGATTTGTTCGTTACCTGCGACCCGGCCGACGATCACCTATACTTCAAAATTCACCCTCGCTTGATCATCGAGGTCCTCTCTCCCAGTACGGAGGCCCGCGATAGGCTCGAAAAGCACGTGGCTTACCAATCCCTCGAAAGCCTTGAAGAGTACGCGCTGGTGCGACAGGACAAACCCGAGGTGCAAGTCAACCGCCGCATTGCCGAGGGTTGGGATCTCGAAAGCTACGCCGCGGACGATCGTATCGAATTCCGCTCGGTCGGATTGAGCCTCCCGATCGAGACGGTCTTCGAGAATGTGTGGCGTCTCAGCCAGTTTGAAGGGTGGTTTCAGCAGTGACCGGAGCTCGCCCAGCGGCGGAGTTCCGCCAAGAATCTTGCCGCCCAGCAGTAGATATTGTTTTCCTCGACGGTCCGCCGCATTCGTTCCATCCGTGCCTGCCGTTCTGCCGGCTCCATTTCGACGGCGTTCCGAATCGCATCGGCGAACTGCTCGATGTCGTAGGGGTTGATTATAAGGGCTTCCGAAAGCTCGCGCGCGGCACCGGGCAGTTCCCAATAATCCCTAGCGCGAGCCGATCCACGAGCTGTTACCCAGGCATGAATTGAGCACGCCAACTTCGATAGGCGTCAAGCCAATAGAGCACGCATGCCACATTGCCTAAGCGCCAGCGGGCAGTCGTCTCGCCATCGCCGACCTTGACGGAATGTCCCCCAAGACGGTTGACGGTGACAAAACCATCCTCATCAGTCGTGTCATCGCCAATGAAGACCGACACACGCCCGGCGAATGGCCTCTCCTCCATGAACGTAGCGATGGCCGTGCCCTTGTCTATTCCGCCCGGGCGGATCTCGTAAACCATGTTGCCCGCAAGCAGGACAAACCGCTCGCCAAGCTTTTGCGTCCAGACCTTCATCATTGCTTCGACTTCCGACTTGAGGCGCGGTGCCAGACGATAATGGAGCGCCAGACTCAAGCCCTTGTCTTCCAACAGCAATCCGAGGCGGGCATCCGCGAAGCGGGCTAGCGCGTCCCGCGCCCCGGACATTTGGCGTGGCCGTTCCATGCGGATCAGCCGACCGCGTGCAGTACGGCGTTCCGCGCCATGTTGTCCGGCCACAGGCAACCGGAGAGGCGCGAAGAGACGGTCGAGGTCCACAATAGGACGTCCGCTGATGAGCGCCACCGGCACTAACCCCTGCAGCGACGAGAGCGTGGCAACCAACTCTGGCTTAAGCTCGACCGCTTGGGGGTGGCCCGCAAAGTCGAGTAACGTGCCATCCACGTCCAGGAAGAAGGCCCAGTGTTCCGCAAAGTCCGGGACGAGGCCCTTCATGTCCATGGAATCCCTTACGGCTTACAAGAGCGGCTCGCCGCGTTTCGTGTCCGTGTATTCATGTATCGCGGCTCCAGAGCGGTAGGAAAGTATATTCCGAGCCCGAGGCGCAGGACAAATGGGGCGGGTGCGGTCCCGGCCCGGTAGCACAGTGACGAACGGGTGACGATACGATTTAAATCGGCCGTTCGTGTTCCGAAGCACCCACGACCCCGGCTGCCATCTCTTCGGTGCCGGACACCGCGGTTTCCGAGCGCGCCATGGCTAAGACCCCCGACACGCCGATCAAGACCGCGCCCGCGATCGTCAGGGCATCCGGGACCTCACTCCAAAGGATCCAGCCGATGGCGCTCGCGAAGATCACGGTCGTATAGGTATACGGCCCCACGCGCGCGGCCGGGGCGAGCGCATAGCCACGGGTGAGCAGTAACTGCCCCTGGGTCGCAAAAAAACCCGCGAGTGCCATGAGCGCAAGCGCTGGCACGGTCGGTGTCCGCCAGGCCCAGAGCAAGGGCACGGCGGAAACGACTGTGCTGATGGCGCTAAAGTAAAACACGGTGCGCACCGTGGGCTCGGTCGCGGACATGCCGCGCACCGATACCATCGCGACCGCGGCCAGCAAGCCCGAGAGGGCTCCGATCATCGCGGCGGGAGTGAAAAGCCCGTGTCCGGGGTTCAGGATCAGGGCCACCCCCAGAAACCCGACCACCGCCGCCCAACCCACCCGCCACGACAGCGTCTCCCCCAGCCACAGCATCGCGATGGGCGCGATGTAGAGCGGCGCGCTGAAGTTGAGCAGCACGGCCTCGCCGAGATTCAAGTGCGCGAGCGCATAGAAGAAGCAATACATCGCGGCGAGCCCGGCGAGCGACCGCAGCAAGTGCTGCGGGAATTGCGCCGTTGCGAGACTCGATACGCCGCCGTAGGCGCGGATCCAGGGCAGCAGCGCCACCAAGCCGAAGCCATTGCGCAAGAACACCACCATCTCGTTCGGAAGCTCGCCGGAGGCGATGCGGATCGCCGTGCTCATGAGCGCCATCATCAGCGAGGCGCCAACGGCACAAAGGGCGCCACGGGTCATTGTGTGAATAACCATCCCAGCTCTGCTTCTCGATAAAAACGCGCGTTCATTCTAACCTAGTATTTTAGGCACAGGCGCCGGTACCCAATACTCCGCGCGCAAGGACGACCGAGAGGCTGTGAATCAATTGTCATTTGACGGTAGTTCAGACACTGATATGACCCTGGGTCGACGCGTTGAGGTAGGTTTCGCATCAGAGCGGTATGTGTCGGAGGCGGCAACGATAGGCGGGC
>Ga0136622_10000651_pt1 | contig 14274 bp, 14 predicted proteins | sample AntDrymUQ4482106_2_FD_104803 | JGI IMG/M metagenome (GOLD analysis project Ga0136622, IMG submission 104803) | Polar desert sand microbial communities from Dry Valleys, Antarctica - metaG UQ448 (21.06) | ecosystem: Environmental > Terrestrial > Soil > Desert | place: Antarctica: Dry Valley...
CTCGCGGTGAGCGGGCAGAACGTGCTGCTGCTGTGCACGCTCGTGCTGGCCATCGCCGCCGTCGCCGGCGTCTCACTGCGGTCGCGACTGGTCGCGGCGATGGTGCTCGTCGCGGTCTACGTCCCGCTCGCCGGGGCGGGTCCGTCGATTCAGCGCGCGGGGGTGATGGGCATCGCGGGCCTCGTCGCGGCGTTGGCCGGGCGTCCGGCCTCGCGCTGGTACGCGCTCGGGCTGGCCGCAGCCGTCACGCTCGCCTTGAACCCGCTCGCCGTCGGCGAGCCAGGCTGGCAGCTCTCGTTCGCTGCCGTCGCGGGCCTGCTGGCACTCGCGCCTCGCCTGCGCGACGCACTCACGCGTCGCCGCGTACCCGGTCCGGTGGCGGACGTGACGGCGATCACGCTCGCGGCCACCGCGGCCACGGCACCGCTGATGGCGCTGCACTTCGAGCAGGTCTCGCTCGTCTCGCTGCCCGCGAACCTGCTCGCGGCCGCGGTCGTCGCGCCGATCATGTGGCTGGGGATGGTCGCGCTGGCACTGGCGCAGATCTCGCCCGGTCTCGCGGGGCCCTTGAACGTGCTCTGCGCGCCGCTGCTCGGCTTCCTCGAGTGGGTCGCACACGCCGCCGCCGCAGCCCCATTGGCGGCGCTCCCCGTCCGCCTCGGCGGCCCACTCGGGCTTGTCGGCGCCTACGCGGGGCTCGCCGCCGCGGTGATTGCGTTGATCCGGGTGCGGCGCCGGGTGGCAGTGGCGATCGACGGGTTCGCGCCGTCGGCAGCGGGAGGATCGCGGCCAGACCGCTTTCGGCGCGCCCTCGATGCGCGGCGCGGCACCGGCCTGCGGAGCGTGGTCGTGGCCGGCGTCGTGGCGGTGGCGGTTGCAGTCCTCGTCATCGTCGTCGCGCGACCCGAACGGAGCGTGCGGCCCGCGCCCCGCGAGCTCGTCGTCTCGTTCCTGGACGTCGGCCAGGGCGACGCGACGCTGCTGCAGAGGGGCTCGGCCTCGGTGCTCGTCGACACCGGGCCGCCGGGCGGGCCGATCCTGCGACGGCTCGACGAGGCGGGTGTCGGGCGGCTCGACCTGCTGGTCCTCACGCATGCCGAAAGCGACCACGAGGGCATGGCGCTGCCGGTGATAGCCGCGCACCGGCCGCGGCTGGTGCTCAACGGCGGCGCCGGCTGGCGCTCAGCGGTTCAGCGCGGTCTCCCGGCGGCGCTCGATCGCACCGGCGGCCGTTCCGTCGCCGCGCGGGCAGGACAGGCGCTGCGCATCGGCGAGCTGCGGATGCGGGTGCTCTGGCCACCGCCGCGGGCACGCTCCTGGCGCCCCGAAGGCAACCCGAACGACCACGCGCTGGTCGCGCTCGTGCAGGACGGCGCGTTCGACCTGCTGTTGCCCGCCGACGCCGAGTCGAACGTGACCGCGGCGCTCGAGCTGCCACCCGTCGAGGCCCTGAAGGTCGCCCATCACGGCAGCGCCGACGCGGGGTTGCCGGCGCTGCTGGAGCGCACAGCGCCGCTCGTGGCCGCGATCGAGGTCGGCGAGGACAACACGTACGGCCACCCGACGCCCTCGACGCTCGGCGCCCTGCGCGCTGTCGGGCAGGTGGTGCGCACCGACCGCGACGGGACGGTGCGCCTGCACGTCGCGGATGGCCGGATGCGCCTGGAGCGCGGAGCCTGACATGTCCGTCAGCGCTTCTAGACTCGGCCGTCGTGCCGTCCCTCCGCCCTGCCTACCTGATCCACGGCGACGATCACGGGCGGATCGGCGAGCGCCGGTCCCGGCTGCGGGCAATGGCCGAGCGCGAGGCCGGCGCAGGCGGCGTCGAGTTGATCGAGGGCGACGCCTGCACCCCGGAAGCGGTGGCCGCTGCGCTGAACGCGATGACGTTCTCGCTCGGACGGCGCTTCGTGATCGCCGACGGCGTCGAGCGCTGGAAGGACGCCGACGTGGCGGTTGTCGCAGAAGCGATGAAGAGCATCGACGCGGAGAGCCTGACGGTCGCGTTCTTCGCGCGCGAAGAGGGTCGTCACAAGCTCCCGGCCGCATTGCACAAGGCCGTCGAGGCTGCGGGCGGTGTCGTGGCGGAGGAGGGCAACGTCAAGCCGCGTGAGCTGCCGCGCTGGCTCATCGCCCGCGCCGCCGAGCTGGGTGTCGAGCTAGACCAGCAGGGTGCGCGGGCGCTGGTCGCGCATGTCGGCGATCGCCAGCAACGGCTCCTGCGCGAGCTCGAGAAGCTGGCGCTCGAACATGGGGAGGGCGCGCGGCTCGGCATCGAGCAGATCGAGGAGTCCTCGGCCAGCTCGGCCGAGCGCAAGACCTGGACGCTCGCCGACGCGCTCGTGGCCGGCGACGCGCCGACCGCCACTCGCGTGTTGGTAGGGCTGCGCCAACAGGGCGAGCGCGTGCCCGGACTGCTCTACGGCATGGTGCGCCGGCTGCGCGACGCGCTCGCGATCGCGGAGGCGCTGGCGACGGGCCAGCCGGCCGCGCAGGTCAAGAAGGGCTTGCGGATGCCGTCGTTCGCGGCGGACCGCCTGATCGCCGACGTCGCCAAGCGCGACGTCGACGCGTTCCGGCGCGCGCTCGTGCTGATGGCCGACCTCGAGCTGGAGAGCCGCGGCGGCGGCGGTGGCGTCCTGAGCGAGGACACGGCCGCGGTCCGAGCGGTGATCAGCGCCGCGCGCTGATCGATCAACGAGGCTAGACCCGGCGCGCCGAGGCGCTGCGTCAGGCCGCGGGACCGCGGCGTAGCCGTGCCGCGCGGGACTTCTTGCGTGCGCCGGTGTTGCGATGCAGCGCGCCGCGCTTGACGGCCTTGTCGATCAGCTGCACGACGCGGCGGTGCTCGGCGTCGGCCTGCTCGGCTTCGCCGCCGGCGACGGCCGCCTCGAGGCGACGGAAGTAGGTCTTGATCGCCGACGTGTAACGACGGTTCTCGTTGCGCTCGCGCTCGGTGCGCAGGATGCGCTTTTCCTGTGAGTGGATGTTGGCCATACGAGGTGACGCCGCGACTGGGCCGCGGCGGGCGCGTACTATACCGCGCCGGATGCGGACGGATGAAGAGCGCGACGCCGCGCGCGCCGAGCGCGCGGCGCGACGTGCACGGCGTCCGACCGACCCCGCGACCGACCCCGCAACCGACCCCGCGCCTGAGCGCTCCGGCCGCGCCCGCAACACCGTCATCTTCTCGGTCCTGACGGGCTGCTCGCGCGTCGCGGGCCTCGCGCGCGAGATCGTGGCCCGCAGCATGTTCGGCACATCCGGCGCGATGTCGGCCTTCACGCTCGCATTCCAGGTGCCCAACCTGATCCGCGCGCTGGTCGCCGACGCCGCGCTGTCGTCAGCCTTCGTTCCGGTCTTCTCCGAGCTGCTGGAGAACAAGCGGCGGCGCGAGGCGCTGCAGCTCGCCGCGGCGCTCGCGGGCCTGCTGCTCGTCGTGCTGAGCGCGCTGACGCTCGCCTTCATCGGGCTCGCGCCGATCCTGATGCCGTTGCTGACAGGCGACAAGTCGACGCCGCTGCTCGACGACCTGACCGTCGGGCTGAGCCAGGTCTTGTTTCCGATCGTCGTGTTGCTGGGGCTCAACGGCCTCGTCGTCGGGATCCTCAACGCGCACGAGCATTTCACGATCCCGGCGCTGGCGCCGCTCGTGTGGAACGTCGTCATCATCGCCGGGCTCGTCGGCGTCGCGCCGCTGTTCGACGGCGACGAGCAACTGTACGGCTACGCGATCGGGGTGGTCGCGGGCACCGCCGTGCAGCTCGTCATGTGCCTGCCGCAGTTGCGCCGGATCGGCTACCCGCTGCGCGTCTCGCTCGCGTTCCGCCACGACCCGCGCGTGCGCCAGGTGCTGGCGCTGATGCTGCCGGTCAGCCTCGGGCTCGGCCTGATCAACGTGAGCCTGCTGATCAACTCCACGATCGGCTTTCTGGTGTCCGAGGAGGCGCCGACCGCGATCGACGCGGCCTTCCGCCTCTACATGCTGCCGCAGGGGATGTTCTCGGTAGCGGTTGCGACCGTGCTGTTTCCGGCGCTCAGCCGGCTCGCTACGCGCCGCGACCTCGCCGGCCTGCAGGCGCTGATCGGAACCGGGATGCGCCAGATCTCGCTGCTCCTGATCCCCAGCGCCGCTGCGTTCGCCGCGCTCTCGACGCCGATCGTGCGGCTGGTCTACGAACGCGGCGAGTTCGATGCGGAATCGACGCGGCAGGTGAGCGAGGCGCTGTTCTGGTTCTCGTTCTCGCTGCCGGTCTCGGGTGTCACGCTGCTGCTCACGCGCAGCTTCTTCTCGCTGCAGCGCCCGTGGCTGCCGACGCAGCTCGCGCTCTGGTCGCTGCTGGTCAACGTGGTCGTCTCGCTCGCGCTGTACAAGCCGCTCGGGATCGGCGGCATCGTGATCGGCACGACCGTCTCGAACATCGTGCTGGCGTTACTCGAGGCTCGCCGCCTGCGCCGGGAGCTGGGCGGCCTGGAGGTGAGCCGGACGCTGAGGGCGGCTGCGCTGATGCTCGCCGCCGCCGGGCTGCTCGCCGCGATCGCGTACGGCACTTGGTACGGGCTCGACGAGCTCCTCGGCCGCTCGTTGCCGGCGCAGCTCGTGTCGGTCGGCTTCGCGCTCCTGTTGGGCGCATCGGCCTACGCGGCGGTGTTGCTGCGCAGCGGGCTGCCCGAGGCGCGCCAGATCCGCGAGCTGTTCGTCCGCAGGGTCGGGCGCGCAAGCTCCTAGTAGCGTCGCGCGCGCGGGACCCGGTGCCTCCCGCGCGCAGGACCCTCGTAGCATCTAGGTCCGCGATGACCGAACAGTCCCGTATCCGCAACTTCTCGATCATCGCCCACATCGACCACGGCAAGTCGACGCTGGCCGACCGCATCCTCGAGATGACGCAGACGGTCCACACGCGCGACATGCGCGCCCAGCTGCTGGACTCGATGGACCTCGAGCGCGAGCGCGGGATCACGATCAAGGCCCAGGCGGTGCGCGTCCTCTACACCGCGCGTGACGGCGTGACCTACCAGCTGCACCTGATCGACACCCCCGGCCACGTCGACTTCACGTACGAGGTCAGCCGCTCGCTGGCCGCATGCGAGGGCGCGCTGCTGGTCGTCGACGCCTCCCAGGGGGTCGAGGCACAGACCGTCGCGAACACCTACCTCGCGATCGACAGCGGGCTCGAGCTGATCCCGTGCCTGAACAAGCTCGACCTGCCGGGCGCCGAGCCCGAGCGGGTGGCGGAGGAGATCGCGGAGCTGATGGGCGAGCCGCCCGACAGCATCCGGCGCATCTCGGCCAAGACCGGCGAGGGCGTCACCGACGTGCTCGAGGAGCTCGTGGCGCGCGTGCCGCCGCCCGCCGGCGATCCCGACGCGCCGCCCCGGGCGCTGATCTTCGACTCCGAGTTCGACCAGTACCGCGGCGTGATCGCCTACATCCGCGTCGTCGACGGCACCTTTCGCAAGGGCGAGGCGATCCGCGCGATGGTCGCCGGCACGGAGGCCGAGATCGACGACATCGGCTTCTTCACCCCCGCCCAGATGCCTGCGAAGGAGCTTTCGGCGGGCGAGGTCGGCTACCTGATCACCGGCATCAAGGACGTCACCCGGCTGCGCGTCGGCGACACGCTCACGACCAAGGCCGGGGCGGTCGCCGAGCCGCTGCCGGGCTATCGCGAGGTCAAGCCGATGGTCTTCTGCGGCCTGTTCCCGATCGACTCGGACGCCTATCCCGAGCTGCGCGACGCGCTCGAGAAGCTGACGCTCAACGACGCCGCGCTGCTGTGGGAGCCGGAGACCTCCGATGCGCTCGGCTTCGGCTTCCGCTGCGGATTCCTCGGCCTGCTGCACATGGACATCGTGCGCGAGCGCCTGGAGCGTGAGTACGACCTCGAGCTGATGGCGACGATGCCGTCGGTCGAGTTCGAGCTGACGCTGACCGACGGCGCGGTGATCACCGTCCACAACCCGACCGACATGCCCGACCCGGCGCGCATCGCCGAGACGCGCGAGCCCTACATCAAGGCCTCGATCCTGACGCCGAAGGAGTACATCGGCCAGATCATGGAGCTCTGCCAGGAGCGTCGCGGCGAGCACACCGGCATGCACTACCTCTCATCCGAGCGCGTCCAGCTGAGCTATGACCTGCCGCTGTCGGAGATCGTGCTCGACTTCTTCGACCAGCTCAAGTCGCGCACGCGCGGCTACGCATCGCTGGACTACGAGCCGCTCGGGCTGCGGCCCTCGAACCTCGTCAAGCTTGACGTGCTGCTCGGCGGCGATCCCGTCGACGCGCTCTCGATGGTCGTGCACCGCGACAAGGCGTTCGAGTTCGGCAAGGGCCTGACCGAGAAGCTGCGCAAGAAGATCCCGCGCCAGCAATACGACGTGCCGATCCAGGCCGCGGTCGGGGCGAAGATCATCGCGCGCGAGACCGTCAAGGCGTTCCGCAAGGACGTCACCGCCAAGTGCTACGGCGGCGACATCACGCGCAAGCGCAAGCTGCTCGAGCGCCAGAAGGAGGGCAAGAAGCGGATGAAGCAGGTCGGCCGGCTCGAGATCCCGCAGGATGCCTTCCTCGCCGTGCTCGAGCTCGGTGACAACGCGCGGTGAGCGCCGCGGGCAAGGTCTTCCCGCCGGCCTCCTACGCCGTCGGGCGCGAGAAGATCCGCGAGTACGCCCAGGCCGTTGGCGAGACGAACCCGCTGCACGCAGACGTCGATGCGGCGCGCGCGGCGGGCCACGCCGATCTCGTGGCGCCGCCGATGTTCGCCGTCGTGTACACGTCGCCGGCGATCGGTCCCGCGTTCTTCGATCCAGAGGTCGGGATGGACTTCGCGCGCATGGTCCACGGCGCGCAGGAGTTCGCCTGGGGGCCGCTCGTCGTCGCCGGCGACGAGATCTCGACCGAGATCGAGCTCGCCGACGTCTCCGAGCGCGGCGGGATGGGCTTCTATGTGTTCGAGTCGCGCTCGGACAACGAGCGCGGCGAGCGCGTCTGCACCGGTACGTGGACCTGCATCGTGAGAGCCGCGGGGGATAGCTGACCGATGGGCGGGTCTGGGAAGCAGATCCAGATGCAGGCCGGCGACGAGCTTCCGGAGCTCCGAGTCACGCCGGACCGCTACCTGACCGTGCGCTACGCGGGCGCATCGGGTGACTTCAACCCGATCCACATCGACGAGGAGTTCGCGCGCTCGGTGGGGCTTCCCGGGCGCATCCTGCACGGGCTCTGGACGATGGCACAGGTGGCGCGCGCCCAGACGGAGGCCGGCGGCGGCCCGGACCGCCTCAGGCGCCTGTCGGTGCAGTTTCGCGGCATGGGCGTGCCCGAGCAGGAGGTCGTGGTGACCTCGAAGGTGCGCGAGATCTCCGGCTCGATCGCGCTGATCGGCGCCGAGGCGCGCCAGGGCGACACGCGCATCGTCCGCCGCGGCGAGGCGGAGCTCGACATCTCCGAGCCCTCCTCGGCGCCGGCTCCGGAGGTCCGGCACGCCTGAGGCGGCCGTGGGACTTCGCTCCTGCCTCGGCCTGCGGCCTCGTCACCGGCCTTCGGCCTCGACCACCCGGACCCTCGAAAATCCCAAAGGGATTCCCTTCGGATCGTGCGGCGCCCAGCTCGATCGACGACCACCTCAGACGCACCGTCCCGGTCCGGAGCAAGCTCCTAGACTCAAACGCGTGCTCACGCCGCGCCAGGAGCTGCTGCTCGCCAAGGTGATCGACGGCTTCGCGGCGGCGGGTCAGCCCGTCGGCTCGAAGGCGCTCGCGGCCGACCCGGAGATCAGCGCCGGGCCGTCGACGATCCGCAACGAGCTCGCCGTGCTCGAGGAGCTCGGCCTGCTCGCGCATCCACACACGTCCGCGGGGCGCGCGCCGACCGACGCCGGCTACCGCTACTACGTTGATCGCCTGCTGCCGGAGCCCGCGCGGGCGGATATGACGCTCACGCTCGCCCGCCGCGAGGTGGACGAGGCCCTGCGCTTGACCTCCGAGACGCTCGCGCAGGTCACCGACCTGATGTCGATCGTCACAGCACCGCCGATCCAGACCACGACGATCCGTCATATCGAGGTCCTGCTGCTCCAGCCGCAGGTGCTGATGGTCGTGATCATCACGTCCACCGGAGGCGTCTCCAAGCGCGTCTTCACCTTCGAGCGCCCCGTCGACGCCGGGCTCTCCGACTGGGCGGCGTCGTACCTCAACGAGGCGCTGGTGGGCAAGGGGCTGGGCGCGCGCACGCTGCGCTCGCGCCTGACCGAGCCGACGCTGCCGCCGACCGAGCGCAGCTTCCTCGAGGGGCTTGCACCCGCGTTCATCGACCTTGCCGCCACGGCCGGGGACTCGCTCTACGTGGAGGGGACCGCGCGGCTGCTGGCCGAGCACCGCTTCCAGGACGTGTCCCAGCTCAACGAGCTGCTCGAGCTGCTCGAGCGCCGCGTGTCGATGCTGGGGGTGCTCTCGGCAGCGCTCGACCAGCGCGAGCTCTACGTCCGCATCGGCGGCGAGAACGAGGCGCCTGCGCTGCGCGGTCTGTCGCTGGTCGCCGCGAACTACGGGCTGCCGCAGCGCAACCTGGGCACGGTGTCGGTGATCGGGCCCACGCGCATGGACTACGGGGTCGCGATCGGCGCGGTGCGGACGGCGGCGCTGCAGCTCTCGCGCTTCGTCGAAGACGTCTACGACGCCGACTGAGCCGATGCCGCGCGACGCATACGAGGTGCTCGGCGTCGGTCGGGCAGCGGACGAGACCGAGATCAAAAAGGCGTTCCGGCGGCTCGCGCGCGAGCTGCATCCCGACACCAACAGCGAGGACCCGCAGGCCGAGGACAAGTTCAAAGAGGCTGCCGAGGCCTACGAGATCCTCTCGGACCCCGACCGCCGGCGCCAGTACGACGCCTACGGACACGAGGGTCTGCGCAGCGGCGGCTACGCACCGAACTTCGAGGGCTTCGGCTCGGTCTCGGACCTGTTCAGCGCGTTCTTCGGATCGGGCGGGTTCGACAACGCGTTCGGCGGCGGCCGGGGCCGCGGCGGCCAGCTGCAGGGCGCCGACGTCGTGGTCGCGGTTGCGATCGACCTGGGGCAGGCGGCGCGCGGTGAGCGCGTCGAGGTCGCCTTCGAGGCCGACGTTCGCTGCGCCACGTGCCACGGCAACGGCGCGCAGCCCGGCACGCCGATCGTCACCTGCACGCGCTGCCACGGGTCCGGCCAGCTCCAGGCCGTGTCGCGCACGCGCTTCGGGCAGCTCGTCCGCTCCGCGGTCTGCGACGTCTGCGGCGGCGACGGCCGCGTGCCCGAGCAGCCGTGCGCGACCTGCGACGGGCAGGGCAAGCTGGACGAGTCGCGCACGCTGCACGTCGACGTGCCGGCCGGCATCGCCGACGGCCAGCGCATCCGCCTCAGCGGTCGCGGCCACGCCGGCGACCGCGGCGGGCCCAACGGCGATCTCTACGTGACGATCCGAGTGCGCGAGGACGAGCGCTTCGTGCGCGACCAGGAGGACTTGCACACCGTCATCGACGTGCCGGCCCCGCTCGCCGCGCTCGGCACCACCGTGCAGGTGCCGAGCCTCGACGGTGAGATCGCGGTCGAGGTTCCCGCCGGCACGCAGCCGGGCGAGATCATCACGCTGCGCTCGCGCGGCATGCCGCCGCTGCAGCGCGGGCGCACGGGCGACCTGCACGTGCACGTCAACGTCGTGATCCCGCGCAAGCTCACCCGCGCGCAGCGCGACCTGCTCGAGCGGCTCGCGGACTCGCTGACCGACGGCAACCTGAACGCCGACGAGGGGATGCTCGCCAAGCTCAAGCGCGCGCTGGCTGGATGATCCGGCTCGCTGTGCGCGTCGCGCGCGCCGACGCGGAGGCGGTGCTGGCCGAGCTGCTCGAGCTCGCGCCGGGCGGGCTCGAGGAGCGTGAGCCCGACGCCGACAGCGTCGAGTACGTGATCTACGGCGCGCCGGGTGAGCTGCCCGCGCTGCCGGCGCTGCGCGCCGCGGCGGGCGACGCGCTGGTCGACGTCTCCAGCTCGGAGGTGCCCGACGACTGGGCAGAGCGCTGGAAGGCGTTTCACCGGCCGGTGGAGGTGAGCTGGGGGCCGCGCCGTCTACGGGTGCGGCCGCCGTGGGAAGCGCCGCTCGAGCGTGACGGCATCGACCTCGTGATCGATCCCGGGCAGGCGTTCGGGACCGGTGCGCATCACACCACGCGGTTGTGCCTGGAGCTGTTGCTCACGCTGGATCCGGCGGGTGCGCTCGCCGACTGGGGCTGCGGCAGCGGCGTGCTCGCGATCGCGGCCGCGAGGCTCGGCTGGGAGCCCGTACTCGCCTGCGACAACGACCAGGCCTCGATCGAAGCCACGCGCGCGAACGTGCTCGTCAACGGTGTCGAGCGCATCACGGTCGAGCGCGCGGATCTGCGGCACGGGCCGGGGCCCTGGGCGCCGACGATAGTCGCCAATCTCGTCCGGCCGCTGCTGCTCGAGGTGGCGTTGGTGATGAGCGAGCCGCCGCAGCGGCTGCTCGTCTCGGGCCTGCTGCGCGAGGAGGCCGACGAGGTCGCCGCCGCGTTCGCCCGTCACGGCCTGCGCGAGGCCGATCGCCGCCACGCCGGCGAGTGGGCCGCGCTGATGCTCGCGACGGGATAGATTCGCCGCATGGCCCACGACGTCCTGATCCTCGGCGGCGGATTCGGCGGCCTGACCGCCGCCAGGCGCCTGGAGCGCAAGCTCGCGCCGCAAGCCGCGAAGGTGACGCTCGTCAACGACGTCAACTTCATGCTCTACACCCCGCTGCTGCCGGGCGCGGCGGCCGGCACGCTCGAGCCGCGTCATGTCGTCGTGCCGCTGCGCGAGCAGCTGAGTCGCACCGAGCTGCACGTCGGCACCGTGCTCGGGGCCGCCCCCGAGCGGTGCGCGGTGCGCGTGCGTTCGGTGGGCGGCCGCGAGAGTGAGCTGCCCTATGACCAGCTGATCGTCGCGCTCGGCTCCACCTCGCGGACGCTGCCGATCCCGGGGCTGGCCGAGCACGCGCTCGGCCTCAAGACGCTGCCCGAGGCGATCGCGCTGCGCAATCGCATGGTGCAGACGCTCGAGCAGGCGGAGCTCGAGCGCGACGAGGCGGCGCGCCACGCGCTGCTGACCTACGTCTTCGTCGGCGCGGGCTACGCGGGCCTGGAGGGCGCGGCCGAGATGCAGGATTTCGCCGCCGACCTGGTCCAGCGCTATCCGCGCTCGAGCCTGCACGGCCTTCGCTTCCTGCTCGTCGAGGCGAAGGATCGCGTGATGACCGAGATCCAGCCAGACCTCGCGGCGTTCGCCAGCGCCGAGCTGCGGCGGCGCGGGATGGAGATCCACACGAGCACGACGATCGAGCGGGTGGGCCCGGACTTGGTCGAGCTCTCGACGGGCGAGATCGTTCCGACGCGTACGGTCGTCTGGACCGCGGGGGTGGCTCCGCATCCGGTCGTGGCGCAGCTTGGGCTGCCGCTGGACGAGAGCGGCCGGATCGTGGCCGACCGCTTCTGTGCCATCCCCGGCCGGCCCGGGGTCTGGGCGATCGGCGACGCCGCCGCGGTCCCCGACCCCGCCAACAAGGGCATGCCGTCACCGCCGACGGCGCAGCACGTGCTGCGCCAGGGAAAAGTGACCGCCGACAACGTCGCGCACGCGCTCGCCGGAGAGCCGCAGCGCCGGCGCCCGTTCCGCTACCGCACCCTCGGGGTGTTCGTGGACATGGGGCGCCACCAGGCCGTGGCGAGCACGCTCGGCATCAAGTGGCGCGGCTTCCCGGCCTGGTTTCTGGCCCGCACGTACCACCTGGCGCTGATGCCGGGCACGTCGCGGCGGGCGCGGCTCGTGACGGACTGGACGACGGGCCTGCTGTTCGGGCGCGACTCGGCCGAGCTGGGTCAGCTCGGCCATCCGCCCGGCCTGGGAGCGCAGAGCGCGGGCGGGACCGGCTCGTCAGAGGCCGGCGGCGATGAAGTCGTCAGCGGTGCCGGCGCCCGCCTCGACAACTGAGCGGGCGGCGAGGCAGAGCGAGAATCGGTTCGGTCCGACGGCGCGGTCGACGCGCACCGGGCGCCGGTCGCGGTCGAGCCAGATCAGGTCGAGCGCGAAGCGCATCCCGAACGTGTGCACCGAGCGGCAGCGCGGGAGGTGCAGCGCGTAAGCGGCGGGCATGGCGTCGAGCCGGGCGAGTCCCGCCAAGCGCTCCACGCGACGCTCGGCGCTCGCGACGCGCAGGCCACCGCGCAGCTCGCGCGCGGGCAGGGCGTCCAGCCTGGCGCACGCGGCTTCGGTGGCCGTCACGCGCGCATCGTAGAATGCGACGCGACTTGGATCTCGCCGAGCAGATCAAGAGCGACGTGGTCACCGCGATGAAGGCGGGTGACCGCGAGCGTGTCGGCGCGCTCCGGCTGGTGCTGTCAGAGCTGCAGAAGGCCGCCAAGGACGGCGACGCCGACGAGCAGACGGTGCTGCGGCGCGAGCGCAAGCGCCGGCGCGAGTCAGAGGCGGCGTATCGCGAGGCGGACCGCGCCGACCTCGCCGATGCGGAGGCCTACGAGGCAGGCGTGATCGAGGCGTACCTCCCGGCCGCACTCGACGAGGCGGAGCTCGACGCGCTGGTCGCCCGTGCACTCGCGGAGACGGGCGCATCGGAGCCGCGCGACATGGGCAGGGCGATCAAGCACGTCATGGCGGCCGCCGGCGGGCGCGCCGACGGCAAGCAGGTCTCGACGAAGGTGAAGCGAGCACTCAACTAGATGGCAAGACGACAACTGGAGCTCTCCAACGAGGTGGCGGCCGAGCTGGCCGGCGCGCAGGACGTGATCCTGAAGACGCTGGAGGAGCAGCTCAGCGCCGACATCTTCCTACGCGGCAACGTCGTCACGCTCGACGGCGACGCCGAGGCTGTGCAGCTCGCCGCGACGGTCGTCCGCGAGCTGTCCGAGCTGGTCGCGCGCGGGCACGAGATCGGGCCTGCGACGATCGAGTCGGTCGCGCGCGTGCTCGACCAGGCGGAGTCGCCCAGCCAGGTGCTCGACGACGTCGTCTGGCGTCATCGCAACCTCAAGGTCGCGCCCAAGTCGGTCAACCAGAAACGCTACGTCGACGCGATCAAGCGCTCGACGATCACGTTCGGCATCGGCCCGGCCGGCACCGGCAAGACGTTTCTGGCGATGGCGATGGCGACGGCCGCGCTGGCGCGCCGCGAGGTCAACCGGATCATCCTCTGCCGGCCCGCCGTCGAGGCCGGCGAGCGGCTCGGCTTCCTGCCCGGCGACCTGATGGCGAAGGTCGACCCCTATCTGCGCCCGTTGTTCGATGCGCTCCACGACATGATGGACGCCGAGCGTGTCTCGGCGCACCTCGAGCGCGGCGTGATCGAGGTCGCGCCGCTCGCCTTCATGCGCGGCCGCACGCTCAACGACTCGTTCGTGATCCTCGACGAGGCGCAGAACACCTCGCCCGAGCAGATGAAGATGTTCCTGACCCGGCTCGGATTCGGCTCCAGGATGGTCGTCACCGGCGACATCACCCAGATCGACCTGCCACGCGAGCAGAAGTCGGGCCTCGTCGTGGTGGGCGACATCCTCGCCGGCGTCGACGGCGTCGAATTCGTGCGCTTCGGCGGCGAGGACGTCGTGCGCCACAAGCTCGTGCAGCGGATCGTCGCCGCCTACGACGAGCACACTGCGCGCCTGGCGCCCGAGCTCCGCCGCGCGGACACCCGCCGCCGCCCGGCGTGAGCCCGCTGGAGATCGACGTGCTCGGCGATTCGCTGCCCGCCGAGCAGGTTCGCCGTGCCTGTCTGCTGGCGGCCGCGACCGCCGGGGTGGAGGACGGCCATGTGGCGGTGACGTTCGTGACCTCCGACGAGATTGCCGCGCTCAATGCCGTGCACCGCGATGAGCAGGGCCCGACGGACGTGCTCTCGTTCCCGGTCGACGGCGCCGGGCCGATCGCCGGCGAGCGCGAGCTGGGCGACGTCGTGATCTGCCCTGAGCACACCGAGGACCTCGCCACGGCGGTGGTGCACGGCGTGCTGCACCTAGTCGGCATGGACCACGAGTCAGACGAAGGCGAGATGCTCGCGGTGCAGGCGGAGGTCGTCTCTTGGCTGAGCTAGCCGCGACCCGCTCGGGCTTCGTCGCGCTCGCCGGCCGGCCCAACGTCGGCAAGTCGACGCTCGTCAACGCGATCGTCGGGCACAAGGTTGCGATCGTCTCCGACAAGCCGCAGACGACACGGCGCGCGATCCGCGGCGTCGCGACC
>Ga0136622_10000653_pt1 | contig 14254 bp, 13 predicted proteins | sample AntDrymUQ4482106_2_FD_104803 | JGI IMG/M metagenome (GOLD analysis project Ga0136622, IMG submission 104803) | Polar desert sand microbial communities from Dry Valleys, Antarctica - metaG UQ448 (21.06) | ecosystem: Environmental > Terrestrial > Soil > Desert | place: Antarctica: Dry Valley...
CGGCACGCCGAGCGCGCGGCAGGCATCTCCCAGGCCGGCGACTGCGCGGCTGAGCTGCCACGCGATATGCGGCTTCTCTGGGTTGCCGAAGTTCAGGCAGTTGGTCAGCCCGAGCGGCTCGGCGCCGACGCAGGCGAGGTTGGCCGAGCACTCCAGCACCGCCTCGACCGCGCCGCGATAGGGGTCGCACGCCACGCGGCGGCCGTTGCCGTCGATCGAGACGGCGAGCGCGGGCCGGCGCGCACCCGCGACTGCGCCCGCGTCCGTGACCGCATCGAGCAGCAGCACCGCGGCGTCGGCCTGCCCGGGCCGGCGCACGGTGCGCGAGCCGACGATGCAGTCGTACTGCTCGAACACCGGCCGGCGCGACGCGAGGTTGGCGGACGCCAACAGCGCGAGCAGCGTCTCGGCCGGCTCCGTCGCATCGTCCAGCACCCGGGTCGGGGCGGCATACAAAGGCGTTGTCGGAGCGGCCGGCGCGAGGTCGTAGGCCGGGCACTCGTCGACCAGCGCCGGCACCGGGACTTCGCCCGCGACCGCATCGCCGACGAGCGCGCGCAGCCGCCCGCCGTCGGTCACGACGCCGATCGCGGTCGCCAGCACCTCCCACTCCTCGCACAGGTCGAGCACCGCCTGCACGTGCTCGGGCTCGACGACGCAGAGCATCCGCTCCTGGGACTCGGAGATCATGATCTCGAACGGCTGCATGCCGGCCTCGCGCAGCGGCACCTTCGCGAGGTCGAGGTCGAGCCCGACCGCGCCCTTGGCGGCCATCTCCGCCGCTGCTGACGTCAGCCCCGCCGCGCCCAGGTCCTGGAGCGCCACGAGCAGCCCGCGCTCGAGCAGGGCGAGCGAGCACTCGAGCAGCTTCGCCTCCTCGAACGGGTCGCCGATCTGGACGGTCGGGCGCTTGCTTGTGCCCGGGGACAAAGTCCCTTGGGTAGCGGAGTCAGCCTCGCCGAGCTCGGCCGAGGCGAGCACCGAGGCGCCGCCGATCCCGTCGCGGCCGGTGCGCGCGCCGAACAGCACGACGACGTTGCCGACCCCCGCAGCGGCCGCGCGGATCAGCCCCTCCGTCTCGATCAGCCCCAGGCACATCGCGTTCACGAGGCAGTTCTGCTCGTAGGCCGACTCGAAGTAGATCTCCCCGCCGACGGTCGCGACGCCGATCGAGTTGCCGTAGTGGCCGATGCCCGCGACCGCCCGGTCGAGCAGGTAGCGCGAGCGCGCGGACTCGCCCGGTTCGCCGAAGCGCAGCGAGTCCAGCACGGCGATCGGCCGCGCGCCGACGGCGAAGACGTCGCGCAGGATGCCGCCGACGCCGGTCGCGGCGCCCTGGAACGGCTCGACCGCGCTCGGGTGGTTGTGCGACTCGACCTTGAAGGCGCACGCGAGGCCGCCGCCGACGTCGACGGCACCGGCGTTCTCGCCCGGACCCATGACGACGCGCGGGCCTTCGGTCGGGAGCGAGGAGAGCAGCCTGCGCGAGTGCTTGTAGCCGCAGTGCTCGGACCACATCAGGCTGAACATCGCCAGCTCGACCTCGTTGGGCTCGCGGGCGATCAGCTCGACGATGCGGTCGTACTCACCGTCGGTCAGCCCCAGCTCGGCATGGCGGGTCATCAGGCCGCGATCAGGGCGGCCGACTCGAACAGTCGCAGCCCATCGGCCGAGCCTGTCAACGGGTCGACCGCGTGCTCGGGATGCGGCATCAGGCCGAGCACGTTGCCGGCCTTGTTGCACACGCCGGCGATGTCGCGCGAAGAGCCGTTGAACCCGTTGCCGGTCGCGTAGCGCAGCACGACCTGGTCGTTCGCCTCCAGCTCGTCGAGCACCGGGTCCGGCGCCCAGTAGCGCCCCGTCTGGTGCTTGGCCGGGATCGAGAGCCGGTCGCCGCGAGCGCAGGCGCCGGTCCAGCTCGTGTGCGCGTTGACGACGATCAGATCGACCTGCCGGCAGACGAAGCGCAGCGAAGTGTTCGGTAGCAGCGCTCCGGGCAGCAGGGCCGCCTCGCAGAGCACCTGGAAGCCGTTGCAGATGCCGAGCACCAGGCCGCCGTGGCGGGCGAAGCGCTCGACCTCGACCATGATCGGGGAGAAGCGCGCAAGCGCACCGGCGCGCAGGTAGTCGCCGTAGGAGAAGCCGCCGGGGACGATCACCGCGTCGACGCCGCGCAGGTCTCGATCGCGGTGCCAGAGCAGTACGGCGTCACCCACCCGGGCGGCGGCGGCGAGCGCATCGCGCTCGTCGCAGGAGCCGGGAAACTGGATCACGCCGAACTTCACGCTTCGCCGGTCCCCACGATCTCGTAGTCCTCCACGAGCGGGTTTGCGAGCAGCTGCTCGCACATCGCCGGCAGATGCGCCGGGTCCTCCACGTCGAGCTCGACCAGCCGCCCGATGTGCACGTTGCGCACGCCTTCGAACCCGAGCGCGGGCAGGACGCGCTCTACGGCCTGGCCCTGCGGGTCGAGGATTCCCGCCTTGGGCCGGATCAGGACCCGCGCCCTCACGCCGCTGTGCGCTCCAGCCAGGCGGAGAAGGGCTCGCCCGCGAGCTTCTCGTAGGCGGTGACGTAGCGCTCGCGCGTGGCGGCGACGATGTCGTCGGGGATCGCCGGCGCCGGCGGCGCCTTGTCCCAGCCGGTGCCCGCGGCCCAGTCGCGCACGTACTGCTTGTCATACGAGGGCTGCCCGCGGCCGACCTCGTACTGGTCGGCGGGCCAGAAGCGCGAGGAGTCCGGCGTGCAGACCTCGTCGCCCAGCGTCAGCGTCCCGTCGCTGTCGAAGCCGAGCTCGAACTTCGTGTCGGCCAGGATCACGCCGCGTCCGCGCGCGTGCGCGGCGACCGCCTCGTACACCGCGATCGAGACGTCGCGCAGTCGCTCGGCCAGCTCGCGCGAGCCCACCAGCTCCGCCGCCCGGTCGATGTCGATCGCCTCGTCGTGGCCCTCGTCGGCCTTGGTCGACGGCGTGAAGATCGGCGCCGGCAACCGCTCGGACTCGCGCAGCCCGGCCGGCAGCTCGATCCCGGACACGGCGCCGGTCGCCCCGTAGTCCTTCCAGCCCGAGCCGGTGATGTAGCCGCGCACGACGCACTCGACCGGGAGCATCTTCAAGCGCTTGACGCGCAGCGCGCGGCCGCGCAGCTCCGCGGGCACGCCGTCGGTCGCCGAGATCAGGTGGTTGGGCACGACGTCCGCAGTGAGATCGAACCACAGCACGGAGAGCGCAGTGAGCACGTTGCCCTTGTCCGGGATCTCGGTCGGGTGGACGGCGTCGTAGGTCGAGATGCGGTCCGAGGCGACCATCAGCAGGTCGTCGCCGAGCCCGTAGATCTCCCGGACCTTGCCCTTCGCTAGGAGTTCGAGTGTCACGGCGGCCAGGCTACTTCACAGGTCGTACGGGAAATCCGTCAGCGTCTCGCAGCCGTCGCCTGTGACGACCACGAGGTCCTCGAGACGGCAGCCGCCGTAGCCCTGGCGGTAGCAGCCCGGCTCGAGCGTGATCACGTCGCCGGTGCGCAGCGTGTCGGGGGCGCGCCCGAGGCCCGGCCGCTCGTGGATCTCCAGGCCGACGCCGTGGCCAAGCCCGTGGAAGTAACCGTCGCGCAGCACTTCGCCCTCGGCCTTCGTGAGCTGGGTCGGCTTGCCCGCGGCGATGAACGGCTCGCAGGAGCGGCGGAAGATCGCCTGGGCATCGGCGCCGTCGCGCACCTCGGGGTAGACGAGCTCGAGCGATTCCCTGGTCAGCCGCCAGAACTCGGCCAGCTCGTCGTCCGGGGTGCCGCCGCCGGCGACGAACGTGCGCGTCATGTCGGCCCAGCAGCGCGACTCGCGATCGCGCGGCCAGATGTCGACGACCACGGCCTCGCCGGCCGCAAGCGCCCCATGGCCTGACTCGTGCCCGTCGGCCGACTGGGCCCCGTGGGCGACGATCACGTCGCCGGGCAGGTCGCAGCCGTGCTCGTCGCAGACCTCCGTCATCGCGGCGCGGATCGCCTCGGACGTGAGGCCGGGCGACAGCTCGCGGATCAGGTCCGCGGCGACCGCCATCGCAGCGTCGGCGGCCTTCTGCGCGCGCCGGATCCCTTCCAGCTGCGCGGCGGTCTTCGCGCGCCGGCGGGTCACGAAGGCTTCCGGGTCGACGTCGAGCGCGACGCCGCCGGCGCGCAGGTGGTCGGCGACGGCGAGCGGGAACTCGGGCGGCACGATCGCCCGCTCCAGGCCCAGCTCACGGCAAGCCCGCAGCGCGATCTCGAGCATCAGGTCGTGGTCGGTGAGGCCGCGGGCCAGCAGCTCGTCGGCGCCCAGCTGCGACGGGTCGAGCACGTCGATGCCCTGCGCGCTGACCTTGTCGGCGTCGAGCACGCTGACGGTCGCCGCGCGCCGCCCACCGGTTTCCGCGTAGAGGAACGGGTCGATGATCCCGACGGGGATCGCGTGGAACAGGTCGGGGGACGTGTCGGGCGCGCCGTAGATCAGCAGGTCAGGCACTGGCAGGTATCTCCTCGAGTCGCGCCAGCACCTCGGGCACATGGCGCGTGTAGTGGCCGGGGTCGAAGATCACGTCGAGATCGAGCTGCAGCTCCGGCTCGGCCGCGAGCAGCGAGCGCAGCGGGGTCTGACTGTCCCAGGCCTGCTGAGCGAGCCGCTGCGTCGTGCGGTAGGCGTCGTCGCGCGCCATCCCGGAGTCGACCAGCGCGAGCAGCACGCGCTGGGAGAACAGCGCGCCGCAGGTCAGCTCGACGTTGGCCCGCATGCGCTCGGGGTGCACCACCATCCCGTCGACGACCCGCAGCGTCAGGTGCAGCATGTAGTCGAGCGCGATCGTCGCATCGGGCAGGATCACGCGCTCTGCCCCCGAGTGCGAGATGTCGCGCTCGTGCCAGAGCGCGACGTTCTCGACCGCCGCCTGGGCGTAGCCGCGCAGCACGCGCGCGAGCCCTGTGATGCGCTCGGTCGTGATCGGGTTGCGCTTGTGCGGCATCGCGCTGGAGCCCTTCTGGCCCGCGCGGAACGGCTCCTCGACCTCGCGCACCTCGGTGCGCTGCAGGTGGCGGATCTCGGTGGCGAAGCGCTCCAGCCCCGCGCCCGCGAGCGCGATCGCCTGCATCAGCTCGGCGTGGCGGTCGCGCGGGACGACCTGCGTGGAGACCGGCTCGGCTGCGAGTCCCAGCCCGGCGAGCACGCGCCGCTCGTAGTCCGGCCCGAGCGTCGCGTAGGTGCCGACCGCACCGGAGATGGCGCCGGTCGCCGCCTGCGCGAATGCGCGCTCGAGTCGCTCCGCGTTGCGATGCGCCTCGAACGCGAAGCCGGCCAGCTTGAGGCCGAAGGTCGTCGGCTCGGCGTGGACGCCGTGCGTGCGGCCGACGCAGAGGGTGTCCGCGTGCTCGCGCGCGCGATCGGCCAGCGCGGCGGCGACCGCGCGCGCGGCGGGCACGATCACGTCACCCGCGCGGCGCAGCTGCAGCGCGAGCGCGGTGTCGAGCACGTCGGAGGAGGTCAGGCCGTAGTGGATCCAGCGCCCGGCATCGCCGGCCGACGCACCGAGCACGTCGACGAAGGCGGCGACGTCGTGATCGGTGACCTGCTCGCGCTCCTTGACAGCCTCGACCGAGAAGTGCGCCGTGCGAATCGCTTGCAGCTCGGTCTCCGAAGGGCCGTCCAGCTCGCCGGCGGCTGCGACCTCGACGTCGTGCCACGCGGTCATGCGCGCCTCGTCGGTCCAGACTGCGCCGATCTCGGCGCGCGTGTAGCGCTCGATCATGAATCGAGGATGCGCGCGGCCAGCACCGCCGCGTTGCGCGCCGCGTCGACCCCCACGCATGCCACCGGGACGCCGGGCGGCATCTGGGCGATCGAGAGCAGCGCGTCGAGGCCGCCGGCGATCGACTTGGCCGATGTCAGCGGGACGCCGATCACGGGCAGCGAGGTGTGAGCGGCCACGACGCCCGGCAGCGCGGCCGAAAGCCCAGCGCCGGCGATGATCACGCGCAGGCCGCGCAGCTTGGCGTTGCGGGCGTAGTCCGCAACGACGTCGGGATCGCGGTGGGCGGACATGACGCGGACCTCGTGGCCGATCCCGCGCTCGGTGAGCTCGCGCTCGGCCGCCTCCATCGCGGGCATGTCGCTCTTGGAGCCCATCAGGATGCCGACCTGCGGGGCGTCCACCTCCATCTCGGCGAAGGCCTCGCTCGGGTCGGTCCCGGCGAGCGTCTCGGGCGCGCCCTGCGCGGGCGTGGCGTGGCCGATCTCCTCGCTCATGACGCTATGTCGCGGCGCATCTGCGCTCCGGCGAAGGTGATCATCCCGGCCGCAGCATACGCGGCGGATCGAGCAGCGGCCCGGTCCTCGCCGAGCGCCGTCACGCCCAGGACTCGACCGCCCGCAGTGACGATCTGCCCGTCGCGCTCGGCGGTCCCGGCGTGGAATGCCTCGACGTTCGCCGGCAGGTCGCCGAGCCCTCCGATCACATCGCCCGACGACGAGCTCGCCGGGTATCCGCGGGAAGCGAGCACGACGCAGACGGCGGCGCGCGGGTCCCAGTCGGCGTCGATCCCGGCCAGCCCGCCGCGCTCGGTCGCCGCGAGCAGCAACGCGAGCAGGTCGGAGCGCAGCCGCGGGAGCACGACCTGGGTCTCTGGGTCGCCGAAGCGCACGTTGAACTCGAGCACCCGCGGGCGGCCCTCGCCGAGCATCAGCCCGGCGTAGAGCACGCCGTGGAACGGACTGCCGCGCCGCGCCAGCTCCTCCACCACAGGCTGGTGGACCGACGCGATCACCTCGCCGACGAGCGCGTCCGTGCCGGGCACGGGCGAGAAGCTGCCCATGCCGCCGGTGTTGGGGCCGCTGTCGCCGTCGCCGATCCGCTTGAAGTCACGCGCGGGAGCCAGCGGCAAGGCGCGCTCGCCGTCGCAGAGCGCCAGCAGCGAGAGCTCCTCGCCGGCCAGGTGCTCCTCGACCACGACCGGATGGTCGCCGAAGCGCCGAGCGACGAGCATCTCCTCCAGCGCGGCGCGGGCCTCGGCGGCGTCGGCCGCGATCACGACGCCCTTGCCGGCGGCAAGGCCGTCGGCCTTGATCACGACGGGATACCCGTCGATCGCCGCCATGCCCTCCTCGACGCCGCCGACGACCCGATGCGCCGCGGTCGGGACGCCCGCCGCCGCCATGATCTCCTTCGCGAACGCCTTGGAGCCCTCCAGCCGCGCGGCCGCCGCCGGGGGCCCGAAGCAGCGCACGCCCTCGGCCCCGAGCGCGTCGGCGAGCCCGGCGACGAGCGGCGCCTCGGGCCCGACGACGACCAGGTCGACGCCGGCCTCCCTCGCTGTCCGTGCGAGCGCCGCGGGGTCGTCCGCCGGGACGTCGAGTGCACGCGCATCGCGCCTGATGCCCGCGTTGCCGGGCGCGCACAGCAGCTCGGGCGCCTGCGGCGAGCGCGCCAGGCTGCGCACGAGCGCATGCTCGCGCCCGCCCGAGCCGACGACCAGGACCCTCACCCGAGCACCTCAGACGGCCCCTATGAACTCGTCGATCGGGATCGCGGGGAGCGACTCGTAGCGGCTTGTCCCGCGCGAGCCGAGCTCGAGCGACACGCGCGCCATCGTCTTCTCGTCGGGCGCCTCGACCACGCTGATGAAGTCGAAGTGGCCGAGCGTCGCCCACTGCGCCTTGACGGACGCGCCGAGCTGCTCGACCTCGCGGTTGACCTCGCGGATCCGCGCGGGGTTGTTCTTGATCGTCTGGACGCCCTCGGGGGTCAGGGTGCAGAGCATGATGTAGGTCGGCAACGGGTTTCCTCTCGCGCGGGGGAGTGAGCGTTGACCGTTTTCTACTCCATCGCGGGCTACCATGCGCGCATGCTCCGACGCTCTCACGCCGGCGCCGGCGCATTGCTGCTCGCACTCGGGATCCCGGCCGCGGCACACGCCGTTCCGACGCTTCAGCCGCTCAAGCCGTGCTACGTGACCGCGCAGACAGCCAACGGGCCCCAGAGCGAGGGTGTCCACGTCACCGCTGCCGGCTTCACGCCGAACTCCAAGGTCGACCTGACGATCGACGGAGCCCAGATCCCAGGCGGCTCCGGGCTCCAGGTCGACGCGGCCGGAGCGCTCCCGATCCCACCCGTGCCGGCCCCGTTCGTGACGGCCGGAAGCAGGCCGTTCACGGTCACCTTGACCGAGCAGGGCAACCCGGCGAGCACGGTTTCGGCGACGGCCAAGAGCACGGCGCTCGGCGTCACCGTCGACCCGAGCTCGGCGGCGCCCTCGGCGAAGGTCCGCTTCGAGGGGCTCGGCTTCACTGCGGATGGGCCGATCTACGCCCACTACCTCCGCAAGGGAAAGCTGCGCAAGACGGTGCGGATGGCACGCGCGCCGATCGACTGCGGCGGCTTCAGCACGCGCAGGCGCCAGATCCCGATCAAGGATCCGCACCTGGGCAGGTGGATCGTGCAGTTCGACCAGTCCAAGAAGCTCGTCGACCCGACGGCGGCGGCCATCGTCTACGTGCGGCTCGGGATCCGGGTCAGGCTGGTACCGCGCTAGGCGCGAGCGCGAAGGCCAGCTCGCCCTCGTCGGCGTCGACTAGGATGCGGTCGCCGGTGCTGAAGTCGCCCTGCAGCAGTCCCAGCGCCAGCCGGTCGACCAGGCGCTTCTGGATCACGCGCTTGAGCGGACGGGCGCCATAGGTCGGGTCGTAGCCCATGTCGCCCAGCAGCACGCGCGCGTCGTCGCTCAGCTCCACCATCACGCCGCGCTCGGAGACGCGCGCGATCAGCAGCGCGACCTGCAGGTCGACGATCTGACCGAGCTGCTCGCGCGAGAGCGGGTCGAACTCCACGATGTCGTCCAGGCGGTTGACGAACTCCGGCTTGAAGTGCGCTTCGACGCCCTCACGGCCGCCCGGGATGTTCGAGGTCATGATCAGAACCGCGTTCTTGAAGTCGACGGTGCGGCCGTGCCCGTCCGTGAGCCGGCCGTCGTCCATCACCGCGAGCAACAAGTTGAAGACGTCCGCGTGGGCCTTCTCGATCTCGTCCAGCAGCACGACGGAGTACGGGCGGCGACGGACGGCCTCGGTCAGCTGCCCGCCCTCCTCGTAGCCCACGTAGCCGGGGGGCGCGCCGACGAGCCGCGCGACCGAGTGCTTCTCCATGTACTCCGACATGTCGATCCGCACCATCGCGTCCTGGGAGTCGAACATGAACTCGGCCAGCGCCCGCGCCAGCTCGGTCTTGCCGACGCCGGTGGGGCCGAGAAACAGGAACGTGCCGATCGGGCGGTCGGGGTCCTGGAGTCCGGCACGCGAGCGGCGCAGCGCGCTGGAGACCGCGACGACGGCCTCGTCCTGGCCGATGACGCGCTGGTGCAGACGCGCCTCCATGTGGATCAGCTTCTCGACCTCGCCCTCGAGCATGCGGCTCACCGGGATGCCGGTCCACTTGGCGACGATGTCGGCGATCTCGTCGGCGTCGACGCGCTCTGAGAGGTAGACGGGCGGCTCGACCTCGGCGTCGTCGGCGCGCGCCTCCGCCTCGGCGAGCTGCTGCTCGAGGTCGGGGATCTCGCCGTGGCGCAGCTGGGCTGCTTGTCCGTAGTCGAGCTCGCGCTCGGCGCGGTCGAGCTCGACGCGCGCGGCATCGAGCCGCTCGCGCAGCTTGCCGTGACCTTCGGCCTGGGCCTTCTCGCGCTCCCATTGGGCCTTCATGCCCGCGAACTGCTCGCGCAGGTCGGCCAGCTCGCGCTCGATCCGGTCGCGCCGCTCGACCGCGGTCTCGTCGCGCTCGACGGCCACCAGCTCGATCTCGAGCTGCTTGATCCGGCGTCCGACCTCGTCGATCTCGGTCGGCATCGAGGTGATCTCGATCGAGACGCGTGACGCGGCCTCGTCGACGAGGTCGATCGCCTTGTCGGGCAGGAAGCGGTCGGCGATGTAGCGGTCCGAGAGCGTCGCGGCCGCGATCAGCGCCGCGTCGGTGATCGTCACCTTGTGGTGCGCCTCATAGCGCTCCTTGAGCCCGCGCAGGATCGCGATCGTCGCCTCGACGCTCGGCTCGCCGACTGTGATCGGCTGAAAGCGGCGCTCCAGCGCGGCGTCCTTCTCGACGTGCTTGCGGTACTCGTCGAGCGTCGTCGCGCCGACCGCGCGCAGCTCGCCGCGGGCGAGCATCGGCTTGAGCAGGTTCGCGGCGTCGACGGCGCCCTCGGCCGCGCCGGCGCCGACGATCGTGTGCAGCTCGTCCATGAAAAGGATCACCTCGCCGCGCGCGTCGGCGATCTCCTTGAGCACCGCCTTCAGCCGCTCCTCGAACTCGCCGCGGTACTTCGAGCCCGCGAGCAGCGCGCCGATGTCGAGCGCGATCACCTTGCGGTCGCGCAGCGACTCCGGCACGTCGCCCGACACGATCCGCTGCGCGAGCCCCTCGACGATCGCCGTCTTGCCGACGCCCGGCTCGCCGATCAGCACGGGGTTGTTCTTCGTGCGCCGGGACAGCACCTGGATCACGCGGCGGATCTCGTCGTCGCGCCCGATCACCGGATCGAGCTTGCCCTCCTCGGCGGCGCGAGTGAGGTCGTTGCCGAACCTGCCCAGCGACTCGTACTGCTCCTCGGCGTTCTCGCTCGTCGCGCGATGCGAGCCGCGGATCTGCCCGACCACCTCCCCGATCGCCGCCTTCGAGGCGCCGGTTGCGCGCAGCACGTCGCCGGCGGACGAATTGTGGCCCGCGAGCGAGAGCAGCAGGTGCTCCGTGGTGACGAACTCGTCGGACATCGCGCGCGCCTCGTGCTCGCCGGCGCGCAGCACGGCGAGCACGTCGGCGTCGGTGGTCGGCTCGGCGACGGTGGCGAGCGTGGGCAGCGCGGCCAGCGCGGCGGCGACGTCGGCATCGATCGACACGCCGACGCGGTCGAGGATCCGGCGCACGAGCCCGTCTTCGGCGCGCAGCACCGCGGCGAGCAGGTGGATCGGTGCTACCTGCGCGTGCTTGCGCTCGGCGGCTAGCGCGATCGATGCCTGGATGGCCGCGCGTGACTTCTGGGTGAAGCGGTCTAGCTGCATCTCTCAAATCTCAGTCGGGGAGACTTAGATCATCATAGCGGCACTCAACCGCGCCGGCGCACGCGCACCGGCACCAGATCGGTCGAGACGGCCTTGTAGCGCACGATCTCCGCGCGGACGGTGCGCTTGACCTCCTCCAGGCGTGCGATCTCGCCCTGCAGCTCATCGGCGCGGCGCTCGAGCAGCGCGACCTTCCGCCGCATGCGCTCCAGCGCCGCCTCGAGCTCGAAGACCTTCTCCACGCCCGCGAGGTTCATGCCCGCGTCGCCCGTGAGCTCCTGGATGCGCCGCAGCCGCTCGACGTCGGCGTGTGAGTACAGGCGCGTCCCCTTGGGCGAGCGCTTCGGCTCGATCAGGCCGCGCGCCTCGTAGATGCGCAGCGTCTGCGGGTGCATCGCGGCCAGTTCGGCCGCGACGGAGATCATGAATACGCCGCGCTCCTGGTCGACGTCGACACGCGCGCTGACGCGGCGCACGCCCATTAGCCGCGCTCCTCATCGACGCCGACCCGCGCGCGGACGCGGCGCACGACCATCAGCCGGCGCCCCGGGCAGCTTCGCGGAGCATCCGCTCGCGCGGGTTCCCGTTCATCACCTTGGAGAGCTCGTCGACGGCGCGGCGCTGCTCGTCGGAGAGCTCGCCGGGCACGTCGATCACGAAGCGGTAACGCAGGTCGCCCTTGCCGCTGGCGCCCGGGGCCGCCGGGCCCTCGCCGCGCAAGCGCTGGACGGTGCCGTGCCTGGTGCCGGGCGGGACGCGCAGCGTCTTCGTGCCGGCGAGCGTCGGGACCTCGACGTCGGCGCCGCCGAGCGCCTCGGTGACGGTGATCGGGACCTCGACCTCGAAGTGCTCGCCCTTGCGGTGGAAGACCGGCGACTCGGTCACGCGGGTGACGACGAACAGGTCGCCGGCGGGGCCGCCGCGCAGTCCTGCCTCGCCCTTGCCGGCCAGTCGGATGCGCGAGCCGTCCTTGACGCCAGCCGGGATGTTGACGCGGTACTTCTTGAGCTCGCGCATCCGGCCCTGGCCGTGGCAGGTGTGGCACGGCTGCTCGATCACCGTGCCCGACCCGCCGCAGCGCTCGCACGGGCGCGTGATCGAGAACAGGCCCTGCCCCTGGGACTCGACGCCGCGCCCGTGGCAGACCGGGCAGACGACAGGCTGGGTGCCCGGCTCCGCGCCTGTGCCACGGCACGTGGGGCAGGCGGAGTGCGTCGCGACCGATACCGGCACCTGCGCGCCGGCCACCGCCTGCTCGAACGAGAGCGAGACGCTCGTCTCGAGATCGGCGCCGCCCTCCGGCGCCGGGCGGGTGCGCGCGCGCCCGCCACCCGCGTTGAAGATGCCCGAGAGGATGTCGGAGAAGCCGCCGAAGTCGGCGGCCGTCGCACCACCGGCGGCGCCACCGGCGCCACCGAACGGGTTGGCTGCGTTGAAGAGGCCGCCGCGGTCGTACTGCTTGCGCTTCTCGGGATCGGAGAGCACGTCGTATGCCTCGGAGATCTCCTTGAAGCGATCCTCCGCCCCTGCGTCCTTGTTCGTGTCGGGGTGGTAGCGGCGGGCGAGCTTGCGGTACGCCTTCTTGATCTCGTCCGCCGACGCCTTGCGCTCGACTCCGAGGGTCTTGTAGGGGTCGGGCGGGCGCACCATGGCTACTGCGCGACGACGACGCGGGCGGGACGCAGCACGGTGCCGTTCGCGCGGTACCCCTGCTGGTAGACCTCGAGCACGGTGCCCGGCGCGGCGTCCTCTGAAGGCTGCTGGGCCATCGCCTCGTGCTGGTTGGGATCGAACGGCTCGCCCTGGGGCGAGAACGCCTGGATGCCCGCCTTGCCGAGTCCGGCCAGCAGCTCGTCGCGGACCATCGCGAATCCCTTCGTCACGTCGCTCTCGGTGCCCGCGGCCTTGAGTGCGAGCTCGAGGTGGTCGAGCGCCGGCAGCAGCTCCTTCGCCAGGCGCGCCGCCCCGCGGTCAGCAGCGACGGCGTTCTCGCGCGCCATCCGCTTGCGGTAGTTCTCGAAATCGGCCTGCGTGCGCTTCGCCAGCTCGAGGTAGCGCGCGGCCTCGGCCTCCGGCTCGGGCGCCGGCTGCTCCGCCTCCGGCGCCTCCGGCTCTCGAGCGGGTTCGGGCTCGAGCGCCGGCGTCACCGGCTCCTCGACGGGCGGCCCGGCCGCAGGCGCGTCGCCTGCGGCCGCATCGTCAGGCTGCTCGAGCGCCGGCTCAGCAGCGAGCGGCGAGCCGGGATCGGGCGGCAGCGTCTCCTCCCGCTCGCTCATCACTTCTGCTCGTCGACGACCTCTGCGTCGACGACCTCCTCGTCGGTCGAGGAGGACCCGGCGCCGTTCTCCGACGACGTGCCGTCAGCCGCCTGGGCGGTCGCGGCCTGCTCGGCCTGCGCGCGCTCGTACATCTGCTCGGAGACCTTGTGGAACGCCGTCTGCAGGCGGTCGGTCTTGGCGCGGATGTCCTCGGCGTCGTCGGACTCGAGCACGGCGCGAACGTCCTTGATCGCGTCCTCGATCTCACCCTTGGAGGCCTCGTCGAGCTGCTCGCCCAGGTCCTTGACCTGCTTCTCGGCCTGGTACGCGGCGTTCTCGGCGTTGTTGCGCGCCTCGGCGAGCTCGCGCAGGCGCTTGTCCTCGTCGGCGTGTGACTCCGCGTCGGACACCATCCGCTTGATCTCGTCGTCCGAGAGCCCCGAGCCGGCCTTGATCTCGATCTTCTGCTCCTTGCCGGTGCCGAGATCCTTCGCCGACACGGACAGGATCCCGTTGGCGTCGATGTCGAACCCGACCTCGACCTGCGGGATGCCGCGCGGCGCCGGGGGGATGCCTGTCAGCTGGAACTTGCCCAGCGACTTGTTGTAGGTCGCCATCTCGCGCTCGCCCTGGAGCACGTGGATCTCGACGCTCGGCTGGTTGTCCTCCGCCGTGGAGAAGACCTCGCCCTTGCGCGTCGGGATCGTGGTGTTGCGCTCGATCAGCTTGGTCATCACGCCGCCCTTGGTCTCGATCCCGAGCGTGAGCGGGGTGACGTCGAGCAGCAGCACGTCCTTGACGTCGCCGGCGAGCACGCCCGCCTGGATGGCGGCGCCGACGGCCACGACCTCGTCCGGGTTGACGCCGCGGTGCGGCTCCTTGCCGGTGAGCTCCTTGACCTTGTCCTGGATCGCGGGCATGCGCGTCATGCCGCC
>Ga0136622_10000656_pt1 | contig 14230 bp, 16 predicted proteins | sample AntDrymUQ4482106_2_FD_104803 | JGI IMG/M metagenome (GOLD analysis project Ga0136622, IMG submission 104803) | Polar desert sand microbial communities from Dry Valleys, Antarctica - metaG UQ448 (21.06) | ecosystem: Environmental > Terrestrial > Soil > Desert | place: Antarctica: Dry Valley...
CCTCGCGGTCCAGCCCCGAGATGCGCTCGAGCATCGCGTCCGCGTCCTCGTAGCGGGTCCAGATGCCCTCGAGGTTCAGGACGGCGAGGCCGCCGAGCCGGCCGACGACGCCCGCGGTCTCGGGTGAGACGACGCCGTCCATCGCGGAGGCGAGCAGCGGGAGGTCGAACCGGTAGGGCCCGAGCGTCCAGGAGATGTCCACGTCGTCGGGGTCGCGCGTCCGCCGCGACGGCACGATCGCCACGTCGTCGAATCCGTAGGCGCGGCGCGCCTTCTTGCCTCGGCCGATCTCAACTTCCATGGCGGGATCCTAGGTTTCGCGGCGGACGGGACGGGGGCCCGATCACGCTACCAGCGGCCGGTTTCGCGATCGCGGCCCGCTACCTGACCTCGGCGGGTAGCGCCGGGCGCTCCACGTCGACCTCCGCGATCAGGCGCGCGACCTGGCCGGGGTCGATCAACCCGGCGCCCAGGTGCTGGGTCGACTGCGCGCCACAGGCGACGCCGTGGACGAGGCAGTCCTTGATCGCAAGGCCGTTGTAGCGCGCCGCCGCAAAGCCGGCGAGGAACGCGTCACCCGAGCCGACGGTCGCGCGCGGCTCGATCGCGCCTGGCCTCACGCGCAGGCGGTACAGCGACGGCGGCGCGCCCGGCTCGGGCGGCAGGGTCTGTGCGTAACAGCCGTCGGGCGCGGTCATGATCGCCTCGCGGGCGCCCAGCTCGACCATCTCGCGCACCGCGATGCAGTGGTCCTCCTCCTCGTTGAACTCGTGGCCGACGAGCTCCTCGGCCTCGAGCACGTTGGGCGAGATCAGGTCGGGCTCGGCGCGGACCGCGCGGCGCAGCGGGTCACCGTCGGTGTCGACCAGGGTCACGACGCCGAGGCGCTTGAGCTCGCGGATCAGCCCGGAGTAGACGTCGACGTCGACGTTGCGCGGGAGCGAGCCCGCGAACACGCACATCGAGGCGCCCTTGGCGAGGTAGAGCAGCTTGTCGATGAACAGCTCGACCTCCTGCTCGGAGACCGACGGCCCGCGCTCGTTGATCTCGGTCTGCTCGCCGGTCGTCGGGTCGATCACCGCGGTGTTCGTGCGCGACTCCTCGCGGGTGCGCACGAAGTCCGAGAGCACCGAGAGCTGCGTGAGCTGCTCGACCAGCCGGGTGCCCGTCGCGCCGCCCGCGAGTCCCGTCGCGATCACCGGTGCCCCGAGCGTCTTGAGCACGCGCGCGACGTTGACGCCCTTGCCCCCCGGCATCGTGGTCTGCTCGACCGTCCGGTGCCGGCGGCCGAGGCGGAAGTTCGGCACCGCGAGCGTCTTGTCGATCGCAGTGTTGAGCGTGACGGTCAGGATCATGCGGCTTCCGGCTCCGAGCGCCGTGAGCGGCGACGCGCCGGGCCACGGCGCGCACGGCGCGCCACGAGCACGGTAGCGCCCAGCACAAGCGCCGCGAGCACCAGCGCCAGCGGGTTGGTGAACCAGTCCTTGGTGCGTTGCGGCAGGTTCGCCGCGGGGACGGCCGCCGAGGACACGATCGGCACCGCGGCGATCCGCCTGCCGTCGGCGAGCACCTCGCGACGGCCGAAGCGCTGGCCGCGCCTGATCGGGCCGGCGACGGAGGCGGGGACGCCGACGTCCTTGATCGTGATCTCGGCCCCTGCGCGCACGGTCCTGCGGACCGATCCCTGCGTGACCAGCGAGAGCGTCGCCCCGCGCCGGAACTCGATCTCGGCCGTCCCGACCACGCTGCCCTCGGTCACCGGGTGGATCCGCTCATAGCGCCCGGCGCCCCATTGCAGCAGCGCGAGCGCGTCGTGGTCGCGTGCCGCCGGCGACGGGGTGCCCAGGACCACCGCGACGAACGTCACGCCGCGACGCGTGCGCGTGCCCACCAGCACGTAGCCGGCCATGCCCGTGTGGCCCGTCTTCAACCCGTTGACGAAGCGGTCGGAGGAGAGCAGCAGGTTGCGGTTGCGGATCGTGCGCGGCCGGTCGCCCGTCGTGAGCGTCGCCGAGGTGCGGTCGGCGAGCCTGCGGATGAACCCATGACGGCGCACGACCAGGGCGAGGCGCGCGAGATCGCGCGCGGAGGAGTAGTTGCCCGGCGCGTCGAGCCCGATCGGATTGGAGTAGTGCGTGTCGCGCAGCCTCAACTCGCGCGCACGCTTGTTCATCCGGCGGACGAACGCCGTCCGCGATCCGGCGACGCTCTCCGCCAGCGTGACCGCAGCGTCGTTGGCGGACTCGAGCATCAGTCCGCGCAGCAGGTCGGCCACCGTCAGCCGCTCGCCGGGTCGCAGGCCCAGCTTCGACTCGATCGGCGCGGCGACGTAATCCGAGGCCGTCACCCTGCTCGACAGCCGCGCGTTCTCGACCGTCAGCAGCGCGGTCATCAGCTTGGTCGTGGACGCGATGGCGCGGCGCTTGGCGGCCGCGCGCTCGAAGACGACCTCGCCGGTGCTCGCCTCGATCAGGATCGCCGACTGCGCGCTGAGCGGCGGTGGGCCGGCGGCGCGCGCGGCGCCCGCGCCGAGGCTGGTCGCGATCAGCAGCGCAACGAGCGCCGACAGCGATCGACGGGCCCCGGCTCGGATCATCGGAGCTTGATCGTCGTGCCCGGCGTCAGCGTCTGCGGGTCGAGGTCGGGATTGAGCTCGAGGATCTGGTCGAGCGGGACATCGACCTTGACGGCGATGCCCGAGGGCGTGTCACCGGACTTGATCGTGTAGCGCTGCCTGCGCTTGCGCTTCTTCCCGGCGCTGGGCGCCGGCGTCGCCTGGGCCGGCGCCGCGCTGTCGCGGGCGCCCGGCGTTCCCTGCTCGTTCTTCGTCACGCTCGAGACGACGAGGAACAGGGCCACCGCGAAGCCCACCAGAGCGAGCGGCGCGAGGAAGCGCGCGGGGCTGCGTCCGGCCATCGCCTTCGATGATACCCGGGGGACCGGGCGGAGCCGCGGCGCTCACCCGAGCGCCCAGGCCTGCTCGCGCAGCCGTTCCGCCTCCGCGCGCGCGGCCTCGGCAGGCGCGCAGGCAGCGGTTTCGTGAGCGTTCGCGATCGAGCGCGAGGCGCTCACCAGGCCGCCCGCGCGCCCGGGCGCGAACGCAGGGGCGAGATCGGCGACCGCACCACCCTGCGCGCCGATCCCGGGCAGCAGGAACGGCGCGCACGGCATCAGCTCGCGCATCCGCGCGAGATGCGCCGGCACCGTCGCGCCGCAGACGGCGCCGACGTCGGCGAGGCCCGAGATCGGGCCTGGCGTGCCGGCCGCGGCGACCAGCCCCGCGATCAGCTCCCAGAGCTTGCCGCCGGTCGCCAGCTCGACGTCGAAGAGGTCGGCCGCGCCCGGGTTGGAGGTGCGGACGAGCACGAAGACCCCCGCGCCCGCCGTGCGCGCGCCGGCGACGAACGGGGCGAGCGCGTCGCGGCCCAGCAGCGGGTTCTGCGTGACGGCATCGGCCGCGAGGCCGGGGCTCGCGCCGTGCGGCGTCTCGAGCCCGCCGAAGACCGCCTGCTGGTAGGCGAGCGCGCTGCCGGCGATGTCGCCGCGCTTGGCGTCGGCGATCACGAGCAGTCCTTGGTCCCGCGCATGGGCGACCGTCGCCTCCAGCGCGACCCAGCCGGGAAACCCGAGGCGCTCGAAGCAGGCGAGCTGGGGCTTGACCGCGACGCATGCGGGTCCCGCAGCGTCGATCAGGCCGTGGCAGTGGGCGAGGACCGCCGCCGCCGCCTCGAGCCGCGCCGCGCGGCCGCCCCGGCCGGCGTCGAGCGCGACCGAGCGCTCGACGTCGCCCAGCGCCATCACGAGTCGCGCGCGCGACTCGGCCATGCCGGCGAGCGCCGCGGGCCAGAGCGCCGCGGGATCGGGATCGATCCCCAGCACGACCTGGGACTCGCGCGTGGCGACGGCCGCGGCGAGCCGGTCGCCGAAGGGGATGGCGGGCGACGCTTCGCCGGCTTGTGCCCGCGGACTCAGTCCGTTGGGGGCGGCCGGCAAACCGTCGCCCGTCGCCGCTACTTGATGGCCTTCTTCAGGCCCGAGCCGGCCGTGAAGCGCGGGACCTTGCTGGCTGCGATCTGCATCGTCTCGCCGGTGCGGGGGTTGCGGCCCTCGCGCGCGCCGCGCTGGGCGACGTGGAACTTGCCGAAGCCCGTGAACGAGACATCCTCGCCCGAGCGCAGCGTGTCCTCGATCGACTTGAGCACTGCATCGACCGCCGAACCGGCGTCCTTCTTGGACAGGCCGCTGGTGTCGGCGACCTTGTCGACGAAATCTGACTTCGTCATGACTCCTCCTTCGTCCCTCAACAGGGGTCGTGGTGGGGGCGAAGCTAACAAGGGGCCCGGACGCCGTTTTGGCTCTCTGCGGTGGATCGCCGAGAAAGCCCGCAATTTGCGTGCTTTTCGGCCCGTCCCGAGACGCCGGTCACGCCTCGCTGCCGCGGCGGAAGGCGGCGATCAGTCCTGCAGCGGCGTCCTCCAGCGCGTCCGGCGGCGCGTCCTCGAGCGCCTGCCCCGGCGTGTCCTCGATCGCCGCTGCGGGTGCGCGGGACTGCGGCGAGCGGCCCGCCAGCGCCGCAATCGCGGCGCGCAGGTCCTGGCGCACGACGCCGGCGATCGCGAAGCGCCCACAGACCGCAACCGCGGCATGCTCGTGAGAGCGCACCGCGCAGATCACCCAGTCGCCGTCGGACGCCTCGAGCTCCGCGGCGTCGCCGCCCGCCGCGAGCAGGGCGCGCGCCGGCCCGGCCAGCCGCGGCGGCCCCGCAAGCAGCCCACCGGCGCCGTCGAGCACGACCGTGGCGCGCACGTCCGCAGAGAGCTCACGCAGGTACTCGAGCGCGAGGGCCGGCGTCAGCGCCTGACTCATGACCGCCGGGCACCGCCGCGAAGCGCCCACCGATGGCGAGATCTCCGTCCGGCACGGCAGGGTACGGGGCTCGAGGCGGGACCCGCAGACCGGTGGCGGCCGCCGGGCGCCGCCGGGGTCCGTCGATCCGGGCTGGGAGCAGGAGCCATGGGCTTGGCGCACAATACGGAGCCGTGCCGCTCTCTCGCATCGTTTGGCTGACGACCGTCGGCGCGTGCCTGATCATGAGCGTGATCCTGCTGGCCTCGGGCTATCTCGGCTACGCCGGGGTGCTGCTCGCGATCGCGCTCTCGGCCGCGATCAATCTGCGCTGAGCTCCTCCGGCGCTCCCGCACGCTCGGGCTCTGTGTGGACGATCACGTCGGCGAGGCTCGTGCAGCGCTCGCGCACCGCCGCCTCGATCCGGCCGGCATGGTGATGGGCCGACGGCAGCGGCTGCTCGCCCGGCAGCATGATCGTGACCAGCGCGATGCGGCCGCGCTCGGCGTCGCGGAAGCGCACCGAGGCCGGCTGCGTGCCGGTGATCCCGCGCACCGTCTCCTCGACCGCGGCGCGCTCGAAGGCCGTCACGTCCGGGGCCGGCGCCGATGCCCAGTCGGTGCGGGAGAGCGGCTCGATGTGCGTGTGCACGCTGTGCAGCTCGGGCACCGCGCCGCGAACGGTTCCCTCGAGCCGCTCGATCACGTCGTGCGCGTCGGCCAGGCTGAGCTCGCGCGGCAACTTGACGTGCAGCGAGACCTCATACGCGCTGCCCACGCGCATCACGCGCACGTTGTGCACCTCACGGACCTCGGGCATCCCGGCGGCGGCGGCCGTCGCGCGCTCGCGCAGTCCGCCCTCCGGCGCCACCGGCTCGACGTGCACGACGACGTCGGCATTGCCGAGCGCGGAGCGCACGAGCTCCTCGATCGTGTCCGCGGTCGCGTGCGCCTGGACGACGCCCGTGTCGGAGGCCACCCCCACGACGAGATCGGCGAAGTGGCGCCCGGCCGCATGGCGAACGCGCACGCGGCGCAGCTCGAGTGGCTCGCGCAGCCCGCCCAGGGCGGCGCGGATGCGACCCTCCGCATCGGTCGACGTGCGGTCCATCAGGACCTGGACCGATTGCCACAGCAGCCGCAGCGCCAGCCCGATCACCAGCGCGGCCACCAGCAGGCCCGTGTACGCGTCGGCATCCGGCCGTCCGCTCGCGACCAGGATCGTCGCGACGAGCACCGCGAGCGAGCCGACCAGGTCGGAGGCGAAGTGGACGGCGTTCGCCGCCAGCGCCGGCGATCCGTAGCGGCGGGCGCTGCGGTCGCTCGCGACCATGCGCGAGATGTCCGTGACGATCACGACCGCGAGCACGGCAAACGACCACCATGCCGCCTCCACGCCCTCGCTGCCGCCGGTCATCACGCGGTGCAGGGACTCGATGCCGATCGCGAGCGCGATCAACAGCAGCACGGCGCTCTCGCCCAGCGCGCCGAGGTGCTCGGCCTTGCCGTGGCCGTAGTGGTGCTCCTGGTCGGGCGGGCGCGCCGCGACGCGCACGGCGAACAGCGTCAGCAGCGCGGCGACGAGGTCTGTGGCCGAGTGGGCAGCCTCGGCGAGGAAGGCGAGCGAGCCCGTCGCCAGGCCGGTACCGAGCTTCAGCGCGACCAGGAAGACGGCCGCTGCGACGCTGAAGAGCGCGGAGCGGCGGCGGGCGTGCGCTGCGCCGGGGTCCGCCGCGCCCCCGGGCGACGCGACGGCGGCGTCGGCGACCTGCGGCCGGCCGGCCGCGGCGGGGTCCCCCCGGCCCGAACGATGCTCGAGCGGCGCGGTCATGGACGCCGCTCCCCCGCGGCGAGCCACTCGAGCAGCGCGCGGGCAGCCCGCCCGCGGTGCGAGATCGCGTCCTTCTCGGCCTCGGAGAGCTCCGCCATCGTCCGGCCGTCGCCGATGTCGCCGGGCAGGAACAGCGGGTCGTAGCCGAAGCCGCCGCTGCCGCGAGCGGCGGCCGCGAGCGTGCCGGTGCACACCCCCTCGAAAATGCGCTCGGCTCCCCCGGGCTCCACGAGCGCGATCACGCACACGTAGCGCAGGCCCGAGCCCGCCGGCGCCTGCTCGTGCAGCTTCGCGCGGTTGCGTGCGTCGGACGCTCCCGGGCCGGCGAAGCGGGCGGAGAAGATCCCCGGCGCCCCGCCGAGGGCCTCGGCCTCGATGCCCGAGTCGTCGGCGATCACCGCCCGGCCCAGGGCGGCCGCCGCCGCGCGCGCCTTGCCGAGCGCGTTGGCGGCGAACGTCGCGCCCCGCTCCGGCGGCAGCGTCACGTGAGCCGGCAGCGGTTCGAGCACGACGCCGTCCATGACGCGCCCGAGCTCACGCAGCTTGTGCTCGTTGCGGGTGGCTAGCACCAGCCGCATCACGCCCGCCTACCGGACGGCGGCGGCCTGCGCGGCGCGCAGGCCCTCGATGCCCTGCTGCGCGAGCGCCAGCAGCTCGTCCAGATGCGTGCGCGAAAGCGGCGTGCGCTCGGCCGTCGCCTGCACCTCGACGAGGCCGCCGTCGCCCGTCATCACCACGTTGGCGTCGACCTCGGCGGTCGAGTCCTCGCTGTAGTCGAGGTCGAGCAGCGCCCGCCCGGACACGACGCCGCACGAGACGGCCGCGAGCGTTCCCGTGAGCGGCACCGCCTTCAGCTTGCCTGCGTCCACCAGCCGCCGCAACGCGAGGTCGAGCGCCACGAAGCCGCCGGTGATCGACGCGCAGCGGGTGCCGCCGTCGGCCGTCAGCACGTCGCAGTCGACGTAGATCGTGCGCTCGCCGAGCGCCGCCGGATCGACGACCCCGCGCAGCGAGCGGCCGATCAGTCGCTGGATCTCCACCGTGCGCCCGTCCTGCCTGCCCTTGGTGACGTCGCGCGCCTTGCGCTCGCCCGTCGAGGCGGGCAGCATCCCGTACTCGGCGGTTACCCAGCCGCGGCCCTTGCCGGACATCCAGCGCGGCACGCTCTCCTGGACCGACGCCGTGCAGATCACGCGCGTCTCTCCGCAGGAGATCAGCACGGAGCCCGCCGCGGTCGCGACGAAGCCGGGCTCGATGGTGACCGGCCGCAACTCGTCGGCCGCGCGCCCGTCGCTGCGCTCAGCACTCATGCCGCCACCGCCGCGCCGCCGGAAGCGGCGCCCAGCCGGACCTGCTCGACCTCTCCGAGCGGCAGCTGCAAGAAGCGCGTGCCCTGGGCCCGGAACCGCGCCGGCGCGCCGGTGCAGAGGAAGTCGTAGGCGCCCTCGCCGCTGCGCCGGCTGCCCAGCCCGCGCGTGCCCAGCACGTGCTCGACCTGGCGCGCGAGCGGCGCCCCGGAGGTGACGATCGCCGCCTCCGGCCCGAGCATGCGCTGGATGATCGGGCGCACCAGCGGATAGTGCGTGCAGCCGAGGATCACGGTGTCGACGCCCGCCGCCCGCAACGGTGCGCAGTACTCGCGCACCTGTTCGACCAGCGGTGCGTCGATCGTGCCCTCCTCGATGCGCGTCGCGAGATCGCCGCACGGCACCGAGAAGACCTCGACGAACGGATCTATCGCCGCGATCGCGTCGGCGTAGGCGCTTGTCGCCACGGTCGCCGGCGTGCCGAGCACGCCGACCTTTCCGCGCCTGGTGGCGGCGACGGCCTGCACCGCGGCCGGCTGCACGACGCCGAGCACCTCGACACCGAGAGTCGTCTGCATCAGGCGCTCGCGCAATGCGGGCAGCGCCGCCGCAGTGGCCGAGTTGCACGCGACGACGAGCAGTTTGATCCGGCGCGCGATCAGCTCCTCGGCCACCTCGAGCGCGAATGCCCGCAACTGTGCGGGCTCCCGCGCACCGTAGGGCAGCCGCGCCGAGTCGGCCAGGTACAGGTAGTCCTCGTGCGGCAGCCGCACGAGCAGCTCGTGCAGCACGGTCAGCCCGCCGACGCCGGAGTCGAACACCCCGACCGGACGGCGGCGCACCTCTTCCGGGGCGACGGTCATCGCGCTGAGTCTGGCACGCGTGCCCGTGACAGCCGCACAACTACCTGCCTTCGCCGACCGAGTCGATCGCCCCCTTGAGCTTCTTGATCACCGCCTCGGCGATCGTCGAGTCCTTCAGGCCACCGCTCGCCTTGACGACGCCCGCGAGGATCACGGCGACGAGCAGGATCAGGCCGACGTACTCGACCGTCCCCTGGCCCCGCGCATCATCTCTCGCCCGCACGATCGCCGCGTGCAACCTTCCCTGCGTCCCGTAGAGCCACTGCACCTCGAGACCTCCCGTCGTGGTCTTGCCCCTCCGCCACGTCGTGGGCGGAGCCTGGTGCGATGCTCGACCGCGCCGCCGAACGACTCCACGCGCGTTCGGGCCAAAACTGCGACAAGACCGTCACGAAAGTACGCTCGGCGCTCTGCGCGCACTCGTAGTCACCAACATGTGGCCCTCCGCGGCTGCGCCCCAGCGCGGCGTGTTCGTCCGCGATCAGGTCGCGGCGCTGGAGCGCCTGCCGGACGTCCAGGTGCAGGTGCTCGCGTTCGCGCCCGGGCCGCGCGCGTTGCTGCGGGCGATCGCCACGATCCGCCGGCACACGCGCAGCGGCGCGCCGTTCGACGTGGTGCATGCCCACTTCGGGCTGGCTGCGCTGCCCGCGCTGGCGGCCCGGCGCGGACCCGTCGCCGTGACCCTGCATGGCAACGACCTGTTCGTGCGCCGCTCCAACCTCGTGTCGCGGGCGGCGCTGCCGTTCACCGCGCTTCCGGCTGCCGTGTCGCGCGCGTTCAGCCGCAACCTGCCGGGCGCAGGCACCCGGCGACGTGTCGCGGTGCTGCCGGTCGGCATCGCGCTCGAGCGCTTCCGCCCGATCCCGCGCGCCGAGGCGCGCAAGCGGCTGGGCCTGGACCTCGACGGCCCCTATCTGCTGTTCCCGCACGACCCCGCGCGCCCGCTCAAGCGCTTCGATCGCGCGCAGGCCGCGGCGGGTGACGTGCCCCTGCTCACGCTCGGGTCGGTCGCGCCGGAGGAGGTGCCCTACTGGATCAACGCCGCCAACGCAGTGCTCGTGCCCTCGCAGGACGAGGGCTTCGGGCTGGCGGTGATCGAGGCGCTCGCCTGCGGGGTGCCGGTGCTCGGGACGCCGGTCGGCATCCATCCGATCGCGCTGGGAGGGATCGACGGCGCGTTCTGCGAGCAGTGGGACCGCGAGCGCTGGCGCGCCGCCCTGCGACCGGCGCTCGAGGGGACCGACCCGCGCGTGGATGGCCGCGCCCGCGCGGAGCTGTTTTCGGCGGACCGGATGGCGGAGCGCGTGCTCGAGGCATGGCGCGAGCTCGCCGCAGCGGGGCGGCCGCGCCGAGGCGCCCGGCGCCCTGCCTATACTCGGCGGTTCGAGCGCGTCGGCGACCGCGCTCGAGATCGACCATGAGCGGACTCCTGCGACGCATCAAGCGCTCGCGCGCCGCCGACACCGGCGAGACCTCAGCCTCGGGGCGGGCCGCCGGGCCGGATGGCGCGCCCACGGCCGAGACCTCGGCCGCGGTTGCGAGCAGCGCGAAGACGACCGAGCTGCCGGCGGGCACGGTGGCCGTCGTGGCCGATGCTCCGGTGCACCGGGCTGATCCGGGCGTCCCCGCAGGGCTCGACGTCGCAGGTGCCGCGCCGCGGGTCGTCACCGGCCGCCGCGGCCGCCTGCGGCGGCGACTGCGTTACCTGCGGCGTGCACGCGAGCTGATGCTGCGTGACCTCGGCGGGCTCCTCTACGAGGTGCACCGCACCGGCGACGGCGACGTGACCGCGCACACGGCGACGATCGGGGCGAAGGTCGAGCGGCTCGCAGGTCTCGATGCGGAGGCAGCCGCGATCGAGACGACGCTCGGCGCGACGCGCGGCGAGGCGATCGTGTTCGAGCCGGGAGTCGGCGGAGCATGCGACGTCTGCGGCGAGCTGTACGGGAGCGCTGCACGGTTCTGCTCGCACTGCGGCGCGCCGGCGCGGGTGACGGCGGCCTCGCCCGACGAGCCGCGTCCTGGTCCGGTGATGCCGAAGGCGCCCGCGGCAGCGGCCCCGAGCGCGGCAGAGCCCGCGCGGAGCCCGGCGACCGACGGGGGCCGCCCGGTCGAGGATCCGACGCCGTCGCTGCCGCCCGCAGCGACCGAGCCTGCCGCGGAGGTTGCCGAGCACCCCCACCCGAGCGCGCCGAACGGCCGCGCCGAGGACGTCCCCGCCGCAGGCCTCTCACCCGGCGACCCGCTCGCGGCGCGACGGCCGGGCGAATGAGCGTCGAGACGTCCTCTCCCGTCGGCCCTGCGGCGCCCGAGCAGCCGTCGGGAAGCCGGTGCCCGCGCTGTGGCGCGGCGATGACCGAGCGACAGGAGTGGTGCCTGAACTGCGGCGCCGCCGTCGGCACGCGCGTGGTCGCGGCGCCGGGCTGGCGCACGCCATTTGTGATCGCCGGGGTGATCCTCGCGCTCGCGGTGATCGCCCTCGCGGTGGCGATCGTCCAACTCGCCGACGACACCGACCGGGTCGCCGCCGATCAGCCCATCGCAGCAGCGCCGACGCCGGTTCCGGGCGCGGCCACGCCGGCGCCGACGCTCACGCCCGATCCCGCGCTCACACCCGACCCGGCGACCCTGCCTGAGGCAAGCGGTCTCCAGACGCCCACTCCCCCGACGGGCGGGAGCGGCGCGTCGGGCGACGCCGAGTGGCCCGGCGGCTCCACGGGCTGGACGGTCGTGCTCGCTTCTGACACCTCCGAGCCCGACGCGCGCGACAAGGCGGACGGGTTCGCGGCCGACGGCATCGCCGGGGTGGGCGTGCTCGACTCGGATGACTTCTCGTCGCTCACGGGCGGCTTCTGGGTCGTGTTCGCCGGACGATTCGACAACCAGTCCGAGGCCGGCGACGCGCTCGACGGGATCGACGCCAAGGACGCCTACATTCGCCGGATCGTGCCCGACTGAGGCCACCACCGCGCGAGCCGCTCCTGGGCGGCGCGCGCAAGCGGGTGGACGTCGACGTCGACCGCGCCCGGGACCGCCGGCGCTCCGAGGACGGGCACGACGGCGGCCATTGATGTGGCCAGCGCGTCGACCGCGTAGCCGCCCTCCAGCACGAGACCGAGCGGAGCGTCCACCTCCGCACAGGCACGTCGCAGAGACGCCGTCATCGCGGCGAAGCCGGCCTCGCTCAACCGCAACGTCGCCAGCGGGTCTGCGCTATGGGCGTCGAACCCGGCCGAGACGAGCACGAGCTGCGGCGGCCAGGCGCGGATCAACGGCGCGACGACGTGCTCGACGAGCGAGCAGTGCACCGCGTCGCCGGAGCCGCCGGGCACCGGCAGGTTGACGGTGAACCCCGCGCCCGCGCCTGAGCCGGCGTCGTGCGCCGGGCCGGTGCCGGGATACAGCGGCGACTCGTGGATCGAGCAGAACAGCACGGAAGGGTCGGCGTGGAAGATGTCGTTCGTGCCGTTGCCGTGGTGCACGTCCCAGTCCAGGATCAGCACCCGCTCGGCGGCGTGCGCGGCGCGCGCGTGCGCCGCCGCTACGGCGACGTTGTTGAAGAAGCAGAAGCCCATCGCGCGCGCCGCCTCTGCGTGATGGCCGGGCGGGCGCAGCGCGGAGACGCCGCACGGCTCTCCGTCGCGCATCAGCGCGTCGACGAGCGCCACGGCCCCTCCCGCCCCTCGGAGCACGGCCTCGTAGGTCCCCGCGACCGCTGACGTGTCGAGATCGATCGCTCCGCCGCCGCGCTCGGAGAGCGCCGCGATCAGATCGACGTGCGCGGGCGCGTGCACGCGCGTGAGCTCTTCGCGCGTCGCGCGCGGCGCCTCGACACGTTCCCAGCCGAACCAGTCGTTGCGCTCCATCTCGGCCTCGAGCGCCGCGATCCGGGCGGGCCGCTCCGGATGGCCCGGGATGTCGTGCGCGAGCCCGGCGTCGTGACGGAACCAGCGCGGCACGCCGGTTACGGTACCTGACGTGCACGAGCCGCCGAGCGATGTCGTGATTGTCGGCGCCGGCGCGGCAGGGCTGTTCGCGGCGCTCACCGCGGCGCGCGCGGGCGCACGGGTGACGCTGGTGTCCGCGCGGCCGCTGGCCGAGACGGCCTCCTACTGGGCCCAGGGCGGCATCGCGGCGGCACTCGCCGTCGAGGACTCCCCCGCGCTGCACCTGCAGGACACGCTGACCGCGGGTCGGGGGCTGGTGCGGCGCTCCGCCGCGGAGGTCCTGTGCGCGGAGGCCCCGGCGCGCTTCGCCGACCTCGAGACGCTCGGCGTGCACTTCGACACCGACCGCCACGGCAACCTCGCGCTCGGGCTGGAGGGCGGCCACGGGATCCGCCGCGTCGCGCACGCGGGCGGCAGTGCGACCGGGCGCCAGATCCTGCGCGAGCTCTCGGCCGAGGTCGTCGCGCAGGAGCGCATCGAGGTGCTCGCCGGGCGCCGTGTGCGCGCGCTGCTGACGCACGGCGACGGGCGGGTGAGCGCGGTGGCCTGTGACGACGGCCGCGTCATCACCGCGCGCGCGGTGATCCTCGCCACGGGCGGCGCCGCGGCGCTGTGGTCGCGCACCACCAACCCGCCCGGCTCGTATGGCTCCGGGCTGCTGCTGGCACGCGCCGCAGGCGCCGACCTGGCGGACCTCGAGTTCGCCCAGTTCCATCCGACGGCGGTGGTCGGGATCCCCGGGCGCGAGGGCTTCCTCGTCTCGGAGGCGGTGCGCGGGGAAGGAGCCACCCTGCACGATGCCGCGGGCGCACGGTTCGTCGACGAGCTGGCGCCGCGCGACGCCGTCGCGCGCGCGATCCACCGGCTCCTCGTGGAGACCGGCGCGCCGGCCGTCTTCCTCGACATGACCGCGATCGACCCGGCGCGCTTCCCCAATGTTGTCGCCGCCCTGCGCGAGTCCGGCCACGATCCTGCGACGCGCCGGATCCCGGTGTCGCCGGCGAGCCACTACGTCATGGGCGGCATCGCGACCGATCTCGACGGCCGCACGACGGTCGCGGGGCTGTTCGCGGTCGGCGAGTGCGCGTGCACAGGACTGCACGGGGCCAACCGGCTTGCGTCCAACTCGCTCTCGGAATGCTTCGTCTTCGGCCGCCGGGCGGCGCAGGCCGCGCTCGACGAGCCCGCCGGGAGCAGCGGCGGAGGGCTGACCGCGCCACCGGCCGACGATCTCGCTCTGCCGCCGTCGCGCGATACGCGTGCGGCGATGTGGCGCGACGCGGGGCTCGAGCGCACCGCCGGCGGGCTGCGCCGGCTGCTCGCCGACGAGCATCCGCTGGCGCGGCTCGTGGCGGCCTCGGCGCTGGCGCGCGAGGAGAGCCGGGGCGCTCACGCGCGGGCGGACTTCCCTGCATCCGATCCCGATCTCGACGGCCGC
>Ga0136622_10000657_pt1 | contig 14229 bp, 16 predicted proteins | sample AntDrymUQ4482106_2_FD_104803 | JGI IMG/M metagenome (GOLD analysis project Ga0136622, IMG submission 104803) | Polar desert sand microbial communities from Dry Valleys, Antarctica - metaG UQ448 (21.06) | ecosystem: Environmental > Terrestrial > Soil > Desert | place: Antarctica: Dry Valley...
CTGTATTCGGTGCGCCTACCGATCAGATCGCGGACTTTTGCAGAGGTTCCTTAACGCAAGGCCATGCGACCATCAGTCATGACAAATCACGCTTGGCGTGATAATTTCGTGGGGATCTCACAGCTTTATGTGGCCAATTTTGAGACATGTTAGCGTTACGCGTAAGCGCCGCAGGGTTAGGCCAAGGCAACAATCACCATGCTCTTGCCAGTTCCGCGAAGTTCTCTGCCCAGCCTTGGCAATTTGACATTGGTCGGTTATATATCCGTATGCTTTGTGCCCTTCGCCTAGCCCGTGTTAAGAAAATCGCTCCTCGACTGTATCGGGATCCAACGATCGATGAGGATACGGTCGAGGCGCTCACCACGCATCGCTCACATATGCCTTCAGAGTATCGCCTTCGATAGCCCATCGTGATAGGGTTAAGCCATCGCCTACGGCCTGGCGAGGCCGACACGTTGCGCCTGGATGATGCCGGGCGTGCGCCATAATTCCGAATCTACGGGGAGGATCCAAATCATGACCTTAAAACGAGACATAAATCTATGTAGCTTGCTGTCCTTGATTATGCTTGTAGCGACACCGGCCGCGGTGTTGGCGGTCGACCTGGGTCTCACGGGGCTATTGACCAGTCAGTTGGGTGTCACCGAACCCCAGGCAATGGGCGGCGCTGGGGCCATCTTCAGCTACGCGAAGGAGAAACTAAGCCCGGAAAGTTTCACGAAGGTCGCCAACGCGGTGCCCGAGATGGATCAGCTCTTGGGTGCGGCACCAGCGGTCGCCGCGCCCGAACCAGCGGGTAGCGCGCCAGGCTTGGGCGCACTCGCGGGGCAAGGGGCTGAAACGCTACCCGGAGGCGACGCCATTGGTGGCGTCGCCAATAAGGCCACGGGTCTCCAGAGCCTTAGCGACTCTTTCGGCAAGCTCGGAATGGAACCGGATATGGTCGGAAAATTCGGCCCTGTGGTTCTTGATTACGTTAAATCCAAGGGGGGTGACGCGGTCGGTAGTCTTCTGGCTGGAGCATTGCCGTAGGGCCCCAAGCGATCAGAATTCCTCCCGTTAAGCGGGAGGCCCCATCACACATGACAAATCGAGCCCGGCAATATCGCCACCACCTCCGCGCCACCCTTAGGTCACAGCAGGTGGGGATGCTCCACGAAGCTTGACGATGTATAGCCCGGCCGCGACGATCACGATCGCGAGTATCAGGAGGATGAACCAGAGATAGGTTTCGACGATGACCGCCACCACGAGGCCGAGGGCGAGAAACAGCGCCACCAGATAATACCGCCAGTCGAGGTGGACACCTTCGAGGAACATTGCGAAGGTGAATAGCAAGGTGATGACCAGGCCGCTGGCGTCGTAGTTCAAGCGGCCGCCCCCAATGAGCATGTAGACGATCTGGACGGCGATTAACAGGCCGACCCAGTGGAACAATCGCTCGCGCAGGACCCTGGTCCATTGAACCGCTTGACCGCGCAGCCGCACCCATTGTGAAAAGAGGATGACCGCCGCGAACACCGGGACCATCAAGAGCCAGTAGAAGCGGCTGACCCCGGGAGATATGTTGGTGAGGGCGATACCTATGTAAGACAACCCGACCAACCCACCCAAGACGAGGCGGTCGTTGAAGTAGGGGAACACATCGGCTTTTTCCGCAAGCGCCTTGAGCTTTTCATTCAAAACAGCGAGACCAGCCATAACAAAAAACCTCCTTCAATCATTTTAGCCTAAGCGTCACCGAGGCGCGGGGCTCGCATCACTCGACCGTTGCGCCGGTGTCCTTGATCGCATTGCTGCAACGACTGCTCAGCGCCTTCTCGTTCTTCTTCATGCACTCGATGACACGCCCTTCGCCCGGCTTGATGGCCGCGCAGTACTTCTTGAGATCGTCGCCGCACTCGTTGGTCAGGTAGGTCAGGGCCGCCACCGCGTTTTCGAGCTGCGCCCCGGCGTCGTACAGTCCATACTCGCAGCGCGCGGAGAGCTTGTCCTGGTAGGCGTACAGGCAGGCGAGCACCCGGCCTTCGCCCGGCGTCACTTTGGCGCAGAATTCCTTCAGTTCTTTCTCGCAGCCCTTGGCGACGGTATCAAACGAGCGGCTCCGCGGCCCCGGCGCTCCCTGAGAGTAAGGCCGACGCCCCGAGCAGTATGCCGACGAGGTGGTGTTTTTGGTACATGATGTTCCCCTATCGTTAATTAACCCACGTGTGGTATAGAGGACGTCCTTGCTTATACTACCAAGTCCCCCGCATTCATTATAATACAGCCTCAGTGTAATAGGTTACGGAAAGGAGTGGCGCGCAATGACCAAAGTCAGCAGGGGCTGTTATTGGCGCTGCTATCATCTTAGCGCTCTGATCGCATCACGAGCGCAAGGGAATGAAGGGGAGACCGACATGAGTGCATCGGAAGTTGGGATCTCTTTGCCCCGCGGTTGACTTTGGAGCCCGGCGCTACCATGCTTATCTTGTGTAGGCCAATCAGCCGTGCCGTTAAGCGCTCAATAGAGGAGGAGGACGATGACACGAAGAACCCTGGCCCTATTCGCGGCTTGCGTGTGGCTCGCGGCTGGACTCTGGCCGTCGCAGTCCCGCGCCGATACGGACGACAGCTTTCTGGTCCGCAACGCCCTCGATATCGTCACCTTGTGTTCCGTAGCAAAGGAGGACCCGCTGTACACGGCGGCGGCAGCCAATTTTTGCCAAGGTTATGTGGTCGGGGCATACCATTATTCCAGGGCTTTGACCGCCGGGCCGGATCCGGATCGAAAACCGCTCGTCTGCCTGCCCAATCCTCAACCTACGCGGGATGAGGCGATTCGCGCCTTCGTCGCGTGGGCTCAGGCCCATCCCCAGTACAACAACGAGCCGGCGGTGGAGACCTTGTTCAAGTTCGCGATCGAGAGATGGCCTTGTCATCCCTGATCAGGAGGGCACACGGATATGAAACGTCATTTAAATTTACTTTTAGCTGCATCTCTGGCGATCGGATTGACCGGTTGCGCGGGGATGAACACGTCGCAGCAACGGGCGCTGAGCGGCACCACCGCGGGCGCAGCGGGCGGCGCCATCTTCGGGGCGATTGCCGGGAATGCCGGGCTGGGAGCAGGGATTGGTGCGGGCGTCGGCCTCTTGGGCGGCTACCTCTACGACCAGCACAAGCAGGGGGAGGAGAGGGCCTACCAGCAAGGATACCAGCAGGGGCAGCAAGGCCGTTGAGGCTCGTGTTTGCAGGGGTCCCGATCGTGCCCTTACCGCCGATGACGCGGCGAATCCACGAACCCAGCGTTACTTCGGTGATGGCCCAATGAGTTGTCGAGCACGCGCGTGGAGGCTTGCGATATCCAAGCGCACGCGATAGAGCAGCCAAAATACGGGTAGGAAGACTAACGAAGGTGACTAGAAAAAAGTTAGCCCACCCGATCACCGCAACCATTTGCCCCGACGCGGGACCAACAAAAACGCGGCTCAAGCTCGCGATGGCGGACAGTAAAGCATATTGCGTGGCTGTATAGCGCGGGTCGCAAAGTCCCATCAGCAGCGCCACGAAGACGGCGGCTCCCATACCGCCGCTCAGGTTTTCGAGCGCGATGACGAGGGCTAACAGCGCGTAGTTTTTTCCTAGCCAGGCAAGCGCCCAAAAACCTAGGTTGCTCACGCCCTGCAGCACCGCGAAGGCGATCAGCGACCGGTACATTCCCCAGCGGATCATCAATGCGCCGCCCAAGGCCACCCCCAACAACGAACAGCCGAGCCCCAGCCCCTTATTAGCGCCGTTCGCCTCTCCACGCCATTGCGTGCGAGCCGCGCCGGCAGCTAGACTGCGCGCGTGACACAATTAACCAACTTTTCTCTCCAAACTGTCCTGGACGCATGTTCTTTTTAATGGGCACATCATAACGTGACCGATCGCCTTTCTGCCGCACAAGCCGTATGGTACGCGTTGCGAAGCTGGCGCACGGCGTCGGTGAGTCTGCTGTCTTTTTCGTCCGGCATGCCACTCGGGCTGGTGTGGATCGCCATTCCGGCATGGCTCGCGCGTCAAGGCGTGGACATCAAGATTATCGGGCTATTCACGTTAGCACAGGCGCCGTGGAGCTTCAAGTTTCTCTGGTCACCGATCATTGACCGCTACGCGCTGCCGCTGCCGTGGCTCGGACGCAAGCTCGGCTGGACACTGCTCTTCCAGATCACCCTGCTTGTCACCACGTTCCTGCTCGTAGGCGTGGCGCAACATCCGGATGCCATGTGGATCATCGGCGTACTCACGCTCGCCATCGCCTTCGCCTCGGCGAGCCAGGACATCGCCGTAGACGCCTATGCCGTCGAAGTGTTGCGCCCCGAGGAACAGGGCGTGGCGGTCGGCGCGCGCACGGCAATCTACCGCGCCGCCATGTTCGTTGCCGGTGGTCTTGCCATCACGCTGGCAGGGTCGTGGTCATGGGCGTTCGTGTTTGGACTGATCGCACTGCTCTACGTGCCCATGATGATTGTCACTCTGTTCGCGCCGCGCTCAGATCTCGACGGGGCCGAATCACCGCACACCCTGCGGGAAGCGGTGTGGAAACCGTTCGTGGGTTTTCTCGCGCGCCGCCAGGCGATGGTACTGCTGGCGTTTGTCGTGCTCTACAAGCTCGCCGACAACCTTGCCGGTGCGCTGGTGCGGCCGTTCCTGATACAGATGGGGTTCGACGATTTCGACGTCGGCGTGGCCACCGCCACCATCGGGCTCGTCACCACGCTGTTCGGAACCCTGCTGGGCGGCATGCTCACCACGGCCATGGGTCTTGGGCATTCGCTTTGGGTCTTCGGGCTGCTCCAGATCTTCTCGAACCTCGGCTATGTGTTTGTCACCGAGGCCGGCCCGAATCGTTGGATCATGTACACCGCCATGGGTTTTGAAAGCCTCACGAGCGGAATGGGGACAGGGGCGTTCGGCGTGCTGTTGTTACGCATTACCCAGAAACAATTCTCGGCCACACAGTACGCACTATTCTCGAGTCTGTTCGCGCTACCTCGCATTTTCTCCGGCCCGATCACTGGTGTCGCGGTTGATGCGATGGGCTGGCACGACTTCTTCATCCTCACCATGCTAATCGGTCTCCCCGGGATGGTGTTGCTGCACCGCTTCTCACCGCTCGGCGTGCGCGACCCAAATTTGGAGGAACCGATGCTCGCAGCCGCCGCTCCCGTGAACCGAGCAACACTTCTCATCAGAGCACTCACCGGTGGGGCGGCGGGATTCGTTGTAGCAGTACTTGTGGCGGCGCTCCTCGAAGCATTTAGAAGACACCGCGCCGCACCGGACAACGCCTTCGATCTTCTCACTCCTCTCGCCGCGATTTTCACACCGCAAGGCGTGAACGAGTGGCTCATGCTTGCCGGCATCGCAATCTTCGGCCTGCTTATCGGCCTGACCGCCGCCGCTACCGCGGCAGCGCGATCCCCGAAAGATTAAGCTGCGTTCGCTTTGGTGCTTGCTGTTTTGCAACCGATATAGATCTAATCAAGTGGATTGCAGTAAGTTCCAACTAACAAATATAAACGAAATCAAATAGTTTAAATATGTTACCTATGAGAGAGAATTAGTATACATTGTCGCTACGGGGGGGCAGGCTTTGGCGCGCGAGATCGAACGTAAATTCTTGGTTAAAAACGACGCTTGGCGGCAGCACGCCGCCGAATCCGCACGCATGCGTCAAGGTTACTTGAACAAGAACGGGCCTGGTTCGATACGCGTGCGCATCGCGGGGGACCAGGCCGCCCTGAACATCAAGAGCGCAACACTGGGTGTTTCGCGCACGGAATTCGAGTATGCGATCCCCATGAGCGACGCGGAATATATCTTAGACTCCCTGTGCCGCAAACCGCTGATCGAAAAGACACGTTATAAAGTCGAATATGCCGGTCACCTGTGGGAAATCGATGTCTTCGAGGGAGACAACGCGGGCCTCGTGGTCGCGGAAATCGAGTTGGATGCTGCCGAAGAAGCGTTCCATCTACCCGATTGGGCTGGCGCCGAGGTCTCCCACGACCCACGGTATTACAACGTGTGCTTGGTCTCCCACCCGTACAAGAACTGGTAGTTCGGCCGTCAGCACGAGGCCACAGAGGTTGTGAAAAAATCGTCGCGAGCGATGGGAGGTCGCGTTCCGCCGGAGCGCAGGAACCGGAGTGTATATTGAAATACATGAGGATTCCGAGCACCGCCAGAACGCGAGATCCCGAGCGCAGCAGATTTTTTCACAAGCTCTCAGGTCCGTACTCGTCCACCACCAACCGGGCTTCAGGAGACAACTTCGGTAATGGGTGACAACGCTCGTGCAGTGCGGCCGACGCAAACATAATCAAATCCTATGGCCGTCATCCGCTCGGGCTCATATACATTGCGCAGATCGCAAAAAACCCTTCCTTTCATCCGCGCCAAAACGTCGTCGAGATCCAGCCCACGGTAAGCGTTCCATTCCGTCAGCAGCACGACGGCATCGGCCTGCTCAAAGGTCTCATACACGCTGCCGTAGTAGGTAATGGAATCGGGCAAATGTTTTTTCGCCTCCGCCGTTCCGTGCGGATCGTGCGCGCGTACGATGGCCCCTTTCTCGATGAGCGCGGGTAAAATGGATAAGGCGGGAGCATCTCGCATGTCGTCGGTCTCCGGCTTAAAGGTCAGCCCGAGAACTGCGATGGTCTTGCCCGCCTCGCTGCCTCCCAGCGCATCGCGGATCTTCTTAATCATGCGCGCCTTCTGCGCGGCGTTGACCTCGATGACCGCCTCCACAATGCGGCTCGATACGCCTTGCTCCTGGGCGATCCTGACCAAGGCTTGCGTATCCTTTGGGAAACAAGAACCGCCATAACCTGGGCCCGGGTGCAAGAATTTGCGCCCGATCCGATTATCGAGGCCCATCCCCTTGGCCACGGCGTGGACATCGGCGCCGACGGCTTCGCATAGCATCGACATTTCATTGATAAAGCTGATCTTGGTCGCGAGAAAGGCGTTCGAGGCGTATTTAATCAACTCGGCGCTTTCCAAATCGGTCTTAACGATCGGAGTTTCGATCAAGTTCAACGGACGATAAAGCTCGCGCAGCAACGCTTGCCCGCGCGCACTCTCCACACCGATGACAACACGGTCGGGACGCATGAAATCCGAGATTGCCGCGCCCTCTCTTAAAAATTCCGGGTTTGACGCGACATCGAAATCAGCCGCCGGATTCTCTTCTCGAATAATGCGCGCGACGTTGCGCGCCGTGCCGACCGGGACCGTGGATTTATCCACGACTACCGTGTAGCCCTTCAAGTACCGCGCGATCGTTCTTGCCGCCTCGTAGACGTAGCTCAAATCCGCGAAGCCATCCCCATGCCGCGATGGTGTCCCCACCGCGATAAATACCAGATCGGCAATGCCAATCGGATGTGCGAACTTTACCGTAAACCGCAGCCGCTGCTGGGCGGCATTTTTATCCACGAGCTCTTTGAGACCAGGTTCATAAATAGGGATCTCGCCCCGGTTCAAACGCGCGATCTTATCCTCATCGACATCGATACAGGTGACGTTTGCCCCAAATTCCGCCAGACACGCTCCTGACACCAACCCCACGTAACCGCTGCCGACCATAACCACATTCATCCTGACGATCTCCTCATAGGCGCCACAAGCTAATGCTTTCCGGGCATTCACTCCTCGGCAGGACGGCTTTCACGTCGATGACCACGCCCGCGCCATCTCTTAATAACGGGATGATTCCCGCCCAGCCCTGAGCAAGATATTCGCGATGCGGTACGGCAAGCACGACCGCCTCCGCGGGTTCGAGCCGCGCTTCGCTCAGCAATTCGATACCGTATTCCTTTTTTGCCTCGTCAGGGTCGGCTAAGGGATCGTGCACTTGTACCTTGACTGAATAATCCATCAGCTCATTGGCGATATCGATCACACGTGTATTGCGTAGATCAGGCACGTTCTCTTTGAATGACAAACCAAGGATCGTGACCGTGCTTCCCTTCACGCTGTGCCCGCGGTGAATGAGTTGCCTTATGATCTGATTGGCGACATATCCACCCATGTCATCGTTGATTCTGCGTCCGGCCAGGATCACTTGGGGGATGTAACCCAGCACTTGGGCTTGATGGGTGAGATAATATGGATCGACGCCGATACAGTGCCCCCCGACGAGGCCCGGGTCAAAGCGCAAAAAGTTCCATTTGCTGCCCGCGGCGGCCAGAACATCGCGCGTGTCTATATCCATTTTGTTGAAGATGAACGCCAGCTCGTTCATGAGCGAGATATTCAGATCGCGTTGTGTGTTTTCTATCACCTTCGCGGCTTCCGCGACTTTAATCGATGGCGCTCGATGCACACCGGCCACCACCACCGAGCTATAGACTTCGGCGACGATATTCAATGTTTTCGCATCCTGCCCGGAGACAATTTTGGTAATCGACTTGAATGTGTGTTCCTTGTCCCCGGGGTTAATTCGCTCCGGCGAGTAACCCACGAAAAAATCAATCCCGCTTTTTAGCTTGGACTCCCGTTCTAACACAGGGACACACTCTTCTTCCGTCGCACCGGGGTAAACGGTGGATTCGTAGACCACGATGTCGCCGCGCTTCAACTGCGAGCCGATGGTCTCCGATGCGCCGATCAAGGCGCCGAGATCAGGCCGTTTCGCCCGATCGATCGGCGTGGGCACGGCGATGATGTGAAAATCGGCGGACTTTAGATCACAAGGATCCGAGGTATACAGGACGTCCGCTTCCGCGAGATCAGCCGGCTCGACCTCATGCGTCCTGTCGGTTTGTTGTTTAAGCTCGGCAATGCGCACTCGATTGATATCGAAGCCCACCACGCGTTGCCGCTTGCCGAATTCCACGGCGACAGGCAAGCCGACATAACCGAGCCCGATAACGGAAATTTTTCTACCGTGTTTCATGGTTTCTAGAATAGCCTTTATACCAGCTTACAAACTTTGCGATCCCCACATCGATCGGCGTCGACGGCCGGTACCCTACATCCCGCTCGAGATCGGTAATATCCGCATAGGTATCGGGAACGTCGCCGGGCTGAATCGGTAAAAAGTTCTTTTGCGCCTTTTTCCCTAGCGTTTCCTCCAGCACTTCGATGAACCGCATCAAGGGTACCGGCTTACTGTTCCCGATATTGTACAATCGATAGGGCGCGCGGCTGGAGCCGGGATCCGGCTCATGACCGGACCACTCCGAACTCGGCGCCGCGACCGTATCTATAACTCGAATGACGCCTTCAACGATATCATCGATATAAGTGAAATCGCGCCGATGCTCGCCGTGGTTGAAGACATCGATCGGCCGTCCCTCGATGATATTACGCGTAAACAAAAACAAGGCCATGTCGGGTCTGCCCCAGGGGCCGTACACGGTGAAAAATCTCAAGCCCGTCACCGGCATGGCGTACAGATGGCTATAGGTATGCGCCATCAACTCGTTGGCTTTTTTTGTCGCCGCATACAATGAAACCGGGTGATCGACATTATCGTGAACAGAGAACGGCATCCGGGTGTTGGCTCCGTACACCGAGCTTGAGGAGGCATAGACGAGGTGCTCGGCGCCATAATGGCGGCACCCCTCGAGGATATTCACGAAACCGAGGAGATTCGAATCGACATAGGCGTGGGGGTGGGTGAGTGAGTAGCGCACCCCGGCTTGCGCCGCTAAATGTGCAACTCGCGCCGGCCGCTGCGTATTAAACAGCGCGTCGATGCCCGGCCGATCGGCAATGTCGAGCTTGATGAAACGAAAATTCTCGTGAACGGCAAGCCGGCTAAGACGCGCCTCCTTGAGGCCGACATCGTAATAGTCGTTCAAATTATCGACACCAAGCACTTGGTCGCCGCGAGCGAGCAGGCGCCCGCTGAGCGCCGCGCCGATAAAACCAGCCGCGCCGGTTACTAGGATTTTCATTGCTATGCCTAAGCTGCCTGCGTATATTCATCATTATAAATTGCGGCCTTTCAAGTTCGAGCGATCCAGGACGATCATTGTTATGCGCAACAGTCGGCATTCCGCGCCACCCTCCGGGCTTCCTCGACGAAGGCCGGTATTCATGCCGCTCTCGTACAAAGCTCAGGCAATAACCATGACTATTCGATGCATGTGGAAGCTCGCCGGTGGTCTCCTAATCGGTGTAACCATCTTTTTCTCACTTATACCTTTACCTTCGGTGCAGCCTTCGGCGATCCCCGATAAACTGGTCCACGGCGCGGTTTACGCCCTGCTGATGCTATGGTTTGTCCAGATCACCCGGCGCCATCGTTGGGCTGCCCTCGCGCTTGCTTTAACGCTGCTCGGTATCAGTCTGGAGCTCGGTCAAGGAGCCGGCGGGTATCGAGCCTTTAGCTATCTCGATATCGCCGCTAACACCTTCGGCATTGCGCTCGGCTGGATCTCAGCGTTATTGGGATTGTCGTCCATTTTAACGCGTCTAGAAACCGTCTTGGCGATCCATAACACCCGCCGCAGCACGCCGTAAGCGCGACGCGCGAAAATCATCGCGGCGGACTGACTGCCGAACGATTGGCGTCCCCAAGGGGATTCGAACCCCTGTTGCCGCCGTGAAAGGGCGATGTCCTAGGCCTCTAGACGATGGGGACAGGATTGTCTGTGAGATTCCCGGGGCGCGCCTTACCTTCCTCTGCCGTATACCGCTTACCCGTGCGATAGATGGTGGAGCCAGGCGGGATCGAACCGCCGACCTCTACAATGCCATTGTAGCGCTCTCCCATCTGAGCTATGGCCCCACGGATTCTTCAAACCTTAAGATAGGCCCGCGCCTGTGTCAATAACCTTGGCTCTGAACATAGGCAATGGCCTTGGCGATACGCAGCAAGGAACGTTCCCTACCCATGAGCCAGACCGTGGTGTCGATAGGCGGGGAGACGCTCCCGCCGGTCAACGCGACTCTTAGAGGCTGGGCAAGCTGGCCCAATTTCAATTGGAATGTCGCCGCTACGTGGGTGATGGCTTCATGCACAGCCTCCTGAGTCCAGCGCGGCAAATCTGAGAATCTTTGCCTTAACATCAGCAGTGGATCGGCCATGAGCGGGGTGAGGTACTTCGCCGCGGCCGGCTCGTCATAGGTGGGAAAATCCCGGTAAAAAACGCCAGCGCTCTCCGCCATCTCAACCAAGGTTTTAGAGCGTTCACGTAACGGCTGAACAACATCCGCCAACGCCGGGGGATCCCTCGCCGCGATCCCGAGACGGTCTAAATGCCAACCCAGGCGCGCCAGTACTTCGGCCGTCGGGATGGTTTTTAGATACTGTTTGTTCAACCACTGTAACTTTTCAGAGTCGAACGCCGCCGCGGCCTTGTTGATCGCTTCGGTCCCGAACTTATCGATCATTTCCTGCTTCGAAAAGATCTCTTGGTCCCCGTGCGACCAGCCCAGCCGAAGCAAGTAATTCAGCAACGCCTCGGGGAGATAGCCGTCCTCCCGGTATTGAAGCACGCTGACCGCGCCATGCCGTTTCGACAGTCGCTGGCCATCACCGCCGAGGATCATCGGCACATGTGCATAGGCCGGGATGGGTGCGCCCAAGGCTCGCAGGATGTTGATCTGCCGTGGCGTATTGTTCAGGTGGTCATCACCTCGAATGACATGGCTGATCGCCATATCCATGTCATCGACAACCACCGTGAGATTGTACGTCGGTATGCCGTCCGCCCGCGCAATGATGAGATCATCGAGCTCGCGGTTGTGGAACACGACCTGGCCTCGAATCAAATCGTGCACGGCCACTTCGCCATCGGCCGGGTTCTTGAACCGCACCACGGGCCGGCTGCCCGTCCTCGCCGCGTTACGGCAGTAGCCGTCGTAACGTGGCTTTTCTTTGCGCCCCATCTGCTCGGCTCGCAGTGCCTCGAGCCGCTCTTTCGAGCAATAACAATGGTAAGCCTGCCCCTCTCGCAGCAACCGATCGATAATCTCTCGATAACGATCGAAGCGCCGCGATTGAAAATACGGGCCTTCGTCATGGTCGAGACCGAGCCACGCCATGCCCTCCAGGATCGCCTCGACCGCCGCCTGCGTCGATCGTTCGAGATCGGTGTCCTCGATCCTCAAAATAAATACGCCGCCATGTTTTCTCGCATAGAGCCAAGAGAAGAGCGCCGTGCGGGCGCCGCCGATATGCAAGTAACCGGTCGGACTCGGCGCGAAACGCGTACGTACTTGAATTTTCTCCATCATGGCGCCTGCGTTGTGTTCCAATTTATTCGCCGCGCTCCCATTGCCTAGGGCTTCATTGACCGTGCGGTTTAATGTCCTTAAAATTCCTGCGACGGGCGATTAGCTCAGTGGGAGAGCGCTGCTTTCACACAGCAGAGGTCGCTGGTTCAATCCCAGCATCGCCCACCATAAGAATCAAAGAGTTATTCTACTTCGTGCAGTAATTCCGCATTCCCAACGTGACGTGATCGTGACATCCCTCCAAAACCGAGACCGCAACGCGTACGTTCTCGGGCGCCAGATGAGCATAGCGTTCGGTCATCTTGATCGTGGTATGCCCCAGCAAGTCTCGCACCTCGGCCAGTGGCACACGCGCTGACACCAGCCACGCGGCACAGGTGTGTCGTAGGTCGTGGATGCGGAAATCCGTAACCCCAGCCCGCCGGCACGCCTTAGCAAAGGCCCTCTTCACATCCTGGATCCGCCGGCCATCCCGGTGAGCGAACACCCAGGGGCTTGCCGGGACGTGTTGGGCGCGAAACCGCATGCGGTTCAAAATGCCTTCACTCGCCACTTTGTTGAGCGGTACCGAGCGGCGCTTCCCTGTCTTGGTATTGCGCGGCTCCAGGTGGACGAGCGCCGCCTGGAGATCCACTCGGCGCCACTCCAACCCCAGCAGCTCACCCTTCCTCATTCCGGTACGCAAGGCCACACGGATAAAGTCAGGCAAATGTGCAGCTTGCGGCTCGGCCTGCGCCGCCTGCATAAGCCTCTCAGCTTCTGCTCGCGTAATCCACCGCGTGCGGCCTTCTGGCTCTTTGAGTTTGCGCCCTGAAACGGGATTTGGGATCTCCCATTCCCATTCGCGCCGGGCATAGTTGACGGCCGCTGACAACACACCGAGCTCGCGGTTGATGGTGGCGTTGCAAACCAACTCCGCCCGTCGATGCTCCACGTAGCCTCGCACATCCACCGCCTTGATCCCTGCAAGCTCACGACCGCTAAAGTAACCGTGCAAATGCCGGATCGCATCCTTATCCCGGCGATGCCCCAAGGGCTTCTTCTCCTGGGCCGTCGCCTTGAGGTACGCCAGCATGAGTTCCTCAAACCCGCGACTCGGTTGTTCGCCCCACTGTCGAGAGCGATGCACTTCAAGTCGCCACTTCGCTAAGAGCGCCTCCGCTTCCCTCCTCCCCTCAATGGACTTCCGTATCCCAGTAGAGCATCTAACTCGTGCGCCGCTTGCGTCGGTGTAAGATGCCCAGTAGAGGGCGGAATCGGAACGCTCGTAGATTCCGTCCAGATCTTGTTTGCGCTTTGACATGCGTTTATCTCCTTTCTACGCACGCCAGACCCCGCGCGACCTTCATTATGCGCGTGCGTCACTTGTTTATCCACCCATGCCTGCACAGCCTCCGCCGGCACCCGCACGCAACGCGCGACCTTGACTTTGGGCAGCTCCCCGCGCTCGATGAGCCTCCGCACGGTTCGGGTGGCTACACTGAGTGCTTTCGCGGCCTCCGGGAGCGTGAGCAGCAGCCGCTCACAATCGAGCCGCATACCTTCACAAGGTAATTTGTTCATCGCACCGCGCCCGGAGTCGCCCGCAGCGCCTGCGCAGTTGTTAATGGCCACTGCATACAGCCAGCCGCCCTGGTAGTAGGAGGACCGAGCATAGAGAGAAGTAAGAAGTAGGGCCTAAATCCTATGATGACCCTTAGTAGTGTGTCGGCGGTGGTTCTTCTGGGGCTGCGCTTCCTCGCCATTTTTCCTGTCTTTCACGAATTTCTTTCTCAACTTCTCTGCGTGGCTTGCAGTAACCTCCTCTTGTTTGCGTTTGGATTTGGGCAATTCTTTCGGTCAGTTCTCGGCCGGTAAGAAGAGGTGGGTAATTTTTCGTCTTAAGGAACCTCTGCAAAAGTCCGCGATCTGATCGGTAGGCGCACCGAATACAGCCGAGGATGATAATGAGCAGACAGATGACACTGGGTACGGGCTTCGAGAAGTACAGCAAGACGACCC
>Ga0136622_10000658_pt1 | contig 14216 bp, 11 predicted proteins | sample AntDrymUQ4482106_2_FD_104803 | JGI IMG/M metagenome (GOLD analysis project Ga0136622, IMG submission 104803) | Polar desert sand microbial communities from Dry Valleys, Antarctica - metaG UQ448 (21.06) | ecosystem: Environmental > Terrestrial > Soil > Desert | place: Antarctica: Dry Valley...
CCCGGCGAGCCGATCGTGCTTCCGCACCCCGGCATGGACGTCGACTATGAGGTGGAGCTCGCCGTCGTCATCGGCAAGGCCGGGCGTAACGTGCGAGTCGAGGACGCACTCGACCACGTGTTCGGCTACACGGTCGCGAACGACGTCGGCACACGGGCGATCCAGTTCCGCGATGGGCAAGTGACGCTGGGGAAGAGCCCGGACACGTTCGCCCCTCTCGGCCCCGACGTCGTGCTCACCGACGAGATCCCTGACCCGGCGGCTCTCCACATCGAGGCGCACGTGAACGGCGAGCTGCGCCAGTCCGAGTCCTGCGGGAACATGATCTTCGGCGTCGCCACGGCGATCGCGTGGCTCTCGACGATCATCACGCTCGAGCCAGGCGACATGCTCTCGATGGGGACGCCCGAAGGTTGCGCCACGTTCCGCGACCCGCCGCCGTGGCTCGAGCCGGGAGACGTGGTCACGGTCTCCGAGCGTACGATCGGCGAGTTGACGAACCCGGTGGTTGCAGGGCCCGACTACGGCACGCCATGGGAGGCCGTGCGGGCGCGGTTCGCCTTCGCGGGATGAGTGCGCAGCGGTTCGAGGGGAGGGCCGCGATCGTCACCGGCGCGGCTCGCGGCATCGGGCGCGCCTCAGCCGCACGCCTCGGTGGCGAGGGAGCCCGCGTTGCGCTGCTCGACATCGACGCCGAAGTCGTCCACGCGACCGCCGCCGAGCTTCGTGACGACGGAATAGAGGCCGATGCCTACGTCTGCGACGTCTCGAGCGAGGACTCCGTCGAAGCGGCCGTCGCGGCCGCCGCCGACCGGTTCGGGCGGATCGACGTGCTCCATGCCAACGCCGGCATCCTCCACGCCGGCGCCGCCACAGAGGAGACGCTCGCGGACTGGCAGCGGATGATGGCCGTGAACGTCACGGGCGTTTTCCTCACCGTGCGCGCCGTTCTACCCAACATGCTGCGGCACGGGAGCGGCGCGATCGTCCTAACGGGCTCGATCTCGGGCTCCATCGCGGAGCCTGAGTTCTTCGGCTACTGCACCTCGAAGGCCGCTGTCAACCACATGGCGCGACAGCTGGCCCTCGACTACACAGCACGCGGTATCCGCGTCAACGCTGTTTGCCCCGGCTGGGTGGACACACACTTCGGCGACGTGCTCGCCTTGTCCGAGGCGGAGATCGAGGAGGGCGTACGAGCGACCGTGCCGATGGGGCGGCAGGCGACACCGGAGGAGGTCGCCGCCGTGGTCGCGTTCCTTGCCTCCGACGACGCGTCGTACGTCACCGGGCACTGTCTCGTCATGGACGGCGGCTACACGCTGCCGTAAGCGGCGCAACCCGGGCGCCGCTCGTCGTGCTCGACGACGATTCCATCGGCGCGCAGACGCTGTCCAGCGTGTGTGTGCTGCGAGGCAGTGCGGGTGGGAACGGGTTTCGGAGCGCGCCAGCTACACGATCAGGGAGCCCAGATGTAGCGATGCCCGACGCCACAGGTACCTAGCATCATGTGCCACAAACCGGCCAGAGTTCGAGCTCGGGCGCGGCCCTTCGCGATCGTCCGTGAGGCCTTCTCCAGAAGCTGCCGCCGGGACATCTGCGACTCATCCAAACGACGCGAATCATCTCCTGACATCAGTCTCGATCCCTCCTCGAGATTGGGTACGTCATCGTTTGGATGACTGAATGATGGTATACCATAAGTACGATCCAAAGTGAAGCGAGGTTCAGTGGCCGAGAGCGGGCGTAGCCGGCGGGGGTTGCGTTCAGATCGCCAGCCCCCCGGTCGGATTCGTCGCCTGAAAGAGGCTGCTGAGGTGGCCTGGAATCCGTCGTGGTCGATGCTTCGGGCAGTCGTGCCAGCTGCGCCTGGTCGACCCCGAGTAGCACTCGGCGACGTCGTCGCCGGGGTCAGTGTCGCAGCCGTCCTCCTCCCCCAGTCGCTTGCGTATGCGCAGCTGGCCGGGATGCCACCGGAGCGTGGCCTGTACGCCGCAGCGCTGCCGCCGCTTGTCGCGGCTTTCTTCGCCTGCTCGCCGTACTTGCAGACAGGCCCGGTCGCGCTCACGTCGTTGCTCACGTACGGGGCCCTGTCCTCGCAGGCGACCCCGGGCAGTAACGAGTACGTGAGGCTCGGGATCGTCCTTGCGCTGATCGTCGGCGTTGTCCGGATCGCGCTTGGAGTGATGCGGGGAGGCGTCGTCGCGTACCTCCTTTCTGAGCCGGTGCTGATCGGGTTCGTGCCAGGGGCCGCGATCGTCATCTGCGCGTCGCAGATCCCGACTGCACTCGGTGCGACCACGAGCGGAGGCGGTGTGGTCGAGTCGGCTGCGAAGGCGCTTTCGTCGCCCTCCGGCTGGGACTCCTCCGCGATCGGGCTCGCAGTTGCAACCTGTGCGTTCGTAGCTATCTGCGCACGGATCACCCGGCTGTTCCCGGCGGTCCTCGTCGCGGTCAGCGCCGCAATCGCCTACTCGGAGATCACGAGCTATGCGGGTCCCACCGTCGGTCCGATCAGCCTCTCGATCGAGGCTCCATCCCTCGGTGTTGCCGGGAGTGCGTTGCCGGCTCTGGTGCTCTCAGGAGCGATCATCGCGTTGGTCGGCTTCGCCGAGCCTGCTGCCATCGCGCGCACCTTCGCGACGATCGAACGTCGAGACTGGGATGCGAACCGAGAGCTCGTGAGTCAAGGTGCGGCGAACGTCGCGTCCAGCCTCTCGGGCGGGTTCCCGGTCGGCGGCTCCTTCTCTCGCAGCTCTCTCAACCGACTCGCCGGCGCGAAGACGAGGGCCAGTGGAGCGGTGACGGGCATCACGGTTCTTGCGTTCCTGCCAGTAGCGTCGGTGCTCTCAGCGCTCCCACTTGCAGCTCTCGCCGCGATCGTCCTCGTCTCGGTAGCCAGTCTGGTGCGGATGCGGCCGCTCGTGCGGATGCTCCGGTTCTCACGGTGGCAGGCGCTTGTCGCATGGGCGACCTTCGGCGCGACGATCGGATTCGCACCGCACGTCGAGCGAGCGGTGGTTCTCGGTGTCGGGCTCGCGGTAGTCGTGCACCTTACTCGTGAGCTCCGCATCGACATCGATATCGACACCACCGCGGACGGCAAGACCCTGCGGTTTCGCCCCCGTGGCGTATTGTGGTTCGCGAGCAGCAAGGTGCTCGAGGACGCGTTCGGCCAGGCACTCGCACGCCACCCATCCATCACGCACGTCGAGATCGATCTCGGAGGGCTCGGCCGGATGGATATCACCGGGGCGATGGCGATTCGCCGCATGATCCAGGACGCACGTCGCGCATCGCTCGACGTGCAACTCGAGGACGTTCCGCCACGCGCACACCGCTGGATTGCCACGCTGATCGGGCACGGCGACGAGCCGTTCTAGGTCTAGGCGTGCACACGCAACGGCCTACCCAAGGCTGTTCACGACGTCGTTCCAGTTTCAGACCGCGGTGATGCCGCCGTCGCATGTGAGAGCGGATCCGGTGCAGTACGCTTCGGTTTCGGTCGATCCGGCCGGCTATGTCCTCAACCGCGCTTGAACCCAGCTGGCAAGTAATTCTGCGACATGATCACGAGCTTCGCCGAGGAGGAGCTGGTGTGGTGCCCCCTCGATTGTCACGCTCTGGGCTCGTGAGCCCAGAGCCCGGCCGAGTCGCTCCGCTTCTCCGAGCGGCACCAGCCTGTCGGCGGTGCCGTGCACGACGAGCACCGGACACGTGACGCGGGCCGCGCTACTCTCGGGAGACATGAGGAGGAGGTCGTCAGCGACCTCGAGCGCTAGCCGAGCAAGCATTCCGGGGTTTGCCCGAACGAACTCTTCGACGCCGGCCCGATGCTCTTCGGACACTGGCAGGAATTCCCCTACGAGGGCGCTCCTCCGGGATCGCCGTCCCGCCGCTCGTCGCCGACGATCTTCTGTGACCTCGTTGAGGAAGCCCTCCCATCGTCGCGTGCCGTGTACTCTCGTCCAGAGTTCGCGCAACCACCGCGCGCCGTCCCCGAACGAGCCGAGCGTTACGAAGCCGCGTAGTCGGGCATCGACCGTTGCGACGTGTAGCGCGACGGAGCCACCGCAACTCGCTCCGACGACGACAACGCGCTCGGGATCGACGTCCCCGCGACTGCGGGTATATGCGATTGCGGCGAGCAGGTCGTGGGGCCACTCCGAGGCTGGCATCTGACGGCCGGGATCGACGTCGCGCACACCTCCCCGGAAGTCAAAGCGGATGACGACGTTCCCATCGGCGACAAGCCGCTCGGCGAGCGGGGGGAACTGACCCGACTCGTCACGATCGTTTGCGAGCCCGTGCGCCATGACCACAGCCGGACCGCGTGCCCCGCGTTTGCGCAATTCGGGGACATGCACGATCGCCCCGAGCGTCCGGCCACCGCTGAAGAGGGCGGGCTCCTCGACCAAGTCAGACCACCGCCGACTGCTTACGCGATGACCGGCAACGGAGGTCCCGGGAATCGACGATGCCGATCAGCGCCACGTGTCTCGCATCACCCGAAGTTTCTCGTCCCCCAGGTAGCCGTACATCTGTACCCAGATGCCGTCGACCTCGCTGTCCCGAAGAACCTCGAGTGTTCTCGTCCACTCGACCAACGGGCCGTACGCATGCGCGATCGGTCGGCACGCGGCTCGCCCTCCTACTTGGTCAATGAGCTCGGCGATGCGTCGCTGGTAGGAGCCTTTGTCCATTGGGTGCGGCTCATTGGGAGACGGGATCTGAAAGTCGCGGAGCTGTGTCCTCCCGGGAGTATCTGCGAGGTCGAGAACCGAGAGGAGCGTCTCGACGAGCTCGGCTTCGGGTAGAGCCGGGTTCCAGCGTTGCAGGGGTTCTCCGTACCAACGCGGGAGCGCCGTGTAGTCGAAGCTGAAGAGCTTGGGAGCTATCACGCCGCAGGTCTCGGCGAGCTTCGAGTAGTCGAAGCCACTGGCGCGGTTCCATGGCGGGGCCCACCCCCTCGCGGACAGCGCGACCTCCGGTTGCACGCTGGAGCGCACCGCGGCAGCAACAGCCTCGTAGAAGCGCGAGACGGAGACTGCCTTGAAGCGCAAGAAATCGAGGATGCCCGGAGCGTGAGCCAGCAGCTCGAGCAGTACCGAGGGACTCTCGAGCGTGCGACGCATGACTCGAAGGTCGTCGGTCCTGAGGGAATGGAGCCGCTCCCATAGTCGACCGACGTCGCTCCTGACCTGGTCCCAGGGGATACCGAGAGAACTCGCCTCGTCTGCGCAGTGATCGCAGAAGCAGGTGAAGATCTCGTGAAGCTGATAAGCGGGGTACTCCGCCCAATCGAGGATCACGCCGTCCAGGCCGGGATAGCTCGCGAGGATGTCGGCGACGAGTGCGAGACCATACGCCTGCGCCGCCGGATTGTTGATGCACGCGACCTCCGCGACTCGTGGTCCAGCGTCCGTCATACCGTCAACGCCGACGGGTGCATCCTCATGTCGAAGACCGGGCAATGTGAGCGGACTTGCCTGCAGGTGCACCGCCATACCTCTCGCCCGAGCTTCGTCAATGGCTTCGTGCACCGCGTTCGGTCGCACGAGCTTTTCGCCTGCGTGCCCCCGAATCGGGCTATACGTCCCTGCCTCGTAGAGACGAGCGTCCGGGTCATGGGCAGAGAACGAGAGGAGTTGGATCTCTGCAGCGCCGGAGAGTGGACGCTCGAGCACCCTCCGGTACCCGTCGACATGGAGATCGGGGAACCGGGTTCCTTGGCCGGGTTGTACGATCCGGGCGACTGTCGGGTGGACGCATACTGCGTTGGCGCCAGATTTCTCCAGCGTCTCGAGCACCTCGGTCACGCCCTCGTGCTGGAGGTAGATCGTAGGAACGACGACGCCGAGAAAACGCCCACCTCGACGCTCCTCAGACAACACATGTTCGACTGGGCGCAAGTCGCTCAACGCACTGTTTTTCGGACTAAGTAACACACAGTTCGTTGCCCAAGCAGTGGACGCTCAAGCCACGCCCCCGAGGACGGCCGCGTCAAGCGGCCGTCCTCGACGTGAGCATTCACTGGCGCGCGTTGAAACTCGAGGGTAAATAGCAGCCCGGCTATTTCTCACTTCTTCTTTTTCTTGGTCTCAGGATGGCTGGCGACATACGCCCTGAGAGCGTTGTTGACGAAGCCGAGCCGCATGAACGATTCCGGTGGCTTAACCGAGTCGAGCGTGCCCATCGCCACCTGTATCTCCTCCATGCGCCGTACCCATTGAGCCATGGCCCCTGACTTGTTGGCAGCGAGCATTTGCTTTGGGGTCAGCCAGGTGATGAGGTCGTACTGTTGATAGAGGGGACCGCGGGGCACCTTCCCAAACCTGGCAACGATGTTCACAGTCTGATTGCGATGCGCCGCTCGATACGCGATCGCCCGGACTGCGACGGACACGAACCTCTTCACGGCGTTCGGGTTGGTGTTGATCAGGTTGTCCGATGCGGCCAAAACACCCGGTAGCGGCGAGTTCGCGAAGTTCGACAAGCTTCCGATGATGACCGTGTTGGGTGCCTTTTCGATGATCGTGCCTGCGAACGGATAAAAGACCGATACGGCTGGGACCGAGCCGCCGAGGAAGGCCGAGACAGCCGTTGGGGGATCCATTGGGACGGCTTTCACATCCTTGAAGGTCATGCCGGCGGCGGTCAGCGACTGATACAGGAGCATGTGAGAAGCGCCATTAAGCGAGTATCCGATCTGCTGTCCTCGCAGGTCGCTTACCTTCTTTATTCCCGAGTCAGGTCGTGCCAGTATGACAACCTCCCCGCGGTTGGAGATCTCGTCAAGACTGATGATTTTGCCGATACCTTTCGCCGTCGTCCAAATGGCTGGCCCACCGAGATACTCGATATCCAAGCTGCCCCCAGCCATGGCGGCCGCTTGGGCTGGGCCGCTCGTGAACGGGACCCACTTGATGTTGAGGCCGGCCTCCTTGAACCAACCAAACTTCTCCCCGATCGCGGCAACCCCAGCACCCGTTACCGCCGGGATGTACCCGGCCGTCAGGTTGGTCGTCTGCTGCGTGTCGGCAGCGCGCTCTGTGCCGGCCGCGCCGGCGGCGCCAACCGAGGTGACAGATAGAGCGATGACGATAACCGCCGCGCGGATGCACGTAAACTTGAAGGCTCCGATACGCGATCCCCGCCTACGAAAAGTCACTTTCATCATCTCCTCCTCCTGAATGGCTTGTCAGTTTGATCTAGAGAAGCGGCCTCGACTCGCCTGCGCAGAAGCAATACTCGTACTCAGAGGCCCTCACCTCCAACCATTGGCCGCCACACCTCGCGCCAGACGGTCGCCCTCGAAGCCACGAAGGCCTCTGAAAGTCGGGTTTCCTGCGTTCGTGGATACGGCAGGTCGACGTCGATGATCTTGGTGATGCGGCCCGGGTTGCTTGCCATGACGACGACGCGGCGCGCGAGATACACAGCTTCGTCCACGTCGTGTGTGATGAACATGATCGTCGTCCGCTCTTGTCCCCACGTATCGAGAAGCTGCTCTTGGAGCGTGACTCGGGTCATGGCATCCAGGGCGCCGAACGGCTCGTCCATCAACATCACGACGGGCTGGACGGCGTACGCGCGCGCGATGGCGCACCGCTGCTTCATCCCTCCTGACAGCTCTTTCGGCAGCGTGTCGGGGAAGTCTCCGAGGCCGACGAGTTCGAGGTAGTGGTCTACGACCCCGCGGAGCTGCGACCGGCGCACGCCACGCAGCCTGAGTCCAAACTCGACGTTCTCCCGTACGGTCATCCATGGGAACAAGGCGTACTGCTGGAAAATGACTCCACGCTCAGGCCCGGGACCGGTGACGGCCACGCCGTCGACCGTGACGTGCCCCGATGTCGGCTCGGTCAGGCCGGCTATGACGTTCAGCAACGTGGTTTTCCCGCACCCGCTAGGACCTACTAGTGCAACTATCTCCCCCCCGCCGCATGCGAGGTCGACGTCGTCGAGCGCTACGAATGGAGGCGTTCGCGCCTTTGTGAAGATCTTTGTCAGGCCGTCCACGCGAATGTCCACTACCGACGCTCCTGCCAATGGGTTGCCTTGCGATGAACGAGTGCGACCGCGCGATCCATCGCTAGCCCGATGAAGCCGATGGTGATGATCGCGACGAAAATCGACGGCACCTCGAAGTAGAGGGCGGACCGCTGGACGAGATAGCCGAGGCCGGATGAGGCGGCGATCAACTCTGCCGCCACGAGGGTGCCCCACGCGGCACCGAGCGAGATGCGTGCGCCGACGAGAATGAAGGGCAGCGAAGACGGGACGACCACGCGTCGGAAGATCGTCCCGTCGTTGGCCCCGAGCACTCGTGCGGCGTTGATGAGCGTTCCGTCGACATCGAGGACGCCCTGGTACGTCGCGACGACCGTAGGAAGGAACGTCGCAACAGATATTACGAGCACCTTGGGGAACTCCCCGATACCGAAGGCGATAACGTAAAGGGGGATGAGAGCGAGTGCCGGGATCGTCCGAAAGAACTGCACCCACGGCTCGAGCAATCCGCGGCCCCACCGATACCAGCCCATCGCGAACCCGAACGGGATAGCGGCAGTCACGCCGATGACGAAGCCCAGAGTCACTCGCCGGACGCTCGCGACGATGTCGTCGATGAACGCGCCGCGCTCGTATTCGCTCCGAAACGCGCGGGCGACGGTCTCCGGAGGCGGGAGGAGCCCATTGCCGACAAGCCGCGCGAGGATGCTCCAGAGCGCAAAGCCGAGCGCGATGGTCGCGACGTAGTACGCGAGCATGGGTAGCCGGTTGAGTCGCGTCAGCACGCGACCCACGACCCCAGATCGCCGGGGTATCGCTCGCGCTTGGACAGGCACGGGATCGAGGCCTACCTTGCCGGAACCCGCACTCCCCAGTCGAGTCATGTCGGTCGTGGTGACGGAAGTTGCGCGGGCGATCTCCTGTCCAAGGGGCCTTTCTCATTCTGAGTGATGGTATACCATACTCACGGCGCTCGATTCTCGGGCGCTTGGGCTCGCGCGGACACCCGAACCCCAAGACATCGTGCCGAACTCCGCATCCAAACGGCACGGAGGTGCCGGTACCAATCCTCCGCTGGTGGCACCACGTGATGAGACGGTCGTCGTGTCTCGAAGTTGCCGGACGTTCCCCCACGCGCACACCGCTGGGATCGCGACGCTGATCGGGCACGGTACAACGTCGTCCCAGTTTCAGACCGCGGTGATGCCGCCGTCGCATGTGAGAGCGGATCCGGTGCAGTAGGCTGCCTCGTCGCTCGCGAGGAAGAGAATCGCGCTGGCGACCTCGTCGGCAGATCCCGTACGACCGAGCGGCACGCTCTCCAGCATTGCCTCGCGCCTCGAGTCGTCCTGCATGATCGACGCGACGAGCGGGGTGTCGGTGAACCCCGGGATGACGCAGTTGACCCGGATCCCTTCCCGGGCGTAGTCGTTCGCCATCACGCGCGTGAGCCCGTACGTTCCCGCCTTGCTCGCAGAGTACGCGTCGAATCCGCGCGCCCGGCCGAACAGACCCGTCGGAGAAGCGGTGATCACCACGCTCCCTCCGCCGGACGCGAGTAGGGCCCGCACGCCATGTTTGCAGGTCAGGAAGCAACCCGTGAGGTTCACGTCGAGCGTGCGCTTCCACACCTCGAGGGAGAGCCGATCCGCCCGATCGTCCTCCCCGAAGAGCTGGACGGCGGCGTTCGCGATGACGATGTCGAGCCCGCCAAACGCGGCGACGGCCTCACCTACGCTCGCTTCGACCGACGGCTCCGACGTGACGTCGGTGTGAATCGCGCGGGCCTCGAGACCCTGCTCGCGAAGCCGCTCCGCGGCGCCCTCAGCTGCCGGTAGATCGATGTCGAGGAGCGCGACTGAGGCCCCTTCTCGGGCGAGGCGCTCCGCTGTAGCCCGCCCGATTCCCGATCCTGCTCCCGTCACGATCGCGCGCTTCCCTGCGACACGACCGCGTACCGGCGTGGTCATCCGATCGCCTTCATCGATCGCGGTAGCGGCGGAAGACGGCCGAGACGGACGCCGGCCGGTCGCGTAGAAGCCAACGACCGAAGTCGCGAGCATCGTCGGCGCCGGGAGCCCCGACGAGGAACTCGACCTTCGACTTGCCGTCGACGCGGGCGAGCATCAGCGCTCCGAGCTGGAGCAGGGCCTCCTGCTCGACGAGCTCGAGCTCTCTCACCTCGAGCCCGTTGCAGTACGCCTCCCAGAAGGCGGCCGCGAGCGCACGGAAGCCCTCGCGATGCTCGACAGCTCGGAATCCCTTGAGCAGCATGTGGTTGACGAACGTCGCCACGTCGTAGCCCGGGTTGCCGTAGTGGACGACCTCGTAGTCGAGCAGCAGGAGGCCGCCGTCGAGGAGGAAGATGTTCTTGGGCACGAAGTCGCCGTGGACGAGCACGCGGGTGACCGTCAGGAGCCGTTCGATCGCGTACTCGATCACCTCCTCGACATCGGGGTGCGCCCGGGCGGCCGCGCGGTACCACGGGTCGAGGCGGTTCTGATCGAGCAGCGGCCGGGCGACGAATCGGGCTTCGACGACTGGGTCGTCCCTCGTGCAGTCGTGGATGCACCGCAGCAGGCGCCCGGCTTGCCGGGCCCGCTCGGGGTCCAGGCGCCCTTCGAGCAAAAGCGGCTTCCAGAGGACGGCGCCCTCCGGCGCGGTCTCCATGCCGAATGCAAGCGCGTCGTCGTCGGAGAAGGTCAGGTTCGGCACGGAGCCTGGAGGCAGCTGCGTCGCGAGGAGTGCGATCGCGTCCCGCTCGTTCAGAACGCGCCGCACGTCCGAGAGCCACTCCTCCTCGACCCGCAGTCGTGGTCGAGACTGTTTGACGACGCCGTGTCGGTCGGCGCAGCGCCAGCCGAGAATGACGTTCGAGATGCCGCCGCCCAGCTCGTCGACCTCGACGCTCTCGTCGCGCGCGACGATCCCCTGCTCGCGGAGGTAGCCGGCCAGCGTCTCGGATGTCAGCTCGATTGGCAGCTCAGGCGGAGGTAAGCGAAAGTTGGGGGCGATCTTCGTCTGGTCGTCCTCACGGAGATTGGTGCGCCGCAGATGCGTGAAACTCCGCGCGGCACCCTCGATCGCAGCGACGACGGGCAGGCGCTCGACCGACGAGGCCGCGAAGAAGCCGTGGACGTCGTTTGCAAGGTCGAGCACGCGCTGCACGTCGTCGACGGAGACGGCGGGACCGCCGTGGAAGAGTACGAGGAGATCGTCACGAACCGTCCGCGCCGCGGACGCGATCACATCGATCCTCGCGGCGGCCTCGACAAGCGCGGCATCCGACGTTGCTGGGCGGGTGACCCCGAGAAGCGGAGCGATGGCGTCGACGCCGGCAAGCGCCATCCGGCGTGCGGTCTCCTCGTCGACCACGAACGCGCACGTCAGCATGCCCGCTCGGCGGGCCGCCCGCATCAGCTCGACCTCTCGTTCGAACGAGATGCCGGTCGCCTCGAGGTCGGCGCGGAAGCGGGAGTCAAAGAGACCGATAGTCGGGAAGTTCTGCACCCCCGCCACCCCCAGATCCCTCAGCTCATGGACGAACCGATCGAGATCTCGGAAGGGATCGGTGCCGCAGACGCCCGCGATGACGGGTGCTCGCTTCACGACCGAGTGAACCTCGCGCACCATCTCGACGACGATCGTGTTGGCATCTCCGAAGGGCAGGAGGCCGCTCAGCGATCCGTGGCCGGCGGTGCGGAAGCGGCCGGAGTTGTAGACGACGATCAGATCGCTACCTCCGGCTTCGGCGGCGGCGGCGGCCAGTCCCGAGCCCGCTCCGGTCGCGAGCAGCGAGCGCCCGCCGGCCAGGGAGGCGTGCAGCCGAGCCAGCGCCCGGTCGCGCAGGGTGTTGCTCATCGGTAGCTCATCCGCTGGTCCCGACTCGAGACGCGGGCACAAGGCTTCCCGGGTGGAGCACGTAGCCCGGATCGAGTGCTCGTTTGAGCTTTGCGAGCACGACTGCGCCCTCCCCCAACTGGTCGGCCAGGAACGGAGCGCGCGCGCGCCCGACGCCGTGGTGATGGGAGATCACGGCGCCGGCCGTGAGCGCGGTGCGCATCGCCACCTCCCAGATCGCCTCCAGACGTCGAACCGCCTCCGAGTCGTCCGCCACACGACCGAGCAGGATCAGATACAGCGATGTGCCGTCGGTGTACGTGTGGGAGAAGTGGGCTAGAACCTCGTCCGCCAACGGCCTGAGCGCGAGCTTCATCGCCCAGTATGTCTGGAGGATCTCCGTCCAGCCGTTCGCGATCTCGATCGTCTCCGCGTAGCCACCCGGCTCATCCAGCAGGCGCTCGACACGGGAGAAGTCGTAGCGGCTCGCCAGCCAGGCCTCAGCCGGTTCGGAGCCAAGGCTTCCCGCGCCGAGTCCGGCGAAAATCTCGGACGTAGCCTGCCGCTCGGCCTCCGCGACGGCCGGCACTCCGGCGAAGCCGACGAGGACGACCGCCTCAGGGGGTGGTTGCGGCATGGGGAGATGGCGTGCCTCGTCCGAGTCGTACAACCGGAGGAGCACCGGACGGATGCCAGCCTGCATCACCTCACGGAGTCCCGTCAGGCCCGCTTCGACGCTCGGCAGCCCAAGCGCTTCCAGCCCCAAGAACGCCGTCAACGGGTGGATCCGCAGGACGACTTCCGTGACGACGCCGAACGCGCCCTCGCTGCCGATGAAGAGGCTCTTGAGGTCCGGCCCCACCGCGCCGCGCGGCGGTGTCCCGACGCGGGCAATCGTCCCGTCCGCGAGGACGACCGTGAGGGCGACCACGGCATCCTCGATCCCGCCCCAGCGGGACGAAAACTGCCCGGTCGCACCCGTTGCGACCCACCCGCCGACGGTTGAGCGATGCAGCGACTGCGGCGAGAACCACGTCGTCATCCCCTGCGCGGCGAGAATCCGCTCCAGCTCGCCGCCCATGACACCCGCCTCGACGGTCACACGACCGCCCGAGCCGTCGATCTCGCGCACCCGGCTCAGACCGCGCATGTCCATGACGAGGGCGTCGCCGGTCGGAAGCGGTGCGCCTGTGACCGACGAGCCCGCGCCCCAGGGGACCACGGCAACGCCTCGGGTCGCGGCCCATGCAAGCACTCGAGCGACATCGGCGGTGGAGCGAGGCAGGGCTACGGCAACCGGCGGTGGCCCCGGGGAGCCAGTGCGGGCTCGCTTCACGGCCAGCGGCCACGCGTCGACGCGATAGCCCTCGCGGACATCGTCCCGGTCGTCGATCAGACCGCCGAGCGCCTCGCGCGCGTCGCTAAGCCACACCTCGCCTCCACCTGATTGGCATTCCATACTATAAGAGACAGTTCAACCACCGTGAGTGGGCGTTCGCCCACAATCACTGATCTGCGGAGCGAAGCGAGTCGCGCGTCTGTCGATCATGCGCCGTCTCGCGCCGCGCTCGCGTGACCCGTCTCAGCGGCCGGCGCGCCGCACGATCGCCTTGGCGAAGCGGTCGATCCGGAAGGGCTCGAACACATCCGGGCGCGTGCCCGTGACGATCATCTCGGCCATCGCCTCGCCCGCCGGCGGAGGAGCGACGGTCATCCCGAGCATGGAGTAGCCAGTCGCGACGGTCGCGTTCGTGAACGGCTGCGCCCAGTCGAGGATCGGCAAACCGTCGACCGTCATCGGCCGGAGCCCGGCCCACGGCTCCTCGTACTCGGGCGTCTCGAGCTCGATGTAGCCGCGGGCGAGCCGGAACAGGTTGGAGATGCGCTTCGCATCGACGGAGAGGTCGTACCCGCTGAACTCCATCGTGCCGCCGATGCGGATGCGATCGCCGAGCGGGGTCACGCCCGCGTGGATGTCGGCGAAGAGGATGCCGTGCCGCGGCATCACCTTCGGCGTGAGGAGGAACGTGTAACCCTTGCCGGGCTCCATCGGGATGCGGACACCTAGCTTCCTGAGGAGCGGGGTCGTCCAGGAACCCGCCGCGAGCACGAAGTGGTCGGCGGAGATGTCGCCAACCGGCGTCTGGACGGCGCGGACGAGGCGATCGCGGTGGTCGAAGCCGGTCACGCGTGCCTGCTCCACGATCTCGACGTCCATCTCGCGCAACTTCGCGCCGATCCCCGTCGTCAACGTATCGGCCTTCACGTTCCACTGGGTCTTGATCGGACACTTTGGTAATATGGTAAGCCAAGGAAGAGGAGAACATGTTCGACATCTATATCCGGGTCTCGAAGCTCGGGGA
>Ga0136622_10000659_pt1 | contig 14211 bp, 14 predicted proteins | sample AntDrymUQ4482106_2_FD_104803 | JGI IMG/M metagenome (GOLD analysis project Ga0136622, IMG submission 104803) | Polar desert sand microbial communities from Dry Valleys, Antarctica - metaG UQ448 (21.06) | ecosystem: Environmental > Terrestrial > Soil > Desert | place: Antarctica: Dry Valley...
CGCGGCCGCCTCGCCGTCCAGGCCACGATCGAAGCCCAAGGACCCGGCGGACAGAACGTCACTGTCAAGCGCACCCTCACGCTCACAGCGACCAAGAAGAAGAGCAGCAAACGCCGCAAGAAGCGGTAGCCCCACCGACAGATGAAGCCCGTCCTCCTTGGGACGCGGGGCTGGATGCCCTCTCAAGCGTCGGCCGGCAGGATCCGGAAGGGCCGTCCCTCGGGCCCGGGCAGCACGCGGAAGTGGCGGTGATCCAGGGTGAGCACGTTCCTCGTGCGGTGCCGGTGGGCGAGCACCACCACGGAGGCGTCCGCGAGGCTCAGGTCGAAGTCGCGGTGCCGATCGACGATGCCCATCGCGTGCTCGACGTCCTCGGCCGGGAATGGCTCCAGCGTGAGGGCGCCGGTGGCCACCTCCCCGAGCGCCGCCAGCTGCGCCCGCGGACCGGCGCGGCGTCTGAGGAGGTAGTCCAGCTCGGCCAGGACGAACGGGGAGAGCAGCCGCGGGGGCGGCATCTGCTCGACGGCCGCCAGCGCCTGCTCGTGAAGGGGCTCTCGGCGGTCGAAGGCCGCCAGGAGGCCGCTGGTGTCGACCAGGATCAATCCTCGCCGAACCCTTCGAGGAGCTCGTCGTCCGCCCGCCTCCAGAGCGTGGGGTCTCCGCTGTCGAAGATGGGCGCGCGAAGCGGTGGCGCCGTATAGCGGTCGACCGCGGATTGGATCCCCTTGCGGATCACCTCGGCCTCGCTCAGCCCTGAGGCATCGGCGGCCCGCGCCACCCCGTGCTTCAGCTCGTCGGGGAGATACACAGTCGTCTTCTTCATGACATACATCATGCCATACGTTGCACCGTCTTCTCACGAGCCCGCGCAGCCGCGGCCGTGCCCCTGCGGCCCCGCCTGCGAGACCCGAGCGCTGCTCGCGCCACGGCTGCGCCGAGCGAGGCGCCTGCGAGGCCCAGTCCCGCCGGAACCCACCAGCCGCCCAGTGGGAGCCCGGGTGTCGCCCGAGGCTGGGGTACCGGGGCCGGAGCCGGACGGGCCAGCGCCGGCCCGGGCTGGAGAACCGGCGCGGGCGCCGGTCCCAGGCGCGGCAGCGCCGGGACCGCGGGCCGGCGCCCGCCGGGCAGCAGCGGAGCCGGAGCGGCCGGGTCGCCGAGCAGGCGCAGGGGATCCACGTAGGCCCAGCGCCGGCCCGTGCGCCGCGCCCCCAGGTGCAGGTGCGCCCGCCGGTGCCGCCGGCGCCCGGTGGTCCCGACCGCTCCGATCCGGACCCCGGACCGCAGGCGTTCGCCGCGGCGCACGGCGATGCCGGTCAGATGGAGGTAGGTTGCGGTGAGGTTCCCGCAGGCCACGCTCACCGTCCCGCCCGAGGTCCCGGCGGTGCCGGCGAAGCCGACCGTGCCCCCGCACGCGGCGCGGACGGCCGTCCCCCGCGGCGCCGCGATGTCGACGCCGCGGTGCTGGCCGCGGACAAACGGGTCGGGCCCGTAGCGAAACCGCTCGAGCACCGGGCCACGCACCGGCCACTGCCAGGAGGCGGCGCACGCCGCCGCGGGCCAAACCGCGAGGGCGACCAGCGTCGCGACGAGTGACCGGAGCATCCCGCGAGCCTCGCACCGACACCGAACCCGGCGAGAGGTGCTGCCCGAGTTGTGACGCCCTCGCCGCGGGAGCGTGTCAGTGCGCGTCAGTCGTCGGTGAGAGCCGCGTAGAGATCGTTCGCGGGGACGCCGGTGAGCTCCGCGACCACCTTCGCGGCCGGCCGCGGCTTGGCCCCGGCGGCGACGAGACGGCGCAGGGCCTGGACGGCGGGCGCCGTCTCCGCGCTCGCCGGCGCCCCCGGCCCCACCACCAGCACCACCTCGCCACGGGGGGGATCTGCCGCATACCGCTCGGCCGCCTCCCGCGCACTCGTGCGCACGATCTCCTCGTGCACCTTGGTCAGCTCCCGGCATACGGCCACGGGGCGATCGGGGTCGAGCTCGGCCAGGAGTGCGAGCGTTTCGGCGACCCGGCGGGGGGACTCGAAGGCGACGAGGGTCTCGGACGCCGAGAGGACCGCCGCGAGCTCGGCCCGCTTGCGGGGAAGGAATCCGGCGAAGCGCCAAGCGTCCACGGGCAGCGCCGAGGCCACCAGCGCGGCCAGGACCGCCGACGGCCCCGGTAGGACCTCGACCGCGAGGCCGGCCGCCACGCATGCGCGGACGAGCTCGAAGCCGGGGTCCGACACGAGCGGCATGCCCGCGTCCGAGACGAGCGCGACCACCGCTCCGGAGCGCATCCGCTCCACCAGCTCCACGGTCCGCCGGCGCTCGTTGTGCTCGTGGTAGGAGACGAGCTGGCCGGAGACCCCGTAGCGGTCGAGCAGGACCCGGGTGCGCCTGGTGTCCTCGCAGGCGACCACGTCCGCCTCACGCAGGGCGGAGAGCACCCTGAGCGTGACGTCCTCCAGGTTGCCGATCGGCGTCGGGCAGACGACCAGGCGGCCGTCGCTCACCGCGCCTTGGCCAGGCCGTCGAACGCGAGCACCCCGGCTCCCAGGAGCCCGGCGCCCTGTCCGGCCTCGGCGGGCACCACCCGGACGAGGTCCCGCAGGAAAGGCAGCGCGCGGGAGAGCATCTCCTGCCGCGCCGGCTCGAGGAGGAGCTCGCCCGCGGCTATGACTCCCCCTCCCACCACCACCACCTCGGGATTGAAGATGTTCACGAAGCTCGCGATCCCGACCCCGAGGCGGCGGCCGATCAGCGCGATCAGCTCCCGGCACTGCTCGTCGCCTGCGAGCGCCAGCTCGGTCACCAGCTCGCCTGTGACGGGCTGTCCATCGGCCCTGGCTCGGCCGAGGGTCGTCTCCGGCTGCTCCTCCGCGATCCGCTGGGACTCGCGGGTCAGCGCCGTGCCCGACGCCATCACCTCGAGGCAGCCGCGGTTGGGGCAGTTGCCCTGGCACCGCGGCCCGTTGTAGTCGATGACCACGTGCCCAAGCTCCGCGCCCGCGCCGACCGAGCCGCGCCGGGGCTCGCCGTCGACGATTAGACCGCCGCCCACTCCGGTTCCCACCGTCAGGACCACGGCCGTCGAGGCGCCCTGCGCGGCGCCGAAGCGGTGTTCGGCCAGCGCCGCGACGTTGGCGTCGTTGTCGATGAAGACCGGCAGGCCGAGGCGCTCCGACAGCACGTCCCGGATGGGCAGGTCCGCGATCGGCAGATTCACCGCCATGACGGCCTCGCCGGTGCGCTGGTCGAGCAGGCACGGCATGCCGACCCCGACCCCAGACGGCGGTATCTCCGACGCCGCCCGCACCTCATCCACGGCGTCCACGATGGCATCGATCACCCCCGCCTGGTCGAGTCCGGGCATCTCGCGCCGGGCGCGATGGATCAAGGTCAGGCTTTCGTCGATCACCCCGGCCATCGCCTTGGTGCCGCCAACGTCGACACCGACGACGCATTCCGCTGCCATGTCGGCCACTATAACCCGCCGATGCCCGAGCTTTCCGGCGGCTCCGAGCGGGGCAGCGAGTCCACCGACCGCCCGCAGTACACCCGCTACCGCTCACGCCCACAGCTCTTCCGGCGGGGAGGGGACCCGGAGTTCGCCGGCCTGCCCTCGCCCCGCGACCGAGGACGGAGGCGACGGTCACGCAAGCCCCTGACCGCGGGGCGCGTGATCCGCTACCTGGTCCTCGCGATCCTCGGTTGGCTCGCGCTCTCGCTCGTCCTGTTCCTGGTCTCCGCCCAGCTCGAGCAGGGCAAGGTGTCCGAGGCGGCGGAGAGCTCGCTCGACGGCGGTGGCCCGCTTCCCTTCTCGGCGAACACGATCCTCGTCCTCGGCTCCGACGCCCGCCCGAGGGGCACCGGGGAGGGCGGCGCGAACGTGATCGGCGAGCCGAGCCGATCCGACACGATGCTGCTCGTGCGCGCGGGCGGCGGACACTCGGCCCGCCTGTCGATCCCCCGGGACACGATCGTCGACATCCCCGGCCGCGGGCCCCAGAAGATCAACTCGGCGTACGCCATCGGCGGCCCCGCGCTCGCCGTCAACACCGTCAAGCAGTACCTCGGCATCGAGGTGAACCACCTGCTCGAGGTGGACTTCGAGAACTTCCCCAAGCTCATCGACGCGATGGGCGGAATCGACTACACCGGCGGCTGCGTCGTCTCGAACATCAACGGCGGCACGCGCAACGGGGGCGTGACGCTGAAGCTCAAGCGCGGAAGGCATCGCCTCAACGGGAAGGAGGCGCTCGCGCTCGCGCGCACGCGGCGAAACGAGTGCAAACCGGGTGAGGACGACCTCGACCGGGCCCGGCGCCAGCAGAAGATCCTGGGCGCCATGAAGGGGCGCCTCTTCTCCCCGGGCACCTTCGTGCGCCTCCCCTGGGTGTCGTGGGCAGGGCCCAAGGCGATCCGGTCGGACATGGGAGGCGTGAGCCTCATCGGGCTGCTCGCATCGCTTGCGGTGACCGGGTCACCCGAGCCACAGGTGCTGCGCCCGTCCTCGCTCGCCGCACTGCCCGGAGGCGGCACCGGCCTCACGGTCTCCGAGCAGGAGAAGCGCTCGGCGGTGAGGCGCTTCCTCGACGAGTAGCTCGCGATCCGGGCGGAGCTTCGCTTCACAATCGCAAAAGATGGGGAGAGTGGAGGGAAGCTCCTTTCTGATGCTCGGAGGAACCTCACACCCGGTGTGCGAAGCGTTGCTGCGCGTGCAGCGAGAGCGCGACCCCGAGCTCGGCGTCCACAGCCGCACGGTCGCGGATCTCGCCGCGGGCGTGGGGCGCCGGCTCCGGCTGTCCGCGACGCAGCTCGAGGCGCTCATCCTCGCCGGCGAGCTGCACGACGTGGGCAAGATCGCCCTCCCCGACGCCATCCTCGAAAAGCCCTCTCCCCTCGACCCGGACGAATGGGGACTGATGCAGAAGCACACGCTGTACGGCGAGGAGTTCCTGGCCGCCTCGGCCGAGCTGAGCTGCGCGGCCAAGATCGTCCGCGCCAGCCACGAGCGCTACGACGGGCTCGGTTATCCCGACGGCCTGACCGGTGAGACCATCCCGCGCGCCGCCCGCATCATCGCGGCGTGCGATGCCTACGTGGCCATGACCGACGAGCGGCCCTACGCCCGGGCGGCATCTCCCGACGCCGCCATCGCCGAGCTTCGCCGCTGCGCGAGCCGCCAGTTCGACCCAGTCGTCGTCGAAGCGCTGTGCGTGGAGCTGGGGGCCTAGGGGAAGGGAACCTAGTCCGAGCTGGGTGCCTTCTTCTCGGCGGGCGGCGCCGAGTCGGACTTCTTCGTGTCGGTCGACCCCTCCTTCTTCTTCCCGTTCCCGTCCGAGCTCTTTGCGTCGCCGCCGGAGTCCTCCTGCTTCCCCTTGCCGTAGTCGGTGCTGTAGAAGCCCGACCCCTTGAAGTGCACGGCGATCGGGGAAAAGACCCGGTGTGCCGGCGCATCGCAGGTCTGGCACGAGGAGAGGGAGTCCTCGGTCATCCTCTGTACGACCTCGAAGGCGTGTCCGTTGTCGCAGCGGTACTCGTAGGTCGGCATCCCGAAAGAATAGCCCCGCGGGGCGTCCCGCCCCGCGCCCTGAGAGCGTCGGCTCCTTCCCGTCGCCGCTGACCAGCCAGGCTTCGCCCGGCTTCCCACAAGGCGACCGGGACCGCCGGGCAGCCGCCCTCCTCTACGCTGCCCAGCCCATGACCGAGGCCGTGACCATGGACAAGATCGTGGCGCTGTGCAAGCGGCGGGGCTTCATCTTTCCGTCCTCGGAGATCTACGGCGGGCTGGGCTCCACCTACGACTACGGGCACTACGGCGTCCTCCTGAAGGGCAACATCAAGGCCGCGTGGTGGCGATCGATGCTCCAGGAGCGCGACGACGTAATCGCCCTCGACGCAGCGATCCTCATGGCCCCGGCAGTGTGGGAGGCCTCGGGCCACCTCTCCTCGTTTACCGACCCGCTCGTCGACTGCCGGACCTGCAAGCAGCGCTTCCGCGCCGACGACCTCGAGAGCGCGGCGTGCGGGCGAAAGCCCTCCAAGCATCCCGGCGAGGCCGAGGATTGCGACCTCACCGAGGCGCGGGAGTTCAACCTCATGTTCCAGACCACGCTCGGTCCGGTGAAGGAGGCCGGCTCGGTCGCCTACCTGCGGCCCGAGACCGCGCAGGGGATCTTCGTGGACTTCAAGACCGCGCTGCAGACCTCGCGCAGGAAGCCCCCATTCGGCATCGCGCAGGTGGGCAAGGCGTTCCGAAACGAGATCACCCCGGGGAACTTCACCTTCCGCACGCGGGAGTTCGAGCAGATGGAGCTGGAGTTCTTCGTGCCCCCCGAAGAGGCTCCGCAGTGGTTCGAGTACTGGCTGTCGGAGCGCATGCGCTGGTATTGCGAGCTCGGGCTGCGCGAGGACCACCTGCGCCTGCGCGAGCATCCCGCCGACGAGCTTTCGCACTACTCCAGCGCCACGAGCGACGTGGAGTACCTGTTCCCCATCGGGTGGTCGGAGCTGGAGGGGATCGCGAACCGCGGCGACTTCGACCTGCGCCAGCACGCCGAGCACTCGGGCGAGAAGCTCGAGTACTTCGACCAGGCTACGGGCGAGCGGTACGTCCCGCACGTGATCGAGCCCTCCGCCGGAGCCGACCGCGCCACGCTGGCGTTCCTGGTGGACGCCTACGACGAGGACGAGGCGGCCGGCGAGCCCCGAACGGTCCTTCGCCTGCACCCACGCCTGGCGCCGATGAAGGTCGCCGTGCTTCCGCTGGTGCGCAAGGACGGCCTCCCGGAGCTGGCCCGCGAGGTCTACGACGGCCTGCGGGGGCGGATGCAGTCCGACTACGACGAGGGCGGGTCCATCGGCAGGCGCTACCGCCGCCAGGACGAGATCGGCACCCCCTACGGAGTGACGGTCGACCACCAGAGCACGCAGGACCGCACGGTCACGCTCCGCGACCGCGACTCGCTCGAGCAGGAGCGCATCGCGATCGAGGAGCTGGGGGACGAGCTGCAACGCCGCCTGGACGCGGACTGGAGCAGCCCAAAGCCACCCGCGTGACGTGCCCTGGAACGCAAGGAGGGCGTCCCGCGGGACGCCCTCCGGCAAACGGTCAGGCTCGCCCGGGCGCTAGCTCGAGGAGGACGCCCCGGCGGTGTCGGGCGCCGGGGTCTCCGGCGGCGGCGTGGTGGTCGACGACGAGTAGTCGAACTCCTCCTCGGCCCCGAACAGGGCGTCGAGCACCTTCTTGCGCAGACCCTCGCTGACGGCGAGGGCCACGCCCGCTCCGACGACCACGATCAGCAGCTTGCGCCCGAGCCGGCGCTTCTTCTTCGGGCCCTCGCGCAGCGCCTCACCGGCATCGCGTAGGTTCACGGCAGCCTCGCGCAGGTTCTTCTGGAGCTTCTTGTCCTCCAGCAGGGACTTCGCGGGGCCCTTGCCGTTGTCAAGCCGCTCGTACGCGGTCCTCAGCGACTCGTAGGCATCGCCTATGTTGCTCCGTAGGTCCTGGTCGTGCAGCAGGCGTTGGACGTACGGGTTCTTACGCGCGGCCACGGCGGCTGCACCCGCCTTGGCGGCCTTCTTGCGTGCTGCCATCTTCTCCCTCGATCCGCTTGGTGGACGTGTCCGTGAGCATACCCGCGAAGCGCGATCTCGCTCACCGCGATCTCGCCGCTCGGCGATCAGGGGTGGTCACCCGGCGGGGAGCGCGGCGCCGTCGGCCGTCCGCCGTGGCCTTCAGCCGGGCGCCGGTGTCCTCGAGGGCGAGCGCGAAGACCTCGTCGACATGCTCGACGAAGTGAAACTGGAGCTCGGCGCGCAGGTGCTCGGGGATCTCGTCGACGTCCTGCTCGTTGAGCTTCGGAGCGATCAAGGTCTTGATCCCGCTGCGCTGGGCGGCCAGCGCCTTCTCCTTCAGGCCCCCGATGGGCAGGACCTGGCCGACCAGCGTGATCTCGCCGGTCATCGCCAGGTCGTCGTGGACGGCGTGTCGGGAGAGCAGAGACGCAAGCGCCGTGGCCATGGTGATCCCCGCGCTCGGACCGTCCTTGGGGATCGCTCCCGCCGGCACGTGCAGGTGCACGTCGTGGGTCGCGAACCAGTCCTCGGGCAGGTCCGGAGCGATCTGGTGCAGGTGCCCGCGGACGTATGAGAGCGCGGCCTGGGAGGACTCGCGCATCACCTCCCCGAGCTGGCCGGTCACCACGAGGCCGCCGCCGCGCTGGCCGGCGGCGGGCATCGCGGTGGCCTCGACGAACAGGACGTCCCCGCCGACCGGGGTCCAGGCCAGGCCCGTGGCCACCCCCGGCTCCCGGGTCCGGCGCCTGACCTCGGAATGGAAGCGGCGCTTGCCGAGCAGCTCGCGCGCGCGCTTCTCGGTCACGTTGACCTTCCGACGGCGCGTGCCCTCGGCAACCTCGAGGGCGACCTTCCTGCACACGCTGCCGATCTCGCGCTCGAGGTTTCGCACGCCCGCCTCACGGGTGTAGTCGGCGATGACCGCGCGCAGCGCGTCATCGGCGAACGCGATCTTCCCGGGGGTGAGACCGGAGCGCTCGATCTGGCGGGGGACCAGGTAGCGCTTGGCGATCTCGAGCTTCTCCTCCTCGGTGTAGCCCGCCAGCTGGATGACCTCCATGCGGTCGCGAAGCGGGCCCGGGACGGTGTCCAGCGTGTTCCCCGTCGTGATGAACATGACGTTGGAGAGGTCGAACGGCACGTCGAGATAATGGTCCCGGAAGGTCGAGTTCTGCTCGGGATCGAGCACCTCGAGCATGGCCGAGGCCGGATCGCCGCGGTAGTCCGCGCCCATCTTGTCGATCTCGTCGATCATGAACAGCGGGTTGTTCGAGCCCGCGTCGCGCAGCGCACGGATGATCGTCCCCGGCATCGCCCCGATGTAGGTGCGGCGGTGCCCACGGATCTCCGCCTCGTCGCGCACGCCGCCGGCCGAGATGCGCTGAAAGGATCGGCCGAGCGCCCGCGCGACCGACTTGCCCAGCGACGTCTTGCCCACGCCGGGCGGGCCGACGAAGCAGAGAATCGAGCCGCGCGCGTCGGGCTTGAGCTTGCGCACGGCGAGGAACTCCAGGATGCGGTCCTTGACCTGCTCGATGTCGTAGTGGTCCTCGTCCAGCACCTTCCTGGCGTGGCCGAGGTCCAGGTTGTCCTCGGTCGCCTTGTCCCACGGCAGCGAGGCGATCCACTCGAGGTAGGTCCGGATGACCCCGTGCTCGGCCGCCGCGGGAGGTAGGCGCTCGAGCCGGCTCAGCTCGCGGTCGGCCTCGCGCCGGACGTCGTCGGGCAGCTGGATGGCCGCGAGCTGCGCTCGCAGCTCGTTCGCCTCGGCCTGCATCTCGTCGGCCTCCCCCAGCTCCTCCTGGATGGCCTTGAGCTGCTGGCGCAGGAAGAACTCTCGCTGCCCCTTGTCCAGCTCGGACTCGACCTGGGACTGGATCTTCGAGCCGATCGATATGACCTCGAGCTCGCGGGCGAGGATCTGCGACAGCGTGCGCAGCCGCTTGGCGACGTCGGTCTCCTCCAGCAGCGCCTGCTTCTCCTCGGGCTTGATCCGCAGCGCTCCCGCGATCAGGTTCGCGAGCGAACCGGGCTCATCGAGGTTCAGGACGGCCACCTGCAGCTCCTCCGGCAGGTACGGGACCTGCTCGATGATGCTCGAGAAGGTCTGCTGGACGTTGCGGGCAAGCGCGGTGAGCTCGGGGCTCTCCTCCACCAGGTCGGGCACCTCGGAGATCGACGCGACCAGGTACGGCTCGCGCTGGGAGAAGCGCTCCAGGCGGACCCGCTGACCGCCCTGGACGAGGATGCGCAGCGTGTCGTCGGGGGCCTTGATCATTCTCGCGATCTGGCCGGCCACGCCCACCTCGTGGAGCTGCTCGGGCTCGGGCTCGTCGACCTCGGGATCGCGCGAGGCGACCATCACCACCATCCGGTTGCCCCCCAGCACGTCGTTGACGAGCTGGATCGAGCGCGGCTGGCCGACGGCCAGCGGGATCAGGGTGTCGGGGAAGGGAACGGTGTCGCGCAGCGGCAGGACGGGGAGCGCCTCGGGCAGCTCTCCCTGGGCCGTGACGACCTCGACCGCCCGCTCGCCGGGGGGTGGGCTGCCGACCTCGATCATGCGCCTCCGGCCTGCGGCGTCTCGACGGGCACCCGGCGCGTGCGCCGCTCGGGCTGGGCGAGCGGCAGCTCGACGCGCAGGATTCCGTCCTCGTAGCTGGCTCGGGCCTCGTCGGCGCGCACGTCGGCGCCCAGGGCGACCACCCGGCGGAACGGCCCGTGCTCGATCTCCAGCTGCTGATAGAGGCGCCCCTCGGACTCGCGCGGCCGGCGCAGCCCGGCGATCACCAGCTCGCGACCCTGGAGCTCGATTCCCAGCCGGCCGGCGTCGACGCCGGCCAGCTCGGCGGAGACCACGGCGATGGGAGGGTCGCCGCAGTAGTAGACGTCCACCGCCGGAGAGAAGCCGGCCCGCGACCGGGGGCTGATGCCCGTGCGCTCGAAGACGTCGCCGAAGAGCTCGTCGATCTCGCGCCGCATGCGGTCGAAGTTGGCGAACAGGTCGCGCTCACCGGGCACGACCGCCACGATAGCGACCGGTCGGGGGCGATCCCAAGCGGTCCCGGGCCCTACCGCTTGCGGACCCTCAGGATCCCCGAGCTCGCGCCGTTGCGGTCGGAGCTGCCAGCCCACTGGGCGACGAACACCGAGTCGCGCGAGACCCGGAAGGACGTGGTGAACGTCCCGTTCGAGGCGACCTTGACCAGCTTGTGAGTCCAGCGGGTCTTGTTCGTCGAGCGGCCGGAGAGCACGACCTCCTCGCCGCCCTCGGCGGGGCCCAGCCGGCCTCTGATCGTGACCGAGCTTCCTCGGACCGTGCGCGAGCCCGAGCCGATCCTCAGCCGCGAGGGGATTCCCTGATCTCCCCCGCTGAAGGTGGTGAACAGGTTGCTCGTGCCCCCGAGCGCGAAGTCGGTGCCCCCGCCCGGCGAGGACAGCGACGTCAGCGGGTTGGCGTCCACCAGCTGCGGCCGCCAGGTCCGCCCGCCGTCGGAGGTCCGCAGCACGTATCCGCGGGGCGCCTCGGAAGAGCCGAACTCGGTGATCGCCAGATAGCCGCCGTTGCGGCTTCCGAACGAAAGGGCATAGCCCTGGTTCGTCCCGACTCCCTGGAGCTCGGTCCAGCGCCGGCCCCGGTTGCCCGTCTTCCACACGCGGCCGGCACCGTCGACGGCGAAGCCGATGTTCCCTTTGATGAAGTCATAGGACTCCACGCCGCCCTTCACCGGGCGGGGGACGGCCCTGAACGTCTTCCCCCCGTTGACCGAGACCACCAGCGCGCGCGAGCCGTACAGGAACAGCGCCGGCCCGGCCCGGTCCGCCGCGCTGAAGGGCTTGCCCCGCGCCGCCCGGTCGTTGACCGGACTGAACTCGCCGCCGCCGTTGACCGAGCGCCGCGCGCCGCGCGGACCGACCAGCACCACCCGCTGCGCGTCCAGCGTGATGACCGCCGAGGGAGCGGTGGTGGTGCCGGTGTTGAGGATCTGCCAGCTGGCCGCCGCGTTGTCGGTGCGGAAGAGCTGGCCGGTCTCGTCGAGCGCGAAGCCGGTCTGGTCGCTGGGGAAGGAGACGTCGACTATCGACGCCGAGGTGGGCGCCCCGACGCCCTCCCAGGTCTCCCCGCCATCGAGGGTTCGCGCGAGCGCTCCGTTCAATCCGAACGCGTAGGCGACCTGGGCGTTCGTGGCGCGGACGCCGCGCAGCTGATCGGAGATGCTGCCGCCGACTCGCCGCCAGCTCGCCCCCCCGTTGTCCGACAGGACGGTGACGCCGCTCTTCCCCATCGCCATGGCCCGGGTGGGGGAAGCGTAGGTGGCGGCGAACACCTGCTGGTCGGTCGGCACGACGAAGGTGAACGTGGCGCCGCCGTCCTGGGTGCGATGCAGGCCGATGCCGCTCTCGTTGGTGATCAGGCACAGCGTCGGCCCCGCGCAACGAACCCGCGTCAGGTTCTGGGCCCCACCCACGGTGATCGGCCGGGGGGACCAGGTGCCGCCGCCGTCGATGGTCCTGAGGACCGTGTTGCCGTTGCCCACGATGTAGCCGTTGGCGGCGTCGGTGAAGACGATGCTGTTGAGCTGCTGGGCCCCGCTGGCCACGAGCGTCCACGACGTGGCGCCGTCGCTGGTGCGGTATATCGACCCGCCCACCAGGGCAAAGCCGGTGTTCGGCCCGACGAACGCGATGTCGCTCGCGATCGGACTGGTGGCGTTCGCGCCCGGCACAGCGGTGCGGCGCGAGAAGGTGCGCCCCCCGTCGGGCGTGCGGGCGAGACTGCCGTCCTCGAACAGGAGGTATCCCTCGTCCGAGGACGCGAAGGAGATCGCCCGCAGCGGGGAGGGACAGGTGAAGTCGGTGGCGGAGAACGGAAGCCGGCGGAACGTGGCACCGCCGTCGTCGGAGCGCCGGGCGGCGCAGCCGCCGCCGATCACGAAGGAGTCGCCGCCGATCAGCGCGACCTTGCCGAGGTTCGCCGTGATCCCGGTCGCCAGGCCGGTCCACGTCTCTCCGCCGTCGTCGGAGCGCAGCGCGGTCCCGAAGTCGCCGGTCGCATAGCAGCGCGTATCGCTCACGCACTGGACGTCGTTGATCGTGTTGCCCTGCGGCCTGGGGTTGCCCCAGTTCCAGCCGGACTGCCCGTTGTTCGTCGCCGCGGACGCCGCGCCTGCGGACCCCAGCATCCCGCCGAGGGCGGCAAGCGTCCCCACGCAGAGCACGAGCTTCCTCATGACACCTCTCCTCCGATGTTCGAGTTCTCCGCCGGAAGCCACCTTGCTCTCGGCAACGGGGAACCTATCGTTCCGCGTCGGCTGTGACAACGGGAGCGCTGAGCGGAAGTTACGGAAACTACCTCGTCCGCTCATAGCTCGTAGACGGCGCCTTCCTTCGCGACCTCCACCGCGGCGCCGAAGCCCTGCGCGGCTTCGCGGCGCGCCCACAACTCGTCCAGCTCATCGGAGATGTGGGTGAGGACAACCCGGCGGGCTCCTGCCCGGCGGGCATGCTCGCCGGCCTCGGCGGGGGTCAGGTGTCCCCGCTCGCCCTGGCGCTCGGGGCGCGGGAGGGTCGCCTCGACGAGCAAGAGGTCGGTCCCCCTGGCGAAGGCGACGAGGTCGTCGCTCGGCCTGCTGTCGGCCCCGAAGGTGAGCCGGCCGCCCCCGTTCGAGGACGTCACCTCGACCGCATGGGTCGTGGTGAAGTGCGGAACGCGGTGAAACCGCAGGCGCAGCGAACCCACCTCGAGCTGCTCCTCGCCGTCGTATTCGCGCAGATCGAAGGCCTTCTCGATCAGCTCCTCCGGGCCCCAGGCTCCGCACACCCTCCGGAAGGTGTCCTGCGCGCCCGCGGGCGCATGGAGCTTCGGGCGGGCAGGGCTGTCGGTGCCGGGCCACCGGTCGACAGGGACGGGCTGCTGGCGTGGGGCATGGGTCAGCGCGTAGGCGAACGGCACGAGGTCGAGGAAGTGGTCGGCGTGCAGGTGGCTGATGACAACCGCATCCACCGCGCAGTAGTCGCGGAAGCGGCGCAGCTTGGAGAAGGCGCCGTTGCCGCAGTCGAGGACCAGGGAAGCTCCGTCGTCCTCCACGAGGTACCCGCTGCACGCTCCGCCGGCGTCCTGCCATGACGGCGACTTGCCCAGGACCGTGATCCTCACGCTCGTCAGCACCCCTTGCGTCGTTGCTCTGAGACTCTACCCCCGTGATCCTGCCCGGCATCCCGGTCGTGCCGGCCGCCGCCGCCGGCGGTGGGATCTTCGACGAGAGCGTCCTCGTCCTGGGAGCGCTGCTCATGGCCGGTGCGCTGGTGTCGGGGCTGGTGCACCGCAGCTTCCTTTCGCTCACCGCCCTGTTCGTCGTCGCCGGCTTCCTGCTCGGCGAGGGGGGACTCGAGGTGCTGACCTTCACCCCGACGTCTCCCTTCGTGGAGAGCCTCGCCCTGATCGCCCTGGTGGTGATCCTCTTTCGCGACGGGCTGGAGGTGGAGGGAGAGATGCTGCAGCGGGCGTGGCACCTTCCCCTGCGCAAGCTCCTGCTCGCGATGCCTCTGACGTGCGGCCTCGTCGCGATCGTGGCGCATGCGCTCGTCGGACTCTCATGGACCGAGTCGTTCCTGCTCGGGGCGCTCCTCTCCCCCACCGATCCC
>Ga0136622_10000660_pt1 | contig 14196 bp, 7 predicted proteins | sample AntDrymUQ4482106_2_FD_104803 | JGI IMG/M metagenome (GOLD analysis project Ga0136622, IMG submission 104803) | Polar desert sand microbial communities from Dry Valleys, Antarctica - metaG UQ448 (21.06) | ecosystem: Environmental > Terrestrial > Soil > Desert | place: Antarctica: Dry Valley...
CTTGCGCGAGATGTGTGCGCTGCAGGACGAGTTCGAGGTGGCCTACGCGCGCATGGTGGTGGTGAGCGTGGATCCACCCGGCGAGCAGTCCGCCCTGCGCGCGGGACTCGGCGCGCGCTTCACCTTCCTCTCCGATGCCGAGCGGCGGTGGCTCCCCCGGTTGGGCCTGCTCGAGGAGTCCGACACGCTGCACCAGCCCTACCGCCCAACGGCGTTCAGCCTGCTGCCCGACCTCGAGATCCATCGTCGCTACGACGGCTTCTGGTACTGGGGGCGTCCCACCGCGGAGGACGTGCGCCAGGACATGCGCGCGATGTCCCGGCGGGTGCGCGACGACTTCGAGCGCGAATGATCTCCTTCGACGGGCGCGCGCTTGGCACGGGGTCGACGCCGGGCCGGGCGTTCGACCTCGACCCCCGCTGCATCGAGGGCTCGGATCCCGTGAGCGGCGCCTACGCGAACGTGTGCGCGCTCGCCGACGCGGACGCCGCGATCCCCTTTGATCAGACCGAGGTCCAGCAGGCCCGCCGCGACGCACTGGAGTGGTGGATCCCGATGCTCGGCGACACGCTGGTCTGCATAACGATGCTCGCGCTGGACGAGTCGCGGTGCGGCGGTGCGATCACGGTCACGCGCGCGCCGGTGGACTTCGGCTCGGACCCATTCGCGCGGCTGTTCCCAGCGACGCTCGTGCGCACGGACATCTTCAGCGAGGTGCCGCCGCCGGCGGGCCCAGTGATCGAGCGCTACGCGGGGGTGGCCTGGCCCGGCGGTGCGTTTCGGTGAAAAAAATGGACGGCGACTACTCGGCGGGGGGTCCGGGTAGGTCGAGACCGTGACTTGCGAGCGCCTGTCAGTACTCGATGCGTCATTTCTCGCCATCGAGAGTCCCTCAGCGCCGATGCACGTGGGCTGGGTGGCGGTGTTCGACCCGCCGGAGAACGGTTCCCGACCGGCGTTTCCCGAGCTCTTCGAGCAGATCTCCGAGCGGCTTCGTGGCGTGACGCGCTACCGACAGCGTCTCGCCGGCGTGCCGCTGGGGCTCCATGAGCCGCTCTGGGTCGATGATGCCGGCTTTGACGCCGCTGACCACGTGCTTCGCGCGGACGGTGAGGATCTGACTGTGCTCGTCGACGCCATCCTCTCTTCTCCCCTGGCGCGCGACCGGCCGCTGTGGGAGATCTGGATCGCCGACGCGCTTCCCGACGGACGTTTCGCGCTCGTTGGCAAGATGCACCACTGCATGGTCGACGGGATGGCCGTGGCGGAGCTCGGCAAGCTTCTCTTCGACAGCAAGCCCGACGCGTCGGGCGAGGCGAGCCCGGACCAGGACGCCGGGTGGTCGCCGGCGCCCGTTCCCTCGCCCGGTGAGCGACTCGCGCGCGGGCTGGTGGACCGCGCGGCCGACGGCGCTGCCCTCGCCCTCGCGCCGCTGCGGCTGGCGAGCTCCCCGTCGCGCCTGCGCGGACTGCCCGGCGCGGTAGGTCGCGGGGCGCGCACGCTGGGACACACGCTTCTGCCACCAGCGCCCAGCTCGCCCTTCAACCGTGCCGGATCCGCCGAGCGCCACCATGTCCGCGTGTCGCGCTCCGTCGATGACCTGCGCGTGCTCAGACGCCGCTTCGGCGTGACGCCAAACGATGTGGTGCTCGCCGCCTGCGCCGGCGCGTTGCGGCGCTTCGCCGAGCGCCGGGGGGAGGTTCCCCAGCCCCTGAAGGTCATGATCCCCGCCGACGTACGCTCGCACTCCGATTCAGCGGGGAGCGGCAACCGCATCTCCTTCTTGTTCGTCGAGCTGCCCTGCGACGAGCCCGACCCGGTCGCGCGCCTGATGCGCATTCACCGCGCCACCGCACAGCGCGAGCGCGACGGCGAGGCCGAAGAGCTGGACGGCGCGTTGCGCGCCGTAGCGCGCACGCCCGGTCCGGTGCAGCGGGCGCTCGCGCAAGTATTCGCCCACCCGCGGCTGTTCAACCTCACGATCTCCACCATGCCGGGCCCGGCCGTGCCGCGCTATCTGTGCGGCTGCCAGCTACGGGAGGTCCACTCGGCCGTGCCGCTCCCCACCCGCCACACGTTGTCCATCGGCGTTGTCACCGTCGCCGGGCGAGCCTGCTTTGGCATCTACGCCGACGCGTCGCAGCTGCCGGACGCCGACGCGCTCGGCTCCGACATCGGCCACTCGTTCGACGAGCTGCTCAGCGTCCGACCCTAGCCGGGCCCGTTCGCCGAGGTCAGCCGACAGCGCGACGAACCCGTCGTCCGCGATCCGGCCGGTGGAGGAGGCAGCCCCTCGCGGTCTAGCGCCCTCGAAGCCGCCGTGCCAGCCCGCGCCGCCGATCGCGGTCGTGGCGCCGAACGCTGTCGCCGATCAGCCAGAACATTGGCGGCCACAGGCCCACGAAGAGAGCGCGGCGCTCGGCGTTCGCACGCTCGTCCTCACCGATCGTCTTCGCTCGGATCCAAAGCCCGATGCAGAGCCCGATCGTGCTCAGCGACGTCGCGTACAGGTAGCGGTGGGGCGGGCCGGGAGCGACTTCGAACAGATCGGGCACAGGCTCAGCTTGACGGATCCGCCACGCTGCGGCGTGGCGGTGGTATGACTGCGCGATGGGGCACCGACAGACGTCCGGGACGCGCTTGCGCACCGCCGCGCGATTCCCGCTGGGTCTTGGGCTCACGGCATGGCGCTACATGTGGCGCACGACGCCCGTGCATCGCTGGGAGCTCCCGGGCTCCCCGGACACAGACGCCCCGCCGGACTTCCCTGGCGATGTCGGGCTCGACGGGCTCCAGCGCACGGCCGACGGGGTCGGCCCCCTGATCCACCGGATCTACCGCACGCGGATCGCCGGTTCCGCGCTCACGCCCGAGCAACTCGTCGAGCGCATCGCCGCCGACCTCGACGGCGTGGCGCCGTCGGAGTTCGCAACATTCCAGAAGCTGCGAGGGGGCGAAGGGCTGGCGCCCAACGACGAGTACGTGGTCCGGATGCCCGGACCCTGGGACGGCCCGGTACGGGTGGTCTCGGTGAGCCCGTCGTCGTTCCGGCTCGCCACCCTCGACGGCCACCTCGAGGCGGGGCAGATCGAGTTCCGTGCCGACGCCGATTACCGCTCGCTCGGTTTCACGATCGAGTCGTGGGCGCGCAGCGGCGACCAGTTCAGCGATCTCCTGTATTCGCGCCTTCGCCTGGCGAAGGAGGTCCAACTGCACATGTGGACGTCGGTGCTCTCGCGGGTGGCGGAGCTCGCCCACGGGCGCATGGACGGTGGCATCGTGATCACCACGCGGCGCATCGAAGCCGACCGGCTCGGCGACGCGCCGCTGCCCAGGCGCACACGGCGGGACGATCGCATGCTCGCCGCGCTGGCGCAGCGGGCGGTCAACTTCGACGCCGGCCGGACGGGCACCTACACGCCGGAGAACGGCTGGCACGTCGACGACATGGTCGAGCCTCTGCCGCCCGAGCCCTCGGGCCCACCGATCGACGGCGGAAGCTGGCAGGTTGCCCGGCGGCTGATGGTCGACTACCAGCTCGCCGATCCAGCGGCGGTTCGTGCGGTCTACCTCGAGGATGAGCCGCTCGCCGGTCGCGACATGCTGCTGAAGATCAGGTTCCTGGGGCTGCGAATCGACGTGGGTGTCCGGGTCGGCGAGGTCTACGAGGAGGAGCGCGAGGTCGACGGGCGCCCGGCGCAGATCTTCGGGTGGAGCTACCGGACGCTCGAGGGACACTTCGAGCAGGGCCAGATGAGCTACGAGGTGTGGAAGTGGCTCGACACGGGCGATGTCGCCTTCCGGCTGCACGCGCACTCCAAGCCCGCCGAGCACGGCCCGCCTCTGCTGGGCCTGGGATTCCGCCTCATCGGCCGGGTCCCCCAGCTGCGCTTCTACCGCGGGGTCTGCCGGCGTGCACGCCGCCTAACGGAGGCGGAGCTCGAGAGCGCGCGCGTGATGACCCACTGAGCCCGCCCGGCAGAGCGCCGGGCGGTCGCACTCGCCACCCCTCGGCTGTCTTACCCCGTGGCGGGTGTGGCGCCCGCCACGACGCCGCTGTCGCTCAAGCGTCCGATCTCCGCGTCGCTCAGCCCCAGCACCCCGGCCAGTACCTCCTCGGTGTGCTCGCCGAGAATTGGCGCGCGTGCCGGCGGTAGGCGTTCGGCGTGCGAGAAGTCGAGCGGCGAACCCGGCATGAGGTAGGTGCCGATGCCCGGTTGCTCGATCTCCTCGAACATTTGACTCTCGGTCGAGCAGCGCGGGTCTTCCTCGACGAGCTGGGTGAAGGTCTGATAAGGCCCCCATGAGACATCGTGGCGGTCGAGCTCCTCGCGCACCTCCTCGAGCGTTCGCGACCCCACCCACGGCTTGAGCGTCGCGCCGATCACCTCGCGTGCGATGAAGCGGCCGCCCTCGTCGTCGAGGTCCACGTCCATCAGCTTCGCGACCTGGGCGAAGGCCTCGCTCGCTCGCCTCGCCCGCGTTCGGCCGCCCGAGCGACGCGGCCATGTCCTCGTAGCCGAGGATCAGCGCGTCGAGACGGCGAGCATCTTCTCGGACGACCCAGGAACCGACAGGTACGATCGCCGGACGTTCATCGAGCTGAGCCTACTCAGCCGGTGTTCTGCATGCCGGCCGCGATCCCGGCGACGGTCGCCAGCAGGTGCTCGCGGGCGCCTTCGTCGCCGGCTCGGACGCGGTGGAGCAGCTCCACCTGGATGTGCGAGAGCGGGTCGATCCAGGGGTTGCGGTGCTCCAGGCGCGCGCGTAGCGACGGTGCTCCGGCCAGAAGCCGGTCTCGCCCCGTGATGGCGAGCAGGCTGTCCACCGCGCGCGCGTGCTCCTCGATTATGACCGGCCACAGGCGCTCGGCCAGCTCGGGGGCGACCAGGTCGCGGTAGCGCTTGGCAACGCCGAGGTCGGACTTGAACAGCACCATCTCGAGCATGTCGCAGACGCTGCGAAAGAAGGACCAATCGCGCCACATGCGCCGGTGAAGGTCGAGGTCACCCTCGGCCAGCGCGACGCCCGCCCCGTACCAGGAGGGCAGCACGAGGCGGCTCTGCGTCCACGCGAAGACCCAGGGGATGGCGCGGAGCCCCTCTATGTCCTGGGCTCCGCCGCGGTAGGCGGGCCGCGAGCCGATGTTCAGGCCCGCCAGCTCGTTGAGCGGAGTTATCTGCGTCAGGAAGGGCATGAAGTCCTCGTCTGCGTGGACGAGCTCCTGGTAGGCCGTGCGCGAGCGCTCCGCTATGGCCTCCATCTCCTCACGGAAGGCCCCCTCGGGGGAAGCGGGGGGCGATGCGGTGCCCAGCATCACCGCTGCCACCGTCTGCTCGAGTGAGCGCAGGGCGAGCTGGCGGTCCGAGTAGCGGGCCGAGATCGTCTCGCCCTGCACGGTGATGCGGATGCGGCCGCGCACCGTGTCGGGCGGCTGGGCGAGGATGGCGGCGTGGGAGAGTCCTCCGCCGCGCGAGGGCGAGCCACCGCGACCGTGGAAGAAGCGCAGAGTCACGCCGTGGGTGTCGGCTTGCCGGGCGAGCCCCTCCTGTGCCCGGTAGAGCGCCCACTGGCTCGCGAGGAAGCTCGCGTCCTTGGCCGAGTCCGAGTAGCCGAGCATCACGTCCTGGGCGCCGGAGCGCGCGTCGAGATGCTCCCGGTAGGCCGGGTTGGCGTACAGGGCCTCGAGCGTCGCCTCCGCCCCGTCGAGGTCGTCCACCGTCTCGAAAAGCGGCGTGACCCGCAGGTGGCGCGCGCCGCTGCGCTGCGCGAGCCACAGCGCGCACAGCACGTCCGAGGCGCTCTCGACCATGGACACCACGAGCGTGTCGAGCGCCTCCGGGCCGAACTGCTCGCCGGCGCGCGCCAGACCCTCAAAGGTCTGCAGCACGCGCTCGACCTCGTCGCCTGCTTCCGGCGCCGCCCCGGCGCCGGACTCCGACGAGAGCAGGGCCTCCGTCAAGAGCCGCTGGCATGTCTCCTCGTCCGCTCCCTCGAGCCCGGGGAGCAGCGCAGCGGCGGCGGCCCGCAGCGGAGCCGCCGACTGACGTGAATCGAGGCGCGCGAGATGAAACCCGAAGCACGCGACCTGGCGCAGCAGCGCCGTGATGGCGCCGTTCGACACGACGGACGAGCCGGTGCTCGCGCGGACGAGCTCGAGGTCCGCAGCCAGCTCCTCCGGTGCCCCGTACCCCGGCTCGTCACCGGGCTCCAGCGTGTTGGCGAGCCGCCACTCGACGAAGTTGAGCTTGCGGCGCAGCGGCTCCGCGCGCAAGCGCGAGCCCATGGCCTCGGCAGCACTGGGCAGTTCGTGCGCGTCCTGCTCGAGCGACGCGAGGAGGGGCAGGCCGGCGGGCAGATGGCCGGCGCCCTGCGAGTAGCTCAGCGCGAGCGCGCTCACCCTGTCGCGCAGCAACCGCAGCGCGAGCCGCCGGTGCGCCTCGAGCGTGGGGAGGAAGCCGTCGGGGTCCACCGCGGGGTTGCCGTCCATGTCGCCCCCGGCCCACGACCCGAAGCGCACCGGCGTGGCCACGGCGACCGGATCGCCGCCGAGACGTCGAGCCACCTCGGCGCCGAGCGACGGCACGGCGTCGAAGAGCACCGCCTCGAAGAAGAACAGCACGTTCTGGACCTCGTCCTTCACTCGCGGGCGCTCCCGCCGCACCGCGTCGGTCTGCCACCAAAGGGCGAGCGTCTCCCGGATCTGTCCCCTCGCCTCCTCGCGCTCGGAGGCGCCGAGGCGATCGTCCTGCACGACCTCGAGCGCTGCGGTGATGCGGCGCTGGTGATCGAGGACGGAGCGACGCCTGGCCTCGGTGGGGTGCGCGGTGAGCACCAACTCGACCTCGAGCGCCGATGCCAGCGTTGCGACCCGTTCAGGATCCTCGTCTCGCAGGCTGGCGGCGGCCTCGGCGAGCGACTCGCGCTGGCCGCTCTCGTCGCCGTCGTAGCGGCGCCGCTCGCGCACGCGCTCGCGCCCCTCGGCGATGTTGGCCAGCGCGAGCTCCATCGTGCACGCGCGGATGAAGGGGGCCAGCGCCGCGTCGGAGGACTGGCGCAGCCGCCCGATCAGCCGCTCGGCGGCCTCCTCGTCACCCGCGCGAATGGCGGCCGCGTCTGCGTGGAGGGCGCGCACCGCACTCAACAGCTCGGCGCCCCCCTGCTCCTCCACCACCTCGCCGAGCAGCTCGGAGAGCAGCTCCGTCTCGCGATCGAGCGCGTCCTCGGTCGCGGGTCCGGGGCCGCTCCCGGCAACGTCGCTGGGCGATGAGGCGATCTTCTCGACCACGGTCAGAGGGTTCCGCCGCCGGGAGCTGGGGAGCCAGTGGCTGCTCGCGTTCTGTCCATAGTCCGCTGGATGCCTCGCTCGACTGCCTCGATGAGGTGGGGGCGCAGCCGATCAGCAGGGATGATGGCGTCGATCGAACCGACGTGCAGCGCCCGCTCCACGCTGTGAACGTCGTCGAACTCGTTCGCCACCTCGCCGAGCTTCTCCGATCGCACGGTCGCCCTCACGTCTCCCAGCTCGGCCCGCAGCCGGGCTCGCTCGTCGTCGTCGTCCACCTGCTCCAAACGAGCCTCAAGATCGACCACGCGTTGATCGGCGTCGGTGCGCTTGCTGATGTCGCGCGCGAAGACAGTCGCCGCCGCCGGAGCGCCGCCGATGACCGACGCGTACGAGCCCTCGACGGCGATCACCTCCATGTCGTCGTTGAGCGCACCGGAGAATACAACGAATGCTCCTCCGTGGTAGCGAGAGACCACGCAGAAGACGATCGGACCGTCAAAGTTGACCACGGCACGGCCGATCTCGGCCCCGTACTCGAGTTGCAGCTCGCGCAGCGACTCGGGCGATCCGTCGAAGCCCGACAGGTTGGCCAGTACCACCATCGGCCGGTTGCCGCTGGCGGCGTTGGTGGCGCGGGCCACCTTTTTCGACGACCGCGGGAAGAGCGTCCCCGCCGTCCACTGATCGGGTCCGTCGGCGGGCAGAAGGCCGCGGCGGGGGAGCGCCTGGGACTCGATGCCGAGCATGGTCACCGGATAGCCGCCCACGTGGGCGTCGAAGACCACGGCGCTCTCGGCGGCAGCCATCGCCGCCCAGCGCTCGAGCGGCTGGTGGTCTTGGTCGGCGACGGCTCGCATGACCGTACGGATGTCGAAGGGCTTCTTGCGCTCGGGGTTGGTCTCCTCCGAGAAGATGTCGCCGACGAGCTGGAAGTCGCCGGTGGGAGCGCGGTGCGGGAAGGTGCGGACGTCGCGGTCGATGGGGTCGGTCGTCGCCGCCCGCCGCGGAAAGCGCTCGCCGGGCGCGAGGTAGGTGTGCTCGTAGTGGGCGAACAGGACCTCGCAAGCCGCGGCCAGATCCGCGGCCCAGTACTGAGCCTGGCCGTTGGGGCCCATGATCCGGTCGTAGCCGCCGATCCCGAAGTTGTCCTCGGCCGAGACGCCGCCCGAGTATTCGAGCGCCTGCTTGCCGGTGAGCACCATCGCGCTGTCGGGCGTCATGACAAGGATCCCGCGCGTGTGCAGGAGCATCGTCGCTTCCGCGTTCCAGTAGGGCTGAGCGCCCACGTTGATTCCGGCAACCACGACGTTGACCTCGCCATCTGCCTGGGTGAACGTGATCAGGCGGCGCAGCACGCGTGAGACCCAGTCCATGTTCTCCGAGCCGCTGTCCATCGAGATCTTGGCCCCGGCCGACACGGCGAGCCACTCGACGGGCACCTGCATCTCCTCGGCCAGGTCGAGCGCGCGAATGATCCGAACGCACTCCGGCTCGGCGATCGCCCCGAGCGCCTTGGTCGGATCGCCGAAGAGTGCGACGCGCGCCATTCCCTCGGGGTAGCGGTCGGTGACCGTCTGCACCAATCCGACGACGATGCCGGCGTCGTTGCCGCCAAAGGGACGATCGACTGGCACCAGGCAGCCGTCCTCGTCGAGGTCGTACTCGGTGAAGGTCCCGCCCGCGCGGGTCAGAAGCGGGATCAGCTCATACGGGTAGACCGTCCCACGGCGCCGCGCCCGCAGCACCTTCTCGGCGTAGTCGTCGAGGGGTGCCAATGGCTCGGTCGGCGGCTCTGCGACGGAGAGCGTTACCCCCGCGCCGGCCTGGTAGGAGAAGCCAAGGGCCATGGGACGCAGCTCGCCGTCTGCCGGAGAGGGAACGCGCGCCTCGATCGACACCTCCTCGAGTCCCAAGCCCGTGGTGATCGGAGCCAGCGTCCGGGTAAAGGTGAGGAGCTCATCAAGTGGCACCTCTAGGGGCGGCCGGACGTAGAGGAGCACTTGGTTTCCGTGCAGCCGCTGCTTCGAATCGCGCTGGGCCTGCACGCGGCGGATGCTGTCGAGGCATGCGGCGATGACGCGCTCGGGCTCGGGCAGGGCGGTGAGCCGGCCGGACGCGTCACGCACCGGCGTGACGTCGCGCACCTCGGCCAGCGCAACGAGGCGCTCATCGGACGGGTTCTCGCGGGCGGCGCAGTGGAAGAGATGCACATCCTCGACCGCCGGCATTCGCGTCAGGTCGAAGTTGGAAAGGCGCCAGAGATGGAGGCGCCGCGAGATCATCGGGTGGAGCTCGCGGGTCACGCGCTCCTCCTGGAAGGCGCCGTCGGCCAGACGGAAGGTGAAGTAATGCACGGCGGCTCCGGCCGGGCCGCTCACCGCCACCGTCACTCGTCCCACCGCCGGCGGCAGCTCCGCCGCGCCGATGGCGGCAAGAAGCTCGGCGGCCATGGCGTCTGTCTCGAGCGGGGGCTCGCTCCACGAGAGGTAGAAGTCGACGACGGCCTCCGAGCCCGGGGCCTCGGAGGCGAGCGCGGCGGCGGCGGCGGCCGACGCGGGCAGCTCCGAGGCCTCGGCCAGCGCAGTGATCAGCTGGATGTCTCGTCCGTCGGCAACGTAACGGGCGGTGAGAAACTGCAATCCGTCGCGGGCGTGCGACCGCACCTCCTCCAGCGGATAGGCCCTGTAGTAGCGGCGGGTGAGGAGCTCGAGCATCGGCTCGTGGCCCTCCTCTCCGCCTATCCGCTCAGCCAGGAGCCGGATGAGTGGCTGGGGGCTTTCCACGAGGGCCGCGATGCGGTCGGCGTAGTCGGGGGCGTCGGGATGGGCGGCGAGGTGGCTGAGCTGCTCTCGCACGGTGGTAAGGACCTGCTCGCGGACTTGCTCGATGAATGGCTCATCGAACACCCGGAAACGCACGCTGCGGGCGAGCTCGCCGACCACGGGATGACGGAGCTGCGCGGCGACGATCAGCCGGTCGAGGGTCTCGTGCAACTCCTCGCGCAGTGGCCCAGAGAGCGCCTGGGCATGCTGGAGGCGCCGGTCGAGGAGCGCCATCACGGCCGGAACCTGTGACGGCGCCCGCTGGTGGGCGAGGAAGATCCGGTAGACCGCCTCCTCGAGCTCGGGTCCCCGCTCGAGGTCGTGCACTCCGTAGCGGGCCAGCGCACGTGTGAGTCTGGCGCGGAACGTCTCGGGCAGGCCCTCGCGTTCGCAATCGAGCGAGCGGAGATAGGAGCGGAAGTGCTCGCGGGGGCTGCGGACACGTTCGCCTTCCTCCTCTTCGTGCTCCTCTCGCTCCGTCGTCGGCCAGTTGCGGGAGAGCTCAGCCAGGTCCGCGAAGATCGTAAGGACCTCGAGCTCGCCGTGGAGCACCTCGGCGTCCTCGGGGGGCAGCTGGTCTCGGGCCCGCTCGAACTCGGCTACGAGCCGGCGGGCCTCATCTACCTCCACGTCAAAGCCCATGATCAGGCTGCGCAGGGCATCCAGGTGCTCGCGCGCGCGGAGGCGGGCGCCGGACTCGGCGGGAGTCATCAGCGAGTCAAAGCTGATCCGCGGCGCGTCGGGCTCCGCCGCTTCGGCCACGGCCTGAGGCTCCACGCTCAGGAGCGGTGCTCCCGCGTCGACGTGGACGTTGCCGGCCACGAAGACCTCCCGCACCCGCCCGGCTTGCGGGGCCACGATCGTCATCTCCATCTTCATCGCCTCGAGGAGCGCCACCGGCGACCCCTCCTCCACCTCGTCGCCGGGAGCCACGTTCACGGCCACGACCAGCGCCGGCGCCGGCGCTCGGACGGAGCCTCCCTCGTCCCTAGATACGCGATGGGTCACGCCCTCGACCTCCACGAGGTAGTCCGGACCGTCGGTGACGCAGTCGATCCTGAAGGCTCGCGCGCCGATCGCCAGCCGGCGCGCGAAGGGGCGGAGCGGCTCGACCTCTACCTCGATCGTCGCGCCCTCGGTCTCGATCCTGTAGCTCCGCGGGCCGGCCTGGGCGACTGCCAGACTGTAGGTTTGGCCGCGATGGCGGAGCTCGGCCGTCCGGCCGATCTCATGGCTGGCCTTAGACCGTCCGCGGCCGGCCGCGGTATAGAAGCCGCGGCGTTCGAACTCCTGCTCGGCGTCATAGATCTCGATCGCAGCGCCGAGCAGAGCAACGTCCACGTGGCGTGTCGGGATGTGGCCGTTGGAGGCGACAAGGCGGTCCAGCCAGCCGGTGTCGGCGGTGCCGGCGAGCATCTCAGGACGGTCTAGAAGGTCGAGCAGGAACGACTTGTTCGTCGTCCCCCCACGCACGACTACCGTCGTCTCGCCGAGTGCTCGGAGCAGCCGCGTCCTCGCCTCGGCACGGTCCCGCCCCCAGCCGATCACCTTGGCGATCATCGAGTCGTACTCGGTGGGGATGACATCGCCCTCGGCGACGCCCGTCTCGACTCGCACCCCCGGGCCGGAGGGAAGCCCGAGGAGCTCGACCGTCCCCGGGGAGGGGGCGAAATCGCGTTCGGGGTCCTCGGCATTGAGCCGGGCCTCGATCGCGTGACCCCAGGCGGCGGGCGGCTCGCCGTCCAGGTGCCCGCCCAGGGCCACATGGAGCTGGAGCTTCACGAGGTCGAGCCCCGTCGTCATCTCCGTGACCGGATGCTCCACCTGAAGGCGGGGGTTGACCTCGAGGAAAGCGAACGCCTTCTCGTCGGGCTGGTAGAGGAACTCGACAGTCCCCGCGTTGCGGTAGCCGGCCGAACGGGCCAGGTTGACGGCCGCTGCCCGCAGCTCCCCCTCCTGCTCGGCGTTGAGGGCCGGCGAGCTCGACTCCTCGATCAGTTTCTGATTGCGGCGCTGGATCGAGCAGTCCCGGACGCCCGCTGCCCAGACCGCGCCGTGATCGTCGGCGATGACCTGGACCTCGACGTGATGCGCGCCGGTCATCAGGCGCTCGATGAAGATGGTCGCGTCGGCAAAGGACCGGAGCGCCTGTGCCTGTGCGCCCTCGAACGCGGGCGCGAGCTCGGCCTCGGAGTTGGCCACGCGGATGCCCCGCCCGCCGCCCCCGGCCGCGGCCTTGATCATGACCGGATAGCCGATCGTCAGGGCTTGTGCGACGGCGGCCTCCACCGTCTCCACTGGGCCGCCGCTCCAGGCGGCCACCGGCACGCCCGCCTGCTCGGCGAACAGCTTGGCCCCGATCTTGTCGCCGAGGCGGCGCATGACGTCGGGCGGCGGGCCGATGAAGACAACGCCCATACGGGCGCACAACTCGGCGAAGGCCGGATCCTCGGCCACGAAGCCCCACCCGACCCAGGCCGCGTCGGCCCCGCTCTCGCCTAGCGCCCGCTCGAGCTCGCCGTGGTCGAGGTAAGGGCTCTTCCCACCCCCGATGACAACCGCCTCGTCGGCCTCGAGTACGAACATCGCCCGCCGCTCGGCCTCCGTGTGGAACGCGATCGTTCGCATCCCGCCGCCGTGCTCGAAGTTGAGCTCCCGCACCGCGCGAATGAGGCGCATGGCGGCCTCGCCGCGGTTGACTATCGCGACGCGGGTCATCTCGGCGTCACCTCGGAGCACCGCAAGGTCAGCGGGGTCGCAGTCGCACCATTGGGGTCAGTGAATCAGAGCCCGGGTCGCGTTGTCGTCGGCGCAAACCGCGGGGGTGATATCCGGACCGCAATGGAACCACCCGCTCCAGTCACGTAGTCTTGGGCCCGGGTGAGTGATTCAGTACTTCTTTTTCCGGGGCAGGGCAGTCAGGAGCCCGGCATGGTTGACACCGTCGCGCGTCTACGGCCGGATCTGCTCGAGCTCGCGGCGGAGGTGGTGGGCGAGGATCCGTTTGCACAGGTGGGGCAGGGCACGCGCTTCGACCAGCCTGCGATCTATTGTGCTGCGCTGGCCGGTCTCGAGAAGGCGGGGCATCCGAAGGCCGATCTCTATGCGGGACATTCGATGGGGGAGATCACGGCGCTTGCCGCGGCCGGGGCTTTGAGCGACGAGGACGGGTTGCGCCTGGTTGCCGAGCGCGGCCGGCTGATGGAGGCGACCGCGGCCCGAACCGGAGGTGCGATGCTCGCGATCCGGGCGGGGCGTGAGGAGGCGGAGCCGATCGCCGATCGCCACGGGCTGGCCGTCGCGAATGACAACTCGCCGGACCAAGTGGTGTTGTCGGGGCCGCTTGCCGGCATCGAGGCGGCGGAGGCCGAGGCTGGCAAGGATGGGATGCGCGCCAAACGGCTGCCGATCACCGGCGCCTTTCACTCGCCGCTGATGGCAGATGCGGTCGAGCCCTTCCTCGCCTTCCTACAGGACATCGAGTTGCGCGCGCCGCGCGCGCCGGTGTTTTCGTGTGTGACCGCGGCGCCGTTTGATGATGTCCGGGAGCGGCTCGCTCAGGCGCTGGTGGAGCCGGTGCGTTGGGTCGAGGTTTTGCACGCTCTCTACGCGGCTGGTGGGCGCCGGTACGAGGAGACGGGGCCGGGGAAGGCGCTTGTCGGTCTCGTGCGCCGCACCCTTGAGGATGTCGAGGTCGTTGCTGCGGAGCCGGCGGAGGCCGGCGCCGCGTAGCGCGAGCGCGCTTGGGGGTGATCGAGTGGGAGATCTGAAAGGCAGGCCCGAGGGCTGCGCGCTTGTGACCGGCGCCTCGCGCGGGATCGGAGAGGCGATCGCCCGCGCGTTGGCCGAGGAGGGCTGGCCGGTGGGGGTCAATTACCGCAAGGACGCGGAGGGCGCCGAGCGGGTGGTCGAGGGGATCGAGAGTGACGGCGGCAGCGCACTCGCCATCCAGGCCGACGTCAGCGATCCGGGCGCGGCCGACGAGCTGTTCCCGCCGCTCGAGGAGCGCTTCGGGCCGGTGCTCGTGCTCGTGAACAACGCCGGCGTGCGCGCCGACGGGTTGGCGCCGCAGCTCGAGGACGACGC
>Ga0136622_10000663_pt1 | contig 14183 bp, 15 predicted proteins | sample AntDrymUQ4482106_2_FD_104803 | JGI IMG/M metagenome (GOLD analysis project Ga0136622, IMG submission 104803) | Polar desert sand microbial communities from Dry Valleys, Antarctica - metaG UQ448 (21.06) | ecosystem: Environmental > Terrestrial > Soil > Desert | place: Antarctica: Dry Valley...
GAGCGTTACTGGTACTCGGACGAGATCTCCGCGGCACGGGAGCAGGCCAGCGGCCTGTACCAGGTACCCGTGCTGCCGATCTACTACGTGATCGCCGGCATGGGTTCGCTGAGCCCCGCGCAGCCCCCGGCCGGATGAGCGACTGCCGCCGCCAGGCCAAGCTCAGCCCTGCTCGAGCGGAGCCATCGTAAGTCCGGCGTCCTTGAGCTGCTCCCAGTAGTGCTCGGCCGGCTCCTTGGGGCCGCTCCAGACGATCGCCCGGCCGGAGCTGTGGATCTGGTCGGCGATCGCCTTCCCCTGGTCAATGGTGATGCCGGGGATCACGCGGGCCAGGGCGGCGGCCACGCCCTCGAAGGTGTTGTGATTGTCGTTGAGCACGATCACGCGCCAGTTGCCGTGCAGGCCGCCTCCCGGACCGTCCACGCGGGGCTTCTCGACCGTGGCCGGGCTCACGGCGCCGCCGTCCTGTCCCAGTAGCGCCGCAGGCCCAGGCCCAGCTGGTCGGGCGGCGCGGCCTGCAGGAGCGAGTCCGCGGTGGCGGGGTCGAGCGCGCCCCGGGCCTCAGACTCCGACCAGGCGGCGAACTCCTCGGCGCTCAGCTCGCGAGCCCGGTCGGCCTCCGTGCGCAGTGACTCGCGCACGCGCGCGAGCTGCTCGGGCACGTCCTCGTGGCGGCCGAAGTGCGTTAGACACAACGCGCTCGGGGCCCACGCCTCGATCGCGTCGGCCGACTCCAACCACGCTTCCACGTCGATGTCCGGTGGAGGCGTGGGCGCCACCGTGTACGGATGGCCTGGTAGTCGCACCCCGGCCATGTCGCCCACGTAGGCGTCGCCCGTGTCCTCGTGCAGGAAGCAGACGTGGTGGGACGCGTGCCCGGGCGTGTAGGCCACGCGCATGCCCTCCACCGTTTCGCCTCCCCGCAGCGCTTGCAGGCGCTCGGGATCGGCGGGCGCCACCTCGCCCCACAGCTCCTCCATCCGGTCCCCGTACAGCCGCCCGGCGCTCTCGAGGAGCTTCGAGGGGTCGGCGAGATGCGGCGCACCCGCCTCGTGCACGTAGACGGTGAGGTGGGGGTAGCGGCGCATCAACACCCCCGTGGCACCCGCGTGGTCGAGGTGGATGTGGGTCAGCAGGAGCGCGCGGGGCTCGGACTGCAAGCCGTCGAGGAGGGTGCCCAGGCAGGAGGCCGGACCCGGGTCGACCACCAGGCCGTCCACCTCGTAGGCGCAGATCACGTGCGCGCGGCCGAGGTGCTTGACATCGATCGAATGGCTCATCGCAGCGGCTGAACATACAATCCCGTCCTGTGACCGAGCCCAAACCCAGTGAGCGCAGCGAACGGCCACCCGGCGTAAGCCCGGTGCGCCTGCCCGAGCGCGACCGCCCGTGGGTGATGCGCACCTACGCCGGCCACTCCACCGCCAAGAAGTCCAACGAGCTCTACCGGGGAAACCTCGCCAAGGGCCAGACCGGGCTCTCGATCGCCTTCGACCTTCCGACCCAGACGGGCTATGACCCCGACCACGAGCTGGCCCGGGGCGAGGTGGGCAAGGTGGGTGTCTCGATCGCGCACAAGTCCGACATGCATGCGCTGCTGGACGGCATCCCGCTCGACACGATGAACACTTCGATGACGATCAACGCCACCGCAGCATGGCTGCTGGCCCTCTACATGACGGTGGCCGAGGAGAACGGCGTCGAGCGCGGGGCGCTGGCCGGGACGACGCAGAACGACATCATCAAGGAGTTCCTCTCCCGCGGCACCTACGCGTTCCCGCCCGAGCCCTCGATGCGGCTGATCTCCGATCTGATCGCCTTCACCGTCGACGAAGTCCCCAAGTGGAACCCGATCAACATCTGCAGCTACCACCTTCAGGAGGCGGGGGCCACCCCGGCCCAGGAGATCGCCTATGCGCTTGCGACGGCGATCGCGGTGCTCGACGGCGTCCGCGAGCGGGTGCCCGATGAGACCTTCCCGCGGGTGTTCGGCCGGATCTCGTTCTTCGTCAACGCCGGCATCCGCTTCGTCGAGGAGCACGCCAAGCTGCGAGCGATGTCCCGCCTCTGGGAAGAGCTGGGTCGCGAGCGCTACGGCGTGGAGGACCCGAAGTTCCTGCGCATGCGCTACGGCGTGCAGGTCAACTCGCTGGGCCTGACCGAGGCCCAGCCCGAGAACAACATCATCCGGATCGTGCTCGAGGCGCTGGCCGTGACCATGGGCCGTGACGCCCGCGCCCGCGCCGTGCAGCTACCCGCGTGGAACGAGGCGCTGGGCCTGCCACGTCCGTGGGACCAGCAGTGGTCGCTGCGGATCCAGCAGATCCTGGCTTACGAGACCGACCTGCTCGACTACCCCGACATCTTCGAGGGGTCGGTCGTGATGAAGGGCCTTGCGGACGAGCTGACGCAAGGGGCCCGTGCCGAGATGGCGGTAGTCGCCGAGCACGGCGGGGCGGTGGCGGCCGTGGCCTACATGAAGACCCAGCTCGTGGAGTCCAACCGCGCGCGGGTGGGGCGGATCGAGCGCGGCGAGCAGGAGGTGATCGGACAGAACGTGTTCACCGAGCACGAGCCCTCGCCGCTGCAGGAGGGCGAGGACGGCGGGATCCTCACCATGGACCCTGCCGTTGAGCAGGGTCAGATCGAGGCGCTGGCTTCTTGGCGTTCCGCGCGCGATGCCTCTGCGGTCGACGCTGCGCTCACGGCGCTGGGTGAGGCAGCGAGGGACCCGGGCGTGAACATCATGCCCGCGACGCTCGTCGCGGCTCAGGCGGGGGTCACCACGGGCGAGTGGGCGGGAGCGTTGCGCGCGGTCTTCGGCGAGTACCGCGCACCTACGGGGGTGGCGGATGCCGCGGCGGCCGTGGACGATGACGCCTTGGACGAGCTGCGTGACCGCGTCGAGCGCGTGTCAGAGGCGCTCGGGCGGCGGATCAAGATCTTGGTCGGCAAGCCGGGCCTCGACGGGCACTCCAACGGCGCCGAGCAGATCGCCGTGCGCGCGCGCGACGCGGGCATGGACGTGGTCTACGAGGGCATCCGGCTCACCCCCGCCCGGATCGCCGCCACCGCCGTCCAGGAGGGCGTGCACGTGGTGGGGCTCTCGATCCTGTCGGGCTCTCACGCCCAGCTGATCCCCACGGTGCTCGACGAGCTGCGCGACGCGGGCGCTGACGTTCCGGTGGTGGTGGGCGGCATCATCCCCCCGGCCGACGAGCGCGCGCTGCTGGCCGCGGGCGTCTCCCGCGTCTACACCCCGAAGGACTTCGAGGTCTCGAAGATCATGGGCGACATCGTCGACCTCGTGGCCGAGCGCTACGGCGCCGGCACCCCCGCGTAGGCGCATTTGGCGACTTTCGCGGGTGCGTGCCGGCACGCCCGCGCAGGCGCCTTCGGCGCCTTTCAGGTGCATTCTTGTCACGTACGTGACCCTGCCGTCGCACGGGGGGCGGCATGCTGGCCGGCATGCCGGGGTCCGTGAACAACCGTCCCGCTACGGGACGCATCGTGACGAACCCCCCCTCGACGCGGCTATAGCACGGCTCGCCGAGAGTCAGCACGGCACCATCGAGCTCGGTCAACTGCGCGAAGTCGGCTTGACCCCCAGCGGGGTACGCAATCGGATAGCCGCCGGGCGCCTGCATCGCATCCACCGGGGCGTCTACACGGTGGGGCACCGCCTGATCTCGACCCGCGGGCACTGGAAGGCCGCGACGCTGGCGTACGGGCCGACGGCGGTGCTCTCCCACCGCTCGGCGGCGGCGCTCTGGGGGCTCAGAGCCAGCCACTCCGGCAGGATCGATGTCTGCTTACCGAGCCCTTCAAGCCGGTCCCGGCCCGCTGTCACCGCCCACAGGTCTCTCACCCTTCGCTTCGAAGACACCACCACTGTCGACAACATCTCCTGCACCACCGTCGCCCGCACCCTGCTGGACCTCGCCGAGGTGCTGGACGATCGGGGCGTGGAGCGGGCCATCGAGCAAGCCGAGATCCTCAGGCTCTTCGACGTCCGGGCCGTCAACGACGTGCTTGACCGAGCCAACGGCCGCCTCGGAACGGGCAGGCTGCGGCGAGCGCTGGAGGAGGCCAACGAGCCCGCCTTCACCGAAAGCGAGTTGGAGGAAGCCTTCCTCGAGCTGTGCCGCGAACACGGCCTGCCACGCCCAGCGGTCGCCGTCTGGGTCGCCACGAGCGAGGGCCACCTGAAGGCGGACTTCGTCTGGCGGGCGCAGAGGCTGGTCGTCGAGACCGACGGCTACGCGTTCCACCGCCATCGCCAGGCGTTCGAGCGCGACCATCGCCGCGATGGCCTGCTCAACCTCGCCGGTTGGCAGGTGCGGCGCTTCACATGGCGCCAGATTGACGGCGATGCGCGCATGGTGGCGGCCACGGTCAGGGCGGTTCTCGCCGAGCCGCCACCACGTCGAGACCGGCGACCAGCGAGGGCAGCGCGCGCGGCGACCCCCGCCGGGCCCCACTAGGTTGACGTCGATGACGAGCGAGGGCAGAGACTTGGGCGCCCGCCTGCGCGGCCGTGACCTGAGCGCCGCCCCGGCCGCGCTGAACCTGATCGAAGATCGCTCGCCCGCCGCGCGCGAGGCCACCCCGGAGCTGCTGGCCGAGGTGGCCCCCGCCGCCCTCGGCGGCGAGGCGCCCGCCCACCTCGTCGGCGTCACCGGCCCGCCCGGCGCCGGCAAGTCGTCGCTGCTCAGCCTGCTGGTGAAGGAGTGGCGCGACGCCGGCCGCACCGTGGCCGTGCTTGCAGTCGACCCCTCGTCGCGGCGCTCGGGCGGCTCGCTTCTCGGCGACCGCGCCCGGATCGACCATGACCCCGCGGACGGGGGGGTGCTGATCCGCTCCACGGCCACCGGCGGGCGCCTCGGCGGCCTGGCCGCCCCCACGCGCGAGGCCGCGCAGGCCCTGGCCGCCGCGTACGACGTGGTAGTGGTCGAGACGGTCGGCGTGGGCCAGTCGGAGACCGACGTGGAGGAGGTGTGCGACACCGTGGCGGTGGTCGTCCAGCCCGGGTCCGGCGACACCCTCCAGTTCCTCAAGTCCGGCATCATGGAGGTGCCCGACGTGCTCGTGGTGACCAAGGCCGACCTCGGCGAGGTGGCCACCCGCGCCCAGCGCGACCTTGACGCGGCGCTGCGCGCGCTCGACTCGCGCGAGGTGGCCGTGGTCGCGGTGTCGTCCGTTCCGCCGCCCCAGGGCATCGACGACCTGGTAAGCGCCCTCGACGAGCACCGCGCGGCGCTGGACGTCTCCGCCCGTCGCCTACGCTCCCGCCGGATGATGGCCCTCGGAGAGCTCGTTGCTGAGCACGGCGACAGCGCCCTGCGTGCTCTGGGCGGACGGCGCGCCGCCGAGCGCCGGCTGGCCAGCCAGGACCCCGCCGCCGACGTGGCCGCCCTCGTCGACGCGCTGCGCACCGAGGCCGGACTCCGATGACGGGCCTGCCCGCGCAGATCGCGGTTCTCGTCGCCGTGTTGGCCGCCGTGACCGGCATCGCAGTGGCGGCGGGAGCGGCCAACCTGGGCACGGCGCTCGGGATCGGGCAGATCGCCTTCACGCTCGGGCTGGTGGCGCTGCTGCTGCGACGCTGACAGACGCGCCTCAGGCCCCTAGCATCAACGACCGCCCGATCTGGGGGGCCGCCCGCGGCGCCAGACGACGGCACCCCCGATGCCCGGGCCCGCGAGCTCCGTCTCCGCGGCCGCCAGCTCCATCGGCGTGTTCACGCTGCGCACGATGTCGGGCGCCAGCGCCACCCTGAGGGGCTCCAGGCCTTCAACCGTGTGCCGTAGCGGCGCATCCGTGACCGCATCCCCAAGCTGCCGTAGGGCTGCGTGGCGATAGAGGCCAAGCGCCGGCTCCAGCCGCCCCCCGGCGTGAGCCACCACCGCCACAGCATCAGGGGCTTCCTCCGCGGCAGCCACCAGTGCCCGCAGGGCGCCAGCGTCCACGAATGGCATGTCGGCGGCGCACACCAGGACCCCGGCCTGCGCTCGCTCGAGGGCGAACACGATCCCGGTCAGAGGGTGAAGGGGCTCGGCAGGCTCATCCCAGCGCTCGATCTCGTTCGGAAGGGGAGGCAGATGCGTGCCTACTTTGCAGACGACCGCCACCCGCGCACAGACCGCCTCGAGCGCCCGCAGGGGCCAGGCCATCAGCGGGCGTCCGGCAAGCGGGACAGCGGGCTTGGGCCCCAGCTCGGCCATCCGGGACCCGACGCCCCCGGCGAGCAAGATCCCCACCACGGCCTCAGCCGTCGAGCGCCGCTATCCGGTAGCCCTCGCCCTCGCGCACGAGCCGGATCGTCTCCTGCACCGAGCCCTGGCCCTCGGCCGTGCTGCGCACCCGCACGTCCGCCCGGCCCTCCTCGACGCGGATCGACAATATGCTTATCCGCGGGCGGCGAACGTCGGCCGCGGTGGAGCGCAGCAGCCGGATGCAGTCACCGCCGCCTGCCCTCTCGCGAGCCTCCTTCGTCAGCAGCTCGTCGCATATCGCCTTGAAGTCGCGCCGCTGGGTGGCCCGCTCCAGGCGCTCGACCGTCTCTGCCACCTGCCGCGGTACTCCCTCGGCCGGGGGCGGATCGCTCGCGGAGTCACCGCTCGAGCAGCCCGCCACCATGGCCAGGGCCAGCAGTCCGTGGAGACCGTGCTTCACGCCTGCGAGCATAATGAGGCAATGGAGGGCTCAGCCGCTGACTCAGTCGGAACCCGCTCGAGCTGGCTTCGCTGCTACCGCTGCTGGTCGCAGAATCTCGAGGTCCAGCTCCACTACGAGGGAATCCTCAAGGTGGACCCCGGCTCCGGCGAGGCCGTCGACCCGGTCGAGGAGGTCCAGGAAGCGGTGGTCCAGTGCCTCGAGTGCATGCACGACCAGCCCCATCTGAGCCTCGCCTTCTACGATGAGGACGGCCGCCGGGTGAGCCGCATAGAGGCGGTGGAGGACCGCTGGGAGCGGATGGTGACCGGCACCCCGTGGGTGGCCTCCTGCACGGTGGCCGTCGATGGCGACCAGGTGGAGTCCTGCTCGGGCCCCGAGGCCACCGACTCGCTGGCCTTTGCCGCCTTCGGGGAGCACGGCACCCGCGAGTTCTTCACCCACGTGCGCTTCCACAAGCACGAGGACGAGGGCCAGATCGTGATCCACATGCTGATCGAGCTCTACGCCCGCTCGGCGGAGGAGGCCAACGAAGTGCTCCAGTCCGCCGCCCGCGGCTCGGTCACGATCACCTCACTGGCCGAGGAGTCCCGCCCACCGGCGTCCAGCGCCGGCGGCTCGCACTAGTGGAGACCGGCTTCGCGGCCGCGAGAGCCATCCGTGCGGTGCTCGCCCGAGAACCCCCGGTGCGGGGGTGAGCCCTATCCGGCCGCTCGAGCGGGGGGACCTCGAGGCGGTCACAGATCTCTACGAGACCGTCTTCCGAGTAGGTCTGCCGCGTAAGCCCGGCCTCCTCGCCGAGTTCGAGCGGACCGTGCTCGACCATCCCTGGGCCGACCCCGAGATCCCGTCGCTCGTGTACGAAGGCCCCGGCGGAGCCATCACGGGCTTCCTGGCCTCGCACGTGCGCCGGATGCGCCACGGCTCGGACCCCATGCGGATGGCCTGCAGCGGCCAGCTGGTCACCGATCCGGCCTACGCGCGGCGGGGGATCGGCGCCCTCCTGCTGCGCCACTACATGGGCGGACCGCAGGACTTGACGATCACCGACGGCGCCACCGACACCGTGCGCGCGATCTGGGAGGGACTCGGCGGCAACGCATCGGCGCTGAGCTCCCTGAGTTGGACACGCGTGTTCAGGCCGGTCGCACTGCTGGCGGAGAAGGCCGAGCGCCACCGCGGCGGAAGGCCGGTCCGCGGCGCCTCCGCGGCGGCGCGTGTCGCGGATGCAGTGGCCGGACGGCGGCTGGCCCCGGCGTCGGTCGCCACGGTCGCGGAGGCACTCGATCCCCGCGCTCTTATGGACGCTGTAGCCGAGCTCTCGAGCACGCGGTCCGGAAGCGGGCGCCGGGGGGCCGGCGTCTATGAGCTGCGCCCCGACTACGACGAGCCGTTCCTTGAATGGCTGTTCCGTGAGACGGCCGCCGTGCGGGCCCGCGGAGAGCTGGTGCGCCGCATGGTTCGAGACTCCTCGGGCGCGCTGGTCGGCTGGTATGTCTTCTACAGTCGGCCCGGAGGAACCTCGCAGGCGATCCAGGTCGCGGCGGCGCCCGCGTCTGCCGGCGCAGTCCTCGACCATCTCTTCAGAGACGCCGCCGAACGTGGCTGCGGGTCCGTTCAGGGCCGGGTGGAGGCCCCGCTGCTGCCGGCGCTCACCGCACGCCGCTGCCTGTTCGGAAGAACCGACTGGGCATTGCTGCGCAGCGCCGACCCGGCCCCGCTCAATGCAATCGCATACGGCCGTGCCCTGCTCACTCGTCTCGATGGCGAGTGGTGGATGGGTCACCATCTCGCCGACGAGGGCCCGCGCGGCTCGACGGCAGTTGCTGCTAGAAGCCCGGGGCGGTCCTGAGCGATCCCTCTGATGACGACAGATAGACCCCACGAGAGCGGTGTGCCCGCTGGCGGCGACCCCGCGGACTTCGATGCGGCGGCCAGTCTGCCCGGCCTCCTGGAGGGCACCGCGAACGCCGTACGCGAGCTCGGCCGTCGCGGAGCGGTCGTGGCGGTATCGGGCGGCGTGGACTCGGGGGTGTGCGCCGCTATCTGCGCCCGCGCACTCGGTCCCGAGCGGGTGCTCTGCCTGCGGCTGCCCGAGCGCGATGTCGGCTCTGCCTCCTCCGATCTCGGCCTGGAGCTGGCCCAAGCGCTGGGCACCCCAACCGAGGAGCAGCCGATCACCGACGCGCTCGAAGCGCTCGGCTGCTACCGCCGTCGCGACGAGGCGATTCGCTCGGTGTTCGAAGACTACGAGCCGTCATGGCGCCACAAGCTGGTGCGCTCGGCTCCGACCGGCGGAATGATCGTGTTCTCGGTGGTGGTGCAGCCACCGGACGGCCCCGAGCAGACCCGCCGGATGCCGCCCGCCGCCTACCGCGCCCTGCTCGCGGCAACGAACATGAAGCAGCGCGTACGCAAGCTGCTCGAGTACAGCTGGGCCGACAAGCTCGGATACGCGGTCGTCGGCACGCCGAACCTGCTCGAGTTCGATCAGGGCTTCTTCGTAAAGGGCGGCGACGGTCTCGCCGATGTAAAGCCCATCGCGAACCTCTACAAGGGACAGGTGTATGAGCTCGCCCGCCTGCTCGGCCTCCCCGAGGGCATCGCGACCCGCTACCCCACCACCGACACCTTCAGCCTGCCCCAAACCCAGGAGGAGTTCTACTTTGGCTATCCCTACGACCGGATGGACCCGCTGGTCTGGGGCCAGACCAGCGGCGTCTTAGCGGCGCAGCTCGCGCCGCGGGTGCAGATGAGCGAAGCGGAGGTGGAGGTGGCCTATGGCGAGATCGAGCGCCGCCGGGTGGCCACGCGCTACCTGCACGCCTCGGCGATCGTCCCGGAGCCCTAGCAAGTGGTCCACTGAGGTGTGTGGCATCGCCGGCGTCGTGCGTGCCGACCCGGAGTCTCCGGTCGAGGAGTCCTCGTTGCTGCGAATGGCGCGCGCGGTCCGTCACCGCGGGCCCGACGGCTTCGGCCTGGCGCTCGAGCGCGGCGCGGGATTCGTCTCGACGCGGCTGGCGATCGTGGATCTTCCGCGCGGCTGGCAGCCGCTGCGGTCCGGTTGCCATCAGAGGGGGGCACCGCCCCCCTTTGCAACCCGAAGCCATCAAAGGGGGGCACCGCCCCCCTTTGCAACCCCCCAGGGCGGCGGATTGTTGGTCTACAACGGCGAGGTCTACAACCACCCTGAGCTGCGCGCCGACCTCCGTCGCCGCGGAGAGAAGTTCGAGAGCGAGAGCGACACCGAGGTGGTGCTGCGGCTGCTCGAGCGCGACGGCCTCGCCGCGCTCCACCGGCTCAACGGCCAGTTCGCCCTGGCCTGGTGGCACGCCGAGGCCCGCCGGCTGGTGCTCGTCCGCGACCGCTTCGGCGTCCGCCCCCTCTACTACGCGCTGTCAGATGACGGCACGCTCGTGTTCGGATCGGAGGCCAAGGCTCTGTTCGCCTCGGGCGAGGTATCCGCCTCCCCCGATCTACAGGGCCTCGACGACATCTTCACGCTCTGGGGAGCGAGGCCGCCGAGAACGCCGTTCCGCGGCGTGAGCCAGCTGCCGCCCGGGGGACTGCTGGTCTGGGAGCAAGGGAAGCTCACCGCCGAGCGGGCGTGGTGGAGCGCCGACGCCGGAGGCGGCGCTCCACGCGGTGACCTCGGCGAACTCCTGCGAGACAGCGTCGCCCTGCGGCTACGCGCCGACGTCCCCGTGGGCGCCTACCTTTCAGGCGGGCTCGACTCGAGCGTGATCACGGCGCTCGCCCGAGAGGAGGCCGGCCACCGCCTGCGCACGTTCTCGGTCGCCTTCAGTGATCCGCTGTTCGACGAGCGCGCCCACCAGGAGGTGGTTGCGCGCGCGCTGGGCACCGACCACCACACGGTCCAGATCACACCGGGCGATATCGCGGCGGCCTTCCCGGAGGTGATCCGCCACGCGGAGTCGCCACTGGTCCGCACGGCACCCGTGCCGCTCTTCCTCCTCGCGCAAGAGGTCCGGCGCCACTCGATCACCGTCGTGATCACCGGCGAGGGGGCCGACGAGCTTTTCTGGGGCTATGACCTCTTCAAGGAGGTGACCATCAGGGAGCTGCACGACCGCGAACCCGAGCGGGCCCTCGGGCTGCTCGATCAGTTGTATCCCTACCTGGGCGCCGGAGGGGCGCGGAGGGGGCCTGCCTGGCGGCGCTTCCTACTCGAGACCGGCGGTCGCGATGACCCTCTGCGCTCGCACCTGACCCGCGTTCAGGCGACGGCGACGGTCAAGGCGTTCTACCACCCGGACGTCGTCGCCGAGCTCGATGGGAAAGCCTCCTCGGTCGACCGTCTGCGCTCCGAGCTGCCGGAGTCCTTCGGGCGCTGGAGCCCGCTCCAGCGGGCTGCATGGCTCGAGGTCAAGACCCTGCTCGGGCCTTACCTGCTGGCCGCCCAGGGAGACCGCGTGGCGATGGCGCACGGAGTCGAGGGCCGCTTCCCGTTCCTCGACCACCGGGTCTACGAGCACGCGGGCGCCCTGGCGCCCGAGCGCAAGCTCGACGGCATGCGCGACAAGATCGCGCTGCGGGAGGTCGCCGCCACGCTCCTGCCGGCCGAGGCGGCCGCGCGACCCAAGCAGCCCTACCGGGCGCCGGAGGTCGCGCCGTTCTTCAGCCCGGACTCCCCGGAATGGGTGCGCGACCTCCTGTCCCCAGCGGGGCTCTCCGAGGCCGGGATCTGGGACGAGCGGCGCGTCGCCGGACTCGTCCGGCGCGCCCAAGCGGGACGCGTCGAGGGCATCCGCGAGTCGATGGCGCTCGTCGGCATCCTCTCGACCGGACTCTGGCATCGAGCCTTCATGGGACAGGACGCCGGCGGCTACTCCCCGGAGACAGCCGAGCCGCGCGTGAGAATCGACAACACCAGCGAAGCCGCTGGAAAGGAGCTCGCTTGAGCGCGATCGACGTGAGGGGCGAGCTGCGCTCGTTCATCGAGGACAACTTCCTCTATCTGCGCCCGGGCACCGAGCTCGCGGATGGCGATGACTTCCTGGCGCGCGGGATCCTCGACTCGCTCGGCTTCGTAGAGCTCGTGGAGGAGGTGCAGACGCGCTACGAGATCACGGTCGCCGACGACGAGATCACCGAGGAGAACTTCGGCTCGATCGACGCGATCGTCGGCTTCGTCGCCCGCAAGCGCGCCGAGACGTGAGCCAGCGGACCATCGACGAAGACCTCCGCGCCGCCGCCGCCCGGGAGCCCGGCAAGGCCGCCGTGGTCGCCGCGGACCGCTCGGTCAGCTTCGGCGAGCTCGACCTGGCCGCCCGCCGCATCGCCGCGGGGCTGCGCGAGCTCGGGGTGGGCCCCGGCGACCGCGTCGCGATCGTGCTCCCCAACATCGCCCAGATGCCCGAGGCGATCTACGGCGTGCTGCGCGCGCGCGCCGCTTTCACCCCCCTCAACCCCACGATCAAGAAGCACAAGCTGGCCGAGCTGCTCGATCACGTGGGCGCCGCGGCGGTGATTTGCGACCGGGAACGCGCGCCCATGGTCGAGGCGGCAGCCGCGACCGCGGGGCAGATTCCGGTGGTCGCGGACCTCGCCTCGTTCGGGGAGAGCGACGAGCTGGCGCTTCGGGCTCCGCTCGACATCGACCTCGCGGCGGTGATCTACACGTCGGGCTCCACGGGCGAGCCCAAAGGGGTCACGGTCACCCAGCGCAACATGAGCTTCGTGGCCGGCTCGATCGTGGAGTACCTGGAGATGGGGTCCGAGGATCGGATCCTCTCGGTGCTCCCGCTCTCCTTCGGCTACGGCCTCTACCAACTGCTCACCTGCGTACGCGCGCAGGCCACCCTGGTGCTCGAGCAGGGCTTGACGTTTCCCGGCCGGGTCGTGCAGCTGCTCGAACGTGAGAGCATCACCGGACTGCCCGGCGTACCGACGGTCTTTCAGGTGCTGATCTCGCTGAAGGGCCTCGCGGAGCGCGAGCTTCCCCACCTGCGCTTCCTCACCAACGCCGGCGCCGCACTGCCGGCGGCGAGCATCGCCGAAGTGCGGCGCACCTTCTCCGGCGCGCGGCTCTACTCGATGTACGGGCAGACCGAATGCACGCGCGTCTGCTACCTGCCGCCCGAGCAGCTGGACGCCCGCCCCACATCGGTCGGCATCCCCATCCCCGGCACGGAGGCGTGGGTCGCCGGCGATCAGGGCCGCGTCGCCGCGGTCGACGAGATCGGCGAGCTGATGGTGCGTGGCTCGCACGTGATGCAGGGCTACTGGAAGGATCCTCAAGGCACCACCGAGCGCCTTCGCCCTGGCCGCTGGCCGTGGGAGCGGGTGCTGGCGACGGGGGACCTGTTCCGCCAGGATTCCGAGGGCTTCCTCTACTTCGTCGGGCGGCGCGACGACCTGATCAAGTCGCGCGGCGAGAAGGTCGCGCCGCGCGAGGTCGAGGAGGTGCTGCACTCGGTCCCGGGGGTCCGCGAGGCCGCCGTGGTCGGAGCGCCGGATGAACTGCTGGGACAGGCCGTGCACGCCCACGTCGCGCCGCAGAGCGGGTGCCGGCTCGACGGCGACGAGCTGCGTCGCCGGTGCACGGAGATGCTCGAGTCCCACAAGGTGCCTCAGCGCGTCATCTTCCATACCGCGCTCCCGCGAACAGCCAACGGCAAGCTCGACCGTGCCGCGCTGCTCGCCGGCTAAGCGCACTCGGGGGTTGCAAAGGGGGGGCGGTGCCCCCCCCTTTGATGTCATCCGGTGTGACCGCCCCGGGCGCTCCTACACTGACCCCCATGGTGAGAAGCGTCCTCCGCTTCGTCGGGTCCGTGCTCATCGTGAGCGGTGCGCTGATGCTCAGCGACGCCGGCGCCACCCTCCTGTGGCAGGAGCCGGTCAGCTGGCTCGTCGCCGAGCGTGAGCAGGGCGAGCTCGAGGAGGCGTTCGCCAGCCCGCCGAAGCGGGTCCTCGCAAGGAAGCCGCTGCCCGGCGACGCCATCGGCCGTCTCGCGATACCGCGCCTCGACCGCGAGTACTTCGTGATCGAGGGCACCGAGACCGAGGATCTGCGCAAGGGCCCCGGCCACTACGAGGACACACCGCTGCCCGGCGAGCGGGGCACAGTGGCCATCGCCGGCCACCGCACGACCTACGGCGCCCCCTTCCGGACCATCGACCAGCTCGACCGGCGGGACGCGATCACCATCGAGATGCCCTACGGAACCTTCACCTATGAGGTGGAGAAGACCAAGATCGTCGAGCCGACCGAGCTGTCGGTGCTGCGAAAGGTGCGCTACGACCGGCTGATCCTGAGCGCCTGCCACCCCCTCTACAGCGCGGCGCAGCGAATAGTCGTCTTCGCGAAGCTACAGAAACGCGCCGATCGGTCGACTGTGAAGTGATCCCGCGTTTTCGAGTGACGAATCGTCGCGTGACTCGAAGAACAGGATCAGGCCCACGACCAGGGCCAGCGAGATGGCCAGTACGACCACCCAGTAGAGAACCCTTCCGAGAATGCGCACGACCGAGACCCTAGCGCCGGC
>Ga0136622_10000667_pt1 | contig 14093 bp, 14 predicted proteins | sample AntDrymUQ4482106_2_FD_104803 | JGI IMG/M metagenome (GOLD analysis project Ga0136622, IMG submission 104803) | Polar desert sand microbial communities from Dry Valleys, Antarctica - metaG UQ448 (21.06) | ecosystem: Environmental > Terrestrial > Soil > Desert | place: Antarctica: Dry Valley...
ACCCCTACGACGATCTGAAACCCTCCGGGATTAGATCGCGTCCGGGGTGACGCCGAGCGCGTCCAGCGCCTGCCGGGCGGCCTCCTGCTCGGCCGCCTTCTTCGTCGAGCCCCTGCCCACTCCCAGTTGCACGCCCGCCACATGCGCCGCGCAGACGAAGCGGCGGTCGTGCGCCGGCCCTTCGACCTCGAGCACGGTGTAGTGCACCTGGCGACCGGAGCGGGCGAGGGCTTCCTGCAGCTCGGTCTTGTAGTCGACGTGGCTCGAGCTGGCGTACTCGATCTTCTCGGCGAACGCCGCGACGATCGGGGGCTCGATTTGCTCGAACCCGTGCTCGAGATAGAGCGCGGCGATCCCCGCCTCGAGGACGGCGGCGAGGACGTTTCGGCTCCGCGAGATGCGCTGGAGCTCATCCTGGGCGATGTCCCCGGCGTATTCCGCAAGCCGCTCACCCAGACCGAGCTCCTTCGCGACCCCCGCACAGGTCTGCCTAGAGACCACGTGGGCGCGGATCTTGGCGAGCCGTCCCTCTGACGCATCTTCGAAGCGATCGAAGACGGAGCGCGCGATCGCGAGCTCGAGGACGCTGTCCCCGAGGAACTCGAGGCGCTCGTACGACTCGGCGCGGTCCTCGGCCCAGGACGCGTGTGTGAATACCTGCTCGAGCCGGTCGTCGGGAAGCTCGGAGATCAGCCGCCCGAGCTCGGCAGACCCGGTGCCGTCCTCCGGCGGACTGAAGTTACTCCTGGTGTGCGATGACGTAGTCGATCGCCTTGCCGACGGTTGTGAGCCCGCGGGCGTCGTCATCGGGGATCTTGAGCCCGAACTGGTCCTCGAGATCCATCACGACCTCCACGAGGTCGAGCGAGTCGGCGCCCAGGTCTTCCTCGAAGGACGCCTCTTCCGTTATCTCGCTCTCCTCGATGCCGAGCTTCTCGGAGAGAGCGCCTTTCACCTGCTCGAGAATCTCCTCGCGTGCATGTGCCACCTGGGAACCTCACCTCTCTGCCGTCGGGGTCGTAGAGCGCGCCGATGCTAACACGCCGGCCTCCAGCCGCTCGATGATGTTGTGCTCGACGCCGCGGGCCGCGAGCCGGATCGCGTTCGCGATCGCGACGCGCGAGCTCGAACCGTGCGCAATCACCACGAGGCCCCGGACGCCGAGAAGATAGGCGCCACCGTAGGTCTCGGGATCGAGCCTGCGGCGCACCTGGCGAGCGGACGGGCGCATGAGAAAGCCACCGAGCCTGCCCCGCACCGACGATTCCAGCTCCTCGCGAAGGGCATCGAGGAGGCTCCTGATCGTCCCTTCGAGCGCTTTCAAGGCGATGTTGCCCGTGAAGCCGTCGGTCACGACGATGTCGGAGTCGCCCTCGAGGAGGCTCCGGCTCTCGGTGTTGCCCCCGAAGCGCAGCGTGCTCATGCGCAGAAGCGCCCCGGCATCGAGCGTGAGCTGATTGCCCTTCTCGTCCTCCTCACCGATCGACAGGAGCCGAACTGCAGGATCGTCGATCTCCAGGATCTCCTCGGCGAACACCACGCCCATGTGCGCGAACTGAAGGAGATCCTCCGGGCGCGCATCCGCGTTGGCGCCGGCGTCGATGAGCACCGTCGGGCCGTGCCGTGACGGAATCGTGACCGCGATCGCGGGACGCCGGACGCCGGGAAGACGTCTGATGTGCAAGAGCGAAGCCGCTAGCATCGCTCCTGTCGAACCGGCGGATACGACGGCGTCCGCCTCGCCGGCGGCCACGCTTCGGACCGCGCGCACGAGCGACGAATCGGGCTTGGCGCGCACCGACTCCACTGCGTGATCGTCCATCTCGATGACGCCGGCAGTCTCCACGAGCGCCAGGCCCTGAGTATCGAGCCCTGGTGGGCCATAGAGAACCGGACGGATTGTCTCGGAGGCTGCGTCGGCAGCGCCGGCAACGATCTCCTCGGGCGCACGGTCACCGCCCATCGCGTCGACCGCGACCCGAATCATCGATGGAGTATTACCGCCACGAGCTTGATGCGAATGACGCGCCGCCGGGGCGGTCTCGACCAAGTCGGAAACGCGCTTCGCGCGTCGGGCTAGACGAAGGTGTTACAGACCCAGCGGCTCGACGTCTCGGCCCCTGTACGTCTTGCAGTTCGGGCAGACGTGGTGCGGGCGCTTTGGCTGCCTGCAGGTCGGGCACACCTGCACGCGCGGGATGGAGATACCGTGCTGCGCGCGCCGTTTGTCACGCCTGGACTTGGACGTTTTCCGCTTGGGGACTGCCATGAGCGGCTGCGGAGTATACAGGCGGCTCCAATTTGCCACGACGACCATGCAAGGGCTCCGTGAGGCCGCCGTAAGCGTTGCGTAAGCGTCTCCCACCAGCGATTAGCCGCGGAGTCCCAATGGGTAAGACGCACAGCAATCGGAGAGAACGCAATAGGAGGGAAAGGAGCTCGAGCATGCGGAGAACTACCCAGTACCGAGGTCTGCACCGCGCCTACCTCGGCATCCTCGGCGGCGCGACGCTCGTCGCCTTGATCGGCGCCGCTTTCGCGGCGACACTCGTCGGCACGTCGTCGGCGGCGACAACCGTGGCGCCGAACAACGTGACGGAGCCCCGGGTCACCGGTGAGCCTCGTGTCGGTCAGGTTCAGCGAGCCACGAGAGGCACGTGGACCGGGACGGCGCCGATCACGTACGAATACCGCTGGTACCGGTGCGACGGCCGCGGAGCGGCTGACGCGTCGGACTGCGACAGAATCTCGAACGCGAGCGACAACACCTACGTCGCGCGTCAGGGCGACGCGGGCTTCCGGCTTCGCGTCCAGGTGATCGGTCGAAACGCCGACGGTCAGGACACGGCGACCTCGAATCCGACCGCAGAGATCACCTCGGCGGGTCCGACCAACAGGACGGAGCCCTCGATCACCGGCACGGCCACCGTCGGCAGCACCCTGCAGGCAAATCGCGGCGAGTGGTCGGGCCAGCAGCCCATTACCTACACCTACGCGTGGCAGCGCTGCGACGCGCAGGGCGGCAACTGCAGCGAGATTCAGGGCGCCAACGACACGGACTACGAGGTCCGGGACGCCGACAGTGGTCGGACGATCCGTGTGCGGGTGACCGCGAGAAACGATCGCGGCCAAACATCGGCGATCTCGAACCCGACCGGCGTCGTCCCCGGCAATCAGCCCCCGCCTCCGGCTCCGGGCAACTCGGTGCCGGTCGGGGATCTGAAAGCGGCCGGCGATCGACTCGTCGTCGCTTCGGTCGGCTTCAACCCGAACCCGGTGACGAGCCGCACTGCACCGATCACCGTCCGCGTGAAGATCACCGCCAGGCAAGGCCGAGCGGTCAGCGGCGCACGCGTGTTCATGCGCGCGACGCCGAGAGTCGTCTCGGGTCAGACGCAGACGACCGGAGCGGACGGATTCGTGACGCTCACGCTGATCCCCAACCAGGCGTTCCCGCAGCCTCGGAGCGGGTTCAACGTGCAGTTCTTCATCAAGGCGTCCCGCCCGGGCGATCCGGGGCTCGGCGGCATCGCGGGCTACCGGCTCGTGCAGGTTCGGCTGGCTGGCTGAGCTTGTAAGCGCAAGACACCTCTAGAGCGCAAGACCGGGATCCGCTCGCGCGGATCCCGGTCGCGCGAAAGATCCCTAAAGCCGTCCGCTTCGCGGCCGGGGGGCTGTTGTTTCAAGGAAGGCGCACGGGAATGAGGACGAGAGGCGGCCTCGGCCGCCCTTCGTCATTTCTAAGCGTTTCGTACGGGTCTGTTAGCGGTCCGCAAGTAATCGCAGCCACGAGCGCGCGGATGCGTCTAAATCGAATGACGCACGTAAGCGAACGGATGGGAGGGACGACATGTTTCCTTTCGGCAACTGCGGAAGTCACAAGAAAGGGTTGGCGTCGTTCGTGGTGGTTGCGCTCACTCTCATGTTGACGTCGGCGGCTGGAGTTGCGGCGCCGACGGCACGGCCGAGCAATACGGCGGAGCCCGTGATCAGCGGAAGCGCAGAGCAGGGGCGAGCGCTCTCGGCATCGCGTGGGCGGTGGAGCGGCACGGGCTCGCTCTCCTATGCGTATCGCTGGGTGCGCTGCGGAGTGAACGGCGGACGCCCGGACGGAAGCGACTGCGGATTCATCCTTGGCGCGACCCGCTCCCGCTACGAGGTGGCGACTGCGGATGTCGGTTCCCGCCTACGCGTCCGCGTGACGGCGACGAACGCCGAGGGCGAGCACACGGTCGCGTCGAACCCTACGGCGATCGTTGTCGGGCCTCCCGTGAACACGTCTATCCCGCTCGTGGCCGGGACGGCGCTCGTGGGATCGCTCGCCACGGTCCAGCCTGGAACCTGGACCGGCCGCCAGCCGATCTCGTTCTCGTACGCATGGCTGCGCTGCAACACCGCAGGCGGCGACTGCGTGGCGATCGGCGCGTTGGGTAGGAGCTACCGGTTCGCGGCGAGCGACGTCAACCACAAGATTCGCGTGAACGTCACCGCGCGAAACGCAGTCGGCTCGACGACCGTTCTCTCCAGCGAGTCGGCGGTAGTGGGCGTTCCGCTTCCGGCCGGTGCGATCCGGCTCGGAACGGGAGAGATCTCGATTCCCGCCACAAGCGTGCCGGGTGACCAGCGGCTGATCGTGTCCCGTGTCGCCTTCGCGCCGAACCCGGTGAGCACGCGCGAACGGCCGCTCACGGTTCGAGTGCGGGTCGCGGATACGAGGAGCTACGTCGTCCGCGATGCGGTCGTCTTCGTCCGCGCGACGCCACGGATTACGACGGGGGGCCGACTGCTGACGGCGATGGACGGCTGGGTGACGTTCCGGCTGCAGCCGCTCGCTGGATTCCCGCTCCGCAAGCAGGGCAACGTCCAGTTCTTTGTCAAGGCGTACCGATCGGGCGATCCGGCGCTTGGGGGTGTTGCCGGGTATCGCCTGGTTCAGGTGAGAACCGCAGCCGGCGGCAGATGAGACGAGCGGTGGCTGTCACCGCCTTTTCGAGGGACGCCGATTGTCGTAGGGGCGAGGCATGCCTCGCCCCTAGAGCCGGTCCCTCAGCTCCTCGAGAGCAGCCCAGCGCGGGTCGACAACGCGGTCCGTGTGCTCGTGCGGTTCCGCGTTCAGGTCCTTCCCGCATATAGGGCAGAGTCCGGCGCACTCCGGCCGGCAGAGGATCTGCTCGGGAAAAGCGAGGCCGATCGCGTCCCGCGCCCAGGCTCCAACCTCGAGCCGGTCGTCGACGACGTAGTCGGAACGAAGCACGTCTGCGGGCGGCGCAGACGGATCGTAGAACTCGCGGGCCGTCGCGTCGACCTCGACCTCCGCGAACCCGAGGCAGCGCATGCACGGTCCGGTGAGGCGCGTGTGCAGTCGCAGATCGAACACCGTGGTACCCGACGCCTGCGTGATCGCGACGTCGACGGGCGCCGTCTCGGGATGCGCTTCGTAGCGCTGCCCGCCGACCAGAAACGGCTCGAGATCGAGGTCGAGACGCTCGCTGCGCACCTCGCCGGGCCGGAGCCCGAGTCGCCGGAGATCGATGGAGCTCATCGTCGGAGGGTACCGCTGCGACGAGCCGCTGAGGACGAACGCGGGTGACTGTCACCGTTTCGGTGACAGTCACCTTCTCGTATTAGGTGATCTGGTCGATTGGTAGCATTCGATCATGGAAGCTGATCGCTGGATGGGCCTCGACCTGCGTCATCTGGTGGCGCTCAAGACGATCGCGGACGAGGGCTCGTTCGGACGGGCTGCCGAGGCGCTCGGCTATACACAATCGGCGATTTCGCAGCAGATCGCGACCCTCGAGCGGATTGTCGGCCTCCGGCTCATCGAGCGACCGGGTGGGCCCCGCCCCATCTCGCTCACCGAAGCGGGACAGGTCCTTCTGCGCCATGCCGAGGCCATCCACGCCCGGCTCTTGGCGGCGAAGGCGGACATGCTGGCGCTCGAGGCCGGAGATTCAGGACGACTCCGCGTCGGAACCTTCCAGAGTGTCGGGGCACGTGTCCTCCCAACGTTGTTGCGCCGCTTCACGGAGACGCACCCGGGCGTCGAGATCGTGCTCCGTGAGTCGGTGAACGAGGAAGAGCTGCTCGAGATGGTCGAGCGAGGCGAGCTCGACGTCACGTTCTGGACGCTCCCCGTCGGCGCCGGGCCCTACGAGTGGATGGAGCTCCTCACCGACCCCTATGTGCTCGTCGTCCCGGCGGGGTCACCGCTCGCCGCGCTAAAGCGCGCTCCGACACTGAAGGAGATCTCGCTCCAGCCGCTCGTCGGCTTCAGCTACTGCGCCGCGATGAATCATGTGGAGTCGCAGCTCGCCTCCAGCGGCCGCACTCCGAATGTGGTGTTTCGCTCCGACAACAACGGAACAGTTCAAGGTCTCGTCGGGGCGGGAGTCGGCGTGAGCGTGTCACCCCTGCTGACCGTGGACGAGGACGACCCTGACGTCGTCGTGATCGACCTGCTGGGCCGGATCCCACCGAGGGTGATCGGCCTCGTCTGGCACCGGGACCGCCATCGCAGCCCGGCTGCTGAGGCATTCGTGGAGACGGCGCTCGTCGTCTGCCGTGAGCTCTCCGCCGAGCCCGCAGCTGCCTAGCCGTAGTCATCTAGGGGCCTGTCCGGAAAGTCGCCGCGGTGGATGACACGCGGGACGTGCCGTGAGGCAAGGACGCAGGGAGCGCCAATATGAGCCATATTGGCGCGACCGAGGACGCCGCATCGTGGTGCGTCACCCGTGTCAGGCGCCCCGGACGACTTTTTGGACAGGCCCCTAGTAGAGACAAGGCAGCGGCGGCCGCGAAGCGGACGCCTTCAGGGATCTTCGCGCGACCGGGATCCGCGCGAGCGGATTCCGGTCTGCGCCAACCATTAGAGCCGCTCTAGCTCTTCTGGCTCGAACGGCTCAGGCCCGATGCCGGCGACCACGGTCTCCTGCGAGCGCTCGTGGAGTCGCTCGCGACCCCGTCTCACCGCGCCGAGGAACTTGTCGAGGTTCACTTCGAGCGTCGACAGGATGCTGTCGGCCCAGTCTTCCATCTCGAGCCGGGTCTCCCGCGCCTTGCGGCGGGCTTCGTCGACGATTTCGTCGGCTTGACGCTCGGCGAGCTTCACGATCTCCGTCTGTGACGCCTCCCGGACCGCCTGCTCGCGCGCTTCCTGAACGATCCGGTCGCACTCGCGCTTGGCCTCCGCGAGCATCTCCTGGCGCTCCTTCACGATCCACCGCGCCTGCTTGATCTCCTCCGGAATCGTCGCGCGCATCTGGTCGAGGATCTCGTAGATCTCCTCGCGATCGAGGCGAACCTGGTCGGTCAGCGGCACGGCCTTCGCGTTGTGCACGAGGTCGTCGAGCTTGTCGATGAGAACGAGTACGTCCATGGACCGAAAGTCTACTTATGCGTCAGGCTGGAATCGCTCGCACGGATTCCGGCCGCGCCGAGAGCCTACGGCCGCCTTCGCGGCCGACATGCGATTCCTCATGCACACGGCCCGCTTCGCGACACGCGTTCCGTGCACGCTTGTCACTCCTGGGGTGAGACAGGAGCGCCTGGGCGACCGTCGGGGTACAGCTCTCGGAAGCGGCGGGCGACCGCTTTCGGCACGAGCTCGTCGACTTTCCCGCCGAAGGAGGCGATCTCCTTCACTCCGCTCGAGGAGACGAAGCTGAAGAGCGGGCTCGCCATCACGTACACGGTCTCGATCTCGGGCGCCAGCTGGCGGTTCAGGTGGTTCATCTGGAACTCCCACTCGAAGTCCGAGATCACGCGCAGGCCCTTGACCATGGTCTGAGCGCTGTGCTTGCGGGCGAAGTCGACGACGAGCTCCGAGAAGACGTCGACGACGACGTTGTCGAGCTCGCCGAGTGCGCCTTCCAGAAACGCGACGCGCTCCTCGACCGGAAAGAGCGTCTGCTTGTGAAGCGGGTCACGGATGACGCCGACGACGATGCGGTCGAAGATCAACGCCGCTCGGCGGATGACATCGACGTGCCCGCTCGTGACGGGGTCGTAGCTGCCTGGGCAGATTGCGGTGATCATCGGGAGAAGAGCGTGATGCGTGCGGAACCGTAGCGGCGCGTGGTGACGAGGGTGAGCGGAAGCTCGGGCTCGACGCGAGACGAGGTCTCGACCACGGCTAGGCCGTTGGCGTCGAGGAGGTCGGGAAGCAGCTCGCCGAGCGGCGCTTGTTGCGTGTCCCAGTCCTCGTAGGGCGCGTCTACAAGGACGAGGTCGTAGCGATGGTCGCGGGTCTTCTCCTCGCGCAAGGCGCGACTCGCGTCCTGGCAGAGGACGACAGCTCCCGTTAGTCGCAGCTTCTCCAGATTGCGCTGGATCACCTTGCAAGCAGCTCTGTCGCGCTCGACGAAGACGCACCTGGTCGCGCCACGCGAGAGAGCTTCGAGCCCCATCGCGCCCGAGCCGGCGAAGACATCGAGAACCTTCGCCCCGTCGACCGGGCCGACGAGCGCGAAGGCGGCTTCGCGGACCCGATCTCCCGTGGGACGGGTGACGACCCCCTTTGGCGCCTCGATCCGGTGACCCTTGCGCGAACCCGCGACGATCCTCACAGCGATGAAGCCTCGCAGCAGCTTCGTTGCACTGCCTCGGGGAACTTCGTGCGCAGCGCCGTTGTATGAGCTACTAGCGTGAACATTCGAGCGCTCATAGCAGCAGCCTTTACGGCCTTGGTCACCGCTTCCGAAGCCGACGCCGCGATGTGCATCCGCCTGTCGACGCCAGCAAAGAGGTCGGCCGTCGGAGATGCGACGATCATCGAGATGAAGACGTTCGTCCCGTTGGTGGGCGGCGGACTGCAGCCATGGATCGTGCGTGGATATCCCTTCCGGGTCGAGGCCGTCTCAGCGCGTGGACAGGCGCTTCGGGTCAAGGTGAAACCGAGTCGGAACCCGTACGCATGGCGAGGGGTGCTCCGCTTTCCGCAGGCGGGCGTATGGACGGTGAGAGTGAGGAACTTCGGGCCGCGGTATCAGGCCGGCTGCGGGGAAGAGCTCCGCGTTCGCGTGCGATCGCGCTAGCTTCCCCCAACCCGTACTACGACTCGCCGAGGTGCTCCGCTTCGCCGAGCAAGCGGTCCGCCTCGTCCGCAAGCAGCCCCTCGTCGTCCAGCTCACGGGCCGCGTCACGCGCGCGCTCGAGCAGCGCGCGATCTCGCCGGAGCCGCACGAAGCGCAGGTCGGAGAAACCAGATTGGCGTGCGCCCAGGAGCTGGCCCTCGCCGCGGATCTCCAGATCTCGTTCCGCGAGCTCGAACCCGTCGTTCGACGCGACCATCGCCTCCAGACGCTCGGTTGCACCTTCCGACAGCTCGTCGCGAGGTCTCGACACGAGTAGGCAGTACGACTGCTCGGCGCCCCGCCCCACGCGCCCCCGCAGCTGGTGCAGCTGCGCGAGCCCGAACCGGTCAGCTTCCTGGACGATCATGATCGTTGCGTTGGGGACGTCGACGCCGACCTCGATCACCGTGGTGGCCACGAGCACGTCGAGCTCGCGCGCCTTGAAGCTCGCCATGACTCCCCGTCGGTCGGCGGGGCGCAGGCGACCGTGCAGACACGCGACGCGGTAGCCGCGGAGCTCGGCGCCGCGCAGGCGCTCCGCCTCGGCCTCGGCAGCGCGAGCGACGCTGGTCTCCGACTCTTCGATCAGCGGACAGACGACGTACGCCTGCCGCCCCTCGTCGAGGTGGCGCCTGAGCCGCTGATACGCCTCCGAGCTCCGCTCCTCGGTGACCCAGCCCGTGACGATCGGCCTTCGGTCTGCCGGTGGCAGCGCAAGCTCGCTCGTATCCAGGTCGCCGTAGACGGTGAGCGCGAGCGTGCGAGGGATCGGGGTAGCCGTCAGGTGGAGAACGTGCGGGCTCCGTCCTTCGACGAGGGCCGTTCGCTGCCCCACCCCGAAGCGGTGCTGCTCGTCCACCACCGCGACCGCAAGATCTCGGAAGTCGACTTCTTTCTGAATGAGCGCGTGCGTTCCAACCACGAGCGGCGCGTCGCCCGACGCGATCAACTGACGCACCGCCTTGTGCTCGCGCGCCGCCAGCGAGCTCGTAAGCAGCGAGACGCGGATGCCGAGAGGGGTGCAGAGCTCGTCGATCGTGAGAAAGTGCTGCTCGGCCAGTGTCTCCGTGGGGGCCATCAGGGCTCCCTGACGACCCGTTTCGACCGCCCGCAAGAGCGCGTATAGCGCGACGACGGTCTTCCCCGAGCCGACCTCGCCCTGCAAGAGGCGCTGCATCGGCAGCGAGCGCACAAGGTCGGCGTCGATCTCCGTGATCGCCCGATCCTGATCTTGGGTGAGCGTAAACGGGAGTGATGCGCGGTAGCGCTCGATCAGCTCGCCAGGCGCAGGCAGCGGCTCGGCAGATGATCCTGCTCGCGCCGCCGCGGTACGCGCGAGCGCGATCTGGAGCACGACTAGCTCCTCGAAGGCGAGGCGGGCGCGACCGGTCTCGGCCTCCTCGAGCGCCCGCGGCCTGTGCACCGAGGTAAGCGCGTCTGAACGAAGCGGAAGTCTCTCGTTCACAAGCAGCACAGCCGACAGCGGCTCCCCTGCGTCGCGTACGAGCTCGAGCGCATGCGCGCGGAGCTCACGGAGCTTCTTCTGCGAGACGTCCTCGCCGGCGGGGTAGACAGGCGAGAAATCGGCGGTCTCCACCTCTCCCTCGAGATCGTACGACGAGACGGCAAAACCGAACTTGTTCGCGCGTCCGCGCAGCCGGACGCGTATCCCGGGCGTCAGGCGCTGCTCGAGCCAGGGTTGGTTGAACCACGTCGCCTTGATCTCGCCGGTCGCGTCGCCGACCAACGCGGTGAGGATCTTGAGTCGGCCGCGCCGGCGGCTGGAGACGGATCGGACATCGACCTCGATTACGGCCTCGCCATCACCGAAGAGCTCGCCGATCCGCTTTCCAGGAACGGGTTCCTCGTACCGCCTCGGGCGCTGCCAGAGAAGGTCTCCAACTCGCTCGATGCCGATCCGCGCAAGACGCTGCGCGAGCGCGGGACCGACCCCGCGCAAGCTCTCGACGGGTGCTTCGAGGCGCTCTGGCATGGGCACGCTTTGCGGGCGGGGCCAAGCTTCAGGTGGCTCGGCGCCGGCGAAGCCGATCGGCAGCCGGACGGCGGCGTTCGTCCCCTTCATCGCCGCTGGGGTCAGGCTTCAGCCTGACCTCGGTGTGAGGTCGCCAAACACCCTAAGACCGAGGTCAGGCTGAAGCCTGACCCCCGTGCGAGCGCGTGATCCGGCTCTCATTCGTCCTGGAACCAGAAGAAGCCGACGGCGCCGGGGCCTGTGTGCGTGCTCACCACTGCGCCGAGCGTTGCCGTGAACTCGATCTCCGCCTTCGGCCGGACGCGCGAGACAAGCTCGCTGAGCGTGCCGACCCACTCCGGAGCGTCCGCGTGCGCGATTGCCACGCGCAACCCCGGGCGATCTTCGGTCGCCTCGGCAAAGCGCCGCTCGAACTCGGCGATTGCTTTCTTGCCCCCACGCACGCGTGCTACTGCGACGACCTCGCCGTCGGCGACGCTCAGAATCGGGCGGACGTTCAAGAGCGAGCCTGCCAGCGCCGCAGCCCGTCCGATCCGACCGCCGCGCTGCAGGTACTCCAGCGTCTCGAGAGTGAAGACCACCGTGTTGTCACGCTGGAAGCGCTCGATTAACGCTGCCAATTCGACATCGGTCGTGCCGCGAGCGAGACGCCGCTGGATCGCGTGCGCCAGCATGGCGATCGCGAGCGAGGCGGTCTTCGAGTCGACAGTGCGCACTCGATCGCCGCCGAGCTCGGAGGCGGCGAGCTCGGCGCTCTGGAACGTGCCGGACAACTTCGCCGAGACGTGCAGCGAGTAGATCCGCTCGTAGCCCGCGAGGCTCTCATAGGTCGTGAGGAAGTCCTGCGGAGTCGGCTGCGAGGTGGCGGGAAGCACAGGAGACGTGCGGAGCTTCAAATAGAAGTCGGCAGGCCCGAGCTCGGTGTAGTCCTTGAACGTCTCGTCCCCGAAGCGCACGTACAGAGGCACGAAGCGCATGTTGGGGAAGCGCGAAGGTGCCTCCGGGTAGTCCGAGGTCGAGTCGAGCACGACGGCGGTGTTCTCGGCGGTGAGGTTCACACCCCTATCTTCCCATCGCGGCACGCACCGCGCCGACGAGAACGTCGACTCCCTCGTCCTTTCCCACCAGCGCCACGCCCGAGCTCCGCGCCGCGCCGACTTCGTCCGGGCCTGTTGACGCGCTCAAGAAGATGACAGTCGCCTCGGGACACTGCTCACGGACTTCAGCCGCGACTTCGGAGCCGTCCAAGTCGGGCAGGCGGTAGTCGATCACGACGACGTCCGCTCCGAGCTCGAGGCACGCGTTGGCGGCAGCGCCGCCCATCGCCACCCCGCCGACGACCTCGAGCCCGTCGTAGCGATCGAGCAGGAACTCGAGAGACTCGCGGTAGACGTCGTTGTCCTCGACGAGCAGCACGCGAATCGTCACTCCGCGACCAGGAGCAGGGGATAGTGCGGCTGCCCCCCGTGATGCGCCTCGATCTGGACGTCCGGATGGTCGCGCTGCAACGAGGCGACGAGACGGTCGAGCGGAGGTGCGTCCTCCCCTGCGAGAAGGCCGAGCCATTCCCGGTCGCCCTCGAGGACGCGTTCGACCACCTCGTTGACGACAACGTCGAGATCCTCGTCGGAGACGACGACAGCGTCGTTCACGAGGCCGAGATAGGCGCCCTTGTGGATCGTGATGCCGTCGAGCTTCGCGTCGCGTGAGGCGACCGTTACCTCGCCGGTCGCCACGGCTGCGAGCGCTTCCAACATGTCCTGCTCGTTTTGAGCGGGAGCGTTGGTCGCGATGTAACGCCCCATCGCCGCGAGGCCCGCTTGCACGGAACGGGAAGGAACGATGCGAACGGGCTTCGAGCTGAGGCCAACCGCCTGCTCTGCCGTGAGAATGACGTTCGCGTTGTTCGGGAGGACGATCACTTCGTCGGCCGGAGTCGCTTCGATCGCGGCGACGATCTCCGAGGTCGACGGGTTCATCGTCTGTCCACCCTCGATGACCCTGGTGGCGCCGAGGCTCTCGAACAGCCGTCGGTTGCCCTGGCCGGGGCAGACCGCGACAAGACCCGTCTCGAGCGTGGCGAACGGCGGCAGCGAGCTCACTGCCGCCTCGGCGAGGCGCTCCGCACGTTGGGAGGTCTGGACATGCATGTTCGCGATCTCTACGCCTTCGACGGCGCCGACCGCGGTTCCCGTCGCGAGCGCGAGCCCGGGATCGTCTGTGTGGACGTGCACCTTGAGCGCGGACTCGTCGCCGACGACCAGGAGCGAGTCCCCGATCCGCTCGAGCGCGGTCTCGAGAGCCTCTTGGTCAAGCCTCTCTCCTTCGATCACGAACACCGTGCAGTAGCGGTACTTCGACAGGCCTTGGTGGATCGCCTCGAAGCCCAGAGTCTCGCTCTTGACGGGCGTCTCGGGGAGAGCCTCACCCGCCATACCGAGCGCGAGCCCGCGCGTGATCTCGACGAGCCCCGCGCCCCCCGCGTCCACCACCCCTGCGTCGCGCAGGACGTCGAGCATCTCGGGAGTGCGCGCGACTGTGTCTTCTCCCCGGACCAGCACCGCGGCGAGAAATTCGGGGGGCGAAAGACGCCGGTTCTCCTTCCTCTCCCCCTCCTCCGCCATCTCGCGGATGACCGTCAGCATCGTTCCCTCCACCGGTCGCTTGACGGCCCGGTAGGCCGCGTTGCTCGCTCCGCGAAACGCGCGCCGCAGACGCGACGTGTTGACGTCCCCCGACTGACCGAGGACGTCGACGAAGCCGCGCACAATCTGCGAGAAGATCACGCCCGAGTTCCCTCGAGCGCCCATCAGCGCTGCACGAGAGAGCTCCTTGGCGACGGCCTCGCTCCCCTGGGCGCTCGACTTGTCGAGAGTCTCGACGATCGAGCGCAACGTCAGCACGAGATTGGTGCCGGTGTCGCCGTCGGGTACCGGGTACACGTTCAGATCGTCGATCCGCTGCCGGTGGGCCTCGAGGTTCTGCAGCGCGGCACGGGCGACCTCGCGCACGATCTCGAGCTGCAT
>Ga0136622_10000668_pt1 | contig 14090 bp, 19 predicted proteins | sample AntDrymUQ4482106_2_FD_104803 | JGI IMG/M metagenome (GOLD analysis project Ga0136622, IMG submission 104803) | Polar desert sand microbial communities from Dry Valleys, Antarctica - metaG UQ448 (21.06) | ecosystem: Environmental > Terrestrial > Soil > Desert | place: Antarctica: Dry Valley...
GCTCCGACTCGCCCGAGAAGATCTGGGCCCGTTACTTCGAGACCCTCGGCGAGGCGGCAAGGACCGGGGTGTACGACGTGCTCGCGCACCCCGATCTCGTCAAGGTCTGGGGCCCGCAGTCACCCACGCCCGAAGGGGACCTGCGGCGCTTCTACGAACGCGCCATGGCCGGGATCGCGGACTCCGACGTGGCGATCGAGGTCTCGACGGCGGGGTTGCGCAAGCCGGTCGCCGAGATCTACCCGGCAGCGCCTTTCCTCGAGATGTGCCTCGAGGCGGGGCGGCCGGTGGCTCTGTCCAGCGACGCCCACCTGCCCGAGCAGCTCGGCTACGAGTACGAGCGAGCGGTCGAGTGGCTCGAAGGGCTGGGAGTCACCGAGCTGGCCGCGTTCGAGCGCCGCGAGCGCAGGATGGAGCCGATCGGTCCCTCCGAGAGCACAGACGAGTGAGCACGCGGGCGGGGATCGGCTACGACTCGCACCGCCTGGCCGACGGGCGGCCGTTGATCCTGGGCGGGGTGGAGGTCGAGGGTGCAGAACGTGGGCTGGCCGGGCACTCCGACGCCGACGTGCTCACCCACGCGGTGATCGACGCCCTGCTGGGCGCGGCCGGCCTGGGCGACATCGGGCTCCACTATCCAGACAGCGACGAGCGCTGGCGCGACGCCGACAGCATCGCCCTCCTCGGCGAGGTCTGCTCCTTTCTCGGCGAGCACGGCTGGACCGTGCGCCACCTCGATGCCACCGTTCTGTGCGAGGAGCCCAAGCTCGGGCCCTACCGCGACAAGATGCGGGGCCGTTTGGCCGAAGCAGTGGGCCTGCCCGCCCTGGAGGCCAACGTGAAGTTCACGACCAACGAGGGCATGGGCTTCGTGGGTCGGGGCGAGGGCCTGGCGGCGATGGCGGTGGCCACTGTCGAGCGAGCGGACTGAGCCAGGACCGGTGTCGAGCTCGAGGGCGCGTTAGCCTCGCCGGCCGTGCCGGACGCCACCGCTCTCGCCTTCGCCGGTGCCGCCCGCAAAGCCGAGCTGGTCCGGAGCCGCGAGGTCTCTTCGCGCGAGCTGGTAGGGGCGGCACAGCTCGTGGGGCGCCTCAACGACGAGGGCACGCTGCTCTCCCTGCCCGCCCAGGTCGAGGCCGAGCGCCCATGGGCCGATCGCCGCCCGGCCAGCTAGCCCCGTGCGCCGGATACGGATCCAGGACACCTTGAGCGGCGAGCGGCTGGCGCTCGAGCCGCGCGAGCCGCCGAAGGTCGGCATCTACGCCTGCGGCCCCACTGTCTACGGGCGCGTGCACGTGGGGAACGCGAGGCCCTTCGTGGTCTTCGCGCTGCTGCGGCGGTTCCTCGAGCGCGAGGGCTACGCGCCCACGCTGGTGGTCAACGTCACCGACGTCAACGACAAGATCTACGACGCTGCGCGGGAGGCCGGCGTGCCCAGTGAGCAGCTGGCCCGCGAGATGACGGCGGCCTACGTGCGAGACACCGACGCCCTGGGCCTCGGGCGTCCCGACCACGAACCGCTGGCGTCCGAGGCCATCGAGGGCATCGTGGGGCTGATCTCCGACCTCGTCGAGCGAGGCCACGCCTATCCGGCCGGCGGCGACGTCTACTTCCGCGTGCCCAGCTTCCCGGCCTACGGCAAGCTGTCCAACCGGCCGCTCGAGGAGATGCAGCAGGGAGAGGACGACGACGAGGCCGAGCTCAAGGAGAACGCCCATGACTTTGCGCTGTGGAAGGCTCACAAGGAGGGTGAGGACACCGCCTGGGGCTCGCCCTGGGGCAAGGGGCGCCCGGGTTGGCACATCGAGTGCTCGGCCATGGCCGAGGCGCTGCTGGGAACGGACTTCGAGATTCACGGCGGCGGCTCAGACCTCGTCTTCCCCCACCATGAGAACGAGATCGCCCAGACCGAGGCCGCGCACGACCGGCCTCTGGCCCGCATCTGGATGCACAACGGCATGGTGCGCTTCGAGGGCGAGAAGATGGCGAAGTCGGTGGGCAACATCGCCCAGCTGCATGAGGCGCTGGACCAGTACGGGGCGCAGACGTTGGTCATGTACTTCGCCGGGGGCCACTACCACCAGCCGCTGGCCTTCTCCTCTGACGAGCTGGACGACGCCCGGGGCGCGGTGGCCACGCTGCGCGAGCTGGTCCGCCGCCTCGACCCCGAGGCGGCTGAGCCCGAGGGCTTCGACGAGCACGCCGAGCGCTTCTGGGACCACCTCGCCGACGACTTCAACACCCCGGCGGCCCGTGGCGTGCTGTTCGAGTGGGTCCGCGAGGCCAATCGGCGCCTCGACCGCGGCGAGAAGGTGGGGGCGGGGGCGCTTCGCGAGCTGCTCTGGGCCCTGGGCCTCGAGTCTCTGTTCGAGGCCGAGGAGACAGCCGATGCCGAGGCCAAGGGCATGATGGCCGAGCGCGAGGAGGCCCGAGAAGCCCGGGACTTCGAGCGGGCCGATCGCCTGCGCGACGAGCTGGCCGCGCGTGGCTGGCAGGTGCGGGACACGCCGGAGGGCCCGCATCTCGTGCGACTGGGGTGATCGTCTACGGGCGCAACCCGGTGCGCGAAGCGCTGCGTGGGCGGCGTGCGGTGCTGCAGGGCTGGGTGTCGTCGCGTGCGGACGGGGGTGTCGACTGGCCTCACGGCATCGAGGTCACCAGGGCCGGCGATGACGAGCTGAGCGAGCTGGTCGGCTCGCCCGACCACCAGGGTGTCTGCGCGCGGACCGAGCCCTATCCCTACGCAGACGCCGGCGCCTTGCTGGCGGAGGACGATGCGCTCGTGGTTGCCCTCGACCAGGTGCAGGATCCCCAGAACCTGGGCGCCGTAGCGCGGGTGGCCGAATCGGCGGGGGCCGCCGGGCTCGTGGTGCCCGAGCGGCGCTCGGCGGATGTCACGCCGGCGGTATGCCGCGCATCGGCCGGCGCCGTCGAGCACCTGGCCGTGGCTCGCGTGCGCAACCTGGCCGACTGGCTGGTGGAGGCGAAGGAGGCCGGCGCCTGGGCCTACGGCGCGGCTGCGGACTCGGCGGAGCTCTACACCGCGCCCGACTACCGCGGGCGCGTCGTGGTCGTTCTGGGGTCGGAGGGGAGGGGCCTGCGACCCCGCGTGGCCGACGCCTGCGACCTGCTCGTGAGCCTCCCGCGGCGGGGGCGGGTGGATTCGCTCAACGTGGCCACTGCGGCCGCTGCGCTGGTGTACGGGATCTTGCAGATGCGCGATGCCACTTGACAGTTCTCCATAACCCGCCGATACTCGCGCTATAGATCAGGCTGGAGTCGAGGTTGAGGTAGTCCTCTCCGTCGGCCCAGGAACCTGGCGCTAGGGGAGGTAACGCGCCACCGAGCTCCGAGGAGACGGTTTGGCACGCTTTACCGCAACAGCAGGACCCGCGACGGCCCAGGCCGCCAGAGCTCAACCTCAGGCTGAGCCAGATGATCACTACCTGATCGCGTTGGCGAAGCAGGGGCGACCCGACGCCATGGACCGCATCGTCAAGCGGTACCACGGCTTCGTGCGTCTCAAGGCGTCGTCGTACTTTCTGATCGGCGGCGACGCCGACGACCTGATCCAGGAGGGGCTCGTTGGCCTCTACAAGGCGGTGAGGGATTACCGCTGGGACCGCGAGTCGAGCTTTCGCAACTTCGCGGAGCTGTGCATCACGCGTCAGATCATCACTGCAGTGAAGACATCCACGCGCAACAAGCACACGCCGCTGAACGAGTACGTCTCGTTCTCCCAGACCCCCGCGGCCGGCGGAGGCGACGGAGACCCGACCCTCGACGAGCTGCTGCCGGGCCCCACGGCGCACGACCCGGTCAACCAGGTGATCTCCACGGAGGAGCTGCACAGCCTGGTGAACTGCCTTTCAAGCGTGCTGTCGGAGCTGGAGAGCTCGGTGCTCTCCCTCTACCTCGACGGGAACTCCTACGAGGTGATCGCGGAGCGCCTGGAGTGCGACACCAAGACCGTCGACAACGCCCTCCAGCGCGTCAAGCGGAAGGTCGGAGCGCACCTCGACACGCGGGCGGTGCCCGCCTAGCTCCGTTTTCCCCCCGACGGCGATGGGTATCTACACCTCACAACCGGGGGACGCGGGAGGCCTCCCTCAACCAAGGAGGGCTGTATCCCGTGATTGGAATCCTGTTGACGATCGTCGTCGCCGCGCTCGTGTACTTCCTGTGCACCGCGCTCGGACTCCCCGCCATCGTGGCCATCATCGCCGCGATCCTCGTCCTGCTCGCCGGCATTCCCAGCGGCGGCTTTGGACTCGGAGGCCGAATGGGCCGGCGCGGCGGCCACCACAGACCCGGCGCCGTTTAGCTCCACCGGCAGACGCGGGGCCGCGGAGAGCGGCCCCGCGTCGCCGCGTACGCTGGGCGGCCGACGCGGCACTGCCCGCCTAGCTCAATTGGCAGAGCACTTCACTTGTAATGAAGAGGTTCTCGGTTCGAGTCCGAGGGCGGGCTCTTCCAGGTCTTACTGGGAGGCCGGGATGGCGGCCACGGACCCCTCGATGTCCCCGCGCCCGTTGGACGACACGGGCACCGGCGGCGGCTCCTCGGCTACGTCCTCGGCGTTCAGGCGCCGCTCGAGCTCGCCGAGCACCGTGCCGAAGAGCAGGTGGCGCCAGGCCCCCTGCGCCAGGGCGCGGCGGTTGCCCGACAGCGGCGTGAGCTCCTTGCGCGCGGGGTGGTAGCGGTCCACCAGACGGGCCAGGGGCCACAGGCCGAAGTGCTCGATCATCCCCGCGGCCAGGCCGGCGGCCACCGGAGGCCCGGGCGCGAACGGCCGCAGCTGCGCGTAGACCGCGCCGAAGATCGCGCCGTTGACCAGGTGCATGGCGGCGCCGGCGGCGGGCCAGGAGGAGTCGCGGACGGCCAACTTGCCCAGCAGCTCGACATCGTCGTAGCCGCACTCGAAGACCCTCTTGTCCAGCGGCTGCTGCGCCGCCCAGACACCCGCGGCCACCATCCCCGCCAACGCTCCGTTGAGGCTGCGCTGAAGCTCCATACGTCGCAGCGTAACGAGAAGGCCCGTCTCGGGTAGACGCAGACCTGATGGCAGCGAGCCGCAACCTGGGCAAGGAGAGCTCTTCCCGGCGGACGCGACCCCGGCGCGGGTCGCGTTCTCGCCGGGCGGCTAGTGCGCCCCGCCCTAGGTGCCCCGGCCCGCCGTGGGTAGGGTGCGTCGATGACCGAGGTAGTCGCCGACAAGGCTCGCCTGGATCGCGACTTCAGCGAGCTGTATCGCACGCACCTGCGCGACGTGTACAGCTACAGCTACTACCGGATCGGCAACCACCACGACGCCGAGGACATCACCGAGCAGACCTTCCTGCAGGCCTACCGCCACTACGAGCGGGCGGTGCGCGAGTCCGACGGAAGGCCGCTGCGGCCCTGGCTCATACGCATCGCCCACAACCTCGCGGCCAACTACTACCGCGATCGCTCGCGGCGGCCCCAGACGCACCTGGGCGACGCGGAGATCTACTCCTCGCCTCACGCCACCGAGGACCTCGTGGAGGGCCGGGAGGAGGTCGCAGAGGTGCTCGCGGGCGTGGCGAACCTGCCCGATGACCGCCGCGAGGCGCTCATCATGCGCTTCGCGCTGGACATGGACAATCGCGAGATCGCCCGCGCGCTCGGGCGCTCCGACGGGGCCACCAAGGTGTTGATCCACAGAGCGATCCGGCAGCTCGAGCAGGAGCTGCAGGAGGGGGAGGGGGGCTGAGATGACCGACGTGGAGCGGCTTCTTCGGACGGCCCTGGTGCCCGTGGAGCCCTCGGGCGCCATGACCGACCGAGTGGAGCAGCGGCTCTCCGACCTCACCGGCGCCGCCGCCGAGGAGCTGGCCGACTGGGAGCTCTCGTCCATGCGGGACCCGCGCAACTGGTACCGGCCGGCGGCCGCGATCGTGGTGGGCGGCGCCGCGGCCGGCGCGCTCGTGGTGGTGCGCGCTCGCCAGGGGCGAAAGCAGGTCGGCGGCCTGCGTGCGCTCCGCCGCGAGGCGGACGGTGTGGCCAAGGAGCTGCGCCGCCGGCTGAGCGGAGGCTAGGTGGAGGGCACGACCGTGGTGGGCGCCGGCGTGGCCGGCGTGGCCGCGTAGGCGAGCAGGCCCGAGACGGCGATCAGCAGGTGGAACACGTTGTCCTCGGTGTTCACGGGCACGAGGCCTGCAATCGCCTCGCCGTCTCCCACCGCGAAGCCGATCACCGCAACCAGCATGTAGATCGCCCCGAGGGCGAGCGCGAAGGACCGGCTGGTGGAGTACGAGCCCGCTACCACCAGCGCCACCGCGCCTGTGGTGATGTGGACGATGTTGTGCCAGGCGTTGACGTCGAGGATGCCGAGCACCGCCTCGCGCTCGATGGCGTCACCAGTCGCGAAGCTGGCGCTGTAGAAGAATCCGAGCACTCCTCCGGCCAGCAGCGCGAGCCCGACGAGCAGCGCGTAGACCTGGGCGGGCGTGCGATCGACCATCCGAGCGCCCATTATCGCTGATCCGATCGCCGGGTCGGATGCGAAGTGGATACGGGTGGTAAACCAATCAGAGATCCCCAGCCTCGCCGACGAGGACGTGATGACCCTCGTTCAGGCTGGCGACCCCCGGGCGTTCGAGGTGCTCTTCGATCGCCATTCCGGGGCGGCCTTCTCGCTCGCCTACCGGATGGTGGGCAACCGCGTGACCGCCGAGGACATCTCCCAGGAGGCGTTCCTGTCGATCTGGCGCAGCCGCCTGCGCTACCGCTCGGACCGCGGCAGCGTCCGCACCTGGGTGTTGGGGATCGTGCACCACCGGGCGATCGACGCGCTGCGGCGCAACCTTGTGCACGATCGCCGGCGCGCCACTGCCGAGGGCCTCGAGGAGCGCCTGGAGGCGCCCGAGCTGACCGATGTCGAGGTGGCGCGCCGCGATGAGGCCAGCCAGGTGCGCTCCGCGATCGGGACCCTGCCCTCCGAGCAGTCGCGGGTGGTCGAGCTGGCGTACTTCGGAGGCTTCACTCACAGCCAGATAGCCGAGATGCTCGGGGCCCCGATCGGGACGGTGAAGGGCCGCATGCGACTCGGCCTCGAGAAGCTGCGCCGCGAGCTCGTGGAGCAGGTGGCGTGATGGCGCGCGACCACGAGAGGCACGCCGACGATCCCGCCGCGTATCTGCTCGGCGCACTGTCCGAGCTGGAGCGCCAGGCTTTCGAGCGCCACCTCATGGGCTGCTCGACGTGCGGCGAGGAGCTCGACCACCTGCGTCCCGCGACCGAGGCCCTGCCCCGTTCGGTCTCCCCGGTGCGCCCGTCGGAAGCGCTCAAGAGCTCGGTAATGGAGGCTGTCGAGCGCGAAGCCGCCGAGCGCGAAGCCGCCGAGCGCGAACAGCCGTCGCGCCGGCGTGCCGGCGCGACGGGGATCCGCACCCGCCTGCGCGCGCTGGTCCCCTCGCTGACCGGGCGGGGCCCGGTCGTGGCCTGGGTGAGCGCCTCGTTCCTCCTCGCCGTGGGCCTTGCCTTTGGCGCGGTGGGTGCGTCGCTGCTCTCCGACGACGACGGGCGCACGCTTGCGGCACGGGTGGACTCGGTCCGCGTGCCCGAGGCCTCCGGCAGCCTCACGATCGCCAGCGACCAGAGCAGGGGTGCCATCCTGCGCGTCCACGGCATGCCCAGCCTGCCCAGCCGCGAGGTCTACCAAGTATGGATCCAACGCGACGGGGAAATGGTCTCCCAGTCGATCTTCAGCGTGGGCGAAGACGGCGGCGGCGCCGCGGCGGTGCCCGACGATCTCGAGGGCGCCGATTCGGTGGCGATCACCCGCGAGCCGAGCGGGGGCGCGAGGGCGCCCAGCGGCAAGCCGGTCGTCTCGGTGGGCCTCTAGCGCAGGAGCGCAGGCCGAGCGTTGGTCGGCCGAGCACCGCCCGCTCGGCGATCATTTCGCAGGAGCGCAGGCCGAGCGTCGGTCGGCCGAGCAGCGGAGCCTTCCCCCACTATCTTCAGCAGTGTGGAGGTCTGCTATCGCCACCCCAACCGCGAGACCGGCGTGTCGTGCTCGAATTGCGGCAACCCGATCTGCCCCGACTGCATGACCACGACGTCGGTGGGCATGCGCTGCCCCGAGTGCGCGCGGCAGACGACCAAGGTCAAGAGGATGGGCTCGGTGACCGAGCCCACGCTCACCTACGTCCTCATCGGCATCAACCTTCTGCTCTGGCTGGGCTTCGGGCTGGCCGGCGACGCGGGCACCGACGTGTACGTCCATGCCGGGCTGTCGCGGGTCGGCCTCGCGGACGGCGACGTCTGGCAGGTGGTCACCGCCGGCTTCCTGCACGCGCGCCTGGGTGAGTCGTACGGCTTCCTGCACATCTTCTCCAACATGTTCTCGCTCTACATCCTCGGCACCCTGCTCGAGCCGGCGGTCGGGCGCCTGCGCTTCGGTCTGATCTACGCGGTGTCGCTGCTGGCGGGGTCCTTTGGCGCGCTCCTGCTCACTCCGGACGGCCTGACCGTTGGCGCCTCGGGCGCGATCTTCGGGCTCATGGGCGCCGCGGTGGTGGTCATGCGTAACCGCGGCATCAATCCGATGGAGAGCGGCCTCGGGCTGTGGATCGGCCTGAACCTGCTGATCACCTTCCTCATCCCCGGCATCTCCATCGGGGGCCACATCGGCGGCTTGATCGGCGGTGCTCTCGCCGCCTTTGTGCTGTTCGACTTGCGTGAGCGGGTGAAGGTCCCCGCGCTTGCGCCCACTCTCATCGCGGCCGCCATCGGCGTTATCGCCGTGGTGGGCTCGTTCGCGGTCTCGGCTTCCGCCTGAGAGCCCCGGCGGGTGTGCCCGCCGTCCTGGCCGGCGTGGCGGCGCTGGTGTGGCTCCCCGCGATCGCGGGCGGCTTCGTCGCGGACGACTTCGCGATGTTGCGCACGGTCGAGGCGCTGCCTGGCCCGCTCGACGCCTTCGTCCGCGACGACCTGGGGCAGTCCGGCGGCGAGGGCCACTTCTACCGCCCGCTGTGGGTGCTCTGGTCCGCGGCTGTCGAGCGGCTGTTCGGGGCCGCGCCCTCAGCCTTCCACGCGGGCAACCTGCTGCTCTTCGGGGTCGCCACGGTGCAGGTGTGGGCGCTGGCACGCCGGCTGGTGGGCGACCCGGGCGCGCTCGTGGGCGCGGCGGCCTTCGCGCTCTACCCGCGCCACGGCGAGTCGGTGGCCTGGGTGTCCGGCAGCACCGACCTCGTCGCGACCGTGCTCGCGCTGGGGGCGCTGCTGTGCTTGGGCATGCCCTGGCGCCCGCCGAAGCGACTGATGGGCGCCGCCCTGCTCGCCGCCGCCGCGGCGCTCGCGAAGGAGGCGGCCTTCGTGCTTCCGGCGCTGGCTTTGCTGTTGGCCTTCGCACAGCCTCCGGACCCCGGCCGGGGGCGCTTCGCCGGTGCCGCGGCGATCGCCGGCGCGCTGTTGGTGGTGCTGGCCGTGCGCACCGTGGTGCTCGGCGGCTTGGGCGGATACGGCGAAGACCCCCTGACCGCGGGGAACGTGGTGGCCGCGCTGGCCTCGTATCCGCTGGCGGCCGTAACGCCGCACCAGCTCGAAGTGCTGCGCCACCCGGCGCTGCTCGCGTTGCCGTTGGCGGCGCTGCTCGCGCTGGCGGTCGGGACCGCGCGCCGGCCGCGGCCGGTGGTGCTGATCGGGCTGGCTTGGTTCGCCATGGCCCTTCTGCCTGTCCTGGGGCAGCCGCTCGACCTCAACACGGCCACCGGCGAGCGGCTTCTCTTCCTGCCTTCGGTGGGCCTCGCGCTCGCGCTTGGCGCTGCGGTGGGGGAGCTTCGGCTGCCGCGCTCGCGCGCGGTGGCCGTGGCTGCGCTGAGCCTGGCCGGGGTGTTGTGCGTGCTCGCAGCGCGCAACTGGCACACCGCGGGCGAGCTGGCCGAGCGGGTGTCCGCGCAGGCGGAGGCGCTCGCGGCCGACGGACGTCCCCTTACCCTGCTCAGCATTCCCGAGGGCTACCGCAACGCCCACGTGTTCGGCAATGCCCTCGATCTGGCCGTCGAGCGATCGGGAGGCCGGCGGGTAATGCTGCGTTGGTGTGTGCCGGTTCAGGTACGTGAGGAGCGCGCCGGCGCGGTGGTGTTCCGTGGCTCGGGCGGGCGAGGCTTCATGGGCGCGAGCGACTGGTCGGCACCCTTCGACTTCCCGCTGTCGGGCGGGCCCCAGCGCGGGCCCGGCTGCACCTATGCCGAGGCTCCGGGGGCCAACGGTGCGATCGGCCTGTCGCTGGGCGCGGTGGCGCGGCCGGAGGGAGCCGGGCGGCTCGCCGTGTTCGACGGGCGCGACCTGGTGCCGCTGGGACGCTGACGCGGGTGGCTACGCCCCGACCTGGTGCCGCTGGGACGCTGACCCGCGGCCTCCGCCGACCGTGCGGGACACGGCCTCCTCGTACTCCGCCACGAAGCGCCGGCGGCGAGCGGGCAGCGCCGCACGTGCCTCCTCGGCGAGCCGCCGGTCGGCCTCGGGGTCCTCGTGCGCGAAGGCCCGCTCCATCAGGCCGGCCAGCTCGTCGGGATCGTGCGGATCGAAGTACTCACCGCCCGGCGGGTCCTGCTCGAGGTGAACCGGGATGCGGGAGAGGAGGATGCGCTTGCCCAGCGACTTCGCCTCCTCGACAGTGGTGCTCCAGCCCTCGAAGAGCGAGGGGTTGATCTGGGCGGCGGCGTCACGCGACAGCGCGGTCACGTGCTCGTAGGGCACCAGGCCCAGCACCCGGAAGGCGCCCCTCACGCCCGCGGCCTTCGCCATCAGCTGGTCGAAGTGCTTGGGGTAGCGGCGGTCGTAGGGCACGCCCGTGGCCACGACATTCACCTCTGGGGCGCGCTCGCGTAGGCGCCGCAGCGCCTCGACGACCAGCACGTGGTTCTTGTGGGCCCAGAACTGGTTGGGCAGGTAGAGGTAGCGCTCGGGCAGGCGGTAGAGCTCGCGCAGCTCTTCGGTCGAGGGCAGCGTCTCGCCGGAGGGCGGGGTGACCACGAAGCGCAGGACGCTCGTCTTCCCCCGCGCGCGAGGCCACAGCTCGAGCAGGTCCTGCTCCCCGGCCAGGCTGCCGGTCAGCAGGTGGTCGGCGAAGTGCGCCATCGAGCGGTACTTGGCATCGCGCCACAGCCACATCGCCCGGCCGAAGTAGTCGGGCAGCCGGCGGTGCTGGAGGTCGGGCACCCACGCCACCGAGCGCACGGCGTGAAAGCGCCCGAGGTGTCCCGAGTGTGACATGGCCGCGATCCCGTCGCGTTGGAGCAGCCGGCCGAGCGGGCGGTCGCGTGCGGCGCCCGCTCGCCAGGCCGTGCGCTCGGCCCATGCGGCGGTGCCGCGATCGAGCATCGGCTCGGTGCGCACCTCGACGTCGGGAAAGTCGGCCAGGTCGGAGCGGTCGTAGGCACGGCCCACGTAGAGCACGGGTTCCAGGCGGGTGTCCTCGGCCGAGAGGATCGCGCCGAGGAGGTTCCGGTAGTAGTTGAGCCCGCCGAGCCACGCGCCGGTGCGCCCGGCCAGCACAAAGGCCACGCGGATCACGAGGCCGCCCCGACCGCCAGCCGGTAGGCGCCTACGTGCAGCTCGGCGCTGCGCTGCCACGAGAACTCTGCGGCCCGATCGCGGCCCGCGGTCGAGAGGCGCTCGCGCAGCGCCGCGTCCTCGGCCACGCTGTGCAGGGCGTCTCTCAGCCCGTCCGGCTCGACCAGCAGCGCGGCGTCGCCGCAGACCTCCTCGCTGCTGGGGCTTCGCACCGCGACCACCGGCGTGCCCGTGGCCATGGCCTCGAGCAGCGTGAGGCCGAAGCCCTCGAGCGGCGCGGGGTGGACCAGCGCCAGCGCGCCCGCCAGCAGCTCGGCCACCCGCTGCGGCGAGGGGTCGGTCTCGGCGCTGGTCCCGGGCGGCCCGGCCCGCCGGCCCGCCTCTCCGGCCAGCACCAGCTCGGGGTGGCCGCCTAGGCCCGAGTGGGCCTCGAGCAGCGAGCCGACACGCTTGCGGGGCTCGTCGGAGCCCAGGTAGAGGAAGTGTCGCCGCCGGTGGCCGCTCGCCCCGGGCAGAGGCTGCCCGGGGCCGTGCGGCGCAACCACCACGCGCTCGCGGGCAGCCCCCAGCAGGCCGATGGCGTCCCCGGCGGTCACCTGCGAGGGGCAGACCACCGCGCCGGCCTGGCGCACCGCCGCGCGGTGCCCGCGGCGGGCCACCGCGCGCCAGGCCGCGTCGAACTCACCCGGGAAGCGCTCAAAGGCCACGTCGTGCACGGTGACCACCTGCGGGCGCCCCAGGCCGGGCGTCCACGCAGGCAACGGGTGGTGGAGCACATCCGCGCGCGCGAGCTGTGCCGCGCGCCGCAGCCCGAAGCGCGTCCAGGCGGAGTCGAGCGCCAGGTTTGCCGCCGAGCGCAGCGAATTTCGTCGCGGTCCCGCACCGCCGGGGCGAAGCCGCCGGCGCTGGCGCACGCAGACCACCTCCACGTCGGAGCGCGCTCGCAGCGCCCGCACCAGCTCCTCGACGTAGACGCCGGTCCCGGTGTGTCCGCGCCGGGCATAGCTTGCGTCGACCAGGACGACCACTAGTTGGCCTCGACGCGCTCCCCGAGCTCCTCCACCGAGCTTCTCATCACCTGCTCGCGCAGAATCGAGATCGGCTCGGCGCGCTTCACGAGCGCACGCCCAGGTTCACCTCGGTCCAGCGCCCGGCGGGCGGCGCGGCCACGAGCCTCGGGTGCATGAGGTGGCCGAGCAGCTCCACGCCGTCCACCAGCCGCGGGCCGGGACGGGAGAAGTACGCGGCCGCGTCCACCGCCACAACGCGCGCGCCTAGAACGGCGAGGCGGTCGGCGTGCTCGGCGGCCTCCTGCGCCGAGCGCTCGGTGTCGTAGCCGCAGGGCATGGCCACCACCAGCTCGGGCGCCGTCGCCTCCAGCTCGTCCCACCCCGCCGTGCGTGACTTCTCGCCGGGCAGCCCCAGGACGTCGAGGCCTCCGGCGAGCTCGATCATCTGCGGCACCCAGTGGCCGCCCACGAACACCGGGTCCAGCCACTCGAGCGCTGCCACCGTGGGGGCGGGGGCACCCTCCACGGCGTCGGCGAGCGCGTCCAGACGGCGTCCGGAGTCGGCCACCAGGCGCTCGCCGGCGTCGGGCACGCCGGCGGCCTCGGCCAGCCGCGGCACGTCGGCCAGCACCTCGCCGAGGGTGGTCGGATCGAGGGAGAGCACCTGGGGCGCGGAGGTCAGCTTCTGGGCGACTGCACTCACGTCGTCGAAGGAGACCGCGCAGACGTCGCATACCGCCTGCGTCACGATCAGGTCCGGAGCGAGCTCGGCCAAGAGGTACTCGTCGAGCTCGTACAGCGCCCTTCCGGCCTGGGTGCGCTCGCGCACGGCACGGTCGATGTCCCCCGAGCCCAGGCCCTCGGGGATCACGGTGCGGGTAATGTGCGGCCGCACCGCGGCCTCTGGCGGGTAATCGCACTCGTGCGTGACGGCCACCACGTTGTCGCCGAGGCCGAGGGCGAACAGCATTTCCGTCGAGGAGGGAACGAGCGAGGCTATGCGCACCGGGACACCATGCCACTTCTGAGCGAAACCGATATCGAAAGCAAGTTGGGCGACCTCGACGGCTGGAGCCGCGAGGGCGACGCGATCACAAAGGAGTTCAAGCGGGAGAAGTTCACGGGCTCGGTGGCGTTCGTCAACGAGCTGACGGCGGCGGCCGAGGAGCTGAACCACCACCCGGACCTCGCGATCTCCTGGGACACGGTCACCGTCACCATCAGCACCCACTCGGAGGGCGGGCTGACCGAGTCGGACTTCGAGCTCGCGCGACGGATCGACGCTCTCTAGTGGAGGAGCGCAGCCCGAGCGTTGGTCGGGCGAGCACTGCAAATCCGGTTGGTCTTGACTGCTAACTTGGCCTCGTCCGCGAATGAGCGACGACGAGCCTCCCCGAAGTACTAGTGGCCCCGTCACGGGACCACTAGCTTGAGCTCGCCGTGATCGAGCTGCTCCTCCTGCTCGGGGTGCTGGTGCTCGTCGCCCTGAACGGCTTCTTCGTCGCCGCCGAGTTCTCGCTCGTGCGTGCGCGCGAGCCC
>Ga0136622_10000669_pt1 | contig 14084 bp, 16 predicted proteins | sample AntDrymUQ4482106_2_FD_104803 | JGI IMG/M metagenome (GOLD analysis project Ga0136622, IMG submission 104803) | Polar desert sand microbial communities from Dry Valleys, Antarctica - metaG UQ448 (21.06) | ecosystem: Environmental > Terrestrial > Soil > Desert | place: Antarctica: Dry Valley...
GCGAGCGAGCCGTCCAAGAAGCGCTCCTGACGGCCGGCCGGCGGCGGCGGTCCCACTAGGGTGCGGGCATGACCACGAACGAGAAGCCCCAGGTCGACGTCCCTACGGGCCAGCCGCCGTCGTATCAGCTCGAGCTCGAGGACCTCGTCGCCGGCGACGGCGACGAGGCCGCCTCCGGCGAGGTCGTCGAGGTCCACTACGTCGGCGTCTCGTGGAAGACCGGCAAGCAGTTCGACGCGTCCTGGGACCGTGGCGACACGTTCAAGTTCACGCTCGGCAAAGGCCAGGTGATCGCCGGCTGGGACCAGGGCGTCGCGGGCATGAAGGTCGGCGGACGGCGGCGCATCACGATCCCGCCCAACCTCGCCTACGGAAAGCGCGGCGCGGGCGGCGCGATCGGGCCCGATGAGACGCTCGTGTTCGTGGTCGACCTGGTCGGGGTGCGCTGACCGCGGCCGCGGCTCCCGACCGCTGTCAGGCGTCGTGGCCGGCGTCGATGCGCTTGGCGCGGTGGAAGGTGAACTCGTCCTCCTCGGGCGCCGCCTGTGCGGCGATCGGCTCGAGCAGGAAGGCGTCGTGGTCGCCGGCGTCCGCGCGCCATGCGACGCGCCCGACGAACCAGTTCGCGCAGGCGTCGAGGATCGGCACGCCACCTGGCCCGTCATGCCAGTCACAGCGCGCGAACTTGTCGACGTGGTCGCCCGTCTCGCCGCCGAACAGCTCCGCCAGCGCCTCGGCGTCGGCCGGGACGCAGTGCACGCCCAGCAGCTCGGCCTCGCGGCCGCGCCGGAACGTCCGGTTCTCGTGCGAGAGGCAGACGGCGAACCGCGGCGGGTCGATGCTCGCCTGGGTCGCGAAGCCGACCAGGCAGCCGAGGCGCTCCTCCCCCACGCGCGCCGTGACGATGAACATCGGGTACTCCAGCTCGCCGACCAGGGTGTTGAAGGTTGCCGCGGCGTCCACGGACGCAACTGTAGGGTCGGCGCATGACGGAGGTGACGGGGATCGGCGGTTTCTTCTTCCGCGCGCGCGACCCGGAGGCGATGAACCGCTGGTACGGCGAGCACTTCGGCGTCGTGATGCTCGGGTCGGTCGACTACGACGATCCAGGTTGGTTCCAGGATCGCGGCGAGACCGTGTTCGCGGCCTTCTCGCCCGACTCGGACTCCTTCGGTGCGCCTGACAAGAGCTGGATGATCAACTTCCGCGTCGACGACCTGGATCGGATCGTGGCGCGGTTGCGCGCGGCCGGGCTGGCCGTCGAGCCGCACGCCGAGCCCTATCCGAACGGGCGCTTCGCAGAGCTCGAGGATCCCGAGGGCAACCGCATCCAGCTCTGGGAGCCGAACGCGGCGTCGCTGGCGCGCGATCCCGCAGCTTGACGCGGGCTGCCGGCGGGAGCGACCGGTGCTGAGGCTAGGTTCCGGAGGTCATGTGGTCCGCCCGACGCGATCCGTCCGCGATCCTGCTCGCCGCGCAGCTCGCCGGCGTGCTGCTCTACCCCTTCATGGAGAGCAGCGAGGTCGGTCGCGCGCTCTTCAGCGTCTTCGGCATCCTGATCCTCGGGCTCGTCGTGCTGGCCGTGCGCAGCACGCCCGGGCTGACCTGGGTCGGCGTGCTGCTGGGCCTGCCCGCGACCGTCCTATTGCTCGTCCAGGCGACGACGGGCCGCGACGGCCTGCTCCCCTACTCGTCCGGCCTGGAGGCGGTGCTCTACCTCTACGCAGCCGGCGCGCTGATCGCGTACATGCTGGCCGACCACGAGATCACGCGCGACGAGCTGTTCGCCATTGGCGCCACCTTCACGCTCGTGGCCTGGGCGTTCGCATACCTCTACACCGTCTGCCAGTCGATCGAGCCGGGGAGTTTCACCGCGGCCATCGATCCGTCCGGTCAGCGCAGCTGGATGGAGCTGCTGTTCCTCAGCTTCACGACGCTCTCGAGCACCGGCCTCAGCGACGTGGTGCCGGTCAAGCCGTTCGCCCGCGCGCTCGTGATGATCGAGCAGCTCGCCGGGATCGCGTACGTCGCGATGGTCGTCTCGCGGCTCGTCGGCCTGCTCGTGCTCCGGGGTGCCGACCGGAGATAGGACGCGCGCGGAGCCTGTCTGGCCACTGAATCTCACTGTGCGCGCGCCGACGCGAGCACGATGCCCGAGTAGCCCTGCGCCCCGTGCCGGCCTGTTCATCACCTCTGCGCTGCGCTGCTGCCGCGGCCACCTCGTCGGCGGCAAGCCGTTCCCAGCAGCTGCGTCACCTTGGCGCGGGTGAGCGCCTCGCGCTCGTCGATCTGAGCCGCCGTGGGCGCGACGACGCCCTCGCACGCGAGCGTGTAGCCGACGAAGGGGCGCCAGTCGTGCGCACCGGCCTCGCCGGCGAGCCAGCGCGTCGGGCTCGATGTCGGAGTAGTAGTCGGCGAGGTACTCCGACGGCACCCAATCCTCGTCGAACGATGCGTGAACGTCGCTCCGGGGCGCGACCGTGGAAAGCTCCTGGTGGCGCGCGCGAGGCCATACTCGTAGGCCGCCGCGCCGAGGTTCGCGCCGCCGAGGATCACGAGCGCGTCGTTCGCGGACACGGTGTCGGCCAGCAGCACCGCCCCGACGCGCCCGCATAGTACGGCGCCTCCTTCGCGAGCTCGGTGACGACGTACCCGACCGAGGTCGCGACACGCCGCGCGCGCACGCTGTCGGTTCTGCGCTTGGCGATGCACCTGGCTCAACCAGTGCCTGACCACGCAGCATCCGTTGAACCAGTCTGAGCCGATCGCGGCCGCCCTGCGCAACTCAGGCCGGCTGCTCTGGCGCGGCGCCACCGTGCCCCTCCCCTGACCGGCTCGCTCTCGGCGCGTGCGCCGCGCGCTGCCGGCGGCGCTCCCTGGAACGCACTCGCGACCGCCGTCGGCTTCTTCCTCGCGTTCGTGCTCGCCGGTGCATGACCGCGCTCGTTTGAGCCGGCCGCCCAGCGGTTACGAGTTCAACGGGCGATCGAGGGAGAGACGGCATGGCTAAGACCCGCAAGCAGGACAGCTCGAAGCAGAACGGATCGAAGGCGGCGAAGCAGGACGGGTCGGGGAAGATCAAGCGGGCCGTCTACGACGAGGAGATCGAGCGCCTCCACATGGAGCTCGTCAAGCTCCAGGAGTACGTCAAGTCACAAGGCCTCAAGGTCGTGATCATCTTCGAAGGGCGCGACGCCGCCGGCAAGGGCGGCGTGATCAAGACGCTCACCCAGGACATGAACCCGCGTGTCTGCCGGATCGCAGCGCTGCCCGCTCCCAACGACCGCGAGCGCACGCAGTGGTACTTCCAGCGCTACATCGCACAGCTGCCCGCCGCCGGCGAGATCGTCCTGTTCGACCGCTCCTGGTACAACCGCGCCGGCGTCGAGCGCGTGATGGGCTTCTGCACGGACGAGGAGTTCGACGAGTTCACGCGCGCGTGCCCGCTGTTCGAGGAGATGCTGATCCGTTCGGGGGTCAAGCTCATCAAGTACTGGTTCTCCGTCTCCGACGACGAGCAGGAGAAGCGCTTCCAAGCGCGCCTCGCCGACCCGGCCAAGCACTGGAAGCTCAGCCCCATGGACCTCGAGGCGCGCTCGCGCTGGGTCGACTACTCGCGCGCCAAGGACGCCATGTTCGCGCACACCGATACCGAGCTCTCACCCTGGTGGGTGGTCGAGGCCGACGTCAAGCGGCGGGCCAGGCTGAACACCGTCGCCCACCTGCTCTCGAGCATCCCGTACGAGTACGTCGCGCCCGTGCCGATGAAGCTTCCGCCGCGCCAGAACGACGACGGCTACGTGCGCCCGCCGCGTGACAACCAGCGCTACGTGCCGGCGGTCTACTGAGCGTCGTAGACCTCGTCGGCGGGGCGGGCCATCACCCGCGCCGCCAGCTCGAGCTTGAGCGCGTCGAGCCGCTGGTCCTGCGCGACGCTGCGCTGCTCGGCGCGCGCGAGGTCGATGAACTCCTCGGTCACGAAGCCGGGTCGCAGCAGCAGCGTCACGCCGCGATCGCGATAGGTGACCCGGAAGACGAAGCGCTCCAGTACGCGGCCGCGCTCAGGTCGCGCCAGCGCGGGTTCGACGCGGAAGCGGTCGCCGCTGACCGCGCGCGTGACCAGCTCGAACGCGTCGCGCGCGCCCGGTCCGCTGAAGGCGGTCTCCACGACGATCTCGCGGCGCTCGCAGGGACCGTCGGAACCGAGCAGCGAGAGCGCGCGCTCGAGTACCTTGAACGCCAGCGCCGCTCCACCCGGCGAGCCCGGGCCGTGGAAGTCGAGGATGCTCTCGAAGGAGAAAGCGATCTGACGCCCGCCGTCGACGACCGCGATCGTGCTCGTCATGGGCCGAAGCCTGACAGCGGACCCGTCACAGCTCTAGCCCAGGCTGAGCAGGATCATGCCCGCCAGCACTCCCACGACGCCGGCCACCTGGTGGGGAGCGAGCCGTTCGCGCAGCGCGAGCACTCCGTAGAGCACGGGCACCACCGGGTATGCCGCAGCGGCGGCGGCGGTCGTGGCCGCCTCCCCGACATCGGCCCCGCGATTGAACATCAGATAGCCGGCGACCTCGAGCACCCCTGCGGCGCTCGCGAACGCGAGCGCCCGCCCGTCGAGGCGCAACGACCCGCCGCGGCGGGCGGCCAGCGTCGCGAGCACGACGAGGCCCCCGCTGCGGGTCAGGAGGATCGGCAACAGCCAGCCGAGGTCCTCGACGAGCACGACCAGTCCGAACAGGTAGCCGCCGAAGGCGATCGAGGCGATCGCAGCCAGCCGCGGGCCGCCCGGCCCGGTCGCGCCGCGCCCGCGCTCGCTGCCCTCCGTCCCCGCCAGCACGGCGCAGGCGAGGACCACCGCCGCACCGAGCGCCTGCACGCCGCTCAGCGAATCGCCGAGGATGAGCACTGCAAGCCCTACGACCAGCACGCCGTTGGCCGAGGCGATCGGGCTCACGATCGCGACCGGACCGAGCCCGAGCGCCTTGTAGAACGTCAGGTAGGCGAGCCCGGAAACGGGACTCAGCGCCACGACCAGCGCCCACTGTGCGCCCGTCACCTCCACGCTCTCGCCGAGCGCGAGCGCCAGGCCCACGAGCATCACCACCCCGGTGCCCTGCACCGCGATGGTGACAGCCAACGGGCTCGCGCGCCGGGCGAGGACCGCCACGGTCACGTCGACCATCCCCCAGGTGAGCGCGGCGCAGAAGCCGAGCGCCGCCCCGGACTCGAGCACTAGTGGGCCACTAGAAGCGCAGCAGGACCTTGCCGGTCTTCCCCGGCGCGGCGAGATGGTCGAAGGCGGCGGGCGCATCCGCGGCGTCGAAGACCCGGTCGACGAGCGGGCGGATCATCCCGGCCGCGAGCCCCGGGACCACCTCGCGCTCGAACGCACGCACGGCGGCGCCCTTCTCCTCGATCGGCCGCGCGCGCAGCACGGTGCCCTTCAGCGTGGCGCGCTTCTGCATCATGCGCAGCAGCGGCAGCTGCACCTCCTGGCCGGCCGCGACGCCGACGATGACCATGCGCCCGCGCACGGCCAGCGCCTCGAGGTTGCCCGGGAAGTGCGGCGCGCCGACCAGCTCGAGCACGACGTCCGCGCCGTGGTCCGCAGTGTGCTGCGCGACAGCCGCGGCGAAGTCCTCGTCGTCGATCGGTGTGGCGCCGAGCGAGCGCATCAGGTCGCGTCCGCGCTCGTGCCGCACCACGCCCATCACGCGCGCCCCCATCTGGACGCCGATCTGCACCGCGGCGCTGCCGACGGCGCCCGCGGCGCCGTGCACCAGCAGGTGCTCGCCGGGCCGCAGCGCGGCCTGCACCGCGACCGCGTCGTGCGCGGTGATGAATGCCTCGGCGACCGCCGCGGCGGACTCGTCGTCGAGCGTGTCGGGCACGCCTGCGACCGCGCGCTCGTGGACCAGCACGCGGTCCGCGAGCCCGCCGCCCCCGACGAGGCCGAAGACGCGGTCACCCGGCTGCCAGGCCTGCACGCGCTCGCCGCATTGCTCCACGGTGCCGCAGACCTCCAGGCCCGGGATGTCGGCCGGGTAGCCGGGCGGCGCCGGGTACCTGCCCGCGCGCTGCTGCAGGTCGGCGGGGTTGAGCCCGGCGAACGGCTGGCGGACGATGACGTCCTCGGGGCCGGGCTCCGGGTCGGGTCGCTCCTGCAGGTCGACGACCTCGTTTCCCCCTGCTCCGGTGAACACGATGCAGCGCATGGTCAGCCCTCCTCGTCGATGAGCCCGCGAACGAGCGTGAGGCTGCGGCGCAGGCGCTCGACCTGGTCGCGGCGGTCGGCACGATTGTCGAGCCCCTCGATCGAGAGGTGCAGGTCGCGGTCGCCCAGCGCCGCCAGCAGCCCGCGCAGGTCGGCGACGCCCTCCCCCGGATAGCGCCAGAGCACGTTGAAGCCGCGCCGGTGGTACCGCCCCTCGGTCCAGATCGAGTCCAGCGCATAGTCCTTGACATGGCCGGCCACGGCCAGCGGCGCGAGCGCCCGTACGATCGGCTCGGGATCCTCGAGGGCGGAGACCGGGTTGATCAGATCGAGGAACACCTTCACGTCGCCGGTCGCCTGCAGGATCGAGCGGTATTCGGCGACGGTGAAGTCGGAGTGGTTCTCGATCGCCAGCACGATCCCGGCCTCCCGCGCGGCGGGGAGCGCGCCCCCCAGCGCCTCGATCGTCCACTCCCGCTCGGCCTCGATCGCTCCCGGGCGCGAGGCGAGATCGGCGCGGTAGAAGCCCGATGCGACGCGCAGGATCGGGCTGCCGAGCGCCGCGGCCCGCTCCAGCCAGCCCACGACGCGCGTGGTCGCGGCGGCCGGCGCCTCGCCGCGATGCGCGCCTCCCAGGGGGTCGCCGGACGCGAGCAGCTCCAGGCCGAGGTCGCCGGCGCGGCGCGCCAGTGCCGGCAGTTGGCCCGTGGCGTGTTCGCGCGCGTGATGCAGTGAGAGCTGGACGAAGCGCGCCCCCGCTTCTGCTGCCTCCTCGAAGCAGCTCTCCAGCGTCAGGTCGCGGTGCTCGAGTCGCAGGTGCCAGCAGAGCGTGTCCGCGCCGAGCACGAGCGTCACGGGCGGATCACCGTGCCGCCGTCGGCGATCAGCGACGTCCCGGTCACGAAGCTCGCCTCGTCGGAGGCGAGAAACAGGATGCAGTTCGCGATCTCCTCCGGCGTGCCCATGCGGTTCATCGGCGCGACCGCGCCGTATTCCGCCGCGAGCGCCTCCGGATCCTCGGCGCGATCGAGGAACTCACGCGTCAAGGGCGTGTCGATCACACCGGGGCAGACCGTGTTCACGCGGATGCCGCGCGCCACGACGTCGAGCGCGAGCGCGCGGGTGAACTGCAGCACCGCGCCCTTGGAGGCCGTGTAGGCGCCATCGTTCTCCCACGCCACGAACGAGTTGATCGAGCCGATGGTGACGATCGCCCCACCAGCGGGCATGTGGCGCAGCGCGGCCCGGCAGGTGCTGAACATCCCGGTGACGTTGACGCGGAAGACGCGCTCCCACTCCTCGTCGGTCGTGTCCATCAGGCTCGGCGCGTGCGCGAGTGTGAAGCCGGCATTGGCGACGACGATGTCGATACGGCCGTGGCGCCCGGCGACCTCGTCCACGACGCGATCGACCGTCTCGCGGTCGCCGACGTCGAGCGCGACCGCGAGCGCCGCGGCGCCCGAGGCGCGCTCGACCTCGGCCGCGGTCTCCTGGGCGTGCGCGAGCGTGCGCGAGCTCGCCACCACGGTGGCGCCCTCCTGCGCCAACCGCACGCACGCGGCGCGGCCGATGCCGGTACCGGCGCCGGTCACGAGCGCGACCTTGCCGGCCACCCGCCCGCTCACGCCGCCGCCTTCGGGGCATCGTGACGGCGGACCTCGACCGGGCGCTCGACGGCTTCCCAGTCCGTCGTGCGGAAGCCGGCCGTCATCCCTCCGTCGACGGCGACGACGGCGCCGCAGAGATAGGAGGCGTCGTCTGAGAGCAGGAACGCGATCACCGCTGCGATCTCCTCGGGCCGCGCCGGGCGGTCCATCGGAATGTGCGTGCGATGCTTGGACCACTGCCCCGGGTCGCTGACGATGCCGGCGTTCGCCGGCGTGTCGACCCAGCCGGGCGCAACCGCGTTGACCGCCACGCCGTAGGGGGCGAGGTCGAGTGCCAGCGAGCGCGCCAGCTGCATCACCGCTCCCTTGGAGGCGTTGTAGCTCGCTTGGCACTCCTCGCCGAGATAGGAGGCGGTCGAGGCGGTGCACACGATCCGGCCCACGCCCGCCGAGCGCATGACGCGCGCGGCGGCCCGGACCATGAGGTACATCCCGCGCACGTTGACGTGGAACGTGTGGTCGAACTGCTCGACGGGCGCGTCGACCGAGTCGCCCCAGTAGGCGATCCCGGCGTTGCTCGCCAGGCCGTCAAGACGGCCGAACGCGCGCAGCGTCTCCGACACCGCCCGGTCGGCCGTTGCCTCCTCCCCCACGTCGGCGGCCAGCGCGATCACATCGGCGCCCTGCTCGCGCAGCCCGTCCGCGGCGCGCTCGAGCGGCTCGGCGTCGAACGGCGCGGCGACGAGGCAGAGCGCCGCGCCGTCGCCCGCGAGCCGGCGCGCGGTCGCCAGCCCGATGCCGCTGCTGGCGCCGGTGACGATCACGGCGCGGGTCGTCACAGCGTCTCCTTGCCGAGCGTGGAGTACATGCCGGCGTCGACGAGTGCCACCGGGCCGTCGCCTGCGTCCAGGTCGCGCGCGATGCTCTCGAGCGCGGCCCAGTCGGGCAGGCTCCAGAGCGCCACGCCGCGCGGGTCGGGAGCGAGCCGCCCGATGCGGTCGGCGGCCAGGTTCAGCGTCAGCTCGCCGTGCGCGCTCCGGCGCTCCTCGAAGCTCGCACGCACGTCGTCAGCGGTCGCGCCGTCGACCCAGTCGAAGTACTCGAGGTAGTAGCGCTCGGACTCGCCCGGCACTGGCTCGATCAGCGGGGAGTAGCTGCCGCCGCGGTCGATCCGCGCGCCGATCGAGAACGGCTCCTCGAACTGGTCGGCGGCGCCCGAGCGAAAGATCCGCTCCCAGTCGTCGAAGCGGTCAAGGCCCTGGCGTGGCGTGTACCAGATGCCCATGTACTCGGGCTCGGGGCCCGTGCGCCACGAGCGCCCGATCATCGCGATCAGGAGGTCGTCGGGGTTGTCGCCGGCCCAGCCGGTCTGGCCGTGGCCCGCGACCGCGTGGAACTGCTCGAGCGAGACGTGAGGACGGCGGCTGATGAACTCGATGTAGACGAGCATGGGTCTCCAGGCGGTCGGGGGTCAGTCGGTCGTCGTGTCGACGGAGGAGCCGAAGCCGGAGTTGGCTCCGTGGGTGCTGTAGCCGCCGTCGACCACCAGCATGTGCCCGGTGATCCACCCGGCCCGCTCCTCGTCGCACAGAAAGCGGACGGCCTGGGCCACGTCGGTGGACTCGCCGACTCGGCCGAGTGGGCACGCTCCTGCCTCGGCCGCCTCCACGCCGGGCTCGGCCAGCTCGCCGGCCGTGGCCGGGGTGCGGATCGTGCCCGGCGCGACGGCGTTGGCGCGCACGCCACTCGGCCCGAGCTCGTAGGCCATCCCGCGCACCAGCCCGTTGATCGCCGCCTTGGACGCGAGGTAGTGCGTGCTGTCGTCCCACGCAAGCCAGGCCGCGGTCGATGCGATCGCCACGACGCTGCCGCCGCCGTTGGCGGCGATGCGCTCGGACGCCACGCGCAGGACGTTGAACGTGCCGTCCACATTGACCTCGAGCACCTGGCGCCAATGGTCGGGGCGCATCTGAAGGAACGGGACCATGCGGTAGACGCCCGCCACCTGCACCGCCGCGCGCAGTGGCCCGAGATCGCGCTCGGCGGCGTCGGCGACCGCGACGACGGCATCCCAGTCGCGAACGTCGCAGTCATAAGCGGCGGCGCGCCCGCCGGCGGAGCGGAGCTCCTCGGCGACCGGCTCGCAGCCGCGCACGTCGGCGACGGCGACCGCGAAGCCGTCCTGCGCGAGCAGCCGCGCGACCTCCGCCCCCATGCCGCGAGCCGCGCCGGTGACGAGCGCCGTGCCGCTCACGCGCGCGCCTGCGCCGGATCGGATTCGGGCTCGGATGTGACCGGGGGCGGCGGCGTGTCGTCGCCGCGCTCGCGCGGCAGCAGCCAACACGACTCCGGCCGCCAGTCGATCCCCACCTCGTCGTCGACGTCGAACGGCGGCGTCGCGCCGCGTCCTTCGGCCTTGACCTGCGCTCCCAGCGCGGGCAGCTCGATGCGACAGCCGAAGCCGGTGCCGCGGAAGGCGACGTCGCGCACGATTCCCTGGAGCGTTCCGGGTGTCTCTTCGGGCGTGCCGGCGCGCATCTCGACCGCCTCCGGACGCAGCACGAGCCACGCCGGACCGGGCTGCGGGCGCGGGCAGCGGACCTGGTGGCGGGTGTCACCGAGCTGGACCGTGGACTCCTCGTCGCCCGCTTCGACGACGTCGACGGGGAGCACGTTCGCATCGCCGACGAACTGGGCGGCGAAGACCGACGTGGGACGGCGATAGACGTCGGTCGGCGCGCCGATCTGCTCGATCCGACCCGCGTTCATGACCGCGATCCGGTCCGAGAGCGCCATCGCCTCGCGCTGGTCGTGCGTCACGTAGACGAAGGTGGCGCCCGTCTCGCGGTGCACGCGCCGCAGCTCGACCTCCATGTCCAGCCGGATCTTGAGGTCGAGCGCGGACAAGGGCTCGTCGAGCAGCAACACCTTGGGCCGGTTGACCAGCGCACGGGCCAGCGCGATGCGCTGCATCTGCCCGCCCGAGAGCTCGTGGCTACGGCGCCGCTCGTAGCCCTCCAGCCGCACGAGCTCCAGCGCCTCGCGCACGCGTGCGCGCTGGTCAGCCTTGCCGACGCCCGCCACCTGCAACCCGAAGGCGACGTTGGCGAACACGTCCAGGTGTGGGAACAACGTCGGGCGCTGGAAGACCATGTTCGTCGCCCGCTTGTGGGCCGGACGGCCGGTCACGTCCTCGCCGGCCAGCAGCACGCGGCCGGCGCTGGGACGCTCGAAGCCCGCGACGATCCGCAGCAGCGTCGTCTTACCGCAGCCCGAGGGCCCGAGCAGCGTCACGAACTCGCCGTCGGCGATGTCGAGCGAGACGTCCTCGAGCGCCGCGACCGCGCCGTAGCGATGGCTGACGCCCTCGATGCGCACTCGCGGGTCGCCGCTCACCGCGGCTCCTGCGCGCCGGTCAACACGAGCGGATCGACGGTCCCGCGCCGGCGCCGCTCGCCCCAGCTCGTGAGCGCGAACGTCACCACGAACAGCAGCACGGTGAAGGCCAGCAGCAGCGTCGAGATCGCGTTGATCGACGGGTCGATCGTCCGCCGCAGGCTCGACCAGATGAACAACGGCAGCGTGGGATCGGGCCCGACCACGAAGAACGTGATGATGAACTCGTCGAAGGACAGCGCGAAAGCGAGGCAGGCCGCGCCGACGAGCACGGGCCAGACCTGCGGCAGCGTCACCCTCCGGAAGATCGTCCAACCGGTGGCGCCGAGGTCCGCGGCCGCCTCCTCGAGCGCGGGATCGAGGCGCTCGAGCGCCGCGCGCGCGAGCAGGAAGAAGAACGGAAACACGTAGACGAGGTGCGCGACCGTGACCGTCACGAGCGACAGGGAGTACTCCAGGCGCGAGAAGGCGATCAGCAGCGCGATGCCGATGAAGAGCCCGGGCAGCGTGATCGGGAGGAAGAACAGCAGCGACAGCGGCGCCCGCCAGCGCGAGCGCGAGCGGCTCATGCCGTAGGCGGCGAGCGTGGCCAGCACGAGCGTCACCAGCGCGGTGCTCGTGGCCACCACGAGCGAGTTGCGCGCCGCCGCCCGCACCTCGGGGCTCTCGGAGATGCGCTCGTACCAGCGCAGCGAGAAGCCGTCGAACGGGAACGAGAGCGAGGCGGTCGTGTGCAGGCTGAAGAGCACGACCACCAGCAGCGGCAGCCAGAGGAAGAGCATGCCAGCGACGGTCACCAGCCCGGTGAAGCGCCCGGGGCTCACGAGGCGAACCGCAGCCGGTCGAGCCTGGCGAGGCGCAGGCCGAGCGCGACCAGGCCGTAGCAGACGAGGAAGCCCGCGAGCAGTGCGAAGGAGATCGCGGCGCCGCCGGCGTAGTCGCCCGTGCCCTGGAACGCGACCTGGACCTGGACGCCGATCATCACGCTCGCCGTGCCGCCGAGAAACTGCGGCGTCACGTAGTCGGCGGCCGAGAGCACGAACACGAACAGCAGCGCGCTCCCCACGGGCGCCGCCACCGCCGGCAGCACGACGCGCCGCCAGCGCTGCACCCAGCCCGCGCCGAGGTCCTGCGCCGCCTCGAGGTAGGCCGGCTGCAGCGGGCCCAACCCGGCGTAGATCACGAGGATCACGTAGGGCAGGTAGATGTGCACGAGCGCGAGCGTGACGGCGAAGCGGTTGAAGACGAGGAACGTCAGCGGCTCGTCCACGATCCCCAGTGCGCCGAGGCCGCTGTTGATCACACCCTCCGCGCCGAGGATCGTCCGCCACGCATAGATGCGCACGAGATAGCTGGCCAGGAACGACGCCACGATCAGGAAGAGCACCAGCGTCTTGGCCCTGCTCGTCGTGTAGCGCAGCCAGTAAGCGATCGGCAGCGCGATCACGACCGAGCTCACCGCGGCCAGCAGCCCGACGATCAGCGAGTTGCGCGCGAGCTTGCGGTTCAGCTCTGACTGCGCGATCTCGCGGTAGTTCTCGAGTGTCAGCGGCCCCGAGACCTCATAGAGCGAACCCGTCAGGAACGAGTACACGGCGAACGCGGCGAGCGGCGCGATCAGGAACAACAGCAGCGTCAGCGCCGCAGGCAGCGTGAGCAGCACCGGCCCGAGCCGCAGGCCGCGCTCCCGCGGGGCGGGAGCGCGGGCCGGCGAAGCGGCGGGAGGCTCGGCGACCGCGCTCATCCGCTGGGTCAGGACTGGGCCCCGGCCTTGAGCTCCTGCCAGTTCTTGAGCACTTCCTCGAACGTCACGAACTCCTCGGACTCGACCGGCGGGTTGTTGTAGAGCGGCGCCTTCTCGAGCACCTCAGCCTGCTGGTCGCGCGGGTAGAGCTTCTGCACGTCCTTCGAGACGAGCGGGAACGCGTCGCCGACGGTCACGCCGCCGACCACGTAGTCGGCCGCGGCGGCGTGGACCTCCGGCTTCATCGTCTCGTTCATCCACGCGTAGACCGCGTCGTCGTTGTCGGAGGTGGAGGCGATCGCCCAGCAGTCGCAGGCGGTGAAGCCGCCCTCCTTCGGCAGCGTCCACTTGATCGTCTTGGTCCCGGCGTCGGCCGCGAACTTGTTGACCGCCGACCAGCCCTGCCACGCGACGAGCGCATCGCCCGACGTGAGCTTCGTGGTGACGTCGCCGAACGACGGCGAGACACCGGAGGACTGGGCGATCATCTGCGACAGGAAGTCGTTGACCTTCGCCAGGTCGGCCTTCTTGATCTCGTCGGGCTTCATGCCGAGGATGTGCGTGCTCATCGCCCAGGCGCCGGTGGGATCGTCCACGATCGCGACCTTGCCCTTGAACTTGGGGTCCAACAGGTCGTAGTTGGAGGCCGGCGCCTCGACCTTCGCCTCGTCGTAGCTGATCCCGAGCGCGGTCCAGGTCCACGGCACGCCGGTCCTGGTGCCGTCCGGATCGACCCAGAAGTTGCCGAGGTCCTTGCCCCAGAACTCGTCCAGGTTGGCCAGCTCGGGCAGCTTGGACTCGTCGATCGGCTTGAGGATCTTCAGCTGCGCATAGAGCTGCTTGTAGCCCTGGTAGTAGGTGGTGATGTCGAACCCGCCGGCGCTGCCGCCGGCCTTGATCTTCGCCTGGATGTCGTCGTGGTTGGCGATGTAGTTCGTCTTGATGTCGATCTTGTTGGCCTGCTTCCACGCCTTCAGGGCATCCGGGATGTCGTAGCCCTCCCAGGAGAGGTAGTCGAGCCGCCCGGTGGCGGCGGGTACCTCCGCGGGCCCGGCCGTCTTCTCGGCGGTCGCCGTGGACCCGCCCTCCTCGTCGTCGCCGCATGCGGCGAGCAGCCCCGGCA